>ENA-ORSO01000009-ORSO01000009.1-human-gut-metagenome-genome-assembly--contig:-NODE-9-length-171658-cov-38.853499_pt1 | contig 171658 bp, 168 predicted proteins | sample MGYA00241902_ERZ509168 | MGnify/ENA primary metagenome ERZ509168 (study PRJEB26280, sample SAMEA2338806) | human gut metagenome | biome: human gut; feature: human-associated habitat; material: faeces... | reverse complement strand
ACCATTAAAAGAGTGCGTAATAGCTCACTGGTCGAGAGACTCTGCGCCGAAGATGTCCGGGGCTAAAGTACGGAACCGAAGCTTTGGCAATTAACTTTAAGTTAATTGGGTAGGGGAGCGTTCCTGCATGGGAGAAGCCTGACCGGAAGGACAGGTGGACAGGCAGGAAGAGAGAATGCCGGTATGAGTAGCGAAAAGAAGGGTGAGAATCCCTTCCACCGAAAGCCTAAGGGTTCCTGGGCAACGATCGTCGTCCCAGGGTAAGTCGGGACCTAATCCGAGGCGGAGACGCGCAGGAGATGGACAACAGGTTGAAATTCCTGTACTGGCTGATTTCGTTTGAGCAATGGAGTGACACAGGAAGGAAGGCGCGCGTGCGATTGGAAGAGCACGTCCAAGCAGGTAGGTGGGAAGATAGGCAAATCCGTCTTCCCGAAAGCTGAGATGCGATGGGGAGCGACTGGAAACAGTCGCGAAGGGGCTGGCACTAAACTGTCGAGAAAAGCTTCTAGTGAGAAATCAGGCACCCGTACCGAAACCGACACAGGTAGGCAGGATGAGAATTCTAAGGTGCGCGGGAAAACCCTCGTTAAGGAACTCGGCAAAATGTATCCGTAACTTCGGGAAAAGGATAACCCGGCGTACGTGAAGTGCAGAAGCGCACGGAGCGGAACCGGGTGGCAGAAGAGAGGCCCAAGCGACTGTTTACCACAAACACAGGCGTCTGCTAAAGCGAAAGCTGATGTATAGATGCTGACACCTGCCCGGTGCTGGAAGGTTAAGAGGAAGTGTTAGCGCAAGCGAAGCAGTGAATTGAAGCCCCAGTAAACGGCGGCCGTAACTATAACGGTCCTAAGGTAGCGAAATTCCTTGTCGGGTAAGTTCCGACCCGCACGAAAGGTGTAACGACTTGGGCACTGTCTCAACGAGGGACCCGGTGAAATTGAAGTACCTGTGAAGATGCAGGTTACCCGCGACTGGACAGAAAGACCCCATGGAGCTTTACTGTAACCTGAGATTGGATTCCGGTAAGAGATGTACAGGATAGTTGGGAGGCTGAGAAGCAAGTACGCCAGTATTTGCCGAGCCGATGGTGGGATACCAACCTTGTTTTATTGGAATTCTAACGAGAAGCCTAACAAGCTTGCGGACAGTCTCAGGCGGGCAGTTTGACTGGGGCGGTCGCCTCCGAAAGAGTAACGGAGGCGCCCAAAGGTTCCCTCAGCGCGGACGGAAACCGCGCGAAGAGTGCAAAGGCAGAAGGGAGCTTGACTGCGAGACGGACAGGTCGAGCAGGGACGAAAGTCGGGCTTAGTGATCCGGTGGTAGAGAGTGGAATTGCCATCGCTCAACGGATAAAAGCTACCCTGGGGATAACAGGCTTATCTCTCCCAAGAGTCCATATCGACGGGGAGGTTTGGCACCTCGATGTCGGCTCATCACATCCTGGGGCTGAAGTAGGTCCCAAGGGTTGGGCTGTTCGCCCATTAAAGTGGTACGCGAGCTGGGTTCAGAACGTCGTGAGACAGTTCGGTCCCTATCCATCGCGGGCGGAAGAAACTTGAAAGGGGCTGCTCCTAGTACGAGAGGACCGGAGTGGACCGACCAATGGTGTACCAGTCATGGCGCCAGCCGTGCAGCTGGGTAGCTACGTCGGGGACGGATAAACGCTGAAAGCATCTAAGCGTGAAACCAGCCTAAAGATGAGGTTTCTCATTGTGAAAACAAGTAAGGTCCCACAAAGACGATGTGGTTGATAGGCCGGAAGTGGAAGTACAGCGATGTATGGAGCGGACCGGTACTAATAGACCGAGGACTTGACTTAAGCAGAGAAGCAGTTTTAAAGGAGCGAAAGCGACGCATAAAACTGACTGAATCGCTTACTCCGAAGCAAGGCTTCGGAGTGGGTGAGGGAATCTGGTAACAGATGTCTTAAAGACGGATGTCGAAGACGACCAGACTGCCGCATTCAGTAGAGTGTGACAGCACTTAAGGAAAGTATTCAGAATAAAGGAAGTTAAGCAAACATTTTTATGCAGTTGTCAGGATACGAATCCTGAAACATAAATTCAGTGGCGATAGCTGCGGGGATCCACCTGTTCCCATGCCGAACACAGCAGTTAAGGCCGCAAACGCCGAAAGTACTTGGGGGGAGGCCCCCTGGGAGGATAGGAAGCCGCTGATTAAGCAGAAAGAAGCACTAGCAAATGCTAGTGCTTCTTTTATTATATGAAACATGAAATAAAGAAATGACGGATGTCGGAGACGACGAGACTGCCGTTATCGGAACAATGTGTCAGCCTTTGTGACGGATGCCGATAGGCGACCAGACTGTCGCTGTCGGGGCCATGTAGCTTCTTTAAATGGCGGATGTCGGAGACGACTGGATTGCCCGTATCGGGACCATATGACTGCTTTAAAATCGGGAGTAGCAGGTGACAAGTCTGAACGCACAGACACATCGGAAACTTTCTGACGAAAAGCCGTAGGCGACAATTTCGAAGCCTAGCTACATCTGATACCTCTCTTTATATTAATGCTGCCAGCCCAAAAACACTTTTTTATTCGCTTACTACTTACAGCTATTCCGCCCTTCTCGAAAACATATATCTTAACAACGAAAAAGAAGCACCGACTGATGTCAGTGCTTCTTTTCATATATATGCCCTGTTGTAATTACTTGGCAGAGCGAATAAAAGGAGATAAAAATGGGAGACAAATTTAATGATCTGGCGAGATGGCTATCAACCGGAGTAGCTCCTAGGAATTTAAACTATCCATCATAATGTGGTACTTCTTATTTTCCTGATAGACAATCATGGACACTCGGTCATTCTCATCAAAGGAGACTGTCAAATAGTAGTCGGGATAGACGACATCGCTCAGCAAATAGGCCGGCCCAATGGCCTTTAATTCATACATGAGGCGAAATGCCGGATTCAGTGTTTTGAGGACGTCATCCTTTTTGTCGCTGATTTTTAAACCGTAAAAAGAATGAGTGACTTCATCATCAGGACTGATGATAAGCATCTCTTTGGTGCGCCGCATTCCGTACAGATCCTGAAAAATCGTATTTTCTTGAAGACCGGCGGCATGGACATTAGCAGAAATGGCTGCCGAGAAAGGAAGGACTAGGGCTAATATTAAGAGAACGCAATATTTTTTCATGATGGACTCCTAACCGATTAGGGAAAGAATCAGTGGACATTGGTTTTGACCGCTGTCAGTTTATATAAAAATCTGTCCGGTAATTGGACGAGGACGATACCCGAGATAATGAAGACGGCTCCGAGCAATTGCACCGATGTCAGCGTTTCGTTGAGGAAAACGGCACCGAGGACGGCGGCAATCAAGGGATTGAGGGCTGTAAACAGGCCGGCTTTTTCAGCACTGGTATATTTTTGGGCTACGGGCTGGAAGGTGAAACCGAAAACGGAGCAGATAAAGACCAGGGCCAGGATGGCCGACCAAGTCGTCGTATCTGTCGGCAGAACGGGGATTTCAAACAGGACCATGGCGATCGAACTGTACGTGGCGAGAAAACCCATCTGGAGGATTCCCAGCAGCAAGGGATCGTATTCCCGGGCCATACGGGCCGTCAGGCAGATCCATACGGTATAAAAGAGGGCCCCGGTCAGGCAGATGATTTCGCCGGCTTCCAGACTGAGGGCCTCCCCTTGGAGGGTGAGGCAGGCGATGCCGGTGAACAGCAGTCCCGTCGCCAGTAAGACTTGCTTCTTAGGCCAATGCCGATTGATGACGGCCATGAGCAGAAGGACCCAGACGACAGACGTGTTTTCCAAGAATGCGACCGTTGAAGACGGAACTGTCGTTAAGCTGATCAGTTCACAGGCCATACAGCCGAAGAGCAGCGTCCCTAATAATCCGGCGGCTTTGAAGAGGGCCGGTGTGATATTTGGCAGCCGCTTATGAAAAATAATCAGTAAAATGATGGTGGTCAGGAAAAAGCGGATAGCCAGTAATTCTAAGGGAGGCACTCCATGGAGGCCGATTTTTGATAATAGATAAGAAATGCTTCGTGAGACGATAACTGTGAGGAGTAATAATTCAGCAGTTCCCTGTTTCATACAAAAACCTCCTTACTTTTTTCTTTATTTTATGATACGCTATAATCAGCATAGAGAGAATAGCAAAATAATATATGGTGAATTGATAAAAAAGCAAAGGTGATTTTTATGAATACGGAAAAATGCAGACTTCTCTTGCAGGTCGTTCGAGCCGGTAGTTTTTCTGCAGCTGCAGAACGGCTGGGTTATACGCCGTCCGGAGTCATGCGTGCCGTTACGTCCCTTGAAAAGGAGATTGGCTTTCCTCTTTTAGGGAGAACGGCCCAGGGCGTCCATCTAACCCGTGAAGGGACGGCTGTCCTTCCTTATCTGCGACAACTCATTCGCGATGAAGAGACGATACTTCAATACAGTGCCCAGCTTCGCGGTCTGACGGCGGGCGATATTTATATCGGCTCTTATTTCAGCGTCGCTGCGAACTGGCTTCCTCAAATCATTCAGGCCTTTCAACAGACCTATCCTTCTGTTCACGTCCATATTGAAGAATGTGCCAATAAGTCGATGTATGAAGGGCTCGAAGAAGGGCGCTTCGACTGTTGCATTACGACGAAGCGCCCTTTTTCGGGAGATTGGATTCCTTTGTGTGAAGATGAAATGGTTATGTGGCTGCCGGAGAATCATCCCTTGGCCAAGGCCAAAGCCTATCCCTTGAGGGAGTTAGCTAACGAATCCTTTATTGAATCGCTGCCTCAACAGGATACGGATTCGGCCCTGCTCTTGAAAGCGGAGAATATTTCCTGCAAGGTTCGCTATACGGCGATTGATAATTACACGACGTACCGCATGGTAGAAGCCGGTTTGGGGGTCAGTATGAATAATCGCCTTATGACGGCTCAATGGCAGGGAAAGGTGGCCATTTTATCGATGGACCCGGTTCATACCATCACCATTGGCATTGCTATTCCCAGTCGGGATATGGCGGCTCCGGCCGTCAAAAAATTCATAAAATACGTCAAGGACGGTATCAGTCAGATGCGGCTGCCGATGACGACTCACTAGGAGAACCGTGTCTTTTGGGTAAGATGAGGTTGAGACTGATGGCAATCATGGAGGCCAAAACGACGGGGGCTTTGCCGAATATCGTCGTGACCCAGGCCGGGAAGAGATAGAGTGATTCCGGGGCCGCTGACAAGCCCATGCCCATGGCGACGGCCAGTCCGATGATAGCCATGTTGCGCGGGGTAGCACCGTCAGATAGGGCCAGTTTGATGCCGGTCATGGCAATGGAGGCAAAGACCGGGATGGTGGCCCCGCCGAGAACGGCATAGGGAATCGTCGTCAAGAGGCCGGAAAACTTGGGGACGATGCCGGCGATGAGGATGATGATGGCTGCCAGCGCCAAGGTTGCCCGATTGATGACTTTTGTCGTCGTGACGATGCCGACATTTTGGCTGAACGAAGCTGTCGGCAAAAAGCCCAGGACGGACCCCAAGATGCTGGTAGCCCCTAAGCCTAAGATGGCTCCGTGAAGTTCGTCTGACGTGGGTTGGCGGTTCATGGCGCCTGACGTAGTGGCCGAGAAATCACCGATGGCTTGGATGGAATTGATGACGAATAGGATCGAAATCGCGATACAGGCGGCAGGATCAAATTCTAATCCGAAATGGAGGACCCGCGGCATTTCAAAATATCCTGCGTTCATGACGTTGTCGAATTGTACCATACCCATGGCCAGGGCCAGTATATATCCGGCTACGATACCGACCAGGATGGAGGCCAGGCGAAGAAGGCCGCTGGCAAAATGAGTGAAAAATATCACAACGACTAGGGTAAATAAGGCGACGACCCAGTTCTGCCAGCTGCCGTAGGTCGGTGTCCCGACGCCGCCGGCCATATAGTTGATGGCAATGGGGTAGAGGGAGAGACCGATGGTAAAGACGACGGTCCCGGCAACGAGGGGCGGAAAGAATTTCCGGATGCGATGGATGCTGAGCCCTACCAGGATGGCGCAGATTCCGCCGAAAATTTCAGCACCTAAGATGGCGGCGATTCCGTATTCACCGGCGAGAGACTGCATGGTCGGAACGTAGGCAAAGCTGACGCCGAAGATGACCGGGAGGCCGGCGCCGAAGTGAAGGCCCGTGCGTTTTCCCAGCGGATAGAGCTGAAGAATCGTACCAATGGCCGCCGCGATGAGAGAGGCCTGGATGAGTACGACTCGGTCGGGCTGGGAGAGTCCGGCAGCACCGGCAACGATGATGGCCGGCGTGACGCAGCCGACAATCATGGCCACGACGTGCTGTAAGGCTAAGGGCAGGGCTTCAAAGAAATGGGGGATGCCGTCCATGACAAAAAGTGAGGCGCTGCGGGTGTTTGAAATCGGTAGCTTTTCCACAATGGTGCACCTCCTTTAAGGCTGGTGAATGCGGGTACCTGTTTTTCCAAGGATGCCTTCTTTTGCCTTTTGCAGTAACGTAATGAGGGCCGTGCGTCCCGGACGGGACTCGGCAAATTTAACGGCTGCCTGGACCTTGGGCAGCATCGAACCGGGAGCGAAGTGGCCTTGTTCCATGTAGGTCCGGGCTTCTTCCGGCGTGATATCGTGCAAGGCCTGTTCCTCCGGTGTCCCGAAGCGGATGGCGACGTTTTCGACGGCTGTCAGGATGATCAAGTAGTCGGCGTGAAGGTCTTCGGCCAAGAGTTCGCTGACAAAGTCTTTGTCGATGACGGCACTGGCGCCTCTCAGGTGATTGCCCTGGTGGATGACGGGGATGCCGCCGCCGCCACAGGCGATGACCAGCTGCCCTGAATCGACGAGGGTTTTAATGGCACCGATCTCGATGATTTCACGGGGAAGGGGAGAGGCGACGACACGGCGCCAACCGCGTCCGGCATCTTCTTTGACGATGTAGCCGTATTCTTTGGCGGCGTGTTCGGCTTGTTCCTTGGTCATAAAATGGCCGATGGGTTTGGTCGGGCTCTTAAAGGCCGGGTCTTCCGGATCGACACGGACCTGGGTAACCATGGTGGCGACAGGGATATCGAAGATGTCACGATTGTGCATTTCTTCACGTAATGCATTCTGCAAATCATAGCCGATGTAGGCCTGGCTCATGGCGACACAGACCGATAAGGGCGTATTGGGCTGATTGGCATCTTCCCGGCTCAAAGCGGCCATGGCATGATTGATCATGCCTACTTGCGGGCCGTTTCCATGGGAAACGATGACTTCACAACCTTCTTGGATGAGATCGACAATAGCTTTTGCCGTCGTTTTGACGGCCATCATCTGTTCGGGGAGGGTGTTTCCCAAGGCGTTTCCTCCGAGGGCGATGACGATGCGCTTCTTTTTTTGAGTCATAATAATACTCCTTTTATGAAAAGAGGGGCCGGCCCAGAGGACCGGCCCCTTTCACGGCTGCAGGTTTATTTCAGTTTACGGACAGTACCTTTTTTTTCCAAAGCTTTTAAGGTAGCTGCCGGGTCTTCACATTTCGCCAGCATAATCATAGCGGCGATGACATAGGGCTTATAGCTGGCCTCTTTGTAGAGGGAATCGCGGTAACGATCGAATACGGAGGCTTCGACTTCGCCGTCTTCACAGCTGACGCCGTTGATATCGGCCGGCAGGCAGTGGAGGTACATGGCTTTGCCGTCTTTTGTCGTCTTCATCATGTCTTCCGTACAGCACCAGTCTTTATGCTGGGCATTTTGCGCCAGCAGCTCTTGTTCTAAGGCATCGATACCGGCCTGGTCACCGGCGGCGTAGAGATTGGTTCTCTTTTCCATAGCTGCAAAAGGAGCCCAGCTCTTGGGATAGACGACGTCAGCGTCTTTGAAGGCATCGGCCATGTCGTTGGTGATGCGGAAGGAGCCGCCCGACTGCTGAGCATTCTTTTTGGCGACGTCGACGACATCGGGCATGACTTCGTAGCCTTCCGGATGGGCTAAGACGACGTCCATGCCGAGACGGGTCATGAGGCCGATGACGCCTTGAGGAACGGACAAGGGTTTGCCGTACGACGGCGAGTAGGCCCAGGTCATGGCAATCTTTTTGCCTTTCAGGTTTTCAAGACCGCCCATTTCGTGGATGATATGAGCTGCGTCGGCCATGCACTGTGTCGGATGGTCGATGTCGCATTGGAGGTTGACCAAGGTCGGTTTCTGTTCCAGGATTCCGTCTTTGTAGCCCTGGGTGACGGCGTCGACGACTTCTTTTTGGTAGGTATGGCCTTTTCCGATATACATGTCGTCGCGGATACCGATGACGTCGGCCATGAAGGAAATCATATTGGCCGTTTCACGAACCGTTTCGCCGTGGGCAATCTGGCTCTTCTTTTCATCGAGATCCTGAACCTGGAGTCCTAAGAGGTTGCAGGCCGAGGCGAAGGAAAAGCGGGTACGCGTCGAGTTGTCACGGAAGATGGAGATGCCGAGACCGCTTTCAAAGAGTTTGGTAGAAATGTTATGTTCCCGCATGAAACGAAGTGCGTCGGCTAATACCCAAATCGCTTCCAATTCGTCGTCGGTTTTATCCCAGGTGAGGAAAAAATCGTTTTCATACATTTCTTTGAAGTTGAGGGCCTTTAATTTATCGATATAATCCTGTAATGTTTTCATCAGAGTGTCTCTCCTTTTCGGTGAATTAAACTTATTTGCTGGTGTAAACGGATGGTAAGGCAGCGTAAACGGCGGCGCAGGTCACTAAATCCTTTTTCCAAGTCTTTTCATTCGGTGCATGGGCCTGAGCTTCAGCGCCGGGGCCAAAGCCGATGACGGGAATGCCGTTGCGGCCCATGATGGAAACGCCGTTCGTCGAGAAGGTCCATTTATCCGTAAGGGGCAGGGCTTTTCGCATGTCTTCCGTTTCAGCCGAACCGATGCGGCTATTGCCGAAGAGGCCCGTATAGGCTTCTTCCAAGGCTGTCGTAACTTTGTGATCCTTGGGGATGACCCAGGTCGGGAAGTAGCATTCAATCGGGTACGTCAGGCCGGTATAGCTCGGGCGGGCGTAGTCGTATAAGCTGACTTTGACGTCTTTGCCGTACTTTTTAACGCTCGGCAGGGCGCGGATTTCGTCGAGACAGCTTTCCCACGTTTCGCCGGCTGTCATGCGGCGGTCGAGGGAAATGGAGCAGGAGTCGGCAACGGCGCAGCGGCTGGGGGAGGTGTAGAAAATCTGTGAGCAGGTAACGGTGCCGCGGCCGAGGAAGTTGGCTTCTTCCCATTCCGGGTTATATTTCTTGTCGAGCATCTTTACGAGTCCCTTGATTTCCGTCGTGTCAGCGGCGTCATTTTCATTGAGGGCACGGATATCCTGGATGATGTCAGCCATCTTGTAAATGGCGTTGTCACCGCGTTCCGGTGCAGAGCCGTGGCAGGAAACGCCTTGGACGTCGACGCGGATTTCCATGCGCCCGCGTTGACCGCGGTAGATGCCGCCATCGGTCGGTTCCGTCGAGACGACGAAGTCCGGGCGAACCTTGTCTTCGTTGATGATGTACTGCCAGCAGAGGCCGTCGCAGTCTTCTTCCTGAACGGTACCGGTAACGAGGACCGTATAGGCATCGGACAGTAAGCCTAAGTCTTTCATGATGCGGGCGCCGTAAACGGCAGAGACGATGCCGCCGAGTTGGTCCGATGTGCCGCGGCCGCCGATTTCCGTATCCGATTCAAAACCTTCATAGGGGTCGAAGTTCCAGTTGCCTTTATTGCCGATGCCGACGGTATCGATGTGGGCGTCGAAGCCGATAAGGGTCTTACCCGTTCCCATATAGCCGAGGACGTTGCCCATAGGATCGATTTCAACCTTGTCGAATTCAAGTTTTTTCATTTCTTCGGCGATGCGGTCGATATGAGCTTTTTCGTCACAGCTTTCACCGGGGTATTTTACGATGTCCCGCAGGAAACGGGTCATATCCTTTTCGTAGTTTTGAGCTGCTTCTTTGATCTTGGCGTAATTTACAGTCATGGTAGTCTCTCCTTTTATATAATGATTCTCTTATGAGGTCGTTTATTTGTCTAAGCCTCGCCAAACGATGTTTTTATAGCGTTCCGGATCGGTATCGCCTTCTGTTGAAAAAGCGAGCACTTGGGAATTTTCATCGAGGCCTAATTGGCTGCGCAGTTCTTTACATTCATCAGACAGCATGATGGTGGCCAGGGCACCAAAGGGGACGGCACCGGATTCGCCGGAAATGATAGGAGCGTCTCCTTTTAAGGGGGCTGCCAGCAGTCGCATACCGCGGACCGTAATCGGATCATCGGCAGAAATAAATGTCGTGACGTGGTTCTTGAGGATGTCCCAGGAAATGGTATTCGGTTCGCCGCAGGCAAGGCCGGCCATGATGGTGTTGAGGTCGCCGCCGACGATGCGGGGCTTGCCGTCACCGGCCGCCGCACCTTTATACAGGCAGTCCGCTGCCGATGCTTCTACGACGATGAATTTCGGCGGATTGTCTTTATAAAGATTGGCAAAATATCCGACGATGGCGCCGGCCAAAGATCCGACCCCGGCTTGAACGAAAATATGCGTCGGCCGTTCAATGCCGGCTTTCTTCAACTGTTCGCCCGCTTCCATAGCCATCGTGCCGTAGCCCTGCATGATCCACGAAGGGATTTCTTCGTAGCCGTCCCAGGCTGTATCCTGAACCATGACGCCGTGCGGCGTTTCAGCGGCTTCTTTGGCGGCTTGACGGACACAGTCGTCGTAGTTGAGTTCTAAGATATCGACGTCAGCGCCCAGTTTTTTGATGTTTTCCAAACGGGTTTGAGTTGTACCCTTGGGCATGTGAACGACCGCTTTTTGGCCCAGCTTTTGTGCCGCCCAAGCGACGCCGCGGCCGTGATTGCCATCAGTTGCCGTAAAGAAGGTTGCCTGTCCGAAATCTTTTCGAAGCTCATCGGAAGTCAGCACCTGGTAAGGCATGTCTTCAATCCGGCGATTTGTTTCTTTGGCGATGTACTTGGCCATGGAATAGGAACCGCCGAGGACTTTGAAGGCGTTGAGGCCGAAACGATACGATTCGTCTTTGACAAAAATCGAACCCAGGCCTAAGTAGTGCGCCATCTGATCGAGGCGCGTCAGCGGAGTTTCGCTGTACTGGGGAAAGCTCTGATGGAAGGCTTTAGCCTTTTCGATTTCATTGAGGCTCATGATGGGGAGATTTTTATCGTCTGATTTGGGCAAATGATTCATGGCCCATTTCATATCCTTTTTCATAATCCGTACCTCCTAAAATAAACTGAAAAAAATTTTAGACAATCTAAAAGTTTTTGTATACCTAAAGTATAACATGAGTATGCGAATTTGCAATAGGAAAGACCTAAAAATCTATTTGGTCGCTACACTTTTTTTTGCAAGAATGGAAATAAGGCTATCGGTTTTAGGCATAATAAAAAGAGACCTTGCGGTCTCTTTTACGATTCGCTGCTGCTGTCTATATAACTATACAAGGTGTATTTTGAAATCCCGAAGTGCTTGGAGATTTTATCGCCGGCCTTGGTAATGAGTAAGGCGCCGCGGTCATTTAAGAACTTAATGGCCTTTATTTTGTCTTCGCGGGTCATGAGGGGAACGGGTTTTCCGACCTGTCGCGTCGATTCTTCAATGAGATCATTGAGGAGATCGGTGACATTCTGAGGAATGGGGCTGGCCTTTTCTTTGGAGTCGACGGATACCAAGGGCTTTATGGCGTTTTCAATCATAATCAGCTCTGTAATATCGTAGTTAATCGAGAAGACGCCGATGATTTTTTGCTCGTCGTTGCGAATGTAGATGGTCGTCGATTTTAAGATGCGGCCGTCTTTGGTCTTGGTAAGGTAGCTGGCGTGATCTTCGACGTTTTGCGGGTCGTTTCGCAGGGCGTCGAGAACGGCAAGAGACGGCCCGTCACCGACTTTTCGGTTTGAAACATGGCCGTTTTCGATGGCTACAATGGAATTTTCTTTATAATTGTCACTCAGATCATGGATGACGACTTCACAGTTTGGTCCGAACTGGTCGGCCAGCCCTTTGGCTAAATGGCGTAAAAAGTTAAGGACGGCATCGTCTAACATAAAAGACACCTCTCTCTATGACAGAAAACAGATTATTAGCTGTTCTGCTAAATATTTTTTAGGTAATGTTACTATACCATATTTTGAGGAGAAAGTAACGATTATTGTAAAAAATATATATGTCAAAAAATCATCCTTAACGGCAGGCTATAATAAAATTAACAATAAAATTTTTTAGGCTCAAAAAAGTTTGACAGGATATCTGTAAAACGGTAGTATTAAGGTAGATTCATAAACGACAATGACGATATGATAAAAACACAATTGATAACAGCGTCGTCAATGTTTTATACGACGGAGGAGGGGTTTATATGATTATCGTAGGAAATGGACACGTGGTAACGCGAGATAGGCACAATCCATATTTTCCCGATGGTGCCGTTGCCATCGACGGGACACAAATTTGTGGTGTGGGCCGGACAGATGACCTTCGCAGGCGTTTTCCGGAAGCCTCGTTTATCGATGCGAAAGACGGCGTCATCATGCCGGCCTTTATTAATACGCACGAACATATCTACAGCGCTATGGCTCGAGGACTTCAAATTGACGATTATGCGCCGAAGGGATTTTTAGATATCCTCGACGGGCTATGGTGGAACATTGACCGTCATTTGACCAATGATTTGACATACTTGAGCGCTATGGCGACGTACGTGGAATGTATCAAAAACGGCGTGACGACGATTTTTGACCACCATGCCAGCTTCGGCGAAATCAAGGACAGCTTGTTTGCCATCGGACAGGCGGCGAAGGAAATGGGAGTCCGCTCCTGTCTTTGCTATGAAGTGTCTGACCGAGACGGCCTCGATAAGGCGCGGCAGGCGGTCTTGGAAAATGAAGCTTGGATTCGTCACGCTCAGCAGGATACGACGGATATGCTGGCCGGCATGATGGGCATGCACGCCCAGTTTACCCTCAGCGATGAGACGTTGAAACTTGTGATGGAACATAAGCCGGACGGCGTGGGCTGTCATATCCACGTTGCCGAAGGCATTGAAGATCTGCACGACTGCCTGAAAAAGCACGGCAAGCGAATCGTCGACCGTCTCTATGATTGGAACATCCTTGGTCCGAAGACGCTTCTCGGCCACTGCATCTACGTCAATGCCCATGAAATGGATCTCATAAAAGAAACGGATACGATGGTCGTTCATAATCCCGAGTCGAACATGGGCAATGCCTGTGGCTGCCCGCCGACGATGGAAATGGTTCATCGCGGGATTTTGACCGGCTTGGGAACGGATGGCTACACCCATGATATGATCGAGTCCTATAAGGTAGCCAATATCCTGCATAAACATCATCTCTGTGATGCGACGGCTGCTTGGGCGGAAGTGCCGCAGATGTTGTTTGAAAATAATGCGGTCATGGCCAACCGCTACTTTAAGGCTCCTTTAGGCGTCTTGAAGGAAGGGGCGGCTGCCGACGTCATCGTCCTTGATTATACGGCACCGACGCCGATGAATGAAGAAAATATTAACGGCCATATCTTGTTTGGCATGACCGGACGCAATGTGGTTACGACCATTGCCAACGGCAAGGTCCTCATGAAAGATCGAGAACTGACCACCGTTGATGAACCGGCATTAATGGCTAAGATTCGCGAAGGCGCCGCCGTTTTGGCCGGGCGCATTAATGGCTATTTGTAAGGAGGAGTGTATCGTGAGTGATCGTATGACATCGATTCCTTTTGGAAATTTAATGAATTGGATATTACGGGAAGCGCCGAGCGGCACGATTTTTGGCGTTCACCATCAATATACGGCAGGGACTCAGCGACCCTATGAAATTTTTGACAGACCTTTGGAATTGCCCTTCGGACCGGCTGCCGGTCCTCATACACAGTTGGCACAAAACATTGCTGCCGCTTATGCTGCCGGGGCCAGATTCTTTGAATTGAAGACGGTACAGCAACTCGACGGCGAAGATCTGCCCGTTCCTAAACCCTGCATCAAGGCCGATGATGAGTGTTATAACGTCGAATGGTCGACGGAATTGACCGTTCCTAAGGCCTTTGAAGAGTATGTAAAAGCTTGGTTTTTAGTCCATGTCATGGCCGTTGAATACGGTCTCGGAAGATTTGACGGGATGCAGTTCAACATGTCCGTCGGCTATGATTTAGCCGGCATACAGACGCCGAAAATTGATTCCTTCATAGAAAACCTGAAGGATGCGTCCCACACGGCAATCTTCAATGAATGTAAATCGTGGCTGCTGCATCATTTAGATCGATTCCGGAAACTGAGCCGGGAAGACGTCGAAGCCATTCCCGCTGATATTTGCAATTCGATTACCGTATCGACGATGCATGGTTGTCCGCCCGATGAAATTGAACGAATCGCCGCCTACTTGTTGAAGGAAAAGAAGGTCCATACCTTTGTAAAATGTAATCCGACCCTCCTCGGGTATGACTTTGTGCGAAACTGCATGGATACCTTAGGGTATGATCACATGGTTTTCGATGACAGCCACTTTAAGGCCGATTTACAGTATGACGATGCCCTTGCCCTCTTGGAGCGGCTTCAAGGTGTCGGCGCAGCTGAAGGACGGACTTTTGGCGTAAAATTGACCAATACCTTCCCCGTAGATATTACGCGCCATGAACTGCCGGGAACGGAAATGTATATGTCCGGCAAGCCCTTGTTCTTCCTGTCCATGAATGTAGCCAAAAAACTGAGTGAAGCCTTCGACGGAAAGCTGCCCATTTCCTACAGCGGCGGTGCCGATGCCCACAATATCGGCGATATCGTTGAGGCAGGTATCTGGCCGGTGACGGTAGCGACGACTCTGTTGAAGCCCGGCGGCTATGAACGCTTGGTACAGTTGGCCCAAGTCTTTGAGGGGACGTCGGGGCAGGCATTTAACGGTGTAAACGTCGGTAAACTCGATGCTTTATTGAAGGCGGCGTCCGGTGACAGCCACTATGCCCGATTGGATCCGAAATTCCAGCATCGAAAGAACGGACGAGAATTGCCGCTGATGGATTGCTTTATGGCACCCTGTATCGAAACCTGTCCCATCCATCAGGATATCACGGCTTACATGGATTTAGTGGCTGAGGGAAAATATGTGGAAGCCCTTCAGATTATCATAGAAAAGAATCCCCTGCCTTTTATTACCGGGACGGTCTGTTACCATACGTGTATGAACAGCTGTACGCGAAACTTCTATGAAGATGCTGTCGAAATCCGGCGCAATAAACTGATTGCGGCTGAAAAAGGATTTGACGGCGTCATGGCATCTCTTTCGGCCCCGGAACCAATCGGGAAAACGGCAGCCGTCATCGGCGGCGGTCCGGCAGGGCTGTCTGCGGCTTACTTCTTAGCCCGCGGAGGCGTAACGGTCACGGTATTCGATAACAATCCGGCACCGGGCGGTATGGTACGGACCTTCCTCTGTGAAAAGAAAAACCAGATTTCAGCTGAAGCCATCGATAAAGACGTGGCCTTGATTCAAAAACTCGGGGTGCGTATCGTCTCCGACAATGTCATTTCCTCCCTCGATGAATTGGACTCTTTTGACTATATCCTGTCCGCCTGCGGTGTGAAGGGGAAAATCGGTTCGTCGGCTGCCGGTGACATCGACGGATTGACCGTCATTGGTGATGGACATTACGGAAAGACGACGTCTGTCGTAGAATGCATTGCCGACGGAAAGCAGGCAGCTGAACAGATTTTAGGGCAGCTTACCGGCGTCGATACGATGCTGCTGCCGGATGTAAACGACATTTACGATAAACGAGGATTTTTAGCGTCGCCGCCGGCTGACGGCTGTGATGGCCGTTGTCTCCACTGTGACAGCATTTGTGAGGTCTGTACCGAAGTCTGTCCCAATCGAGCCAACGTCGCCATTGAAGTTACGGGGCATATGCAGCGGCAGATTCTCCACGTCGATGCTATGTGCAACGAATGCGGAAACTGCCGGACCTTCTGTCCCTGGGGCGGTGCGCCGTACATGGATAAATTCACCTTGTTTGCCAATGAAGACGATTTCATGAACAGTGAAAACCAAGGTTTTGTCGTCATCGATAAACAAAGCGGATTCTGTAAGGTCCGGATCGATGGGCGGGTTTTGACGACGACGCTCCGTTCGGACGAAGACACCATCCCCGAAGAACTTCGCGGGTTCATGAAGGCTGTCGTTAAAGATTACGATTATCTGTTACTGAAGTAAGGAAGAAGGAAACATCATGGATTATGTCATCAAAGGTGGAACGGTTTGCCTTGGCGAAGAACACTTTCAATCGGATATCACCCTTCGGGATGGGAAAATCTGGTCTATCGGCGGAGGCCTTCATCGCGGCAGTGAAGAAGTCATCGATGCGGATGGGATGTATGTCTGCCCCGGTGGCATCGATCCGCACACCCACATGGATTTGCAGCAGTCACCTCAGTATCGGGCTTGTGACGACTTTTACAGCGGTGGTGTGGCGGCAGCCTGCGGCGGGACGACGACCATCATCGACCATATGGCCTTTGGCCCTGAAGGCTGTTCACTGAGATATCCTTTTGAGCAGTACAATTTGCTTGCTGAAACGTGTCCCATCGACTATAGTTTCCATGGTGTATTCCAACATGTCGATGAGGCGGTCTTACGTGAGTTGGCCGAACTGATTGAAGAAGGCTTTCCGAGTTTTAAAGCCTATACGACGTACGGTTACCCCATGGGAGACGCGGATTTAATGAGAATTTTGCCGGTGATGAAATCCCATGGAGGACTGCTCACGGTCCATGCCGAGAGCGACGGCATGACGAATTACCTGCGACAGGCCTTGTCTCCTGATGAACTTAGCCCCATCGGTCAAGCTCGGACGCGCCCTAATGAGGCCGAAGCATCGGCGGTCAGTGAGGTCTTAGCCGCGGCTCGGGCTTGTGGCGATGCCCCCGTTTACATCGTTCACACGTCGGCCCATGAAAGTGTGGATTGCATTTGCCTGAGCCGGAAAGAAGGGCAGCGGAATGTATATGCTGAAACGTGCCCGCAGTACTTATTGCTGACAGAAGATAAATTTATAGAGGGCGGGCCTTTAGAAGGTATTAAATACATGATGGCCCCGCCGTTACGGCAAAAGGTCGATAACGATGCTTTGTGGCAGGCTCTGCGGGACGGGACGGTTCAGGTCGTTGCGACGGATCACTGCCCGTTTACGATAGAAGAAAAACAGGCCCATGCCGCTGATTTTCGCAGCTGCCCCGGCGGTGTATCCGGTGTAGAAGAACGGATGCCCCTGTTATTTAGTGAAGGCGTCGTCAAAGGTCGTCTTTCACTCAGTCAATTCGTTCGCGTGACCAGCACCAATGCGGCCAAGATTTTTGGTCTTTACCCGAAGAAAGGCACTCTCTTGCCGGGAAGTGATGCCGACATTGTCCTCATCGATCCGTCACAGAAGCGGACGATCCGTAAGGACAATCTCCATACGACCTGCGGCTACTCCCCGTATGAGGGAATGACGACAGACTGCACGATTTCAAAAGTATTTCTGCGGGGACAGATCATTGCCCAAGACAACGTATTCTTGGGGCAGAGCGGATATGGCCGGCTGCTTCCCCGAAAGCGCGTCGTGCCCTATGAGAGCATTCTTAGATTATAGAGTTATAAGTATCATTTCCTGTCTGGTATTTTCCCTCGCTTGAGGCATTTCAGGCGAAATGGCAGCCATGACAGACGTATCACTGAAAGTCCGGGATGGGCGGAAAGAGGAACTGTTATGGATAGGATTTGTAAATTATGGATTAATGGCCGGGAAGTGGCCGTCGATCCGGAGCGTAAATTAATCGATATTCTGCGCCGTGACCTGCGGCTGAAATCCGTCAAGGACGGCTGCAGTGAAGGCGCCTGCGGGACCTGTACGGTCATCATTGACGGCAAGGCGACTAAGGCCTGTGTGCAGAAAGCCGGCCGTCTTGAAGGGAAGCACATCGTGACCGTCGAAGGACTGTCACCACGAGAGAAAGACGTCTTCGTCTATGCCTTTGGTGAAGCCGGTGCTGTCCAATGCGGTTTTTGCATTCCCGGGATGGTCATGTGCGGCAAAGCCCTTATCGACGTCAACCCGACGCCGACCCGGCTTGAAATCACGGCGGCGATACGAAACAATATTTGCCGCTGCACGGGCTATAAGAAAATCATTGATGGGATTGCCCTGGCAGCGGAGCTCCTGCGGAACGATACGCCCATTCCCGTCATCGGCGGGTATCGCGGCGTCGGCGATCATTGCCAGCGAATCAACGTCAGGACTAAAGTGCTGGGGACGGGGAAGTATACCGATGACTTAGATGATATCGATTTACCGGGCATGTGTTACGGCAGCGCCATTCGCAGTGCCTATCCGAGGGCTGTTGTAAAGGCCATCCATACGGAAAAGGCCAAGGCCCTGCCCGGTGTCGTCTGTGTGCTGACGGCCGAGGACATTCCCGGTTCGGTCAAGGTCGGCCATTTAAAGGTCGATTGGGACACGCTCATTCCCGTCGGGACGACGACTCATTATTTAGGCGACGCCATCGTGATGGTAGCCGCTGAAACGCCGGAGATACTGGCCGAAGCGAAGAAGCTCGTTGAAATCGAGTACGAAGAACTGCCGCCCCTGACCTGTACTGCCGAAGCCCTGGCGGAAGGGGCGCCCCTGGTCCATCCTTCGGCAGGAACGAATATACTGGCTCATGAACATTTAGTGCGCGGTGACGCCGATGCCGTTATCGCTGCGTCGAAATATAAGGTAACCCATCATTTCGAAACACCTTGGACGGAACACGCCTTCTTAGAACCGGAATGTGCCGTCGCCATGCCCTTCGATGACGGCGTCTTCATTTACTCGTCTGATCAGGGGATTTACGATACGCGGCGGGAAACGGCGTTGATGTTGGGCCTTCCGGAAGAAAAAGTAGTCGTGGAAAATTGTTTTGTCGGCGGCGGCTTTGGCGGGAAGGAAGACGTGACGGTCCAGCATTTGGCAGCCCTCGTAGCCTATGTCAGTAAACGAATCTGTAAAGTGAAGTTGACGCGTCAGGAAAGTATCCTGATTCATCCGAAGCGCCATCAGTTCAGTATGGATTTGACGACGGCTTGCGATGAAAATGGTAAGTTGACGGCGATGAAGCTGGTCGCGGTCACCGATAACGGGGCCTATGCATCCCTGGGCGGACCGGTTCTTCAAAGAGCCTGTACTCATGCTGCCGGCCCTTATAATTATCAGACCATCGATATTGAAGGAACGGCCGTTTATACCAATAATCCGCCGGCCGGGGCCTTCCGAGGGTTCGGCGTAACTCAAACTATTTTTGCAACGGAATTAAACTTAAATAAACTGGCTGAAATGGCCGGTATCGATCCCTGGGAAATTCGATACCGCAACGCTATCCGTCCGGGAGAAGTCCTGCCCAACGGGCAGATTGCCGACCCGGCGACGGGCCTTGCCGAAACGCTGGAAGCCGTAAAAGACGTTTACTATCACAGCGGTCCTTATGTGGGAATCGCCTGTGCCTTGAAGAACTCCGGCGTCGGTGTCGGCCTTCCCGACTATGGCCGCTGCCGCCTTGCCATCAGCGACGGCCGAGTCCATGTCTATTCGTCGGCCTCCTGCATCGGCCAAGGCGTCGGTACCGTTTTGGTGCAGATCGTGTCCGAAGCAGCCGGCCTTCCCATTGAAGCCATTAAATGGCATATGCCTAATACGGCTACGTCACCCGATGCCGGTACGACGTCCGGGTCCCGTCAGACGACACTGACCGGGGAAGCCGCACGGCGAGCCGCTAAGCAGCTGCGGCGGGACTTGTTCCGTGTCAACGGCCTGACCTATGAAGGAACCAGCCGCTCCAGCGATTACTTGGAAGGCGTTACGGTTGAGCAGGAATCGCCGACAACGGAAAGCGTTCGCTTTACGGGCAGCGATTTGGATGCGCTGAACGGTCGGGAATATATCGGCGAATATCTTGGTAAAACCGATAAGATGGGGGCTGACGTGGCTAATCCCGTATCCCATGTTGCCTATGGTTATGCAACCCACGTCTGTATCCTGAACGAAGACGGGACGATTCGGAAAATGGTAGCTGCCCATGATGTGGGCCGCGTCGTCAACCGCAAGAGTTTAGAAGGGCAGATCGAAGGCGGGACGATCATGGGCTGCGGTTACGCTCTGAGTGAACAGTATCCTCTCGATCATTGTAAGCCTACGGCCAAGTACGGCACCTTGGGATTGATGCGGGCCGATAAGGCGCCGGATGTCGAAGCCATTGCCATTGAAAAGGAAGGCGTCGATGTCGCGTACGGGGCCATCGGTGTCGGTGAAATCACGTCGATTCCGACAGCCCCGGCTGTTGCCGGCGCTTACTATAAGTGGAACAGTAATTTCCAAACGGCCATTCCTTTAGAAGGAACGCCGTACAGCCGAAAGAAATAAGCCTTTAAAAGTCCTGACGATGGGCTTAAAATGCAGTATAATTAAAATAGGAAGAAATCAATAAAACCCCTCACCTGCTTGCAGGATGAGGGGCTTTTATAGAAAGGATTGTTATGAAGGATACGTTGATTATTGTTCGCGGCGGCGGCGATTTGGCAACCGGTGTCGTCCAAGCTTTATTTCAGGCCGGTTTTCGCGTCCTCATCTTAGAAGCAGACCGACCGTCGGCGATTCGCCGGCAGGTATCTCTCTGTGAAGCCGTCTATGACGGACAGGCTGTCGTAGAAAATATGACCTGTCGTCGATGCCGGTCAATCGATGAGTTATCGACGGTTTGGGGGCGTCAGGAGATACCTCTTCTCGTCGATCCTGAGGGAAAGGCCATTCAAATGCTTCGCCCTTGGGCCGTCGTCGATGCTATTTTGGCTAAGAAAAACTTGGGGACGAACCGCGAAATGGCTCGCCATACCGTGGCCTTAGGTCCGGGATTTACGGCCGGCCGCGACGTCGATGCCGTCATTGAAACGAAGCGAGGCCATCGGTTAGGCCGCATTATTCGTGAGGGCACGGCTGCGGCCAATACGGGCATACCGGGGATCATTGCCGGCTATGGCAAAGAGCGGGTCATCCACAGTGAAGCAGCAGGTTTCGTCTATGGCTTGGTCGGCATTGGTGACCGCGTAAAAAAAGGACAGCCTCTGGCTGTCCTGACGGATGTTCCGGTTCCCGACGGAATGGCGGTTACTGAAGCGATGGGAATCCCCGTGTCGGCGTCTTTGACGGGACTCGTAAGGGGATTGATTCGCGACGGCTATTACGCACCTCAGGGATTTAAGATTGCCGATATCGACCCGCGCGAGCATGAGTACCACAACTGCTTTACCATTTCGGATAAGGCACGAAGCTTGGGCGGAGCCGTATTGACGGCGCTTCTTTGGCTGGGGCACGATGAGTTATTTTAATGAAGAATCGAGGGGTTTTACATGGAAAGAGAAGAAGATGCACTCCATTTTGCATCATGCCGGGATTTATCCTATGTCGATTATCATCAGGGGGCGGAGCCCAAAAAGCAGGCCATTGCCATTGAGGTCATGACGCCGCTTTATCTCGATGGTGTGAGGGTCAGCACCCTCATATCTTCGCCGGAAGACGTCGATGTTCTGGCCGTCGGCTATTGTTTGGCTGAGGGGAAGGTTGCCGGCGGCAGGGTTTTATCTGACGTCAGCCTGCATGACGGGGAGGCTTGGGTGACGACCCGGGAAGGCGTCAGGGAAGCACCGCAAGACGAACCGTTTAATCCGATATCGGCACAGCAGCTCTGCTCTTATGGAGGCCTTTTAGACAGCTTATCGACGGCTCACCATGCCTCGCACGGCGTCCATGAAGGAGCTTTAGTAAAGGGCGATGAAATCCTTGTATATACGGAAGATATCGGCCGCCATAACGTTCTCGACAGACTGCGCGGCTTTGTTGAAATGAACCATATCGACGTCAGCCAGGCCGTTTTGGTCTTCAGCGGTCGCGTGCCGCAATCGGTTATCGAAAAGGTCCACGGCCTGGGCGTCCGCTTCTTGGCCTCGCGGGCCCTGCCGACCAGTTTAGGCGTGGCCTTGGCAGAGAAATACGGCATTACCGTCGTCTGCGGTCTGCGTCCCGATTCGTTTAAGGTCTTTGCCCACGGGGAACGGATTATTTGGTAATCTTCAAAATAATAAAATCGCTGTAATGGGAGCGCCTTCCGGTAAGGGAGGCGTTCCTTTTTTAATACAGCCCAGGGCATTGACCCGGGAGAGACCTAAGAGGGCACTCGACGTGAGCGTCGTATTCGGTGTAAAGACGGCCTTGCCGTCTTCAAAGGAAATGTGCCCTTGGACGAAGCGGTCGACGGGATTTTCCTTGTGAATGGCATGGCTTAATCGACAGGTGACGATTGGAAAGTCACTGTTTTTTTCACCATTTAATTGGCGGACGATGGGGAGGGCCAGGAGCTCGAAGGCATTGAAGGCTGCAGACGGATTGCCGGATAGGCCGAGGACTATCGTTTGTTTTCCTTTATCTCTTTGGATGACGCCGCCGTATGAGGCCGAGCCGGGACGCATGGTGATGCGGTTGTAAAGCCGGGCGGAACCAATGCGTTCGTAGATTTGAGGCATTGTGTCGTAGAGACCGACGGATACGCCGCCGGTGCTGACGATGAGGTCGGCGTCACGGCTTAAGGCCCGGACTTTTTCCGTTTCGGTGTCGAGGCGTTCCGGCGCATCAGACACATGATAGAAGGTGACGGTTGCGCCTTGCGCTTCCAGTAAGGGGCGGAAGAGGTAAGCATTGGAGTTGTAAATCTGCCCGTCGTGTCGATGCTGACCGGGGAGGACTAACTCCCTTCCTGAGGTCAGGAACAAGATTTTCGTTTTGGCGAAGACCGGGAAGGTGACGTTTCCCATGCCGACAGCGGCGGAGACGGCGCCGGCTGTCAGTTTCGTTCCCTTGGGGATGATGACGGCCCCTTCTTGACACTCTTCTCCGATGGGAATGACGTTGCTGCCGGGTGAAATGCTTTCTGTCACCTCGATACGGTTAGCTTGGCGGATCGTATATTCTTGAGGAATGACGGTATCGCAGTCGTCCGGGACGGCACAGCCTGTCATCAGGCGGACGGACTGACCCGGTAAGACCGTCCCGTCATAGACGAGGCCGGCCCCGATGGTGGCGACGACGTCGTAGGTCTTTTGATCATGGCTGCAGATGGCATAACCGTCGAAGGGCGATTTACGGTAAGGCGGATAGGGATGGGCGGCAGTCATGTCTTTTGCGGTAATGCGGCCGACGGCAGTTTCCGGGGAGACTGTTTCAATTTCTTTTTGGGAGGAAGACAAGGCGCCGCGGAGACGGCGCCTTGCTTCGGTAATCGTTACGATTTCCATAATTCGATATCCTTTTATACTGGTTTGAATGACTATATCTTCATCGGAGTCTTTTTGGCACCTGCCGAACCGGCGGCTTTAGGGACGAAGAGACTTAAAGCTTCTGTCGGACAAGCAGGGATACAGGCCGGTTTTCCCATCTCGGTGTTTTCGCAAAGGTCGCATTTATAAGCGACGATTCGGAATGGGCGGCCCTTGGTATTGCCGTGATAAATGCGGGTCATGGTGATGGCGTCAAAAGGACAAGCCTTAGAACACTTGCCGCAGCCCCGGCAGGCGTCTTCATCGATGACGACGGAATCTTCCCCGAGGGAGATGCAGTTAAAGGGGCAGGCGTCGAGACACCGCGGTTTCGGGCACTGTTGGCACTGGACGGCCTTGGTGATTTTCGACGTGTAAACGACGTGAACGCGCGGCGTAAAGTCGAAGCTGTTTGGTTTCATGGCGAATAAGGCCTTGCCGGTGTGACTGGCGACGCAGGCTGCCATGCAGGTCTTACAACCGATACAGAGTTCCGGATCTGTCTTAATATGATTAAACATGGCCGAGGCCTCCTTCAGATTGAATTCCCATGCGGCTGCGAATGGCGGCGTACTGGGCTTTTACATCCGTTTCTGCCTGTTTTTGGTCGTCGATTTTTTCGACGCGGCAGGCACAGTACTTATATTCCGGCGTGCTGCTCTTGGGGTCTAAGGCGGAAATGGTCAATTCATTGCAGGCGCCGATCCACCATTGATAGGTCATGTACGTGGCGCCTTGAGAGACTCGGTCGGAAACCTGACAACGGGTGATGGTCTGTCCGCGGCGAGAGATGACGCGGACTAAGTCGCCGTCGGCGATATCGAGACTTTGACAGTCGTCGGGATTCATCTGAATGTATCCCGGTTCATCGGCCAGGTCGACGAGGAGGCGGCAGTTGCCGGTCATGGTTCGAACGGAATAGTGGCCGACTTCGCGGACCGTCGATAAGGACAGGGGATAATCAGGGCTTTCGACTTCTTTTACCGGTGTCCACGGGAAGTAATAGAAACGGCCTTTTCCGTCGGCTGTCGCAAAGTGAGCGCCTTTATGGAGGTACTGTGTTCCCTTATCATTTGGGTCTTCCGAGAAACAGGGCCATTGGATTCCGTGATTGGCGTCCAGCTTTTCATAGGTCGCCCCGGTAAATTTGGGACAGAGAGACCGCATTTCATCCCATATTTCTTCCGTGTTATGGTAATGCATGGGATACCCCATGGCACTGGCTAAGAGACAGAGAATTTCCCAGTCCGGTTTGCAGTCGCCCTGCGGTTCAATCAGTTTGCGGACGCGCTGGAAGCGGCGGTCGCAGGAGGAGTAGACGGCATCGTGTTCGCCCCAAGCGGTGGCCGGGAAGACGACGTCGGCGTGTTCGCAGGTCTTGTTGAAGAAAATATCTTGAACGGCGACGAAATCGATGGCATTGAGTGTCCGTCTGATTTCCGGAAGGTCCGGGTCCGATTGAGCCGGGTCTTCGCCGATGATGTAATAAGCATGGATCTGCTTTTTCGGGTCCTTTTCACGGAGAACCTTAGCCGGGACGCGGGTCAGGGGCAGTCCGACTTTGTCAGGCAGGACACAGCCCCAAGCCTTTTCAAATTTTTGGCGGACGGCTTCGTCCGTTACGGGTTGATAACCGGGGTACTGGTTGGGCAGGAGTCCCATGTCACAGGTTCCCTGGACGTTGTTTTGGCCGCGGACCGGGCCGACACCGGTGGCATAATGGCCGTAGTTTCCGGTCATGAGGCTGAGGTTGGAGCAGGCGATGACGCATTCGACGCCTTGAGAAAACTGAGTGATGCCTATGCCCCACAAGGTTACGGTGTGTTTCGAGGAAGCAAAGAGGCGAGCAGCCTTACGGATGGCATCGGGATCTAACCGGGTTGCGGCAGCTACGGCTTCCGGTGCGTACTTGTCCTGGGCAATTTCTTCGGCATAGGCATCAAAGCCTGTCGTATGCTTTTCGATAAAGTCGCGGTCGACTAAGTTTTCCGTTACCATGACATGCGCCATGGCATTGAGCAGGAGCATGTTGGTGCCGCCTTTTAGCGGGAGGTAAATGTCGGCCAACCGTCCCATTTCCGTCAGGCGGGGGTCGACGCAGATGATTTTACAGCCTTTCTTCTTCGCTTTGACGATGCGGCGAGCTACAATAGGGTGTGAGACCGGAGCATTGTACCCGATGTTGAAGATGACTTCGGCGTCTTCGATTTCAGGAATGCTGACCGACATGGCTCCTTCGCCGACCGATTGGCTAAGGCCGGCAACGGAGGCGCCGTGGCAGATGCGGGCGCAGTGGTCGACGTTATTGGTGCCGATGACGGCACGCATGAATTTTTGGGTGATATACGCCGTTTCATTGCCCGGGCCGCGGGCCGAACCGGCACCCATGACGGCATCGGGGCCGTACTCTTTGATGATGGCTTTGAGCCGGGCGGCCGTGTATTCGATGGCTTCCTGCCAGGATACTTCGACTAAGGGACTTCGTTTGCCGCCCTTGCGGATCATAGGATGGCGGATTCGCTTGGTAAGAATTTGGGGATCATTCAGGTAATCCCAGCCGTAAAGGCCTTTCAAGCAAAGGCGGCCTTCGTTGTTGACTCCTTCCGGAGAGCCTTTTGCCTCAATGACGCGATTCGTTTCTGTATCTACTGTACAAGTAATGACACAGCCTGAACCGCAGTAAGGGCAGACTGTGTCGATGTTTTTATGGTTATTCATGATAACACCTCGCTTTTTTTGTTCAACTTATTTTTGTACATCACGGGCAGGATGTAAAGCTATGGTACCATAGTAGAACTTCTGTCTGCGAGATGCAATTACATAATCACTAAGGGCTTATATTTCCGACGAACGGTATCCCGTGAGGAATAAGATATGATTGACGATATTCGCGGAATCCGCTTGCCGGATGTCAATCTGCGGATATGGGCCGTGACTGTGACTTTCGACAAGAACTAAATCGGCCAGCTGTTGTTGTGTCAGATTAAAGATGACATCTTCTTTTTGCGCTTCCGGTCCGATCATATCGGGACTGCAGAGACAGGCTGATACCGCACCGGCACTTCTGGCTCGATCCGTGTCGGAACCGGCCTTGGGACGACAGTCCGTGTGGTGAGTGCTTTTAATGTAGGCGACGTGGTATCCGCGGCGTGTCAGTTCGGCCATGGCCGTCTCGGCGGCCGTCGTTTTTCCGTCTCCCGAATTCGGAGCCGTCAAGGTGACGACAGGAACTTTGCGCCGGCTGTTGGCGGCACGGCCCTTGGCGGCTTCGTAGTCGGACATGGTATTGACGTTGAGATAAAGAGCCGGTCGACACGATTTCAGGGTAGCCGTAGGAATCTTTTGCAGGAATTCCTGCAGGCAATAGTTTCCGGTTTGAAGCTGCCGGGCAATGGCCGGTACTAATTCTCGGCTGTAAAGGGCTGCTAACGGTTGATCGCGGCCGTCTTTGGTCCGTGGGATGACGGCCATCAATTCGGGGGCTCGGCGAATGGGGCGAAGAATGTCCGAAATCGGCGAGAAATCGTAAAAGGGAAGGTCGACAGACAAGACCAAATAGTAGTCGCATTCGCCGTCGCGCATGGCTGCTTCCAGTCCGCCCAAGGGACCGCAGTGTTGGACGTTGTCGGCGATGGTGCGGACCGTACGGGCGAGTTTGGCCGGCAGGTTCTTGGGCGAGTAATCCCGGTTGATGGAGACGATGCGTTCTGCAAAAGGCGCGCGCTGGCTGCGAAGCAATAAATCAGTCAGCAAATCCGTTCCGTTCCAAGGCAGGGTTGCCTTGTCATGGCCCATGCGAGAACTTTCGCCCCCGGCCAGGATAATCAGGCCCAGGGAGAAACGATGTGAATATTTTATCATCCTCTATCACGTCCTTTATTATAATATAATTATATTATACCATGATTTTATGTGATAAGGTGAGGAAGTTGACCGCAAGTTTCCACAAAAAAAGTATGGAAAGCTAACAGATTTTAATGTATAATGAGTTTAGTCGAAGCTGGCAGTCGATGAGCTGCCGGATTTACTTTTTTTTATCCGTTATTTGAACTTGCGAATAACGGCGCAGGGAGGCGTTCATGGAAGGGCAAAAGCTTCATTATAAGGTCATCATGTGTCTGTTGGGCGACAAGCGGGCTTTCGGCCCCGGCGTAGCCGAACTCTTGGACGGCGTTCGACGGCGTGGTTCGCTCCAGGGAGCTGCCAGAGACATGAATATGTCTTATTCAAAGGCTTGGACGATCATGCGCGACGCGGAAGCCATTTGGGGTTTTCCCCTCATTCGCCGTTATGTCGGCGGCAAAGACGGGGGACGGTCGGTCCTGACCGGACAGGCCGAAGAAATACTCAAGCGCTACCGGCAAATGAACGAGGCCGTTCGGTCTGTAGCTGCTCGGCAGTTCGGTGAGTTGTTTAATGATGAGGAATTACAAAAATTAAGAGAAATGAGAGGCTAGAACGTTATGAAAATGATGAAAACGGAAGAGGCTGTCGGTCATATTCTCTGCCACGATATTACGCAGATTATCCGCGGCGTTACCAAAGCGCCGGTGTTTCGTAAAGGGCACATCATCACCAAAGAGGACATTCCCGTCTTGTTATCCGTCGGAAAAGACCATGTCTACATTTGGGAAAATGATGACACCGTTTACCATGAAAATGAAGGGGCTGCGATTCTGCGGGATATCTGCATGGGGGCGAACATGCACGGCAGCGAACCGAAGGAAGGGAAAATCGAACTCATTGCGGACTGCGACGGAATGTTGACGGTTCGCCGGCAAGGGTTGGAAGCTGTAAATTCTTTAGGCGAGATGATGATTGCCACCCGTCACGGCGGGTTTACTGTTCGTAAAGGCGATAAATTGGCCGGAACCCGGGTCATCCCCTTGATTATAAAAAAAGAAAAAATGGCCAAGGCCAAGACCGTGGCAGGTCCCTTGCCGCTGCTCGACGTCCACCCTTTTCATAAGAAGCGGGCCGGCGTCGTCACGACGGGTAATGAAGTTTTTCATGGCCGCATTGAAGATACGTTTACGCCGGTCATTGAAAGTAAGCTGGCTGAATTTGATGCGGAAATGGCTATGCACAAAGTGTTGGCCGATGACCCGGCAGCCATTACGGAGGCGATTCGGGAAATGCTCGACGCCGGCATGGATATGGTTTTCTGTACGGGCGGCATGAGCGTCGATCCCGATGATCAGACGCCGCTGGCCATTAAAAATACAGGTGCCCGCATCGTATCGTATGGGGCGCCGGTCTTGCCGGGAGCCATGTTTTTATTGGCCTATACGGAAGACAATCGACCCGTCGTCGGCCTTCCGGGCTGCGTCATGTATGCCAAGCGGACGATTTTTGATCTCGTCCTGCCGTCGCTCATGGCCGATGTTCCCGTAAAGGCTTCCGATTTGTCCCGTCTGGGTGAAGGCGGACTGTGTCTGAACTGTCCGGTCTGCACCTTCCCGAACTGTGGTTTTGGAAAGTAGGTGTCCTTGTGAACCCGTTTACACATATTGACAAGAATGGCGATGCCGTCATGGTCGACGTCAGTGGAAAGATAGTGACCTCGCGGACGGCTATAGCCTGCGGCCGTATTTCGATGAGTCGGGCGTGTTACGATGCCGTGAAAGAAGGGGCCGTGAAAAAAGGCGACGTCCTCGGCGTAGCCCGCGTTGCCGGCATTATGGGAGCCAAGCGGACGAGTGACCTCATTCCCTTGTGCCATATTTTAAACCTTACAAAATGCGGCATTGAATTTATTTTCCATGACGAGGTCTGTGAAATCGAAGGCCGCTGCACCGTCAAGTGCGACGGCAAGACCGGCGTCGAAATGGAGGCTCTGACCGGCGTGTCGACGGCCTTACTCACGGTTTACGATATGTGCAAGGCTGTCGATAAAAGAATGTGCCTGAAAGACATTCATCTCGTCGAAAAAATAGGTGGGAAAAGTGGCCATTTCCAATATGACGGAGGCTCTGAACATGAAGGATAGATGGGGGCGGACCATTGATTATCTCCGCCTGTCGCTGACGGACCGCTGCAACCTTCGCTGCCGTTACTGCATGCCCGATGACGTCGAAAGCGTCGGCCATGATGAAGTCCTGCGCTATGAAGAAATGATGATCGTCTGTAAAGCAGCGCTGAAGCTGGGCATCGACCGCTTTAAGATTACCGGTGGCGAGCCCCTGGTTCGGCGAGGGGCCGTCGATTTTATACGAGCCTTGAAAGGCCTCGACGGTGTCCGCTCGGTAACGATGACCACCAACGGAATGCTGCTGGAAACAGCGTTGCCGGCCTTGGCCGATGCAGGCATTGACGGGATCAACATAAGTTTGGATACCTTAGATGCCGAGCAGTACAGACGGATTACCGGCGGCGGAGACTTGTCCGTCGTCCTTAAGGCACTGCAGGCGGCTGTAGGAGTTGGTGTAAACGTCAAAGTAAACGCCGTCTTGCTGGCTGAAACGAGAAATCAAATCGTAAAATTGGCAGAACTCGCGCAATCGAAGGCCGTCGACGTTCGTTTTATCGAGCTCATGCCCATTGGCTTTGGGACGACCCTGGCCGGACTCACTCGCGATGATTGCCTGAAAGTCCTGCGCCGTGCCTATCCGGACCTTGCGGCGACCGATGAAGTTCGCGGCAATGGACCGGCCGACTATTATAAGAGCCGGCATCTTTACGGGCGAATCGGCTTTATTGCCGCCAACAGCCACGCTTTCTGCGCGTCCTGCAATCGCTTGCGCCTGACCAGTACGGGTTTTCTGAAACCCTGTCTCTGTTACGATGACGGCGTCGATTTACGGAATATTATCCGCAGCGGACGCCCGCCGATTGAGATGCAGCAGGCCTTGACGGAAGCCATCGAGAGGGCTGTTTACGAAAAGCCGGCGAAACACTGTTTTGGTGAGAAAGCGGCCATTAGCGAGCATAAAATGATGAGTCAGATCGGAGGATAAGAATATGGGAAAAATACAGGCCATTTGTAGCAGCGACGTTCGGGGAATCGCCAAAAGCGTCATCCCCGAAGGACGTTTTAAAGTCGATTGGGGGCTTGAAGGCGATGCCCACGCCGGTCACTGGCACCGCCAAGTCAGCCTCTTGGGCCTTGAAAGCATTGAAGACTTCCGTCGCCGCGGCGGCAACGTGGAATTTGGAGCCTTTGGCGAAAATCTGGTCGTTGACGGCTTTATCTTTTCAAAGCTTCCGGTAGGAACCCTGCTGCGCTGCGGGGACGTCTTGCTGGAAATCACTCAAATCGGCAAGGCCTGCCACAGTCACTGTGCGGTATATGAAGCTGTTGGCGACTGCATTATGCCGCGGGAAGGCGTCTTTGCCAAAGTCCTCGAGGGCGGCGTCATCCATCCGGGAGACGAGATGGATGTAGTGGAACGGGAGAAACCGAGACCGTATCAGGCTGCGGTTATTACCCTTTCCGATAAGGGCTCTCAGGGACTGCGCCAAGACGAAAGCGGCCCGGTCATCGTTAAAAGGCTGGAACAGGAAGGCTATGAAGTAGTCGAAGCGATTCTCTTGCCGGACGGACGGGAAGGATTGGAGCAAAATTTGCGCCGCCTGGCTGACCAGCGCCAAGTCGATCTCATTTTGACGACGGGCGGTACCGGTTTTGGCCAGCGAGATGTTACCCCGGAAGCGACCCTGGCTGTTTCTGACCGAATGGCTCCGGGTATTGCCGAAGCCATTCGAGCGGCTTCGATGAAGGTCACGCCGCGGGCCATGCTGTCTCGTGCCGTCAGTGTGATTCGTAAGAAAACTTTGATTATAAATCTACCCGGCAGCCCTAAAGCGTGTCAGGAATGTATGGACGTGTTTTTGGAAACGGTTCCCCACGGGTTCGATTTACTTCGCGGCGGTGTCTACGACTGTGCCCGAAAGTAAACCTAAATAAATTAAAGTTTAATGAAGGAGATGCACGAACATGACATGGAAAAAAGTAGCAGCTGCGATTTTGGCGGGGACCATGGCCTTTGCCCTGGCCGGCTGCGGATCGGAAAAACAAGACAGTCAGGTTGCCGGAAATGGTGAAAAAGTTCACTTGACGGTATTTGCAGCAGCCAGCATGACCGAAACGATGACCCAAATTGCCGAGCAGTATCAGAAAGAGCATCCGAATGTGGAAATTTCTTTCAACTTTGACTCGTCGGGAACACTGAAAAAGCAGATTCAAAATGGGGCGGACGCAGATTTGTTCATCTCGGCGGCTCAGAAGCAGATGAATCAGCTCGACGCTTCTAAGGACGGCAAAGATAATCCCGATAAACTGGATTTCGTCAAAAGCGACAGCCGCGTCGACCTTTTGGAAAATAAGGTCGTCTTGGTCACGCCGGAAGGGAATCCCCAGGGCATTCAGAATTTCAACGACATGGCCGCGAAATTAAAAGACGGTTCCATCCGCTTGGTTATGGGGAACAGCGACGTACCCGTCGGTCAGTATACGCAGAAAATCTTGAAATTCTACAACCTCGATGAACAGGCCATTGCCGAGGCCGGTCACATCACTTACGGTTCCAACGTTAAAGAGGTCACGACTCAAGTCCGGGAAGGCAGCGCTGACGCCGGTGTCATCTATGCAACGGACGCTTTCAGTGCTAAGTTGAAACCCTTGGACGAAGCGACGAAGGAAATGTGCGGCCAGGTCATTTATCCGGCAGCGGTCATGAAGCACAGCAAACATCCGCAGGAGGCACAGGATTTCTTGAACTATCTCAAAGGTGCCGAAGCGATGAAAATCTTCCGGAGCGTCGGGTTCAGCCCGGTCGGCTAAAGGCGGCCCGATATGGATTGGTATCCCCTTTGGAACAGCCTGCGCATTGCAGCCATTGCCTGCGTTATCGTCTTTTTCAGCGGCATCGCCCTGGCTTACTATGTGGCACGGCTGCCGCGGATCTTAAAAGGGATCCTTGATGTCGTCCTGACCCTGCCCCTGGTACTGCCGCCGACGGTCTGCGGCTGGCTGCTGCTCTTGGTCTTTGGCCTCCAGCATCCCGTCGGGATCGCTCTCAATGAGGCCGGCGTCCGCTTCGTCATGACCTGGTACGGCGGCGTCCTGGCATCGGCTGTCGTCGCCTTCCCCCTCATGTACCGCACGGCGCGGGGGGCCTTTGAAAGTTTCGATGAAACCCTGGCCTGGAGTGGAAAGACCTTGGGGTTGTCGGACACCTTTATTTTCTGGCATATCCGCATGCCGTACTGCAAACAGGGCATCATCGCCGGCACGGTCCTGGCCTTTGCCAGAGCCCTCGGCGAATATGGGGCGACGAGCATGCTTATCGGCTATATCCCCAAGCATACGGCGACCATTTCGACGACGGTGTACCAATTATGGCGGACCAATGATGAGTACAGTGCCTTTATTTGGGTCCTGGTCAATATCGCCATCAGTGCCGTCGTCTTGATGACGGTCAACCTCTTTGAAAAGCGGAGCCGTGAAAGGAGGCGCCCGGCATGATTGATATTTCGGTCTATAAAAACTGGGGGTCCTTTACCCTCGATGTAGCCCTTCATCATCAAGGCGGTATTCTCGGCATCCTGGGTGCTTCCGGCTGCGGCAAGAGTAAGACCTTGCAGTGTGTGGCCGGCATTGAAACGCCTGATGACGGGCACATCTCCGTCGGAGGGAAAATCTTCTTTGATCGTAAACGAGGCGTCGACGTTCCGGTTGCCCGGCGGAGGGTAGGGTATCTTTTTCAGCATTATGCCTTATTTCCCAACATGACCGTCGAAGAAAATATTCGCTGCGGCGTTCGCCCGGGAGCGACCAAGGATGCGGCTCGGCAGCGAGTAACATCTATGATGGAACGGATGCGCCTTACCGGTCTCGAGACACTGAAGCCGGCAGAATTGTCCGGTGGTCAGCAGCAGCGGGTCGCTTTGGCACGAATTCTGGTAAACGAACCGGATATTCTCCTGTTGGATGAACCTTTCAGCGCCTTGGACAGCTATTTAAAGGAAAAGGTCATTGCTGAGCTGAAGGCTCTCTTGGCAGAATTTCCCAAGGATGTTATCTTAGTTACCCACAGCCGCGATGAGGCCTATCAGCTCTGCCATTCTATTGCCGTCCTCGATGACGGCCGGGTGTCGGCTGTCGGGCCGACAAAGGAACTCTTTGCCAATCCGCAGTCCAGGGCGGCAGCCGTTTTGACGGGCTGTAAGAATATCGTCTCGGCCAGAAAAAGCGGGCCGGAATCGGTATTCATCCCCGATTGGCAAGTCACCCTTTATACCGGGGGACGGCCTGTCGGGGATGACCTCTGCGCTGTCGGCATCCGAGCCCACGCATTTCACGGCGGCGAAGGGGTGAATTCCCTGCCCGTCGTCATTACGGAAGAGATTGAACAGCCTTTTGAATGGATCGTTAAATTCCGTTATCCCCGCCAGTCTCTGGCGACGCCCGATATTTGGTGGCGCTTTGCCAAACCGGATCGGCCCGATACCCTGCCGGACCGCCTAACGCTTGGAGGGGACGATATTTTACTACTTTACAGGTGATCATTATGGAACGGATATATACAGCATTATATGAAAATTTGAAGGCCGGCCGCCCGGCTGTTCTCCTGACTGTTGTCGAGCGAAAAGGTTCGACGCCGCGCGGTATCGGCAGCCATCAAGTCGTCTTTTTGGATGGAACGACGATTGGGACGGTCGGCGGCGGCTATCAGGAGCACTTGGCCATCGAATGCGGCAAAGCCTGTTTGGCTGAAAAACGGTCTGACTTTCGCCGTCTTATTCTTCATCCCAATGACGTGGAAGACATCGATGCGGCCTGCGGCGGCGAATTGACGGTATTTTGCCAGTACTTCGACCCGGCTTTGCCGAAGGTCCTTGAGGTACTGGAGGCGATGATTTCGGCCTTGCAGCATAAGACGGCTTCGTGGCTGGTCTTTGATATGGGCGACGCAGGTCATTGGGGCATGGCCCTCATCGCCGATTCGGTGATCGGCTGCGGCAAGATGGCGTCTTTACAGGCCGTTGATGCCGCTTGGTGCCGCAGTCATCCGGCCGGGATGACGAACGTCGGAGACAGCTGCCTGTATCATGAGCGTTTGGCGTCGCCGGGGCGGGTCTTTATCTTTGGCGGCGGCCATGTGGCTCAGGCCCTGGTACCCGTTCTTGCGGGCATCGATTTTTCCTGTATCGTCATCGACGACCGGCCGGAATTTGCAAGGGGCGATTTATTTCCCCGGGCTGCGGCAGTGCGTCAGGTCGATTACCGGGAATTGCCGGAAGACCTTGGCATCACGGCCGATGATTACGTTTGCGTCATGACCCGCGGCCACCACGGTGATTACGACGTTCAGCGGCAGATCCTTCCTATTCGGCCCCACTATCTCGGCGTCATCGGCAGTCGCCGCAAACTGGCCTTTGTCAAAGGGAAACTCTTGGCCGATGGATTTTCCGAAGCCGATATCGACGCCTGCTATGGTCCCATCGGGCTTGCCATTTCTGCTGAAACGCCGGAGGAAATCGCCATTAGTATTGCCGCTGAATTGATCGCCGTCCGGGCCCGGCGGGAAGGGCGGGAAAAGCACCGGCCCAAGTCCTTATGACGGCTCGTGTCGAGACCTACGTCGGAGCCGGGGGAAAGACGACGACGATTTTTGCCCGGGCCTTGAAGGCGCGGCAATTAGGAAAAAAAGTGGCTGTCGTTACGACGACCCATATGATGCGGCCGCGACAGGGATTCGTCCCCGGTGACCTGCCGGCGGGCTGGAAGGTGCAGTGGCGAAACGACGGCATTATCGTCGTCGGCACAGCCCTTGATAATGGAAAAATAACCTATCCCGGCGATGGTGTTTATGGGGCTCTTTGCGAGCTTTCAGACCTCGTTTTAGTTGAAGGCGACGGGTCTCGGAGGATGCCTTTGAAGGTCATGGGAAGCCATGAGCCGGTGATCCCCGAGAACTGTGATGACGTCTACTGTCTGGCCGGCTTGTCGGCACTGGGACAGACCGCCGGGAAAGCCTGCTTTCGTCATGAATTATTGGGCCTTCCGGAAGATGCGGTGATTACGGAACGTCTTATGGCCCATATTGTTGAAGAGGGCTGCTTGGCCCGCCTCGGCTCCTTTTGGGACCGGACGACGGTCATCCTGAATCAGGCTGATGACGAAGCTCTTTTTCAGTGCGGCTATCGAATCTTGCCGTATCTGTCGCGGCCGGGATGTATGACGGCCTATGAAGAGGAAGCGAGGAATCTACCGTGAAGATACAGTTAGTCCTTATGGCGTCGGGCTTTGGACGACGTTTCGGAGGCGATAAACTGTCGGCTGTGGCAGCGGGCCGACCTTTATATTCCTATGGGCTTACCAGCCTGTGTCAGGGGGCACAGGCTTTTTTGCCATTGTCCGGTATTGACTGTTCCGTCACCGTCGTTACCGCTCATAATGACATTGCCGAGGCCTGCCGAAGAAAGCATATCGACGTCGTTTGGAACCATCAGGCCTTGGAAGGCATGGCAGCTTCGATTCGAATCGTCGTCGGTACTTATCCGGACCGAGATGTGTGGGGCTTTTTCCCGGCTGACCAGCCACTCTTGACGGGGCAGACGATTTCTCTCTTTTTGCGTCAATTTATCGCTTCCGGTGCGGCTGTCGGCTGTATGCACAATGGGGAGCGACGGTGCAGCCCGGCTTTGTTCCGCACCTCTTGCCGAGATGAACTCTTGGCTCTTTCCGGCGATGTAGGCGGCCGTCGTCTGATTCAGTCGGATCATGCCTGGGTCTGTCATCCCGTCGATGAGGCTGAACTTTTCGATGTCGACACCCGAGACGACATGGCTGCGGTAACGACTTTATTATCCATATAATGATTTAAACTATCGTCATATATCTACTTATAAGATACTTGGTATATCTTGACCGCGACAAATCGGATGCGAACCGTTATAATGGAGATATACTTGTCATAGGAGGGAGTGCGGTGATTAAGCTGTTAGCTGCCATTTATCTGGTTTGGGGCTTCAACTGGGTCGTCATGAAAGAAGCCAATCTCTTTTTTCCGCCGGTTACCTTTTCCTGCTACCGATTCATTATCGGGGCCTTGGTACTGCTGGCGGTCTGTTTTTGGTTGAAACTGCCGATACCGCCGCGTCGCTATTGGCCGTGGATCGCCATTACGGGATTTTTGCAGATTGCCGTCAATACGGCAGCCATCCAAATCGGCATGGTAACCCTCGGGGCGGGCTTGGTCGCGGTCCTCAATTACAGCATGCCCGTGTGGATGGCCCTGATGGCGCATTTCTTCTTGGGTGAGCACTTGACGCGGCGAAAAGTCATCGGCATCATCGTCAGTATGGCCGGTATGTGCCTTCTCATGAATGTCGACAGCGGCGGCGATTTATCGCTCGTTGTCCTGACTTTAGTCGGTGCAGCTGCTTGGGCGGCAGCGGGGATCATCGTCAAGATTCAAGATCGGCGCATGAAGGCTAATGACTGTAATCTCATTCAATATACGACGTGGCAGATGGTCATCGGGGCCTTGGCCTTGGGGCTTCAGGCAGCCGTCATGGAGAACGGGACGATTCAGTGGACGCCTCTGGCCGTGGGCTGTCTGCTCTATAACGGCGTCATGGCTTCGGCCCTGGCCTTTTTCATGTGGAACTATCTGCTGACCCAGATAGAAGCGGCCAAGGCGGCCATCGCCATCCTAGGCGTGCCCGTCGTCGGCGTCATCAGCGGCGTCTTGGTCCTGGATGAACCGCTGACGATGATGACCCTCATTGGCATGGTCATGATTTTGGCAGGCATCGTCTGCATCGTTCGCCAAGGAAACCCGGCCGGAGCGAGAGCCGATAAGATTTGAGGAACTTGATTTGTAATTAGGAGGCATTTTATGAAATGTGTAGTACTGCTCAGTGGCGGCGTCGACTCTACGACGTGTCTGGCCATGGCCTTGGAAATATATAAGAAAGAAGACGTCCTGGCCCTGACGTCCTATTACGGACAGAAGCATGCCAAAGAATTGGAATCGGCCCGGAAAGTGGCGGCTCATTACGGCGTCGCCCATCGGGAAGTCAACTTATCCCAAGCCTTTTCTTTAAGTGACAGCTCGCTCTTACAGGGCAGTCATAAGAAAATCGCCGCGGAATCTTACGCCGACCAACTGGCAGAAAAGGGCGGCGTAGGGACGGTTGATACGTATGTCCCTTTTAGAAACGGATTGTTTTTGTCTTTTGCCGCAGCCATTGCCGTCAGCGTCGGTGCAGAAGTCATCTACTACGGTGCCCATGCTGATGATGCGGCCGGACGGGCCTATCCCGACTGCACGCCGGAATTTGAGACGGCTATGAATACGGCTATTTACGAAGGCTCCGGAAGGACCTGCCATTTGGAAGCGCCGCTATTGTCCTTAAATAAGGCCGGCGTCGTGAAAGAAGGGCTGCGTTTGGGTGCACCCTATGAATTAACCTGGAGCTGCTACGAAGGCGGCGATAAACCGTGCGGTGTCTGCGGAACCTGCCGCGACCGGGCGGCCGCCTTTGCGGCTAATGGTGTTGCGGATCCGGCACTGAAATAAGGGCAAATATATACCAAGCATCAGCCCGATGGAGGGCTGATTTTGGAGAGGATGGTGCAGTTATGAAAGGCAGTATAAAACGGCAGCTAGCCGCTGTCATCTTGATGAGTCTCATGGGGTTTGGAGCGGTTTATGCCAGTGATGTCTCCGAGAAGGATAATTTTTATCAGGCTGTTAATCACGGCGTTCTGCAGGAAAAGAAAATCGAGCCGACAGAGGCCTCCTGGTCGTGGTTTTCGGAACGCTCCTTAGAAAATAAAAAGGCCTTAAGGAAAGAGTTGGAAGCCATAGCAGAAAAACAGGGAACCTATCCGAAAGGCTCTCCGGAACAGAAAATCGCCGACCTCTATGTCAGTGCCTTGGATAATGAAAAACGCAATGAAACGGCTCCGGGGAAGCTGAAGGCTTTGACGGAACCGATCAAAGAGGCAAGGAATCTGACTGAATTGACCAAGGCCCTTCAGACTGTGAGTGAAAAGACAGGGGCCGATGTCTTTGTCGGTTATACGGCAGACCGCATCCCGACAGGTCTGCGCTATATTCCACGAATCCTTGTGACCGAGCCGTCTTTTACGCGAGATGAATTGGAAAAAGAACCTCAACCCGGCGCCTGGAAGGCTTATCGTGACTACGTCGCCCATGTTTTGGAAGAGGCCGGAGAAACGCCGGATAAGGCGGCAGCCCACAGCGAAGCTATTTTTGCCATGGAACAGAAATTGGGTCCCCATCTCTTGACCAGTGAACAGCGAAATGACGTGACCGTTCAGAATCGCCTCGTATCGCAGGGCGAACTAAACAAACTCATGCCCCATATGGGGGCCAAGACGACCTTGGCCGGTCTTGATTTGACGAAAGAAAAGCAGTTTTTCCTGTCCGATCCCGATTATCTGCAGCAGTTCGATGCCCTCTATACGGCCGATAATTTAGATCTCTTAAAGAGTTATGCCGTCTACCAGGTGTACAACGGTTTTGCCCCTACTGCTTATATTAAACTGCGCGACCTTCAGCGCGACTATTTGCGCCAGCGCTTCGGCATTGCCAAAGCCAGGGACGATAAGGAAACGGCCAGCCGTATGGTTCAGTCTATGCTGTCCTATGAGGTCGGTCAGATTTATATGAAAAATCACAGTACGTCCGCTGTCGTCGACGATGTCAAGGACATGATTCGGGAGATTAGGGACGTCTATAAACTGCGCCTTGAGGCCAACGACTGGCTCAGTCCCAAAACGAGGGCCAAGGCCATTGAGAAACTGAACAGCCTGCGTGTCTTCGTCGGCGGGCCGGCAGATGATGACAAACCGATCATTGAAAGTATGCCCGACGTCATCGCTCCGGAGGACGGCGGCGATTTACTGACCAATATCATGCATAATGGGGTCTTGGAACGGCAGCAAGTCCGGGCCCTTCTGGGGACAAATTTTAATCCTGACAAGTGGTACGCCTTTGATCCGCAGGACGTCAATGCTGCCTATATTCCGGAAAACAACAGCATCACTATTCCGGCCGGTATCCTCCAGTCGCCGTTCTATGATGCCAAGGCGTCACGCGGGGCCAATCTCGGGGGCATCGGCGTCGTCATCGGTCATGAAATCTCTCATGCCTTTGATCCCAATGGCAGTAAATACGACAGTGAAGGACGATTGAAGAATTGGTGGACGAAAAGAGATTCCGAAGCTTTTCAGAAACTGTCTGCCGCTTTTGGCCCCTATTATGACAACTATACGGTCGGCAAGGGCCTTCATGAAAATGGAAAACTGGTCAGCAATGAAGCTATTGCCGACTGCGGCGGCCTGTCAGTTGCAACGGAACTTGCCAAGGGCGATGATGCCGTCCTTCGCGATATCTACCATTCCTTTGCGGCCATTTTTGCGACCAAGATGACCGACCAGATGCTGCTGTACTTGATTCAGAACGACCCGCATCCGATTGGGGAAGCCCGTGTCAACGGCGCCTTATCGGCGACGGACGGCTTTTATAAGGCCTATGAGATAGAGCCGGGTGACGGGATGTACGTGGCACCTCAGAAGCGGGTTCATCTTTGGTAATTCTAACAAAAAGATAACGAAAAGAGGGGGAATTTATAAAGTCTCCCCTCTTTTTTATCTTGCAATATTTGGGGGAATACGGTACAATCGCAAGTGAGCAATAGCCGTATATTGCACTGGTGGGACAAAAAACGTACCACTGGGAACAGAAACGTAAATCGTTACGTCATGTGAGTAGAAAAGGAGATATCTGTATGCTAAAAAAAACCAAGATCGTCTGCACTTTAGGCCCCAGTTCTAATACTCCGGAAATTATTGAAAAGATGATTAAAGCCGGCATGAACGTTGCCCGGTTTAATTTCTCTCACGGGTCTCATGAAGAACATAAACAGCGCATCGACATGGTTCGAGCTGCTTCCAAAAAATTGGGAATCCCCGTAGCACTGCTCCTCGACACGAAAGGCCCGGAAATCCGTTTGGGCAAATTCAAAAATGGCTCTATCATGATGGAAGCCGGCAATGAATTTACGTTGACCGCTCGTGACGTAGTAGGCGACGAAACGATTGCTTCTATGAACTATAAACAGTTGCCCCAGGATGTTAAAGCCGGCGACCATATCCTCTTATCCGATGGTTTGGTAAACCTCGAAGTCGTCAGCGTCGAAGGCGAAGATATTCATACGAGAATCATCAACAGCGGTAAGATGAGCGACCGTAAGCGCGTTGCCGTACCGGGTATCGCCATCAACCTTCCGGCTGTTTCTGAAACGGATGCTGCCGATATTGAATTCGGCTGCCGTATGAATATGGACCTCATTGCGGCTTCCTTCATTCAGCGCGGTAAAGACGTTCTTACCATCCGCAAACTGCTTGAAAAACACAACAGCGAAATGAAGATCATTTCTAAGATCGAATGTCAGGCTGCTGTCAATAATATTGATGAAATCATCAAGATGAGCGACGGCATCATGGTCGCCCGCGGTGACCTTGGCGTCGAAGTACCGGCAGAAGAAGTCCCGATGCTCCAGAAAGTCCTCATCCGCAAATGTCATGAAGCCGGTGAACCGGTCATCACGGCCACGCAGATGCTGGAATCGATGTGCAACAACCCTCGCCCGACCCGTGCTGAAACGAGTGACGTTGCCAATGCTATCATCGACGGCACCGATGCTATCATGCTCAGTGGCGAAACGGCCGGCGGCCTCTATCCGGTAGAAGCTGTTGAAACCATGGCTCGCGTTGCTACCTTTACGGAAAGCAACTTTACGTCGAGACCCTTTGAAGATGACGATTCTGAATCGGCCACGACGACCGAATCCATCGGTAAAGCTGTCGTTAAGATCGCAAAAGACCTCCATGCGTCTGCCATCATCGCTTCGACCGAACGCGGCGGTACAGCCCAGATGATTTCTAAATTCCGTCCGGACTGCCCCATCGTCGCTGTATCTCCGCACGAAGCCATCGTTCGCCGCTTACAGCTCAACTGGGGTGTTCAGGCCATTAACGGCAAAGAAGCCGTTGATTCCGATGCCGTTGTCGACAACGCTATCTTTGCAGCCCTCGACAATGACCTCATTAAAGCCGGTGACCTCGTCGTCCTGACGGCAGGCGTTCCCGTTGCTAAAGCCGGTTCGACCAACATGATTCGCGTCCAGGTCGTCGGCGACGTCCTCCTCCGCGGTACCGGCATTGGCCGTAAATCGGCTGTCGGTAAAGTTTGCATTGCCGAATCGCTGGAAGATCTGAAACAGAACTTCACCGACGGCTGCATCCTGGTTCTCCGCGCCGCTCGTGCTGATTTTGTAGAATACATGAAACGTGCCAGCGCCATCGTTTCCGAAGAAGCCGGCCTTACGAGTGAATCGGCCATCGTTGCCATCACCCTCGGTATTCCGACTGTCGTCGGTGCTGAACACGCTGTAGATACCTTGAATAATGGAGAAGTCGTCACGGTTGATGCCAGCCGCGGTACGATTTTCCGAGGCGCAGCTAACGCTCGATAAGATCATAAAGAATGTTTCGTGAATGATTAAAAACTCCCTCCATGAGCCTGCCTTTTAAGGCTGTGCTCATGGAGGGAGTTTTACATTAGGGACAAGTTTTTTTGTTTAATTCATAACCATCATGCCACTTTTGAGCGAGGTTATTTGCCGGATATCCTGTTCCGGCAGTGAAAAAATTGCCATATCTTCGGTTCGGATGATGCGAGATTGTGACCGTATCGTGCAGCTGTCTTTACGCCCGTGTCATAGGGGAGGTATATAATCGGGTAAAACAAGAAAGGATGATGGACATGAAAATGACGAAGAATATGGCCAAACTGGCAGCTGCGGTCTGCCTTTCTATGTCTTTAGGATTGGGCGTCGTATCGGCCCTGGAGGTACCGTTTTCGGAAGGGGCGATGCCGCAGGGAATGCCGCCGCAAGGGATTCCTCCCCAGGGAATGCCGCCACAAGGGATGCCTCCTCAGGGACAGCAGGGGAAATCCATCTCTGAATTTACCGCGGCTCAGCGAATTACGGGCAAAGAGGCGCTTCTTGTCAATCAGGATATCACGGCTGATGAGGCCGATGAAAATGCCGTCCTGGCTGAACAGGGCGCTGACGTGACTCTGCAGCAGGTTCGCCTTTCCAAGACGGGGCATACGACCAGTGAAGACGGCAGTAATTTCAATGGTCAGAATGCCGTTCTCCTCGTTTCCAACAGTACGGCGGCTATTACGGATGCTACCATCACCTCTGATGCCGAAGGGGCTAATGCCGTCTTTGCGACGGGAAAAAATGCAGTCGTCACTGTCAAAGACATTAAGATTAACACCCAAGGCAATTCGTCCCGCGGCCTCGACGCGACGTACGGCGGGACGATTCACGGTGAAAACGTAGACATTACGACGGCAGGGGCTCACTGCGCGGCCTTGGCGACCGACCGGGGTGAAGGCAATGTCTACGCTACGGGCAGTACTCTTTCGACGAGTGGTGAAGGCAGTCCGGTCATCTATTCGACGGGTAACATCGTTCTCACGAAGAGCAGCGGCGTCGCCAAAGGCAGCGAAATCGCCTGCGTCGAAGGGAAAAATTCAATCTTCATAGAAGATTCGACCCTCACCGGATATAAGAACCACGGTGTCATGCTCTACCAGAGCTTTTCCGGCGATGCCGGAACGGGGACGGCTTCCTTTACGGCTAAAAATTCGACGCTTCGCAACTATTCTGACGGAGCCATGTTCTACATCACCAATACGAAGGCCGTTGCCAGCCTGACCAATACGGTCATTGAATCGCCGAAGAACAAGAATCTCATCGAAGTCTCCAGTGACCGCTGGGGGACGGAAGGTTCAAATGGCGGTGACTTTGAATTTACGGCAACCAAAGAATCGCTCAGCGGTAATGTGGTGGCCAATAACATCAGTACCGTTTCTGTCAGCCTGACCGACGGCTCGACTTGGAGCGGGACTATGAATCCCAAGCACACGGCGAAGCGTGCCGACCTTTCTCTGGATGCTTCGTCGGTTTGGAACGTAACCGGCGACTCCTACGTCTCGGCATTGACCGACGAGGACACGACGCTCGGCAACATCCGCAGCAACGGCTATCGGATTTACTACGATAAGAGCAATGCGGCCAATGCCTGGCTCAAAGGCAAGACGGTAAAACTGGCTGACGGCGGCAAATTAATGCCTTTATAGGCCCATGAAGGCCAGCATTTGCATCATTCCCGGGATAAAGGTGTCGATGTCGAGGGATTCCTCTAAGGTGTGTTCGCGGCGGCTGCGGCAAAAGCCGAAAGAAATGGCCGGGATTCCCAAGCTTAAAGGAATATTGGCATCGGTACTTCCGGCAATGCAGGTTGTCGAAAGGCCATGCTGCTTACGGATAGCGGTAATTCTCCGGACGAGGGGATTCTGATCGACCTGACTGCACGGCCGCTCGCCAATGCTTTTTAAGGAAATGTGAACCTGGCTGGGAAGATTTTCTAAGAGGGCACGGAAAGACCGGTCGAGGGCGGTAAGGGCGGCTCCATCTTCCGAGCGAAGGTCGACGGTGAAGCGGGCCTTTGCGGCAATGGAATTGACCGTCGTGCCGCCGTTGATCGTGCCGACGTTATAGGTCGTCTTGGGATGCGTCGGCAGGGACAGGCTGTAGAGTTTGTCGATGATGGACGCGGCTGCGGCGATGGCATTGGCATTTCCAAAGCCCATCCAGCTGTGCCCGCCCGGAGTTTCTATAGCAACCTCATAGCGTCGGGAGCCGACGGCCGTGGCGACAAAGGTGTCGAAGGTACAGTCGACGGCGACGACTTCGGAAATGCGGCCGGACCAGTCGGTCATGATCTGGCGGATGCCTTTGAGATTGCCCAGGCCCTCTTCGCCGACGTCAAAGGCGAAGAGAATGCCCTGGGGCGGCGTCAGCTTCAAGTCGAAAATCATCTTGATAATGAACAACAGGCCGGCAATGCTGGCGCTGTTATCGCTGCATGAGGGTGCTGACAAGGTGTTTTCCGATTGGTGAATGGGAATCTGTGACAGATTCTCGAAGACCGTATCCATGTGAGCTGTATACAAGGCGGCTTTTTGGCCCTTTTTCAGCCGGCAGGGATAGAGGATGTTCCCGCCGCCATCACGATAGGCTCCGTCGGCTCCCAGGCTGTGGAGGTACTGCAATATCCACTTGCCTTTCACCTGTTCCCGGCCCGTCGGAGACGGGATGGAAATAATCGTTTTGAGGAGGTCCAGCCACTGGGCTTGGTTCCGGCGTACATAGGTTTCAATCATGTCGTTCATACATTCATCTCCCGCAAGAATTTTCCTTATTATACCATATATTGTGGAATTGGTGATTTTTCATATTCCTGCGCTTTCCGATAGGAAGATGCAAAAAAGGCCCTGTCCGCATGGGACAGGGCCTTAGTGTATATTATCCTAAGATTTTTTTCAAATCGGCTTCCGGCGTCGTCGTCGGGGAGATGTTGAAGTTTTCAACTAAGTAGTTGAGGACGTTCGGCGAGAGGAAGGCCGGCAGTGTCGGTCCGAGGTAGATGTTTTTCAGGCCTAAGTAGAGGAGGGTCAAGAGGATGCAGACGGCCTTCTGTTCGTACCACGAGAGGACTAATGTCAGGGGCAGGTCGTTGACGCCGCAGTCGAAGGCTTTCGCCAAAGCGACGGCTACTTGGATAGCGCTGTATGCATCATTGCACTGGCCCATGTCCATGATGCGCGGCAAGCCGCCGATGGTGCCGAGGTCGAGGTCGTTGAAGCGGTATTTGCCGCAGGCCAGGGTCAGGATGACCGTATCAGCCGGGGTCTGCTGAACGAAGTCGGTGTAGTAGTTACGGCCCGGGCGAGCGCCGTCGCAGCCGCCGACGAGGAAGAAGTGTTTAATGGCACCGGCTTTGACGGCGTCGATGACTTTGTCGGCAACGGACAGAACCGTGCCGTGGCCGAAGCCCGTCGTAACCGTCGTGCCGCCGTTGATGCCGGTAAAGTGCTGTTCTTCTTTATAGCCGCCGAGTTCCAGGGCTTTTTCGATGACCGGCGTGAAGTCTTTGTCTTCGCCGATATGGGTTACGCCGTCAAAGGAGACGACTTCCGTCGTGAAGACGCGGTCGATGTAGGATTTCTTGGGAGGCATGAGGCAGTTCGTCGTGAACAGGAAGGCCCCGGGGACGCCGTCGAATTCTTTCTGCTGGTTCTGCCAAGCCGTGCCGAAGTTGCCTTTGAGGTGTTTGTATTTTTTCAGTTCAGGATATGCATGGGACGGGAGCATTTCGCCGTGGGTATAGACGTTGATGCCCTTGCCTTCGGTCTGCTGGAGGAGGGTTTCCATATCCTTCAGGTCGTGACCGGTGACGACGATGAACGGTCCTTTTTCGATGGTAAGGGGAACCGTCGTCGGGACCGGAGTGCCGTAGGTCGACGTGTTGGCTTCGTCGAGGAGGGCCATGCAGGTCAAGTTGACTTTACCCGTTTCCATGACGATGGGCAGCAGTTCGTCCATACCCCAGTCTTCGCTCAGGGCCGAGAGGCCTTTGATGAAGAAGGCACCCAATTCGTCACTGGATTTACCGAGCATCAGGGCATGATAAGCATAGGCTGCCATGCCGCGCATACCGAAGAGAATGAGCGATTTCAAGGAACGGATGTCTTCATCGGCATTCCACAGGCCGCTCATGTCGTAGTCGTCAGCCGGAGCGGAAGAAAGGGACGCCGATTCAGCATGGACTTTGTCGATCATAACCTGGGTCGTTTCCGTATTGAAGTTGACGTTGGTAACGGTCGTGAACAGGCCTTCGAGGATGACCCGGTAGGTCTGTGCCGTCGGAACGGCCGTCTGACAGGTACGGGCGAGACCGATGAGGGCTCCAGTCAACTTGTCCTGAAGTCCGGCTTCTGCCGACGATTTCCCGCAGACACCGGCACCGCCCGTACAGCCTGTACCGAAAGCCGTCTGTTCACACTGGAAGCAAAACATCTGTTGTTCTTTTGTCATTGAAAATACCTCCTCTATCTTTATCACAATAAAAATGAATGAATACATGAGTTATCTTGTATGTCTTCAGCTCTTATCGAGTATACGTAGAGTATAGCAGGAGACGATGTAGATTTCCGTTGCATTTACAACAAAATGAAAATTATCTTTCCTTTTGGAAACGAAAACGATGCTTGCAGAATGAGGTTTTCTACGGTAATATAGATGTATATAATCTATATTATAATAGATTCGACAGATATGTAAATAGGAGGAATTCACGATGTCAGATAATAAAACGTATGCTGTGTTTAAAACGAATAATGGCGACTTTACGGTAGAACTCTTTGCGGAAAAAGCGCCGATTACGGTTGAAAATTTTGTAACCTTGGCTAAAGACGGATTTTATGACGGAACCATCTTCCATCGCATCATTGCCGACTTCATGATTCAGGGCGGGGACCCGACCGGTACCGGCCGCGGCGGCTCGAAACAGACCATTCCCGACGAATTCGGTGAAGGTCTCGATTTCAGCCAGCCCGGTATCTTAGCGATGGCCAATGCCGGCCCCAATACAGGGAGCTCTCAGTTCTTTGTCACCGTCGTGCCGACGCCGTGGCTCCAGAATCATCATTCTATCTTCGGCAAAGTCGTCAAGAACTACGACGTCGTCGAAAAAATCAGCGGCGTTCAGACGGATTTCTCCGATAAACCCCTCGAAGATGTCGTCTTGAATACCGTTGAAATCACGACTGAAGCGTAAGGCTTCATGATTTATTATACGTATATGGTGCGCTGTGCCGACCAGTCGTTATACACCGGCTGGACCCTCGATGTATCTAAAAGGGTGGCCGCGCACAATGATGGCAGAGGGGCTAAGTATACCCGTTCCCGTCGACCTGTGACCCTGGCTTGGTGCCAGGGTTTTCCTACAAAACACGAAGCCATGCATTGGGAATGGGAAATCAAGCAGTGGTCGAAAGACAAAAAAGAGCAGCTCTGCCGTAACCAGATTTCGGTTTGTCCTAAGGGAGATGACTTCTTATGAATCGATGGAAAAAATGGCTGACGACGATGGTGGCCGGATTTACACTCTGTGTGGCTCCGGTAGCCGCTGTTTCTGCTGCTTCGGCAGCTCAGATCCTGCTTTACGGAGCAGCGTCCATGGCTATGGCTCGTCAGCAGCTGATGAAAATGGATGATCAGAATCAGAAACAGATGCTGGCCAGTACCCAGGCGAAGACCGGTGTTCTTGACGATGAAGCCTACAGCCGGCGCGTGGAAACGATTCAGCGAAACCTTGTCGCTACGGGACTCGTTCAGCGAAATTACGACGTATACGTCAATCCTTCGAAGGAACTCAATGCGTTTGAAACAGTGGGCGGCGTCATTTCGATTAACCGTGGGATGGTCGAGGCTTTAAATGATGATGAACTGGCCTTTACTCTCAGCCATGAAATGCAGCACGGTGAAAAACGTCATGCCGTAAACGGCGTCTTGAAGAGTATCGGTATCGCGACCTTGGTCGACGTAGCCCTCGGCGGCAATGCCAACGTTCTCGATATACTGCTTGGCAGTGTAGCTGTCAACTATATCGATAATGAAGTCGTTACCATGGACCAAGAAAAACAGGCTGATGAAACGGGCTTCAATATTATCAAGAACACGGCTTATAATGTCGGTGGAGCAGCCTCGTCTATGCAGTACGTTTACGAACAGTATGGCGATTTGTGGCAGGAAGGGTTTAAACGAGTCATCAGCCCGAACAACCATCCCCAGATGTCGAGCCGTATTCAAAAATTAGCCGGCCGCATGAGCCAGTGGTCCGGAAACCACGTCCAAGTCGGCGGCAATACGGTCTATGTCAATGCGCAGCCTGTCGTGACGCCGGCTGCTATGGGCGATTATTCGTCGCGCCGCCGGGCCTTCCTCGTGGCCGGTAATTTGGCACGGTCTTTCCACGACGTCTATGGCGAAGCGCCGAAAGATAACAAAGTGCTGACGGAAACTGTCAATAAAAAAGATCCGTCCTGGAACATCAGTACCCGGGGTGATGAACTCTACCTGAACGGCCAGTATATCATGACCGGAGCTGCCGGTGACAGCGTTACGCGTATTGCCGACAACTTGCAGCGAGCCGTTGACAGCAAGTCGGCGATGCTGAGCAAGGGCGATATTCAGCAGAAAGATAAAGAATGGACACAGAAGTACGGGTATAAAGCTACGAAGGAAAAAGCTGCCGCCAAGGAAAATCAAGTAAAGAAGGATAAAGATGCATAAGCAGATTGCCTGTGTCGTGGCCCTCATGGCCTTGACCCTGGGTGTCGGTATCTTTGCCGGAGCTCGTCAATCGACGCACTCCCCCGGAGTGGATATGATTTTGGAACAAGCTCGGCAGCGAGCCATGACGGATAATGAAGAGATGCCGGTTCTTCAGGAAAAGCCCCGGGTTACCCTGCACTATCCGCAGTCGAATCCGGCCGCCGGTCATCCGATCCTTCGCTGGAGCCGCGTTGACGGTGCCGTTATGTATGATGTACAGATCTTGAAAAAAGACGGCGATGCCGATGCGGGAGCGACGGCCTATGAGCCCTTCATGGAGGAGCAGCGGGCCTATACGACGGGGTTAGAATTGAAGCTGCCCGATACCTTCTTTGGTCCTGCCTTTTACTGGCGTGTGCGTGGCCTTGACCTCAAAGGACGCCCGGTCAGTGAATTTTCTGATATTGAAGAAACCTATGTCGATATTTTTAAATCGGTGAAGGAAAAGCCGACGCCCTTGTCTTTTTTCAATCAAGGGCCCGGTCAGTGGCTGCTCTATCCGGTGTATGATTGGATTGCTGTCCCCGGTGCCAAGTCCTACGAAGTAGAAGTCCTCGATGGGGCTCCGGAAAATCCCAACGGAACGAGGCCTTCCATCCACCGCATCGATGTCTACCATCCGGAATATTCCCAGCAGTATGACCAAAAGGCTCGCTGGGGCGATAAGCCTTTTTATTGGCGCGTTCGAGCCTTAGATGAGGATGGGAACGCCATCGGCGGCTATTCCGATGCCGTACCTTTCGAGCTGAGCCCCAAGACCGAAGCCGGGGAAGTCGCTGTTTTCGGCGACAGTATCAGTCACGGCGGCGGCAGTGTTTCCTACTCGCCGACGGATTGGGAATTCAGCTACGCTTCATACCTGCGCTTTCCGACGATAAATTTGTCTCAAAGCGGCGATACGAGTGCCATGGCTGCCGAACGATTTGAAAAAGATGTCCTGCCATTCAAGCCGTCGTACGTGCTGGTTCTCGTCGGCTCGAACAGTCTGCGGGCCGGCGTCCCGTCATGGGAAGTCATCGGCGATCTCCGGTCGATTAAAAAACAAGCCCTGGAGAACGGAATAAAACCGGTATTCCTGACGATTCCGCCCCTCAATCCGGAAAATATCAAGGCCGCCTTCGACCAGGATACGACCGACGATTGGCGGCGATCCATTGCCGAGGTCAACGATTATATCGATACTCAGGTTCACATCGATATCGTACCCGGTATGGCCGATGAAGACGGCGAACTCAAGACCGAGCTGGCCTTAGACGGACTTCATCTGGATCCGCCGGGAAAAGAACTGATGGCCCAGGCCATTAACGATGCTTGGGATGATATTACAGCCCTTCCTGACAGTGCCTGGGAATAGGCTGATGAGCTTTACGTATGACAGAACGCCCTGCCGTAATACGGCAGGGCGTTCTTTTATTCTGACAATAATTTTTTTGCGGTGAACTGGTCCGTAATGAGGACGTTGGCATAGCCGCCTTTTAAGGCTGCTCGGATACTGGCTATTTTTCCATCGCCGCCGGAAAGTAAGATGCTGTATTCTTTATGACGCAGGTCATCCAGGTCGATTCCGACGGTGCGGTCATTCAATTCCTGACTGGAAATGTTTCCGTCCTTGTCGAAGAAGCGGGAACAAATGTCGCCGACGGCGTGGGTTTTTAAATAGTTCTTTTCCTGTGAATCGGCATACCCCAGGCGGAAGAAAAGGGCGGTGTCACGGACGGTACCGACGCTGAAGATGGCGATGTTGGCATTGCGGCCGAGTTCCAGGACGCGCTTGATATGGCGGTCGCGGTAGACCATTTCCTTGACTTCCTTAGAATCAAATAAGACCGGAAGGGGGAGATATTGGGCAATGGTACTGTAATTGCTGGCGAATTTCCCCAGTATTTCATTGGCATAGGTTTCGCTCGTCGATAAGGTGATACCCCCTTCGAGCTGGACGATTTGGGCGCCCTTTAAGGGGTGGGGAATGAGTTGATGGGACAGGTTGTTCAGCGTTGTTCCCCAGCCGACGCCGATGATGTCGCCGTCTTGAATGATGTCATTGACATAGGCGGCGCCGCGCTGACCGATGTATTTTTTTATTTCTTCTTCATCTTCAATGGGAGCGTTGGCGATGCAGACATCGCGCAGGCCGTAGGCAGCGGCTACTTTTTGCGCCAACTGGCTCTGGTCTTCGATGGGGTCGAAGATTTCGATGCGTACAAAGCCTTTGTCCTTGGCATATTGCAGGAGCCTCGAAACCGACGGGCGGGACAATTTCATTTCCTTGGCGATATCGACTTGACTGAAATTGGACTGATAGTATAATTTGGCGGCACTGATGGCCAGTTTATTCTTATCGTGCTGCATAGGCATTCATCCTCGATATGGTGCTTCTAAAAACACGGCTGTCAAAACAGAAGTCGTACAATAAGGTTCTCTTTATTATCGCATTTTTAGCGGTCCTTTTGCAAGGTAAAAGGGTAGAATAAAAAAGAGACTGCCGTTATATACCTTATATCTTGCATAAAAAACATGACTTTACAAAGACTATACAAGAATTGAAAATATGTGAAAATACAATTGAAAATAATTACAAGAGATGTATAATGAGAACAGGTAAAGCATTATATGCAATAAGCGAAAGAAAACACAGATGTTATGTATGGAAGGAGAAATGTATTATGCAAGACAAGCAGTATGTAATGGCTCTTGACGCCGGCACGACGAGTAATCGCGCAATTATTTTTGACAATGAATCGCATATCGTCAGTGTCAGCCAAAAAGAATTTACCCAGTATTTCCCAAAGCCGGGCTGGGTTGAACACGATGCCAATGAAATTTATCACACCATGCTTGAAGTTATGCGGGAAGCTTTGGCCCAGTCGAATCTGACGGCCAATGAAATTTCAGCTATCGGGATTACCAACCAGCGTGAAACGGCCGTCGTCTGGGATAAAAAGACGGGTGACCCGGTGTACAATGCCATCGTTTGGCAGTCCCGTCAGACGGCGGAAATCTGTGAAGACTTGAAAGCTCGCGGCTTGGTCGATGAATTTCGTGAAAAGACGGGACTGGTCATCGATGCTTATTTCTCAGGCACCAAGGTAAAATGGATTCTCGACAACGTAGAAGGGGCCAGAGAAAAGGCGGAAAAGGGCGATCTCCTCTTTGGGACCATTGACTGCTGGCTCGTTTGGAAGCTGACCGGCGGCAAGGTTCACATTACGGACTATTCCAACGCGTCTCGTACACTTATGTTCAATATCAAAGAACTAAAGTGGGATGACCAACTGCTTGAATATTTAACCGTTCCGAAGTCGATGCTGCCGGAAGTTCGTCCGTCGAGCGATATTTATGGGTGGACAGAACCGTCTATCCTTGGCGGCATGGTCAACATTGCCGGTATTGCCGGTGACCAGCAGGCGGCTCTCTTCGGCCAGACCTGTTTCGAACCGGGCATGGCTAAGAATACCTACGGGACGGGCTGCTTCATGCTGATGAATACGGGGACGACGCCCATTCCTTCTAAAAACGGCTTGGTTACGACCATTGCCTGGGGCCTTGACGGCAAAGTAGAATATGCTCTTGAAGGGTCTATCTTCGTAGCCGGTTCTGCAATCCAGTGGCTTCGTGACGGACTGCGTCTCATCGATACGGCTCCCGATTCGGAATGGGTTGCCAAACGGGTTCCCGATTCGGATGGCGTCTATGTCGTTCCGGCCTTCGTCGGCCTGGGCGCTCCGTACTGGGATATGGATGCCCGCGGCCTTATCATCGGTATTACACGGGGAACGAAAAAATCTCATATCGTCCGGGCTACCCTCGATTCCATGGCTTATCAGACAAAAGATGTCCTCGGCGCTATGGAAGCCGATTCGGGGATCAAACTGGCCGCTTTAAAGGTCGATGGCGGCGCCGTTGCCAACAATATGCTCATGCAGTTCCAGGCCGATATCCTCGGCGTTCCCGTCGACAGACCGCAGGTCATTGAAACGACGGCTCTCGGTGCGGCCTACTTGGCAGGCCTGGCTGTCGGTGTTTGGGATTCGAAAGAAGACTTGGTATCGAGCTGGAAACTTCAGAATCGCTTTGAACCGACGATGGATCCTGAAAAATCAAGTACCTATTATAAAGGCTGGCGCAAAGCGGTCAAACACGCAATGCATTGGCTGAGTGACGAAGACTGATAAAGAGGTGCATAGCTATGATATACGATAACTTACTCGGTGAATTTATTGGAACGATGGTCCTCATCGTTTTTGGGGGCGGTGTCTGTGCCTGCAATACCTTGGCTAAATCGAAGGGCCAGGGCGGCGGCTGGATTTGTATTACGACGGCATGGGGATTTGCCGTCATGCTCGGCGTTTTTACGGCTACGACGCTGGGGGCACCGCAGGGTGACCTGAATCCTGCCGTTACCTTAGGGAAAACCATGATCGGCATCTACTCGGTACCGCAGTTTATCGTTACCTCTATCGTTCAGATCTTGGGCGGCAGCCTCGGTGCGGCTATCGTTTGGTTGGCTTACTTGCCCCATTGGGCTGAAACGGAAGACAAGGCTGCGAAGCTTGGTATTTTCTGCACGGCTCCGGCCATTCGGAACTATCCGGCCAACTTCCTTTGCGAATTTATCGCTTCCTTCTTCTTGATGTTCGTCATTTGGATGATCTTTTCCCCGGCTGTCGGCAAGATTCCGGCCGGCCTCGGGCCCTATATCGTAGGTGTACTCATCTGGGCTTTGGGTATGAGCCTTGGCGGTCCTACGGGGTATGCGATGAACCCCGCCCGTGACCTCGGTCCTCGTTTGGCCCATGCCATTCTGCCGATTGCCGGTAAGGGCGGTTCCGATTGGGGTTACGCTTGGGTTCCTGTCGTCGCTCCGATGGTCGGTGCCTTCGCTGCCTACGTCGTTGCGGCTGCGCTGCACGTATTTTAATTTCATGAAAGTCATTTCGGTTATGGGGACTCGCTGTGAGTCCCCATAATTTTAAGATTTTACAAAGTTTCTATTTAATATGAAATTAATTTCTGAAAGGAAAAACATATATCATGGCTTATTTTTCGGCTATGATAAATTAGCATCACCCTAAATTGAAAAAATGTAAAAATGTACTTGCAATTATTTTCACAAACTTATATAATAAGGGCATCAAAGATAGTACTCCAAGGCATTTACAGAGAAAGAGGTTGTGAATATGACAAAACAAGCAGATGTCGTCGTAATCGGCGGCGGTATTACCGGCACAGCCATTTTGCACGAATTATCCAAGTATAATCTTCGCGCCGTTCTGGTTGAACAGGAACCGGAATTAGCAGCCGGTACGACAAAGGGCAATAGTGCCATCCTTCACGCAGGCTTCGATGCTCCTACGGGAAGCATGAAGGCTTTGATGAATGTTGAAGGCAATGCGATGTACCATGAATTAAAGGATGAATTAGATTTGGAAATTCGTTGGTCCGGGTCATATGTAGCAGCTCTCGACGACGAACAAGTGGATGTCCTCAAAGAACTCCTGGCTCGTGGACAGGCCAACGGCGTTCCCGGTCTGAAAATCGTCAGCGGCGATGAAATGCGCGAAGAAGAACCGAATGTCAGCAAAGACATAAAAGCGGCCCTCTTTGCACCGACGGCCGGCATTTGCTGGCCCTTTGGACTGGCTTTGGCCTTTGCTGAAAATGCCGTCATCAACGGGGCGGAAGTCATTCGTGACTGTAAGGTTACGGACATCATCGTAGAAGACGGTGCCGTAAAGGCCGTTGAAACGGATCAGGGAACGATTGAAACGAAGTACGTCATCAATGCTGCCGGTGTCCATGCCGACGATATCAGCCGTCTGGCCGGCGACGACAGCTTTACGATTAAACCGCGCCGCGGCGAATATATTCTCTTCGACAAAACGGCTCAAAAAGACTTGGTCTACTCGCCGATTTTCCCGACGCCGACTAAGATGGGCAAGGGCATCCTGGTCTGTGCGACGACGCACGGCAACGTTTTCGTAGGGCCTAACGCACAGGATCTGCCGGAAGATGACAAGGATGATACGGCCGTTACCATTCCCGGCATGGACGAAATTCTGGACAAAGCCCGCCGCTTAGTCCCCAATATCCCGGTCGGTGCTACGATTACCGAATTCTCCGGTGTCCGCGCCGTTTCCAATACGGGCGACTTTATCGTCGGACCTTCGGAAAAGACGACGGGACTGCTCCATGCTGCCGGCATTCAGTCGCCGGGACTTACATCGGCGCCGGCCATTGCCAAAAAGCTGGTGAACCTCATCGTTTCTGAAACGGGCGCTTCGGCTAAGTCCGATTACAAAAAAGGCCGTCCGGCCCAGCCTTGTTTCCGCATGATGCTCGATGCTGATCAAAAAGCACTCATCGCCAAAGATCCTCGCTATGGCCGCGTTATCTGTCGCTGTGAAACGATTACGGAAGGCGAAATCGTCGATGCTATCCATCGTCCCGTCGGAGCCCGCACCGTCGACGGCGTCAAACGCCGTACTCGTGCCGGTATGGGCCGCTGCCAAGGCGGTTTCTGCGGACCGCGTGTAACACAGATTTTGGCCCGTGAATTGAACATCCCGGTTACGGAAGTCCGGAAAGAAATGCGTAATTCCTATATGTTCTATAATAAAGAAAGCGGAGGTAAGGCATAATGGGTGAACAACTTTATGATATTATCATCGTTGGCGGCGGCCCGGCAGGCCTGTCTGCTGCTTATAGCGCCTGGCAGAACGGCGCAAAAGAAATCCTCGTTCTCGAACGTGACCGTGAAGCCGGCGGTATCCTTCAGCAGTGCATTCACAATGGCTTCGGTCTCCATCATTTTAAAGAAGAATTGACCGGCCCCGGTTATGCCCAGCGCTGCTATGATTTGGTCAAAGATAAACCGGAAATCAAAATCCTCGTCGATACGATGGTCTTAAATATTGGTCAGGATAAAACCGTTACCGCCGTCAGCCCGGAACACGGCCTGATGAAAGTAAAGGGCAAGACGATCATCCTTACCATGGGCTGCCGTGAACGGACCCGCGGTGCTATCCGCATTCCGGGCTATCGTCCGGCCGGCGTTTTCACAGCCGGTGCTGCTCAGCGTATGGTCAATATGGAAGGCTACTTGCCGGGCAAAAAAATCGTCATCCTCGGCAGTGGTGATATCGGCTTGATCATGGCTCGCCGCATGACCTTGGAAGGTTGTAAAGTACAGGCAGTCCTGGAAATCTGCCCCTTCTCCAACGGTCTTACTCGAAACATGGTTCAATGCCTCTATGACTACGACATCCCCCTGTATTTGTCGCATACGATCACGGCTATCCACGGGAAAGACCGAGTCAGCGGTATTACGGCAGCCAAAGTCGACGATCATATGAAACCGATTCCGGGTACGGAATTCGATATCGATTGCGATACCCTACTGTTATCCGTCGGCCTCATTCCGGAAAATGAATTGTCCCGAGGCCTGGGAATTGCCATGCATCCCTTGACTAACGGACCGATCGTTGACCAGCATCGTGAAACGAGCATTCCCGGCATCTTTGCTGCCGGCAACGTCGTCCATGTCCACGACTTAGTCGACTTCGTATCGGAAGAAGCGGAAATCGCCGGGAAGTATGCAGCCTTGAAGGCTCAGGAACAGCTGCCGGAAGATGTTGCCGACATCGCCGTTGAAGCCATTGACGAAGTCAGAACCTGCGTTCCCCAGCATGTCCGCGCTACGGCTGAAGGGGAAACGATTCGCCTCTTCATGCGTGTCCGCAAACCGATGAAAAAAGTTCGCCTTACTGTGAAAAGCGGTGACGATACGCTGCTGACGAAAGTCCTCCCCGTTGCCAAACCGAGTGAAATGATTGCCGTCAACGTACCGGCTGCCAAGGCTAAAGGTCATCATGCGGATTGGACTGTTTCCGTAAAGGAGGAAGCATAATATGAGCGTAGAAACGAAACAATTAAACTGCATCAACTGCCCCATGGGCTGCTTGCTTACGGTTACCCTGGAAGACGGTAAAGTGACGAACGTCACCGGCAATACCTGTCCGCGCGGCGAAACCTATGCCCACCAGGAATTGACCGATCCCCAGCGTATGCTGACATCGACGGTCAGCATCGAAGGCGGCGAACTGCCGCTCTTGCCGGTCGTATCTAAGACGACCTTGCCGAAAGGGAAAATTCTCGACTGCGCCATGGCCTTGCGCAGCGTCCATGTCAAAGCTCCGGTCAAGACGGGCGACGTCATCGTCAAAGATATCTTAGGTCTCGGCGTCGATATCGTAGCCAGTCGGGATATGTAAGACCATAAAACGATATTGAAATATCCTCTCTCTGTATATACGTGAAAACTCCCGCCAAGGAATTTCCTTGGCGGGAGTTTTACATATATATCATTAAATAGCGTCAGTTGCAGAAAGGAATTAGTCCCAACCTAACTTGCGGCGCTTTTCTTCGATGTCGGCGACAATCTGTTTGGCCAGTGCCTTAGGATCGACGTTGACCGTCATGACCGAACCGAGCGTTTCTTTGGTATCGTGTTTTAAGAAGTTTTCGACGTTTGTCGAGCCTTGTACCGGCGGTTCAACGCAGTGATACGAGTTGATACCGAACAGGCGGAAGGCCAAAGAGGCATCGAGGCCTTTTTCATTGGACCATTCCGGGCTGGCAAAGCCATAGGGCATGTCCTTGATGTCGTGGCCGGCAGCCTGGGCGATACCGCCTAAGACGACGGATGCACGGGTGTTGTCGACGCATTCGCCCATATGCCATACGGGAGGCAGCTTGCCGCCGAGGAATTTCTGCAGGGAGTCACCGGCTTTAACGGCGCCGTCTTTGCTGCAGAAGCCGAGTTTTAAGAGCGGGAAGGAAGCACAGCCGTTGGTGAACAGGAGGATGTTGTTTTTCAGCAGTTCTTCAGCCACATCGACGACGGCCCGTTCGTAAACGACACGGGGGTTGTTGCAGCCGACGATGTTGACGATCCCTTTGATTTGTCCGCTCTTAAGGGCATCGGCAAAGGGGCCGAAACCGTTGAATTCTTCGGCAATGTTTTCGGCATTGAAGCCAACGTCGGCCGTGACTTCGTAAGACGGAATGAAGACCGGTACGTCGCGGCGGGCTTCAAAGCTTTCGATGGCCCGGGTGACGATTTTTCTGGCTAATTTTTCCGTGTCTTCGATGTTGGAATGGTGATGGTCGTAGGCGTAGTGTTCGGCACCGGGCAGGCGGGCGGAATCACTGGTCGTGACGACGGTTGTCTTGAAGCAGCGGGCGACGTCCATGATGGACGGGAAGACGTCCTGTACGTCGGCGACCCACAAGTCGAGGGCCCCCGTCCCGAGGACGAGTTCGGCACCGACGGCATTGGACAGCGGGATGACTCCTTCATAGCGATACATGGCAGCCAGGCAGGAACAGCAGACGCCGTAGAACTGGATGCCCTTAGCCCCGTGGGCCTTGGCCAGATCGATGAATTCCTGCGTGCGGCCGATGCGGACGATTTCACTGACAAGCGTCGGAAGATGACCGTGAACGGCGATGTTGACGTAGCCTTTTTTCAGAGCGCCGATGTTTACTTTTGAAGTAGCCCGATGGCCGATGCCGAAGACGACGTCTGTGGCAATATTGGCAGCGACGACGCCAGTAAAGCAGAAGGCAAGACCACAGCGCAGGAACTGTTTCATGATGCTCTGCCAGTCGCCGTCCGTGCCGACGCCGGTGCGGTGATAGGCGTCAAAGACTTCGTTGTAGGCACTGATGGGGATGATGTCAAGGTCGTTCCAAACTTTTTGCCGTTCCGCAGGAGCCATGGCTTTAATCGTTTCATAGTCATCCGGTGTCGGGCGGGAGAGGTCGGCCAAGAGGACGTCGGCCAATTTTCCGGCCAGGGCTTTGACGTCATCTGTGTCATCGGGGATGCCGAAGGCTTTGCAGACCTGATGGAGTTTTTCAACGCCGAGAATGGGGAGGTTCAGCCGCCCTTCGGAGATGAATTTCAAGGTCAGCAAGACTTCACGGGCATGAGCTCCGTGCTGGGCAACGCCGGCAGCGGCACTGCGCAGGATGTTGCGCGATACGATGAGGTCGGCGTCGGCACCGCAGACGCCGAGAGGGGTCTTAGGCGTAATCTTACAAGGACCCATGTTGCAGTTTTTGCAGCAGACGCCGGCAAGACCGAAGGTACACTGCGGTTTTTGCTGGTCAAATCTATCGAAAGTCGTGTCACAGCCAATCTGTTCCATGCGCAGCAGCATTTCCCGTACGGCCGGATCCGGCGTCTGGTCCAGGACATCCTGCTTCGAGGCAAAGGTTTTGCGGTATTCGGCAACGGCCTTCATGTAGTCGTTGACGCCGCCGTGAACGTGGGGATGGTTGTGGTCATGGGGATGGACGTGGTCGGCCAGGCAGTCATGATGGTGATCATGGTCATGGTGGTGATCATGGTCATGATGGTGGTCATGGTCATGATGGTGATCATGGTCATGATGGTGGTCATGGTCATGATGGTGGTCATGATGGTGATCGTGGTCATGATGGTGTTCATGGTCGTGATGGTGTTCATGATCATGATGTTCATGGTGTTTATGTTTCTTTTCCAATTCTTCTTCGGACATGAGGGCACTCCCCTTCTGAAAAAATAAAAAATAATATAATAAATACTTTCATTTAATAAAGTAAACATTCCCTTTACCTAATGAAAAAATGAACTGCCTTCAATTATAAAAGCAGTTCATTTTTTTGGCAAGGTAGTGTTGGTTAGTTTTTGGGGAAATTATTTTACCTTCTGCTGGATGAAGCCCGGCGTCGTGAGGTAACGGTCGCCGTTATCCGGCAGGAAGGCTACGATAGTTTTACCGGCATTTTCCGGACGTTTGGCAACTTCGGAAGCTGCATAGAGCGCAGCGCCGCCGGAGATCCCGATGAGGAGGCCTTCAGCTTCGGTGAATTTCTGAGCCGTTTCAAAGGCCTGTTCGTTGCTGACCGTGAAGACTTCGTCGTAAACTTTGGTATCGAGGGTTTCAGGAACGAAGTTGGCACCGATGCCCTGGATTTTATGCGGGCCGGCATGGCCTTCCGAAAGGAGCGGAGAATCTTTCGGTTCGATAGCGATGATCTTGACGGACGGTTTCTTTTCTTTGAGGTACTGGCCGACGCCGGAAATCGTGCCGCCCGTACCGATACCGGCTAAGAAGATGTCGACGGCACCGTCGGTGTCTTCATAGATTTCCGGACCCGTCGTCAGGCGATGGACTTCCGGGTTGACGGGGTTGGTGAACTGGCCGGGAATGAAGGAATCAGGGATTTCTTTCGCCAATTCGTTGGCTTTGTCGACGGCACCCTGCATGCCTGTTTTCCCCGGCGTCAAGACGATTTCAGCACCATAAGCGGAGATGAGGTTGCGGCGTTCAACGGACATCGTTTCCGGCATGGTGAAGATGGCGCGATAGCCTTTGGCAGCTGCAACGGCAGCCAGGCCGATACCGGTGTTGCCGCTCGTCGGTTCGATGATGACCGAACCCTTCTTCAAGATCCCCTTCTTTTCAGCATCTTCAATCATGGCCTTGGCGATACGGTCTTTGGCAGAGCCGGCCGGGTTAAAGGCATCGAGTTTAACGAGCAGATTAGCGGAAATGCCGGCGGCGCTGTTGTAGCGTTCCGGTTTCAATAACGGTGTGTTGCCGACTAACTGTAACATAGACGTGTAAATTTTACTCATGATACATCTCTCCTTTTCGTATGGATTCATCCCCCGATGAATGCAAGTGTATAAACAGTAAATGATAAGCTATACCGAATGGGTATATATTATATGTAGACCTGTGCCGGAAATTTCTTTTCCTGTACAGGGGAACAACAAAGGCAGAGGACTATTTGAGAGGCCTCATTTGGTTGGGACATCGCTCATCCTGCCGCTGGTCGATCAATTCCAGACGGTGCTCTAAGAGCATGACCTGGCGTTTGAGGGCTACAATCTGATCTTCAATCGGATCGGGCAGGCGATTATGATTGAGGTCGACGTCGCGTTCGCTGTGGCTGGCTTTGAGGTGTTTTCCTTTTTGGACGACGACACGACCGGGAATACCAACGACGGTCGAGTGAGGTGGAACCGCTTTGAGAACGACGGAACCGGCACCGATTTTAGCGCCTTCACCGACGGTAAAAGAACCGAGGACTTTGGCCCCGCAGGCGACGACGACGTAGTCGCCGATGGTCGGATGGCGTTTCCCTTTTTCTTTACCGGTACCGCCGAGGGTTACACCCTGGTAGAGGGATACGTTGTTGCCGATGACCGTCGTTTCACCGATGACGATGCCCATGCCATGGTCGATGAAGAGGCCTTCACCGATTTGTGCACCGGGATGAATTTCGATTCCCGTAAAGAAACGGGAGATGGTGGAAATAATCCGGGCAGTGACGAACCATCCGTGCCGGTAAAAACGGTGAGCCAGGCGGTAAGCCCAAATGGCGTGAAGGCCGGAGTAGCATAGCAAGACTTCGAGCGTATTTTTGGCCGCCGGGTCGCGGTCCTTAATGACGCGAATGTCGTTGCGAAGTGATTTGAACATGGCTTAGCGCCCTCCTGTAGTCTGAAAAAATGAATAAAAAAAAGACCTCGTCATACAGAGACGATGGTCCGTGGTTCCACTCTGATTGCAGTACGAAGACTGCCACTCAATACCCATAACGGCGGCAACCGAGATGACCTACTGCGAGTTCAATCATCCTGCTCTTGAAGGCATTCCATCACAGTTGACTTTGATAAGGGCTTTCAGCCAATGACCCCTACTCTCTGTACCGTTTCCTGTGTGTACTTGTTTCAATCATTGCATTTATGTCTTTGGTTTGAGAACATAATACGCCTTCGCTTTCCGTTTGTCAATAGAATTTTTGTAAAAAGATGACAAATTTGGTGATTTATTAAAAATGACGATGATGAACCTGTTTTTTCTCCGTTTCAGGATGCGAAAAAATGGGTTTGCTGCGGGGAAGGCAGGCCGGTACGATGTACATGGGGAGCGCATATATGATATAATAAAGACTATGCATAATGATTTATTAACCGATAAAGGAGGTTATATTATATGAGCACGCAGATTACCTATTTAAATCATAGTGGTTTTTCTGTTGAGACTGATTCCAAGGTCCTGGTCTTTGATTATTATAAAGATCCGTCGGGAACGGTCAAGGCTTACAGCCAAATCCGTCGGAAACCGGTCTGGTTTTTCGTTACGCACTGGCATGACGACCACTTTAACGGCCGCATTGCCGACTTCGACGGCGACCAGTACATCATCAATGAAGACGTGCCTTTGAAACGAGACGGCCTCAAGGCGGTTCATGCTATGAAGCTCTATGATACGCTGACTCTTGGCGATACGAAGATCACCCAATTCGGATCGACCGACGAAGGCGGATCGTTCCTCGTCGAAACAGACGGCTTGAAGATTTTCCATGCCGGGGACTTGAATTGGTGGCACTGGCTTGGCGATACCGATGAAAACAATGCCGAAGCCAAAGCCAATTTCGAACGAGAAATGAAGCATTTAGCGGGGCGGACCTTCGACATCACCTTTTTCCCTGTTGACGCCCGCTTGGAAGGGGCCCGTGAATGGGGCGTCAAGGCATTTTTAAAGGATGTTTCCGTAACCAAGTGTCTCATTCCCATGCATTATTTTGGGACGCCGTGGACGCCGTCGGCCGATTTTAAAGCGGCCTATCCGGACGTACCCTTATGGATTCCCAAACACGATGGGGATGACCTCATCATCGATAAATAGGAGGTATTATGGCGAGTAACACAAATGGCGGAAGACGGAGCCAGATTGCCAATTATATCCTGATCATAGCGGCTGTCATCCTGCTGCTGGCCTATCCGTTCCAGGACTTCTTTGCCGGCGGCTTGTTGACGCACTTGGCAGGAGCGGCCCTCATCGGGGGCCTGGCAGATTGGTATGCCGTTACGGCGCTGTTTCGGCGCCCGCTGGGCATTTCTTTTAAGACCGCCTTGATTCCCAACAGTAAAGAACGCATCGCCGAAATGGCGCGGCACATGATTGAATCGGAGATTTTGACCGTTTCCAATATGTATAATGTCCTCAAACGCCATCCTATTTTAGGGGCGACGCTGGACTATCTCCATACGGAAAAAGGATTCCAATCGGCAGAGCGCATCTTCGGCCAAATTTTAAACACCTTTTTGTACACTGTCGATATGAAGACCGTCGTCAAGGCCTTTGCCGGCATCGGCGGATCGGCCGTCGAAAAAATCGATTTGGCGCCGGTTATGAGCAAGGCGATTCAGGCCAGCCTTCGTGGCGAATCGGGCAAGGATTTTCTCGATTTTATGATTTTTGCCTTGGAACAAGTCGTGAAGAGTGATACGACAAAAGGCTATATCGGCGAAATCTATGAAGCCTCCTTGCGGCAGTATGCCAAGCACAATATCTTATTGGGCTGGGCCATTAAAGCGGCCATTAAAATGGAAGTCTTTCAGCCGAGCCACGTTGCCGGTTTGCTGCAGGAAAAATGCCTGGCTCTTTTGGAAGAAGCCAAAGAGGAAAACTCCCTTCAGCGCCAGCAGGCTCTCCACTACTTGTGGAAGCAGGCTGAACACATCGAGATCGATGAAGAATGGAGTCAGCGCATCGATGCCTATAAGGATAAGATGTACAACCATTTGATGCTGCGGCCGGATACACAGGAAGCGTGGCAGCGTTACGTCCAGAATCCGGACAATCAGAAGCGCTTCTGTACGGCAGCGGCAGAATTTGTCGTCCAAAAATTGGAAGGTTGGCACCGAAATCCGGAGCAGGTCGAACAGATTAACCGCCAGGCCTTGGCCTTTGCTGCCCGTGAATTGAAACGACTCCAGGTATGGTTCGGCAAGACGGCCGAAGCAGAAATTCTTAAATATGACGGGACCTATCTGGCAGAACAATTGGAAAACAGTGTTTGGTACGACCTGCAGATGATTCGCGTAAACGGCTCTCTCGTCGGCGCCGTCTTAGGGGCCGTCATATACCTTGCTATGTATGCCATGAAAGGAGGGGCTATCTTATGACTTACCGACAGCGTGCCAATCTCATTTTAGGCTTGTCGTTCGTCGCCTTTATTGCCATCTTCTTTTGGTGGTATACGCACGACGTATCGGTTTGGGAAGAGCTGTTGTTCTTCGTTATCCAATCGGCCCTCATCGGCAGTATTGCTGACTGGTTTGCCGTTACGGCCCTCTTTGAAAAGCCTTTGGGATTTCCTTATCATACAGAACTCTTGTACCGCCACCGCGACCGCATCATTGACGGAATTGCCCGATTGATATCGGAAAAGCTGCTCCAGCCCGACATGTGGAAGGATAAGCTCTATCAGATTTCCTTTATGGATAAGGCCGTCGACTGGCTGCGCGGTCCTCAGGGACGGGAAAAACTTCGTACGGGGCTCTATGAAGTCGCTCAGCGCGCCCATCAGCATATTCAGCGCGGTGAAACCCAGACGGCCATAGCCGGCCACCTGCGCATGTATTTGAAGCGTCAGCCCTTAGTAAGCTTCTTGGAAGACCGCCTCGTTTCGCTGCTCGAAGATCCGACGAGCCCCATGTTCCAGGACCTGATCAATCTCATTCGCCGCGTCGTAAACAGCGAAGATTTTGACAAACTGTTGGAACGGCTCATCATCCAGTGGCGCGAAGAATCGCAGCACTCCTCCATGTCCAGCATTACCTTGACTAAAGTTCTCGGTATCGTCGATACTCAGCGGATTGCCAAGGATATAAAACTGGGTATCGTCAACTGGCTCGACCAATGGGAACATGCGGAAGGGGAACAGCGGGAATGGCTGTGCCGAAAACTGGAAATCCTGCTCTATTCGATGAATGGCCAATTGTCCTTTGGCGTACAGAACTGGCAGAATGAATTCGTCGATGCCCTGCCTATCGAACAGTGGCTGACCGATATCGAACATTCGACGAAAGACTATTTCATGACCGGCGAACAGGGACGAGAAGAATTGAAAGATTTACTGGAAGAACAGTTCATCCACTATTTGGAATATTGCCGGTCCTATCCTGAAATCAAGGAATGGCTTGATGAACAGATCCGCCGGGCTTTCAATGTCATCTTGGAACATGAACACTCCCTCATTGCCGTCGCCGTCCGCGACGTCTTGTCCGGCTTCGATAAAAATCGGTTCAACCAGTTCTTGGAAAGTAAGGTCGGCGAAGACCTGGCCTGGATTCGTATCAATGGTGCTATCGTCGGCGCCTCCATCGGCCTCTGCGTCTTTGGCGTTTTGAAAATCTATCAGTTTACCCTCGTGCCGTTTCTGCGGGGCCTCTTTTTGTGATGCAGGCTCTTCGGAATCGCTCGTTTTGCGTTGTGCCCGTCCTTTTAACAGGACGGGCTGTCTTATGAGGATGAATACATGGAGTATAATCAGATAACCCCTGCAGTCATAACGGCCTTACAGGCCATTGTAGGTGAAAAATATGTTTGGACCGATGAAGATAAACGGATTCCCTACGGTCGCGATGAAGGCACCTTTGCGGTGCCTTTTCTGCCCGATGCCGTCGTGTTACCGGCAACGGCGGAGGAATTGGCTGCTGTTGTATCTTTAGCCAATGAGGCCGTCATCCCCGTCATTCCCAGAGGAACCGGGACGGGTCTTGAAGGCGGTGCCCTTGTCGACGGCCGCGGCGGCATTATGGTCAGTACGGAGCGGATGAACCGCATTTTAGAAATTAATGAAGAGGCTATGTATATGGTCGTCGAAGCCGGGGTCATTACTGAGACAATCCAGAAAGAGGCCGGTAAAAGGGGACTTCTCTATGCCGGAGACCCGTGCAGCGGAGACAGCTGCTGCATCGGCGGCAACGGGGCGACCAATGCCGGCGGTAACCGGGCCGTGAAGTATGGGACGACGAGAGACCAAATCTATGCCCTTGAAGTCGTTACGCCGACCGGAAAAATTGCCAATCTCGGCAAACGCCTCCATAAGATGACAGCCGGCTACCCCTTGGAAAAAATCGTCGTTGGCTCTGAAGGGACGCTGGGCATTATTACGAAACTGACCTTAAAGCTCGTGCCCTTGCCTAAAGCGACGGCACACGTCCTGGCCGTCTTTCCATCGGCTGAACAGGCCTTGGCATTGGTAACGGCCCTTCCCAAGGCCGGCATTACGCCGACGTGTTTGGAATTTATGGATTACGATGTCATCGAAGTCGTCGGGGCATGGCTCGATGAAAAACAGAACTGTCCTGACGGTGGTGCCTATATGATCATCCAGCTCGACAGTCAAAGTGAAGACGGCCTTGACGATGATTGCATGAATCTCGATGAAATCTGCCGGTCTCTCGGGGCTGTCGAGGTCTTCATGGCCGATGCCGAAAAAGTTTGGAAGGCCCGCAAAGCCTTTACCGAGGCATCGGCGGCTGACTGCCCCGTTGCCGCCATGGAAGATTTCGTCGTACCGCCGGATAAACTATTGTCTTTCATGACCGAATTACAGGCAATCGGTGAGGCGACGGGGGTCTTATTCCGCGGTGTCAGCCATGCCGGTGACGGCAATATTCACTTAGACCTCCTGCGTCGGGGCTTTGCGGATGCGGCTGATGAAGGCTGCCGTGTCGCGGCTTTTGAAGATAAGGCCTGTGAAGCCGCTTACCGGTTAGGCGGTGCTGTTTCCGGCGAACACGGCATCGGTCAGGCTCGGAAAGCCTTATTTGCTAAATATACCGATCCTGTCGAACTGGAACTGATGAAGGCCTTGAAAAGGGCTTGGGACCCGAAGGGGATTTTAAATCCCGGAAAGATTTTTGATTGAGGTGTGATTATGGAAGCGATATGTAATGACTGTCCCCGCCGCTGCGGTGTCGTCCGCAGCCTCTTTTGGAATGAGAAGGGAATGCCCGGCTTTTGCCATTCGCCGCTCCAGCCCGTCGTGGCCAGAGCCGCGCTGCATCAATGGGAAGAACCGTGCATCAGCGGGACACGCGGGTCGGGAACGGTCTTTTTTACGAGCTGCAATCTGCGCTGCTGCTTCTGCCAAAATTCGATCATCTCTATGGGGCGCAAAGGCTTTCCGATTACGCCCGCCAGGCTTCGAGAAATCTATGGTGAGCTCATCTCTAAGGGGGCTCACAACATCAATCTGGTGACGCCGACGCCTTATACGCAGGCTATTTTAGAAAGCTTGGCCGATCCCTTGCCGGTGCCCGTCGTCTATAACTGCGGCGGTTATGAATCGATAGAGACCATCGATCGATTTAAAGATAAGGTGCAGATTTATTTGCCGGACTTTAAATACCTCGATCCGACCTTAGCGGAACGCTACAGCGGGGCTGCGGACTACCCGCAGGTCGCAGCCGAAGCCATTCTGCACATGTATGACCAGGTAGGCCCTTACGAACTCGATGACGACGGAATTTTGAAAAAAGGCGTCATCATCCGCCATCTCATCCTTCCCGGCTGTGTCGACAATACGAAAGCCGTCATCGATTGGGTGCGGAACCATTTCGAGGACGGCCAGGTTTTATTCAGTTTGATGCGCCAATACGTGCCCTGCGGCCGGGCAGGAGACTATCCGGAAATCAACCGTCCTTTGACCGATGAAGAGTATGATGAGGCGGAACAGTATCTCTTTGACAGCGGCATTGAAGACGGATTTGTTCAGGAAAAAGAGAGCGCCAGCGATGACTTCATTCCCGATTTTGATGGAACCGGTGTTATCTAGCGCCCTTAGTATCGATAAAAATGCATATAAAAAAGACTGTCCCGGCAGCTGCCTGAGAGGATGTACATCTCAGGCGCTGTCACTGGGCCAGTCTTTTTATATGGTCTTAGTGCTGATCGACGGTCAATTCTTTAAAGCGTTTGGCAATCGGATCCGTTTTGATTAATTCTTGGAGGTGTTTCAATTCTTCAGCTTCTACTGTTTCAGACGTATCGTAGCTGGGCGGTACGGTCTTTGCCAGTTCAAGGCATTTCCGTGCAGAGGCTACGCTGACGATGATGACCAAGATGGCCATGATAGCCGATACGCCGAAGAGGAGCCATTCCTGCTTAGGCAGGTAGATATTGAACATATTGAGGTAATCGGCCCAGAAGATAACGACGGTCAGGAAAATCCAGGGAATGACCGTGACCCAGGCGAAGCGGGCCTTACCCATAGCACAGATGACGACGGTCGAGATGGCCAGGGTGATGATAGCCAAGAGCTGGTTCGATACACCGAAAATCGGCCAAATCGTGGACAGGTTGCCTTGGAGTACGATGTAACCCCATGCGCCGGAGATGAGTGCCGATGCGACGATGCCGCCGGGGAGCCAATGGGGATCGCCGAACTTCGGCCATACGCGGCCGATGAGTTCCTGGAGCATGTAGCGGCCGACACGAGTACCGGCATCGATGATGGTCATGATGAACAGGGCTTCAAACATGATGCAGAAGTGATACCAGTAGTTCATCAGGTGGTCAAGGCCGGGGATGTTGGAGAAGATGAAGGCCATGCCGACGGCCAGGGAAACGGCACCGCCGGGACGATGAGCTACGTCTTCACCGACCATGGCGTTCAACTGAGGCAGGTCGACGACCTGGATGCCCAGAGCCTGGAAGTGTTCAGCCGTCGAGTTGATGGCGAAGTAGTCGTTCGGAATGAGGGAGCAGGCTGCGATAAGGGCCATCATGCCGACGAAGGATTCGGTCAGCATGGCGCCGTAGCCTACGGGGAGGATGGAGCGTTCGTTCATCAGCATCTTCGGCGTCGTACCGGTCGAGATCATGCAGTGGAAGCCGGAGATAGCACCGCAGGCGATGGTGATGAAGATGTACGGCAGAACCGGACCGGTGATGACCGGGCCGCCGCCGGCGATAAACTGCGTCATAGCCGGCATCTGAATGGTAGGTCCGACGATGATGATACCGAGGGCCAAAGCGCCGATGGTACCGATTTTCATGTACGTCGAGAGGTAGTCACGCGGAGCCAGGAGCAGCCATACGGGAAGTGCGGCAGCTACGAAGCCGTAGATGATGAGGGCGATGGAAATGCCCTTAGCATTGATCGTGAACAGGGGAGCCAGTGTCGGCGAAGCCGATACGGACGGCCCGAGGATGACGGCGAGAAGTGTCAGTGCTACGCCGATGACCGTACCTTCTTTGATGTGGCCCGGGCGCAGGAACTGCATGTAGACGCCGACGAAAATAGCGATAGGAATGGTCATGCCGATCGTGAAAGTACCCCAAGGGCTGTCGTGAAGGGCGTTGACGATGACGACGGCCATGCCGGCCATAGCCAGGATGTTGAGGAACAAGACGGCAAAAGATGTTGCCAGGCCGACTTTGTCACCAATTTGAGCTTTGGCGATTTCGGCGATGGATTTGCCGTCATAGCGCATGGATGCAAAGAGGATGACCATGTCGTGGACGGCACCGGCGAGAACACCGCCGATGAGGATCCACAGGGCGCCCGGTAAGTAACCGAACTGAGCTGCGATGACCGGGCCTACGAGGGGGCCGGCGCCGGCGATAGCCGCGAAGTGATGGCCGAAGACGACGTACTTATTGGTCGGCACGTAGTCATGACCGTCTTCGAAACGGAAAGCCGGTGTAACCTTATACTGGTTAACGGTCAGTACTTTTGCGGCAATAAAAGCACCATAGAAACGGTAAGCCAGCACAAATATTAATGCAGAAATGATAACTAAAAACAAACCATTCATAAAAAATTCCCTCCTTATCATATTTATTTCGTGAAGCGCCGGGCGCTTACAAAACAGGCGTTGGATGGGTTCGAAATATAAAGCTGATGCATGCTTTTGATGGGGGTACGGATCTCATCGTTTTTGCCGCAGGTACTTTGATGAGGTATATTGTAATCGGATGCAACGCCACATCCTCAGTCCATCCAAGTAAAACGTTTTTGTCACAATTCTGTTGACTTTTTATCTTTTATAAATATCACATAACGATTTTACTATACACCTACTATAGTTTAAAGAAGTAAAAATAGCAAGTTACTTATGGTAAAGTTTACGATATATATATGAAAAAAACTCATGATGTACTGAATAAAATAACTTATTCATAGCTGCATCCTTAATATATAACGGAAATTGTTAAATAAAAAAGGCACTATCTATGAAGATAGTGCCTTTGATGCAGTTGATTAATGATGAGCGACAGACATTTCTTGGAAACGCTGAGCTGCTTTATCTGTTTTTACCAGTTCTTGGAGGTGTTTCAATTCTTCCGTTTCAACGATTTCCGAAGTGTCATAGTTGGCAGGAACGGTCTTTGCCAAGTAGATGCACTTGCGGATGGCGCCGACGGCAACGATGATAACCAACAGGGCCATGATGATGGAAACGGTGAACATCGTCCATTCACCCTTGGGCAGGTAAATTTCAAAGATGTTGAGATAGTCAGCCCAGAAGATCATGACCATCAGGAAAGCCCAGGGAACAGCCGTTACCCAGAGGTAACGCGCCTTACCCATGGAGCAGAGGACAACCGACGAAATCGAAAGAGCGATGATTGCAAGGAGCTGGTTCGATACGCCGAAGATCGGCCAGATGGTGGACAAGTTGCCGTTGAGGACCAAATAACCCCAAGCCCCGCAGATTAAAGCCGAAGCGATGATGGCGCCGGGTTTCCAGTTCGGGTCGCCGAACTTAGGCCATACGCGGCCGACGAGTTCCTGAAGCATATAACGGCCGACACGAGTACCGGCATCGATGATGGTCATGATGAATAAGGCTTCGAACATGATGCAGAAATGGTACCAGTAGTTCATGAGGTGATCGAGGCCGGGCAGGTTGGAGAAAATATAAGCCATACCGACAGCCAGGGAAACGGCACCGCCCGGACGATGGGCGACATCTTCACCGACCATGTTGCTCAGGTGCGGCAGGTCTACGACCTGAATGCCGAGGGCCTGGAAATGAGCGGCCGAAGAGTTGATGGCAAAGTAATCATTCGGAACCAGCGAGCAGGCTGCGATTAAAGCCATCATGGCAACGAAGGATTCCGTAACCATGGCGCCGTAGCCGACGGGCAGGATGGAGCGTTCATTCATCAGCATTTTCGGCGTTGTGCCCGTTGCAATCATGCAGTGGAAACCGGAGATAGCGCCACAGGCGATGGTAACGAAGATGTACGGCAGGACAGCACCGGTGATGACCGGGCCGCCGCCGGCCGTAAACTGGGTCATAGCCGGCATCTGAATGTTAGGACCGACGATGATGATGCCCAGGGCCAAAGCGCCGATGGTACCGATCTTCATGTATGTCGAGAGGTAGTCACGCGGTGCCAGGAGCAGCCAAACCGGAAGGGCAGCTGCGATGAAGCCGTAGATGATGAGGGCGATGGAGATGCCTGTAGCATTGATGGTAAAGAGGGGAGCCAAGGTCGGCGAAGCCTGGACGGCAGGGCCGGCGACGACGGCCAGCAAGGTCAAGACGACGCCGATGATGGTGCCTTCTTTAATTTTGCCGGGACGCAGGAACTGCATGTAGATCCCGACGAAGATGGCGATAGGAATGGTCATGCCGATGGTGAACGTACCCCAAGGGCTGTCGTGCAGGGCGTTGGCAATGACGACGGCCATGCCGGCCATACAGAGGATATTGAGGAACAAGACGGCAAAGGACGTTGCCAAGCCCGTTTTGTCACCAATCTGGGCTTTGGCGATTTCGGCAATGGATTTGCCGTCATACCGCATGGAGCAGAAGAGGATGACCATATCGTGGACGGCACCGGCGAGGACGCCGCCGATGAGAATCCATAAGGCACCGGGCAGGTAGCCGAACTGGGCTGCGATGACCGGACCGACCAGCGGGCCGGCACCGGCGATAGCTGCGAAATGGTGGCCGAAAACAACGTATTTGTTCGTCGGTACATAGTCGTGACCGTCTTCAAAACGGAAGGCCGGCGTGACTTTGTACTGGTTCAGGGTCAATACCTTGGCGGCGATGAATGCGCCGTAAAAACGGTAAGCCAGTACGAACACTAAGGCAGAAATAATGACGAGATATAAACCGTTCATACAAAAAGAACCTCCTTTAAAATTTGTGTGCCTATATCTTTATCCGTTATAAAGCAACATAATGCCGATTTGAAAAAAGTGGAAAAAAGTAAATGGCACGTTGAAATTTTTTGCTATTTCTGTAGCTATCTCATTATATATCCTTATTGGATTAAAAACAAGATTCTCCTTGGGAATAAAGAACTATTCTTGATGACCTAAAAGACATGATGAAATTACGATATCGTATATTTGAATTTTTTATACCATATATTGATTTATTACGGGGATAATAAACTATATGTTGATTAAATTTACTAAAAGTGATTTGTAACCAAATCTACATATGTATTTCTCATATGTATTACGAATCAATTCGGCCGGTGGGAGTGGACTTTTCATAAGCAAAGGACAATGCTATAATAACCATAGTTTTTGAACTTATTATCATATATTATAGGAGGTTTTAGAATGTCTAAATCTGAATACACCTTGGTCCTGCCGGCCTTTACCATCGGGATACACGCCTATGATGCCATCGGTAAGATCACCAAACACTTCGGGAAGAAAGTCGTCATCATCGGCGGTAAGACGGCCCTGTCCAAGGCGAAACAGCCGCTCCTCGATGCCATTGCCAAAACGGATCTCGAAGTCCTCGATGTCCTGTGGTACGGCGATGATGCTACCTTTGAACACGTAGACCGCCTGCTGAAAGAAAAAGCCGTTCAAGACGCAGATCTCGTTTTCGGCGTCGGCGGCGGCCGGGCTATCGATACGGGGAAAGTCGTTGCCGATAAGGCCGATAAAGCCTTCTTTGCTTTCCCGACACTGGCCTCGAACTGTGCGCCGTCGACGGCTATTTCCGTCATGTACAAAGAAGACAAGTCCTTTGCCGGCTATTATTACCTCGATCAGCCGCCGGTCCACACCTTCATCAATATGGCTGTCATTGCCGATTCGCCCTTTAAATTCTTCTGGGCCGGCATTGGCGATGCCATGAGTAAGGAATGTGAATCGGAACTGGCCAGCCGGGCTGCGGAACACTTCCACACCGTTCTCTTGGGCCGGGCTATCGGAAAGACCTGTACGGAACCGCTTCTCCAGTATGGGGAAAAGGCGTTGGCAGACTTCAAGGCCAATCAGATTACCTATGAACTGCAGCAGGTCGTTTTGGATATCGTCATCAGCACGGGCCTCGTTTCCAACTGCACGACAGGCGGTGAAGAATACTATTACAATTCGTCTTTGGCGCACATGTTCTACAACGCCTCGACGGTCCTTCCCCAGGTTGTCGAAGGCCATCTTCACGGCGAAACCGTTTCCTTCGGCGTCTTAGTCCTCTTGACCTACGATAAGCAGTTTGAACTGCGCGATAAGGTCGCTGCTTTCTATAAAAAATGCAATTACCCGACGACCTTGGCTGCCTTAGACATTAAGGCCGATGAAATTGACGCCGTCGTCGACGCCGCCCCGGCCCTTCGTGAATGGACCTGCGTTCCGGCTCCGATGACCAAGGAAGCTTTCAAAAAAGCCATCCTCGATACGGATGAATTCGGTAAATCATTATAAGCAATATTTCGTATATACACATCGTTTGTCATAGGAGATATTCCGGCATGGTGAGACGATGACAGTCTTTTATGGAGGAAGTATGGATCCCGTATTAGAACAAATTATTAAGGCTATCGAACCGATGGATTTGGCGAAGGCTGCGGAGTGCTACCAGCGCTTGGCCGGCCTGACAATTCGTCAGGACAGCAAATTATCGTATTTGGCGGGCCGCATTGCCGGCGTGCAAAAGACCCTTCACCCGGAAAAGCTGCAGAAGGCCATTGCTGTCTTCGCTGCCGACCATGCCGTCGACGGCGGGGAAAATAAGACCCAGGGCAAGACCAGTAAGGCCGACGCCTTGGAAATCGCCGGAGGCCGAGGGGCCATCAATAAGGTGGCCCACCGCATCGGAGCCGGCGTCATGCTCCTCGATATGGGCCTTGAAGAAGACTTAGCTGAATCACAGGGTGTCCAGAATCTGAAAGTCATGCACGGCAGCCATTTTTGGGCCCGCCGGGACGCCATGAGTGAAGATGAAATGATGGATGCCTTGTTCAGCGGCCTGCAGCTTGGCGAGAACCTGGCTGAAGAAGGGTATACGGCCGTCGGCCTCGGAAATATTGGCGAACGGGCGCTCCTCACGGCTTTTATCATAACGGCATCCTTTTTCCGCGGTCAATTGGAAGACCTTCCGGCGTCTATGACGTCCGGCAAAAAATTGGATTCGTTGAAGAGAGTCATTGAGGAAATGAATTTCAACCCGGAAAATCCCTTAGATTTGCTGCGTCGTGCCGGATCGCCGGATATTGCGGCCATGGTCGGGTGTATTTTATCGGCAGCTCGGTGTAAAATGCTCATTGTCTTTGACAATGCCGTGACCGGGGCAGCCGTCCTCTTGGCTCGCGCCTTGTGCCCGACGGTCGAGGACTATATTTGCCCATCAGCTCAATATCAGGAACCGGTCCATCAGATGCAGATGAAAAAATTGGGACTGAAACCCTTCGTTGAACTCGAGCAGAATCTCGACCAGGGGATGGGCTCCGCCATGGGGCTGACCATGCTCGACGCCGCTGTCCAAATGATGAACGATAATTTGAAGTAAGGAGTCCCACGATGAAAACACTACATCTCGACTGTTTTTCAGGTATCAGCGGCAATATGTTCGTCGGCATGCTCATCCAGGCAGGCGTTCCCTTTGAAGCCTTTCAAAAGGCCATGGCTTCGCTTCAGCTTACGGGATATGAACTCCTGTGCCGCAGTGAGAATAAGGGCGGCGTGCAGGCCATTTATTATAATGTAATATTAGATGATGAAAAGCACGATGCCCACTATGATCATGAACATCACGATCACGATGATCATGACCACCATGACCACCATGATCATGATGATCACGGCCATGACCACCATCACGACGCTTCCGGGCACCTCGTCGATATGACCGGTCACCATCATCACCACCACCATCGCGGTCTGGCGGAGATTACACAGATTATCAATGGGTCGCCCTTGGCAGAAGATATAAAAACGAAGAGCTTGGCCGTCTTTCAGGCCTTAGCGGAAGCGGAAGCCAAGGTACACGGCGTATCGGTCGACGAAATTCATTTTCATGAAGTTGGCGCCATCGACTGCATCTTAGATATCGTCGGTACCGTTTGGTGTCTGAACTACTTGGGCATCGAACAGATCAGTACGTCGTCCCTCCATGCGGGAAGTGGCTTTGTCCGCTGCGCCCATGGCATCATGCCTGTGCCGGCGCCGGCAACGGCGGAACTTTTGTCCGGAATTCCCTGGTATTCGACGGATATCAAAGGTGAATTAGTTACGCCGACGGGAGCCGCCTTGGTGAAGGTTTTGGCTCATACGGGTAAAAGACCGGCTGATTTCATCTACCATACCGTTGCCTATGGTGCCGGTACCAAAAACTTGGTAACGCCCAATGTCCTGCGCGGTTTTATTGGTGAAGCCTCACCTTTGTAAGCGTGCCATTTTCTGATTGTTCCTGCAAAAGGCTGCTCTTTTGCAGCCTTTGCAGGGGCGTCAGATTTTTAGAATAGAAAACGTTCTTGACAATCCTTTTACTCTATGTTAAACTTATTAAGCACTTGTGATTTGTAAAAAATATTTACAAAAAGGTGCCGGCTGGCCTCACTGTTTTAGTGAGACAGGTCAACTTTCATGCGGAAGTAGCTCAGTGGTAGAGCACCACCTTGCCAAGGTGGGGGTCGCGAGTTCGAGCCTCGTTTTCCGCTCCATTTATTCCTCAATAGCTCAGTTGGTAGAGCAATCGGCTGTTAACCGATTTGTCGTAGGTTCGAGTCCTACTTGAGGAGCCATACAGGGGTGTCGCCAAGCGGTAAGGCAACGGACTCTGACTCCGTCATGCGTAGGTTCGAATCCTACTACCCCTGCCAATATGATCCACTAGCTCAGTTGGCAGAGCACCTGACTTTTAATCAGGGTGTCCCGAGTTCGAATCTCGGGTGGATCACCACAATCCACATTACGTGGCCCCTTGGTCAAGTGGTCTAAGACATCGCCCTTTCACGGCGAGAACATGGGTTCAAATCCCGTAGGGGTCACCACATGGGCGATTAGCTCAGCTGGGAGAGCGCCTGCCTTACAAGCAGGATGTCAGCAGTTCGATCCTGTTATCGCCCACCATGAAAAAGCTGCACAACATCGGTTGTGCAGCTTTTTTTGTACAAGAAAAGCGTTGGAAAATGCCTTCTGTGTATGAAAAAACCACTATCGTTGCAGAATTAGTATAGTATATTTCTTCTACTCATTTTATATATGAGTAATAATAGGTTTGATTCCCTGTCAATTTGTATTATAATGAAGGATAGTGATAGGAATATTTTCCTTATCATAAGGCCATATTTCTCAACAAATTTCTAAGAACTTACAAGGAGTGGTATCCAAATGAGATTTACAGAAGATTTAAAAGCCCGTGTTTCCAAGGCCCAAAAGAAAATTGTCCTTCCGGAAACGAACAGCCGTCGTGTCCTGAAAGCTGCTGAACGCGTTTTGGCTGATGGTTTTGCTAAAATCGTTCTCGTAGGTAAGCTGGAACAGATCAAAAAAGATGCTGCTAAATTCCAAATCGATCTCACTGGTGTCGAAGTCATCAATCCGGAAACGTACTATCGGATGGATGAACTTTGCGAATACTTTGCAAAACGCCGCGAAAAGAAAGGCATGACGATTGAAAAAGCTCGCGACATCATGACTCACAACAACACTTTCTTTGCGGCTGGTCTCGTCGCTCTCGGCGAAGCTGACGGCTGCGTATCCGGTGCTGCTACGACGTCGGCAGAAGTTATCCGTGCCGGCCTTCAGGTCATCGGTCCCCGCCCGGGCAATAAGACCGTATCCTCGGCATTCATTCTCTTGACGAACACTCCTCAGTACGGCGACAATGGTATCCTCGTCCTCGGCGACTGCGGCGTTATCCCCAATCCGTCGGCCGATCAGCTGGCTGATATCGCCTGCATTTGTGTTGAACGTGCTCGTCGTACCGTTCAGATCCTCAATCCGAAGGTTGCCTTCCTTTCGTACTCCACGATGGGTTCCGGCGCCGGTGAATCCGTTGAAAACGTCCGCAAAGCCGTTGAAATCTTGAAAGAACGCAACGTTGATTTTGCTTTTGACGGCGAAATGCAGGCTGACGCTGCCCTCGTTCCGGAAGTCGGCGAACATAAGGCTCCCGGCTCCACCGTTGCCGGCCATGCCAACGTCCTCATCTTCCCGAACCTCGATGCTGCCAATATCGGTTACAAGATGGTTCAGCGCTTTGCCAATGCAACGGCTCTCGGACCTTTGGTTCAGGGCCTCGACAAACCTATCCTTGACTTGTCCCGTGGCTGCTCGTCTGAAGACGTAGCTGACGTCGTCGCTGTATGCTGCTCCGATGCTATTACGGCTGACTTCTATAAAAAAGAACGGGCTGAACATGAACATGAACAGCAGTAAGATCCGTGCTTGAAGAAACAGCTGCTCCTAAGGGGGCAGCTGTTTTTCTTTTGCCCATTGAATCGGCAGGCCGGTTGACTTTGTCGGTGCACCATGCTATGCTGAATGAGGAGCTGCTTGTGTGGCTGCAAAAGGCGTTGTCCCAAGGAGACAACGCCTTTTTTGTTCGATGTAAAGGTGTTTTTATAAGGAAGTGGCGTATATGGAAGCAGTAAAAACCTATGATGTCATCATTATCGGTGCCGGACCGGCCGGGATTTTTACGGCCTTGGAGCTGGCAGATAAGGGACTCGATATCCTCATGGTCGAAAAAGGACAGGATATACGGGAACGGATTGCGACCAGTCTCAATGGCGATGCTAAACCGCAGGACCGGGTGCGCAATGTCGTCTGCGGCTGGGGCGGTGCCGGAGCCTTCAGCGACGGGAAACTGACGCTGACTACCGAATACGGCGGCAACCTCGATGACTATATGCCAAAAGCCGAGTTAATGGACAAAATCCGTTATGTCGACGAAGTGTACTGCCGTTTTGGCGGTGCCGACCGCAAGGTGTACGGCGATGAAAATAAAGATCGCATTCGGGAGATAAAGCGAAAGGCCGCTGCGGCTGATCTCAGCTTCATTCCGGCTCGTATCCGCCACTTAGGAACCGACGTCAACGGTCAGATTTTGACCCATATGCGCGATTTTCTCGAAGGTAAGGTCGATATCATGGCCGATACGGCTGTGGATCACTTGGTAGAAGAAGGGGGACAGATCAAGGGCGTCTTGATCGACGATCAGTTTTACGCCTGCCGCTATCTGGTCAGTGCGCCCGGACGGGAAGGGTCGGAATGGTTCGTCCACGAAGTGGAAAAAATGGGCCTTCGCCTGACCTCCAATGCCGTCGATATCGGCGTCCGTGTCGAAATGCCGGCGGAAGTGCTGGAAACGATTACTGATGTCGTCTATGAATCGAAACTCATTTATTTCAGCAAGTCTTTCGACGACCGCATCCGAACGTTCTGCATGAATCCCTACGGCTTCGTCGTCGAAGAAAATAATGACGGGTTACTGACTGTCAATGGTCACAGTTATGCCCATAAAAAGAGCGAGAACACGAATTTTGCGATCTTGGTGTCGAAGAAGTTTACCGAACCCTTCCATGAACCCATCAAATACGGGAAGTATATTGCCAATTTGGCCAATATCTTAGGCGGCGGCGTCATCGTCCAGCGGCTGGGTGATTTCCTCGACGGCCGTCGATCGACGCCGGAACGGATTCAGCGCGGCCTCGTTCGTCCGACCATGCCCAAGGCGACGCCCGGCGATTTGTCGTTGGTCCTGCCCTACCGCCATATGCAGGATATTAAAGAAATGCTTGAAGCCCTCGACGCCATCGCGCCGGGTGCTAATTCGAGACATACCTTGCTGTATGGTGTAGAAGCCAAATTCTATTCGAACCGACTGGAATTGAGTTCGGTCTTAGAAACCAAAATTCCGAATTTCTTTGCCATCGGTGACGGCGCCGGCATTACCCGCGGACTCGTTCAGGCTTCGGCTGCCGGCGTTACCGTCGGTCAGGAAATCCTGCGCCGTGAAGAAAAATAAAATAAGGATCAGGCCTCTTTAAAGCGATAGCCGGCCCCCCAGACCGTTTCGATGTAGATGGGCTTTGCCGGATCGGGTTCTATCTTTTCGCGGATGCGGTTGATGTGGACCATGACCGTTGCCGTATCGCCTTCGGCGTCGAGGTCCCAGACTCGTTCGAAGAGGCGGTCGCGGCTGAATACCAGGCCGGGATGTTTGGCCAAAAAGACCAAGAGTTCAAACTCTCGGTTGGTCAGGCTGATTTCCCGGCCTTTTACGTATACGCGATGCTTGTCGACGTAGATTTCCAGGTCGCCGCTGCGGAGGACTTCCCCGTCGCCGCTTTCCGGACGGGCCTTTCCGGTCAGTCGTTCATAGCGCTGGATATGAGCTTTTACGCGAGCGACGAGTTCCGTCGGACTGAAGGGTTTGATGATATAATCGTCGGCACCGAGGCCGAGGCCGCGTATCTTGTCCATGTCCTCCCGCTTGGCCGACACCATGAGAATGGGGACTTCCTTGGCTTCGCGGATGCGGCGGCAGATGTGGAAGCCGTCCGTACCGGGGAGCATGATATCCAACAGGATAAGATCGAAATCGTTGGCTAAGGCTCGCTCCATGCCCTTCGTTCCGTCTGTTTCGATGACGCTTGCAATTCCGTCAGCTTCGAGAAAGTCGCGTTCGAGTTCAGCGATTTCCATATTGTCTTCAATGATTAGAATCGATTTCATGATTATCCTCCTCTGCTGCCGGCAAGGTGATGACGACGGTCAATCCTCCGCCCGGCGTTTCGGCAGCGTATATCCTTCCTTTTAAGGTGGCAATGATTTGTTTGACGATGGCAAGGCCCAGGCCGCTGCCTTTTTTGACGTCTGTGCGAGCTTCATCGGTTCGGTAAAAACTGTCGAACAGTTTGGTAAGGTAGACTTTGGGGACGCCGGGGCCGTGGTCGGCAAAGGAGAGGGTAACCTGAACCGGAGTCGCCTCCAGCTTGATATCCATGGCGATCGTAGCGGTGTCTTTGTACTTTAAGGCGTTTTCCAAGAGGTTATCGATGACCCGTTGGAACTGCATTCGGTCAATGCGGACCCGCGCTGCTTCCGTGGGGGCCGCATAATTCAGGATGAGGCCCCGCTCAGAGAAGAGAGCGGCGTTTTCGGCAGTAAAGTCTGCAAAATAATCTCGGAGGGACACCGTTTCAAGGGTGAAATCGACCTGGCCTAAGTCGAGTTTTGAAAAGAGAAACAGACGGTCGACGAGTTTTTCTAAGGAACAGGCATTTTGGTAAATGAGCTCCATATAGTGATGGCGCTTTTCTGCCGTTTTGGCAATGCCGACTAAGATGCCGCTGGCATAGCCTTTTAAGAGGGTTAAGGGGGTCGACAGGTCGTGAGAGATGCCGGCAATGAGTTCTTTGCGGTTCTGTTCGTATTTTTGCTGTGCCGTCCGGGCTGCCTTGAGCTGTCGGCGCATGTGGTCGAAGGCGGAGCAGGTCTGGCCCAGTTCGTCACGGGACGAGACGGTCAGTTTATAATCGAGGTTGCCCTTTTCAATTTCGGAGGCCGCCGTGCGAAGGGAGGCCAAGGGCCCTAAAATTTGGCGCGATAAGAGGCGGGACAGGATGAGGCCGCAGCCGATGATGATGACACTGGCTGTCCCGACGATGAAGATGAGGAGTGTCTGGATGACGTTTTTGGCTAGGCCCTCGCGGATGCCCGTTTTGGCGATGAAGGGCGTGTTTCCGGCGGCGATGATCGTCGTCCCGCTGTGGGGCGACGAATATCGGAAGAAGAAGCCGTCTCCGTCCCAGGTCATGACGGTCTTTTGACCGTGGGCCTTTTGCAGGACCCGGTCGGCCAATCCGTAGAAGTCGATGCCCGGTGTGACGTAGGCGACCTGGTCGTGGCGGATGATGGCTGTGGCAATGCCCAGACTTTCCAGGACCTGGCAGTCTTCGCGAAGGTCATTCAGTTTCAGCGGCCCCGGCCGCTCGGCTTTGACCCGGAGTGAACTGACCGTATATTGGATGGAAAGGGCCGGCCCCTTTTCCGGCCATAGGGTCGTCAGGTCGTTGTGGGGCGACGAGAAGCGAAGGCCCGATACCAAGAGGAAGCCGAGGACGGTCAAAATGAAGATGGGAACAAAGACCATGGTAAAGTTAGCGATGAGCAGGCGGTGGCGTAAGGAAATATCGCGTAAATGGAGCATAGGGCAGCATCCTTTCTGTATGATATTTCTATTATAGCTGTTTTCGAGGGCAGAAAAAAGGACCGGCCGATGGAGCCCCTGTCTTGTTTCCATGAACCGGGGCGAACGTCTGGCTCATGGGAGCAATCCAAGATACTTCATCGGTCAGTCCTTTTCTGTCAGTCATCGATCTGGGTGTGGATGACCGAACCGGTTACGGCGTCGATGAGGATGTCATAGTGAACACTGCCAGAAACGGCACGGACCTTATACATGGGGTGGAAGCCGGGCTGCATCGGCTGGCCGGGCTGTTGACCTTGCTGTGCTGCCGGTTGCTGATTCTGTGTCGCCGCGGGCTGGCCCTGCTGTAGCGGTTGCTGCCCCTGCTGCGGGTCTTGCTGACCGCCTGCCTGAGACGTCATCAGTTCCTGCGGCGGTTGGAGGGCCGGGGCTCCGCCCTGATGATCCTGGGGACCCATTTGAGGGTTGCCCTGTCCAGGTCTCATTCTTTCATCCATATTCGGACGGTCTTTTTCGTTGCGGTCAGGGCCTTCTCCCGGTCCTCTTTCGCCGCGGCGATCTTTCCGATGTCCTTCGCGTCCGTCTCTATGCGCCATGCTGTCCATGTCAAAGAGAGCGACTTCTTTGAAGTCCAGCTGACTTTCGTCTTTGCCGATGGCCTTGGCAGCGGCGGCACGGGCCTGCTCTTCGTTGATCAGGCTGACGCCCTTCTGTTTGGCCTGGGCCTGGGTCAAATCGGCCATAGCGGCGACTTGCTCTTCATGGCGGGCCATATGGCGCTGGTGGAGATAGTAGCGGCCGCCGGCACCGGCGATGACGGCGACGACGATAAAGGCAGCTGCGATTTTTGCATTGCGGGCGGTGAACATCTTATTTTTGATGGAAATGAGTGTATCTTGCCATTTTTCTTGGGTCATGATGAATTCCTCCTGTCTGTCCTTGCTTCTTTTTGAGTACAAACACAGTATAGCCGGTAAATCTAAAATCGAGCTAAACCGGAGCGTAAGAATTGCAAAAATAAGAGAAGGCATAAAACTATCGGAGAAATTATAGTATAATATAAACCAAGAAAGAAAAGTCTGTATTGTTATTCATAAGGAGGGACTCCCATGGAAGATAAACTGAAATTAACCCAGCTGGCATCCTGTGCCGGTTGAGGCGCTAAACTGGGGCCAGGGACGCTGGCTCAATTGTTGGAAGGGCTTCCAACCCACACTGATGACCGCCTCCTCGTCGGCTATGATAAGAGCGACGACGCGTCGGTCTACCAAGTTACGGACGATTTGGCCATTGTCCAGACTGTCGACTTCTTTCCGCCTATCGTCGATGATCCTTATTTATTCGGTCAAATTGCAGCGGCGAATGCCCTGAGCGACGTCTACGCCATGGGGGCGGAGGCGAAGCTTGCCATGAACGTCATGTGCGTCAACCTGAAGATGGGTCAAGACGCGATTCGCCTCATCTTAGAAGGCGGCTACAGCAAGGCCTATGAAAGTGGCGTCATCATCACCGGCGGTCATACGATTGAAGATAAGGAACCGAAATACGGCTTGTCGGTCACGGGCTTTGTGCATCCGCAAAAATTACTGCGCAATTCATCGGCTCGTCCCGGCGATGTCCTCATCTTGACCAAGCCTTTGGGCGTCGGGATCTTGATGACAGCCGCCCAAGGGGATTTTGTAGCTCAGCCCCTTTTGCAGCAGCTATACGCCCAGATGGCACAGCTCAATAAGACCGCTCGGGACGTGATGGTTCGCTGCGACGTTCACAGCTGTACCGACGTTACCGGTTTTGGCCTCATAGGGCATGCCTGCGAGATGGCGGATGGAAGTGGAACGACGATTCACTTTGATACTTCATCGATTCCCTTCCATAAAGAGGCTCTTGATATGGCCGCTATGGGCTTTATTCCGGCCGGGGCGTACCGTAACCGTGATTTTGCGTCAGGCCGAGTTTCAGCCGACGGCATCGATAAAGGGATGATGGATGTTTTATATGATCCTCAGACGTCAGGCGGTCTTCTCATTGCCGTTTCTGAAAAAGATGCCGTGTCTTTGGAACGGGCCTTGAAGGACGTCCTTCCCTGTGCCGCCGTCATCGGCTATGTGACTGCGCGGGAAGGCAAATCCATTGTGATCGAATAAAACTTGCAAAACGGCTACCTTCGGCACTATAGATAGTGTATAATAGTGACGGTGAGTTTTTTTACCGTACTCATGTCAATGATAAAGGAGAGATCAACTGTGATTGAACGCTATACGAAACCGGAAATGGGTCAAATTTGGACAGAATTCAATGAATGGGATACGCTGAAACAGGTAGAAATCCTAGCCAGTGAAGCCCAAGCTGAATTGGGGAACATCCCTAAGGAAGCGGCTAAGGAAATTCGCGAAAAAGCTGCCTTTTCTGTCGACCGCATCCATGAAATCGAAGCGGAAACACATCATGATATTGCTGCTTTTGTCTCCAACCTTTCCGAAAATATCGGAGAAGCCGGAAAGTACGTCCATTTGGGCCTGACGTCGACGGACGTCAAAGATACGGCCTTAGGCTCCATGCTGAAACAGGCTTCGGATATCCTTATCAAGGACCTCGAAGACTTCCACGCCGTATTGCGCCGCCGTGCCGTTGAATTTAAATATACGCCGTGCATCGGCCGTACCCATGGCATTCACGCCGAAGCGACGACTTTCGGCCTCAAGCTGTGCAACTGGATGGCTGAAATCGAACGCGATATCGACCGCATGAAACATGCCAAGGAAACGATTGCCGTCGGTAAAATTTCCGGTGCTGTCGGCACGTATGCTGACGTTGATCCCTTCGTTGAACAATACGTCTGCGAACACCTCGGCATTGCGGCATCGCCTATTTCGTCGCAGACCCTGCAGCGTGACCGCCACGCCGAATTCCTTACGACCTTGGCTGTCATCGCCAGCTCTATCGACAAAATGGCAACGGAAATCCGTCATCTCCAGCGGACGGAAGTTCGCGAAGCGGAAGAATACTTCAGCCCCAAACAGAAGGGCTCGTCCATCATGCCTCATAAGCGCAATCCGATTACTTGTGAACGCATGTGCGGCTTGGCTCGTGTCATCCGCGGCAATGCCCAGGCAGCTTTGGAAGACGTCGCCCTCTGGCATGAACGCGATATTTCCCATTCTTCCGTAGAACGGGTTATCCTGCCGGACAGCACCATTGCTCTTGACTATATGCTCCAGACCTTTACCCGGGTCATCGACAAGCTCCTCGTCTATCCCGATAAGATGATGGCCGACCTCAATTTGACGGGCGGACTCATTTACAGCCCGATCATCCTCAATACCCTCGTTGAAAAAGGTGCCGTCCGCGAACAGGCTTACCGCTGGGTACAGCGCAATGCCATGAAGCGCTGGATCGACGGAGAAGACTTCTTGGAAAACTTGAAGAAAGATGAAGACGTTAAGCAGTATATGACCGAAGCAGAAATCGAAGGATGCTTTGATGTCAAGAAAATGCTCAGCCACGTCGATACCATCTTTGCACGTTTCGGCATTTAAGCTGTAACCTTGTAAAGGCCTTACGACCTGCTTTGGCAGTCTCGTCGGGCCTTTTTCAATAGGAGCTGCTTGGAAAGGAGGGCCTCATGTATTATTTTGACAATGCGGCGACGACGGCCCAAAAGCCAAAAGCCGTATCGAAGGCTGTCTTTGAAGCCTTGACGGCCGGCGATATCGGCAATCCGTCCCGCGGTGCCCACGGCTATTCTTTAAAGGCCTATGACATCGTCTTGACGGCGAAGCATCGCGTTCAGACACTGTTCAACGGTAAGGATTTGTACGACGTTGCCTTTACCCATAATTCTACGGTTGCCTTGAATATGGTGCTGAAAGGGCTGATCCGGCCCGGAGACGGCGTTATGACGACGGCTTGGGAGCATAATGCCGTTCTGCGCCCGTTATACCAGTTAGAGGCTTTAGGGGCGGAACTGACCGTCATTCCTGCTGCCAGTCCTACAGGCGGGCTGGCTTACGATGACATGGAAGGGCTGTTGACGCCGAAGACTAAATGGCTGGTCTGTAATCATGCCTCTAATGTGACGGGCAATGTCCTCGACTTGAATCGCATCAAGGCTTTTTGCAGGAATCACTGTCTGGGACTCATTGTCGACGTATCTCAAACGGCAGGTGCTTATGACATAGACCTCTCTGACGGCATCGTAACGGCGGCCTGCTTTACCGGACATAAATCGCTCTATGGACCGGGCGGAACGGGGGGAATCGTCATCCGCCGCGGCGTCGACGTCCTGCCGTCTATTACCGGCGGCGACGGCGTTCATACTTTTGAGAAGGCGCAGCCTTCAGCGGTTCCTGCTGTCTTTGAAGCGGGGACGGCCAATGTCGCCGGCATTGCCGGCCTGAGTGCGGCCGTCGAACTTATCTTAAAAAAGGGGATTCCGGCTGTCCGGGCTCATCAAGCGGAATTGGCCCGGGCTTTTATTCCCGCTGTGAAGGCCATTCCCGGAATTTGCCTTTACGGGGATTTTTCCGGACCCCGGGTAGGCGTCTACAGCCTCAATCTGGGCGATGCCGAGTCGGCTGTCGTCAGCGACATCCTATGGGAGACGTATCATATGGCGACGCGGCCGGCCTATCATTGTGCACCCCTCATGCATGAGGCTTTGGGGACGGCCGTTCAGGGGACGGTTCGCTTTTCTTTTTCTCAGTTTACGACCGTTGAAGACGTCCTGGAAGCGGCAGCGGCTTTGGAAGCCATGGCCCGCTCGTAGGTGTTTTTTTGGCGATTGTGTAAATTTTTTGGGAAAACTTGACTCGATTGGTGTACTAATATATAATGAAATTAGTTACAAAAGGCAAATAGTCAAAAGAAGAAAGGTGGCGTCTATTATGGAATATAAATTTTCAATGGATAATTTTGAAAAAGAAGTTTTGAACAGCAGCGAACCTGTTTTGGTCGATTTCTTTGCAACCTGGTGCGGTGTCTGCGAAAAGGAAGGACCGATTATTACAGAACTCGCCGAAGAATATACCGGCAAGGTTAAAATCGGAAAACTCGATGTCGATGAAAATCCGGCCCTTGCTCAGGATTACGATGTCAGCACGATTCCCAACATGGTCTTTTTCAAAGACGGGAAAGTCGTCGACCGGGCTATCGGTTCTGTTCCGGCCAATGTATTGAAGAACAAATTAGATTCCCTGCTGAAATAATCCGTTCCTTCTGCGGATATTCGAGGTGATTTTTTTATGAAAAACTATTCCTATAAGACCAAGGGCACTTGTTCTCGTGAAATTTCCTTTGCCATCGAAGACGGGAAGCTCCATGACGTCCGTTTCGTCGGCGGTTGTCCCGGCAACACCTTGGCTCTCGGCAAGCTCCTTGAAGATGCCGATGCCAAGCGGGCCGTCGCGATCCTAAAAGGAAATCCCTGCGAGGATCGGGGCACGTCCTGCGCCGACCAGCTGGCACGCGCCGTTGAACAGGCCTTGGCTCAGGAAGGGTAATGGCGGTCTGGGAATACGGCATCGTCTTAGTACCTTCGACGAGAGAGGCTATTGAAGGTGAACGCCTTGCGAAGGAAGCGGGACTTTCGGTGCGCATCATTCCTACGCCGGGAAAAATCGATGCGTCCTGCGGTTTTTCTTTAAAATACGAGTTGAACGATGAAGCGGCCCTCACTGCCTTATTCGACAAGGAGGCGGTGGAATGGGCCGCTTTATATCATGCCTGCCGTCAGGGCCTTGCCGTTTCATATACAAAGATAAAAGAAGGTTGACAGGATGACCAGACATATCGTTATCGGGACAGCCGGTCATGTCGATCACGGTAAGACGACGCTTGTGCGGGCTCTGACGGGAATCGAGACCGACCGAACGGCTGAAGAAAAACGACGGGGCCTGACTATCGATTTAGGCTTTGCCTGGCTGAATCTGCCCGATGGGACGCGGTGCGGTATCGTCGATGTACCCGGTCATGAAAAATTTATAAAGAATATGGTCGCCAGCCTGCCGGGCCTCAACATGGTCCTGCTCGTCGTCGATGCCAAGGAAGGGGTCATGCCGCAGACGAGTGAACATCTCGGTATTTTGACCCTTTTTGGCGTTCGTAAATTTATCGTCGTCGTAACCAAGGCTGATACCGTTGCTCCCAAAGCCCTTGAGGAGTCCTTAACCCGCATGGACCAAGCTTTCATCGGTACGGCTGCGGAAGGAGCCCCGATCGTCGTCACCGATGCTTTGAGCGGCCGCGGAATGCGCGAACTCGTCGATGCCATTTCCCGGATGGCCGAAACGATTCTTCCCCCAGATGCTTCCGGTCATGGCCGCCTCCATGTGGACCGTTCTTTTTCGCTTAAGGGAGTCGGAACTATCGTTACGGGTACCCTCCTTGACGGGGTCGTGGAAAAGGAGCAGTACCTATGGCTTTATCCCGGAGGGCGACAGATGCGCGTTCGCAACATTCAGGTGTATGAGGAAGACGTCCTTCGAGCGGAACCGTCACAGCGGACGGCACTCAACTTGGCCGGAATTTCCTGCGGAGACGTTCCTCGCGGCTCGGTCCTCTGTGCGGTCCCGGACGTGACGGCGACGCGTATGATCGATGCCAAGGTGACCTGCCTTAGAGAGGCGCCGCCACTGGTACTCTGGCAGCGTGTGCGCCTCTTGGTCGGGACGCGGGAAGTCATGGCCCGTGTCGTCCCCTTAGGCGTCGAAGCCATCGAACCCGGTACGGAAGGTTTCCTGCAGCTGCGGCTGGAACGAGATGAAATTTATGTCAAAAGCGGTGATCCTTTCATCCTTCGCTCGTTTTCGCCCATGCATACCGTCGGCGGAGGAAAAATCCTCGATGCCCGTCCGGAAAAACACCGCCGCTTTAAAGCGAACCTGCTGACGGCCTTACGAGCTCGCGATGCGGATCTGAAAGAAGAAGTGATTGCTCAGTTTTTACAGTGCTGTCAGTCTCCGTTTTCGACGGTTGAGACTATTTCTGCCGGAACCGACCTGCCTTCTGGGCAGGTTGAAAGTGCGCTCGACCATTTAAAAAATCAAGGACGGGTGAAGCCATTTCGCCTGGGCTGGATTCATGGCGAAGCCTTCAAGTCATGGCAGGCCCGGAGCCTTTCTGTCCTCCATGAGTACCATCGACGGTGGCCCCTGCGCTTCGGCATGCCCCAACCGGAATGGCGGCAGCGGTTAGGCCTTGGTGAAAAAGAAGGTCGGGCACTGTTGCAGTTACTCTTGTCACGAAAGGTCTGCCGACTGTCGCGGAATTTCGTTGCGGCCAAGGATTTTCGCCTCGTTTTTTCACCTCGTCAGCGCCAATACCAGTCGGAGATTGAAAGGCGATTGGCTCGAAGCGGGTACCGTCCGGTACCGGTTGCAGACCTGCTTTCTTTGGGGCCGGAAGTACGGGAGATCCTCAAGGCCTTACAGGGGAAGAGCCTCATCTTCCTCTCGCCGGATTTTGTCTTATCAAAGGCCTGTCTTCGACGAGCCGCCGAGGTCGTTACGCAGTATTTCAGGGAACATGAAATTTTAAAGGTGGGGACTTTGCGAGACCTCTTGAAGGTTAACCGCCGCCAGGCCCTCTTGATTTTGACTTATTTTGACGGTTTGGGCCTTACAGTGAAGGCCGGTGATGGCCGGGCTTTCGGGGCAAGGGCCGCTAATGATACAGCTAAAGGAGATGACATTTATGAATGAAGCTATAAAACAGCTGCTTCGCCAGCTGCCGGATGTCGATACGCTCTTGCAGCGTCCGGCTTTTCAGCAGTTAGAAAAACCGCGTCATGTTGTTCGCGATGCCATTCGCGCCGTCCTCGACGATAGGCGGAGAGCTATTCTCGAAGGACTCTGGAATGAACCTTTTTCTATGGAGCTTTTTGAACAAGCCGTTTCGGCCTCTATACAAGGCGCGGATAAGGGGCATTTGCGGCGAGTCATCAATGGGACCGGGACCGTCCTTCATACCAATTTGGGCCGGGCCGTTCTCAGTCCGGACATCGCCGGACAGATTGCGGAACTCGTCGGGCACTACACCAATTTAGAGTATGATTTGGCATTGGGAAAACGGGGCCTTCGTGATGATCATGTACGGGACCTCCTCTGTCAGCTTACCGGAGCCGAAGATGCCCTGGTCGTCAACAACAATGCCGCTGCGGTCCTGTTGGTATTGGCCAGCCTCATGCCCGGCAAAGAAGTCGTCGTGTCCCGAGGTGAATTGGTTGAAATCGGCGGTTCCTTCCGCATTCCCGATGTCATTGAACAGAGCGGCTGCACGATTCGTGAAGTCGGGACGACCAATAAGACCCATTTGGCCGATTATGAACGGGCTATTGGTGAAGACACGGGTGCTTTGATGAAAGTCCATACCAGCAACTACCGCATCATCGGCTTTACGGAAAGCGCAGCGGCAGCTGATTTAGTCAGACTGGCTCACGCCCAAAATCTTCCCTGCATCAATGACCTTGGCAGCGGCCTCTTTATCGACTTGGAGTCACTGGGACTCCCTCATGAACCGACGGTCCGAGAAGTCATTGAAGCCGGCTGCGACGTCGTTACCTTTAGCGGGGATAAACTGTTAGGCGGGCCCCAGGCCGGCATCATCGTCGGCAAGGCTTCCTATATCGAACGGATGAGACGCCACCCGCTGCTTCGGGCCCTTCGCATCGATAAGATGACCTTAGCCGGTCTCGAAGGAACGCTTCGCATCTATCGGGATGGAGAGGCGGTTCAAAAGATTCCGACATTGGCGGCTCTGGTACAGCCTTCTGATGTCTGCCATAAACGCGGGAAGTTGCTGGCAGCCGCTTTAGAGGAGGCCGGTCTTCCCCTTGAAATAGCGCTCGTTGAAGTCGATGATGCCGTCGGCGGCGGTGCCTTCCCCGGTGTCGTCCTTCCCGGCTGGGGCGTCGCTGTCCGGCCGACGACTGGGACGGTAACGGCCTTGGAAGAAAGCCTTCGGAAGGGAGAGATCCCTGTTTTGGCCCGCATCCGCCACGATGCCCTTATCCTTTCCGTACGGACCCTTGGCGATGAAGAATTTTCGGACATCGTAAGGGCGATGAAATCGGTTTTTCAGTCTTGATGGCTGTATAAATGGATATAGAAAAGGAACGACCCCATAAAAATTTTTTTTGGGGTCGTTCCTTTTACTAAATAAGGGGGAGGGAAAGGCATAAAATCACGAATTATTCTGCCGGCGAAGATTGTCCGATAATTTCCCGGCCTTCGACGAATTGAACCGTCGGATTTTCTTTTTTCTTTTCGATGAGGTCGACCATGAGGTGCAGGCAGTGCTGACCGATTTCGCCCATGGGGATATCGACACGAGACAAGGATGGGATGGCATAGTCATTGAGCTGAGCCATATTGATCCCGATGGTGAAGACTTCTACTTCCTCCGGAATCGCGATGCCCAAGGAATGGCAGGCATAGAGCATGCCGTGGGCCAGGACGTCCGATTCACAAAACATCGCCCGGGGCATACGTTTTTCTTCATAGAGTTTTTTCGTCGCGGCGACAGCACTGGCGGAAGCCGTGTCACAAAGGACGATGTTTTCTTCCGGTACGGGATGACCGTTTTTCGCAAAGGTATCGAGGAAGCCCTGCATCCAGGTACGCATGATGGGGAAGGTCGTGTCATGGGTCAAGACACCGGCGTCAAAGATTCCTTTGGCGATGAAATGATGAGCGACGTTGCAGCCAATCTGATAGTTGTCCATGGTGACGCTGCTGTATTTATCCGATTCTCTGTTGAACAGGACCACCGGGCAGGGAATATGGATGGAATTGAGATAATCCATATCCTTATTGGACATGTTCGCGATGATGATGCCATTGAAGAATTCATTCTGCATGGCTTCGAGCTGTTTTTGGAGCTGGTCAACTTTATATGGGACAACCGTTAAATGAATTGTTTTATTTTGTTTCATGATTTCTTCTTGGATACCGAGGGTGATACGGGCCAAGTAGTTGATACGAAAGTCTGTTGCCCAGTAGAAAGCAATGGCGTAGCTGTCCTTTTGTGCTGACCGAAGCTTCTTTGCCGATTGGTTTGGAACGTAGTTTAAATCTTGTGCAATTTTGTATATTCGCTGTTGAGTTTCCTGAGAAATTTTTCGTTCCCGTCCTTTTCCGTTCAGGACGATGGATACGGTAGCAATAGAAACGCCGGCAGCTTTTGCAATATCTTTAATTGTGGACACGATGGCCACCTCCACTCTTATGCTTATTTTGACATAATTTAAACGTTTTTTCAAGGAAATATATGCTACAGAATGGACAAATATTCATTGGTGTCTGTGTCAGGATTTTTTTAAATACAATTTTTTGTATTAAATCAGCCGTCGTGGCCAATCTTTACGAATCATGATACAATAAAAGACATAATAAGCCCGGACCTTTTAGCAAAAGGTATCCTTCGAATAACGGACGAAAAGGGGACGTATATGACCGAAGACAGAGATAAGTATCGCAAGCAGGCTCTATATCAGGTGGACAATTTGGCAAAGCCCCCCGGTAGTTTAGGCCTTTTAGAAAAACAAGCCAAGCAGGTGCTCTTGGCTTGGGGGCAGTTTCATAAAGAACTTCGGCCGAAGCACCTCATTTTTGCGGCCGACAACGGTGTCGTTCATTCCGGTGTCGTCGCCCAGCTTGCTGATATTACCTATATGCAGAGCCGGCACATGGTAGAAGGCACGTCGGCCGTGACCTGCTTTTGCCGCAGTCAGCAGATTCCCTACGCCGTCATCGACGTCGGCATCGATAGTGAAGATGCCGTCGGCATCGACCGCAAGATCGCCCGGGGGACGCGGGATTTTTCCAAGGAACCGGCTATGAGTGAAGCGCAGCTTCAACAGGCCCTGGCTGCCGGTCGGGAACAGGTACAGCAGGCTAAGGAAGAAGGAATCAATCTATTGTCCTTCGGGGAAATGGGTATCGGCAATACGACGACGTCGGCTGCGGTGCTGACGGCCTTATCGCCTAAAAAGATGACCTGGCTTTCCGGATTTGGTTCCGCCACGGGAAATTATAAGCTGCTGTTTCACAAGCGCCGTGTCATTGCCGAGGCCATGAAGCGCTATGAAGGGCAGCTGACGTCACCGGAAGCGGCCCTGCGCTGTGTCGGCGGATTCGATCTGGCTGCCCTATGCGGAGCTATGCTGGCTTGTGCCGATGAGAAGATCCCTTTTTATATCGACGGCTTTATTACGGCGACGGCCCTGGCCTGTGCTGCTGCTATGGATTCTCGCGTTCGGGACTATGCCCTGCCCTCTCATATTTCCAGGGAGCCCGGCATGGCTCAGGCCTTGCGCCTATGCGGTATCGACGAGTATGACGTGCCTCTTACGGCCGGTCTTTCCCTGGGAGAAGGGACGGGGGCCGTCTTGGGCGTTATCCTGCTCAAGACGATGATGTATGCCGTTTGGCATATGGCCACCTTAGACGGCATCAATCAGGAAGCTCAGGAACGGTATGATAAACGCCAAGGAGATGCGCATCATGGATGACATAACGAGAGAAAAGGCCCGGGCTGTCTTTGCCCGCTTAGGCTTGACAGAAGAACAAGCGATAGAACTTTTTTATAAGCGGACCATTGAGGCCGGACGGATGCCTTTTGCTGCATCTGAGGAAAAAACGCGGAAGATAAAGAAAAAACGGATGAATGAACGGTTTGCCGAATGGGATGCTTTCTAATTTGTTTACTTAAATATTACTCGTATATATTGACAAAAATGCTATTTCATCGTATCCTATTAGTAGGTAATTTTTAAATATCTAGAAAGGTAGATGTATACAGATGGATAAGAAGCAGTTCATGGAAATGTGCAAGGCATTGTCCAATGAAACGCGGGTAAATATCCTGATCTGGCTCAAAGATCCGGAAAAACATTTTCCTGGTAAAAAGCTTCATCTGTCTCCAGATACAGCCGACTGCCCTGGTGGCATCTGCGTTGGTTCTATTCAGGATAAAGCTGGGATTTCGCAATCGACGATTTCTCACTATTTGGATATGCTGCAGCGTGCCGGCTTATTGTCGACAGAACGCGTTGGGCGCTGGACTTACTATCGCCGCAACGAACAAGCGTTACAGGAACTATCCCGTTTCATCGGCCAAGACTTATAGCCTGATGATTTCACACAAAAAAGAGCGTCTGCTCGCAGGAGGCACGGAGCCTCGGCGAGCAGGCGCTTTTATTTTGTAATCATATTTTCGGCGGCAAAGCCCTGTTGATTCGCATAGTCCCCTTCCAGTATTTTGATGGGAATGAATCCGTCGTAAGCTTTGTCCTCGGTAATCTGGATTCGCGTCGGCTTGGCGAAAATCAGGATTTTATCGGAGCGGACGAGGGCACGAATCGTTTCCATGTCGCGGTTGCGGCTGGCTTTTAGAAAGACGGGAATCGTCTCTTTATCGGGGATGACATAGGTCCCGCGCATCATGAGGTAACGGCCGCTGCTGGATGGCAGGCGATGCTCTTTGGGCTGAGCTTCTTTTTCGGCATCACTCATGTCGGGGACTCCGTCTTGGGAATACTGGGAAAAGTTGACATTCGATTGATTGGCCTCGCGCTGGCGATGAATGTAGTGAAGGGTGAGGACCAGGCAGAGGATGACGAAGGGCAAGAGGAGGATATTCGTATAATGGCTCCATTTGCTGTACTTTCCCCTTTCTTCTTCAGCAGCGTCTCCCTCCGTGTCTGCTTGTTCGAGAACTTCCGTGCGGGGACGCAGGGCTCCGTCCATGACCGATGACAAGGGCATGCCGTACGTTGAAATGGGATAGCGTTCTTCGAGCCAGCTCAGTCCGCAGATACAGGCCATGGCCCGACTGATGGCGCTGTCCATGTCGACGGCGATGTCCATGCGATGGAGAATAGAGGTCAGCGAATCGTTGGCCAAATTGGGAATATAGGTCGCAGCCAGGAACTGCAGGTCCCGGATATAGACGTCATGGATGGGCCATTTGCGTCCGGATGCTTCGTAGCTGGCTTTGATGGATGTGAATAAGTCTTCTGAATGGTAGGCCGATAGGAAGGCATCTTCGATGAGGACCGATACCTCTTCATCCCAGACGGCATCGAAGGGCTTACTGTCTTTCAGCCTGGCTTCGGTTACATGACGGGTTTCAATGGGCCCTTCGCGGGGCTTGATGAGATACGAAATGCCATGGACGTTCCCGTCACTAATCCAGGCCAGGGCCAGCCGGCAAATACTATTTGGATTGTCGTTTGCCAGATCTGCGGCAATGGCGATCGAGGAATTGATCTCTCGCCGCCGCAGGGATTCCAGCGCCTTTTGGGTATTGCTGTTCATGACGGCAACCTCCGTGAGTGAAGCTTTCTTAGTGGCCGCGTTGTTTATAGTACGGGCGGAAGGTGCGGCGCTGCCGCTTTGGTGTCTGTTTAAGCTTGAAGTAGTTGTGTTTTACGGTGCGGTTTTTTTCGTCCGTAAACGTATTGACTTCAAAGAGATTCAGCGATTCGATGAAGGGAACGAATTTCTTGTACCCGAAGTTACGGACGTCGAAGTCGGAGAACTGTTTGCTCAGGAGATTCCCCAAGGTGCCGGAGAAAATCCAGCCGTTGTCGTCGGAGTTTTCTTCGGTCAGTTTGATGAGGGCCTGGCGGATGGTTGAGAAGTCTTTTCCGGGCGTCTTGCCGGAAGAAGGATTCGGTTCTGACGGAGTCGGGGTGTGTTCACTTTCCGTTTCACCGGGATGAGGTTCCGCAGGATGAGTTTCAGCTTCGGCTTTTTCCGGTTTTGCAGTATCTGCTTCCGGTGCCGTTTCTTCATGTTCGGCCTGTTCGATATCGTCAGCATCGTGTTCTTCGGCTTCTTCCCAAAGGACGTCGAGGTAGAGGAACTTGTTGCAGGCTGAGATAAAGGAGCGGGGCGTCTTGCTTTCGCCCATGCCTAATACGTACTTTTGCGATTCCCGAAGGCGCGATGCCAAACGGGTGAAGTCACTGTCCGATGATACGATGCAAAATCCGTCGAGATTGCTCTGATACAATAAATCCATGGTGTCGATGATGAGGGCCGAGTCCGATGAATTTTTGCGGATCGTATTGCTGTACTGCTGGATGGGCTGGATGGCGTTGTCGAGGATCGTGTTGCGCCATGAAGCCATCTGCGGCGTCGTCCAGTTGCCGTAAATTCGTTTGTAAACGACGTTGCCAAGGTTATTGGCTTCCGAAAGGATGACGTCGATATATTTACTGGAAATATTTTCGGCGTCGATGAGAACGGCGAGTTTCATTTCTTGATTCATAGTTGTTTTACCTCTGTTTTCATTACGTTTCATCAATACATGTTGGCCTTAGCGGATAAATTCAAAGCGAAATTTCCGACCTGGTGTAATGGTGTCGATGAGAAATTCTTCTTCAGGCAGGATTTTCGCAGCTATATTAGTCCGTTCTTCCGGCTCAAGTTCTCGTTTTACAATCTGCACTTCGCCCATGTAGCGCAGAAAATCGACATTGTCAATGGTGATGTCGCCGCGGCGGAGGCTGCGGAATCCGGCGCTGTCCGGCTCGACGATGCGGCCGTCTAAAAGGCTGCGGCTGTTGCCGGCGCGGACGACGTCGCGCGACGGGTCGGGACGTGCCGTAAAGGTATGGGACAGGAGGTCCTGCACATAGGGTTCGCGGATTAAGAAACGGGCTTTTAGGACGACGACGCCGGTTTCTTCCCGGCTGACGCGGGCTAATTGACGAAGTTCCGTCATAGAGGGACGGTCGTCACCGATGAAAATCGACTGCATCCCTAAGGCTGACAAATGACGGGCGGCCAGGCTGACGGGAAGCCTGCGGTGTTCTTCCAGCGTCGGCAGCCCTTCGGATAAAGGGCCGCGGCGGCCTTCTTGACTGGCGACGAAGGCTCCGACGGACAGGCCGCTGCCTTGGAGCATCTTCGTTTGCTCGATCATGTAAGTCCTGTCGAGTCCCGTGTGAGGCCGGGGATAGAAGTTATGGAGGCCGTCGATGGCATCCATGCGAGCTCCTCTTTTCCGGAGGGCTTTCAGGTTTTCTTCGGTCAAGGTCGAGGCGTTGAGCTGGACCTTTATGACCTGACTGTATAGGGCGATTTTTTCGGCATCGAAGCCGTCGTCGATACGGATCGTCGTGATGCCGAGTTTGGCGAGTTTTACCGGTTCAAAGCGGTCCATTCCCAAAATCGAGGCTGAGGCCGGCGATATGTCGGCAACGACGTCCATACTATTTTCGCGGGCTGATGCCAGGACGGCATCCAGTTCTTCATGAAAGGCTGCGGCATCCGTTTCAGGAATATGGAAAGAGGTGAACAGACGGTGAATGCCTAAGGCTGTCGCTTCTTCAATAAGTCCCGTTTTTTCTCGGATGCTGCCTCGGAGGCCGGGGTAGATGGAAATGCCTGTGTCCATTTATTCATCCTCCTTCGGATCATCAAAACCCAGAAGATAGGTGGCTATGAAGCCGGCTACATAGGCTGCCGCCAAGCCTAAGAGATACATGGGGATGTTGTCCGTTCCGGCAGCCAGGGGCAGGCCGGAAATACCAATCGTGGCAGCGCCTACCATATAGGCTGCCTGGACGGCTCCGCCGACAGCCCCGCCGATGCAGGCTCCGATGAAAGGGCGTCCTAAGGGCAGTGTGACGCCGTAGATGAGGGGTTCACCGATGCCCATGAGGCCGACCGGGAGGGCGGAGGCAATGGTCTTCTTCAAACCCTTGTTTTTTGTTTTCAGATAAACGGCCAAAGAGGCACCGACCTGACCGCCGCCGGCCATCGCCAAAATCGGCAGCAGGATGGTTACGCCGTAGCGGGACAATAATTCTGCATGAATCGGAGTCAGCCCCTGGTGAATTCCGACCATGACCATGGGCAGAAAGGTTCCCCCTAAAATAAAGCCCGTCAAGGCCCCGCCGCTTCCGATGGACTTGGTGGCAGCATAGCCGATGACTTCGGATAAATAACCACCCAAGGGTTGACAGATGAAGAGTGCCGCGAAGGTCGAGATGACGACGACCGCTAACGGCGTGACGAAGAGGTCAACCATATCCGGAACGATGCGGTGGAGTTTCTTTTCAAGCCATGACGAAAAGAAGACGACCAAGAGGACGGCGATGATGCCGCCCCGGCCGGGAACGAGATTATCCCCGAAGAGGGTAATCTTTGCCAGACCGGGATGACTGAGGACAGCAGCCATGACGCCGCCTAACATGGGAGAGCCGCCGAATTCTTTGGCGGCGTTGATGCCGACGAAGATATTCAGTCCGAAAAAGGCGGCGTTGCCGGCAATGGCCAGCATTTGAAATAAGGGCCGGGCGGCCAGGGTCGGGTCGACCTTCACGGCGATATTGAGCAGGCCCGTGATCAGACCGCAGGCGATGAAGGCCGGGATGATGGGTACGAAGATGTGGGCGATTTTCTTTAAGGCCTGTTTGGCCGGTGTGGCATTTTTCTGTCGGATTTCTTCGTGCAGGGCCTTGCCGTCAAAGGGGCTTTGCGGACTTTCTTCAGCAGGCTTTTTGTCCGATGGCTTGCTGTTACTGTCATCATCAACGATTTTGGCAAAAGCCTGATAGAGTTTCGTTGCCTTTCCGGGGCCGACGATTATCTGCCATTCGTCGCCCGAACGGTTGACGCCCATGACGCCGGGAAGTTTCGCCAAGTCCTCCTTGGTGAAATGCTCGTCCGTTACGGTCAGGCGCAGGCGGGTCATGCAGTTGTAGGCTTTTTGGATATTTTCGGAGGGACCGGTGAGGGTATAAATATCCCTAGCCAGTTTATCGTAATCCATGGGCAGCCTCCCTGATTACAGCGGCGACGTAGCCCTTCGCTGCGGCTAATTTGGCGTCTGCTTCTGCGGCGGATAGGCCGAGGAGTATCATGACGATAGCTGTTTTGGCATGGCCGTTACTTTCTGTCAAGGCGTCGATGGCAGCCTTTCGGCTGCAGCCGGTTGTGGTCATGACGATGCGCCGGGCCCGTTCTTCGAGCTTCTTGTTGGACGATTTCACGTCTACCATGAGGTTGCCGTATACTTTTCCTAAGCGGATCATGGCACCTGTCGACAACATATTGGCAATCATTTTTTGAGCCGTTCCGGCCTTCATCCGCGTCGAGCCGGTGACGACTTCCGGACCGACGACGGCACAGAGGTCGATATCGGCACAGGCCCCGATGGGGGAGTTAGGCGAGCAGTCAATGGCAATGGCAGCGGCACCGATACTTTTGGCATAGGTCAGGGCGCCGACGACATAAGGCGTTCTGCCGGAGGCGCTGAGGCCGACGACGACGTCGCGGGCGATAAGCTTTTTTTCTCTCAAATCAGCCTGCCCGAGGTCCGAAGAATCCTCTGCCCCTTCTTTGGCTCGGAAAATAGCGTCATAGCCGCCGGCGATAAGGCCCTGAATCTGTTCCGGATCCGTACTGTAGGTTGGCGGACATTCAACGGCATCGAGGATTCCCAATCGGCCTGACGTGCCCGATCCGACATAGAAAAGACGGCCGCCCTGACGCAGCCGGTCAGAAATGACGTCGACGGCACGGGCAATGGCCGGGATGATTTCCTTTATGGCTTCGGCAACTTTATGGTCTTCATCATTGATGACGTGCAGCATGGCCTCCGTCGAAAGCCGGTCGATCTGTTGACTGTGAGGATTTCGCTGTTCCGTTGCCAGTGATTCTAATTCAATCATAGTATTCCTTTCTTACCCTCTTTCCTCGGTGATGAAGAGCGGTCTTGGCGGCTCTTTCGGGAAAGGTCTATATATATCTAATTATAGAGAGTGTTGACAGTAGTTGCAATAGGGCTTTTTTTCGGAAGGCATGCCTTTATTTTTTTGCTGTTTCATGGTATTATTAATCTGCATGCAGCAGGCCTGTGTGTCATGTGCGCCCATAGCTCAGCTGGATAGAGCAGCAGTTTCCTAAACTGCGTGTCGGATGTTCGAGTCATCTTGGGCGCACCATTTTTTTATTTGTAAATTATATGCTTACTATTAATCCATAATACTATTACCGGAAAGGTGGGTTTCCTCATGTCTGATATGAAGGACCGAGTTGCTTCTTTCCATGAAGAAGTCATGCACGATGCCGATTTTACGCTACCGGAGGCGATTGCCGAAGCCAAACGCTGCCTCAACTGCAAAGTTCCTCAGTGCCGCAAGGGCTGTCCGATTGAAAATGAAATTCCGCAATTCATCCATGCCTTGACCTTGGGGGATTTTGGCGCAGCAGCTGCGCATATTTATAACCGCAGTGATTTGCCGGCGATTTGCGGCCGTATCTGTCCGAGAGAAAAGCAGTGCGAAGGTCACTGCATCCTCGGCAAAAAAGGTCAGCCCGTTGAAATCGGAAAGCTCGAACGCTTCGCGGCAGACATGGCCCTGGAGGGTAAATTTATGGCTCAGCCGGTCAGCAAGAAAACCGCCGGAAACGTAGCCGTCATCGGTTGTGGTCCTGCCGGGATGGCAGCTGCCCGCGAACTGGCTAAGCGCGATTACGATGTCACTATCTATGAAGCGGCGTCCCATCCGGGCGGTACCATGACCTACGGGATCCCGACCTTCCGCCTTCATAAAGAGCTCTTGCAGCGTGAAGCTCAGGCACTGACCGACATGGGCGTTACGATCGAATACGGTGTTAAAATCGGCACCGATAAGCGTATCGACGAACTGCAGTCTTCCTTTGATGCCGTCTTTATCGCCGTCGGTACGATGGATGGCTGGAATCTCGGCGTTGAAAATGAAGACGTAGAAGGAATCGTCGAAGCGGAACCGTTCTTGCGTCAAGTACAACTGGCTCAGGACGGCGAATTTGATCCGGACAACCTGCCCGTTCAGGAAGGTGACAAGGTGATCGTCATCGGGGCCGGGAATGTAGCCATCGATGCGGCTCGCACGTCCCTTCGTCTCGGCGCCGACGTTACCATCGTTTACCGTCGGGCGGAACGAAATATGAAATGCTTGCCGTCTGAATATGAAGAAGCGAAAGCCGACGGTGTCCGCTTCCAATTTTATTCGGCACCGAAGGCTGTCCTTGGAGAAGGCCGTGTTGAAGGTCTTCGTTATGAACGGCAGCAGATTCTCGAAGACGCTACCATGGTGCCGACGGGAGAATTCGGCGTCGTACCGGCCAATAAGATCATCGCAGCTATCGGTAATAAGCCGGAACTTCCGGTCATCAAGTCCTTCGGCATTTCTTCCAATGACGACGGCTATATCGCCGTCAAAGATACGCCGTACGGCATGACCAGCAAGGAAGGCGTCTTTGCTGCCGGTGATATCGTCCACAAACCGCAGACCGTCGTTTTAGCTATGCGCGAAGGACGCAAAGCGGCAGAGGGCATCGACCAGTATTTAAAGGCTAAAAAAGTGATGGAAGCTGTAAAAGCTTAGGGGGCAAATAGGATGAGTGAGTTGATTCGTCAGATTCTTAATACGAATGAAAATTTTGTTAAACAGTCCTTGTCGCAAGGAGGTTTCGACGACGTCAGCAAATATCCGCGCCGCCACCTGGCTGTGTTGACTTGTATGGATACACGCCTGTTGAACTTTTTGGAACCGGCTATGGGCCTCGTCCGGGGAGATGCCAAAATCATCAAAGTCGCCGGCAATACGGCCTTTGAAGACTTCGACAGTGTCATCGGAAGTCTGATGGTTGCCGTTTACGAACTCCATGTCCATGAAATTATCGTCATGGGCCATGATGACTGCGGCATGCTCCATACGACGGCCGACAGCCTGTGCCGCCACATGGTGGAAGAAGGCATCGATGAAAAGGCCATTGACGCTATCCGACCGCAGCTTCAGCAGTGGGCCGACCCGGTTACGGACGTCGATACGTCGGTCTGCGATACGGTGCGCCGCCTGCGGGCGAATCCCTACTTACCGAAATCCCTTACGATTTATGGAATGGTCATCCATCCGCATACGGGCGAAATCCGTGTTGTCGACGATGGAGAAGACCGGAAATAGGAGGTTTTATGAGTTTAGTAACCCAAAGAATGGAAGAACACGCCGCTGTCTTAGAAGCGACGAAAGCATTAATTCCCGATATTGAAAAAGCCGGGGCTCTCATTAAAGAAGCCCTGGCTTCAGGCCACAAAATCCTCTTTTGCGGCAATGGCGGCAGCGCCGCCGATTCGCAGCACCTGGCTGCTGAAATCGTCGGTCGTTTTCAAAAAGAACGGCCGGCCTTCCCGGCAATTGCCCTGACCGTCGACACGTCGATTTTGACGGCCGTCGGAAATGACTACGGCTTTGATACGGTATTCCGTCGCCAGGTCCATGCCCTCGGTGAAAAAGGGGACATCCTGATCGGCATTTCGACGTCCGGTAACAGCGGCAACGTCCTCGAAGCCATTGAAGAAGCCCATGCTAAAGGCCTTACGGTTATCGGCATGACGGCCTATGGCGGCGGTAAGATGAAAGATGCCTGCGACATCTGCCTGGCCATTCCGGCTAAGGTAACGGCACGGGCTCAAGAAATGCATATCATGATCGGCCATATTCTTTGTGAAATCGCTGAAGAAGATATGTAATTAACGGACGACGCTTTGGAACTGCTTGTTGTCTCTGATTTTATCGAAATGACTCTGGGTTCGGGCAGCCTCCTTTACGGATTCGCCGCCGAGGTCGATGGCTTGTTTTAAATAAGGCAGGGCTTGGTCGGCTTTTCCCAGGTCGCCGTAAATCGTCGCAATGCCGTAATAACTCCAAGTGTTTCCCGGGTCGGCTGCGATGACATTTTTAAAGTACGTAATGGCCTTATCGTACTGGCCGTCGATTTTACAGGCCAGGGCCATGTTATACAAAGAGGCCACGTCTTTTGGGGCTAATTGCAGGGCTTGCTCGATAAGGGCAAGGCCCTGTTCAACGTCCTTTTTATTTCCCGTCGCATTGCCGCGCATGGCCAGGGTGACGCCCTTGTTGCTGAGCGCCTGGTAGTTGTCGGCGTCGAGGGAAAGGGCTTTGTCGAAGTCTTCAAGGGCTTTGTCATAGTCTCCAGCCTGATATTTTTTAATCCCTTCGTCGCTGGCGGCTTTAGAATCGGTTTTGATGGCCGGAGCAGAAGGGGCTTTCGTGGCCTGTATGGGTTTTGCCTGCTGCGATGATATCGGCTGGGGGCTGCACCCGCTGGTCCACACGGCGGCTGCGGCTAGGAGCAGGATTGCTGCGTATTTTTTATTCATCGTTATTTCTCCTATTCGTCAGTCTGGAAAACATATGAAACAAATCATTAATAAATGGGATATTCTCCTCGTTGCCGTCCTCCTCGTCTTATCCCTTATTCCGGAGGGTATCTTTTACATGACCGGGAATGATGCGGCTGTTCACGATACGTATGCTGTCATCCAAGTCGACGGCAAAATATATAAAGAAGTCCCCTTGTCAGGTCATCAGGGAACGGAGACGATTCCTATCAAGACGGACCACGGCTATAATCTGGTCGTCGTCAAAGATGATACCATCGGCATCGTCGAAGCGGACTGCCCGGATAAAATCTGTATCAGCGAGGGCTTTATCAGCCGTCCCGGGGCAACCGTCGTCTGCCTGCCGCACAAGATACTGATTGAAGTCAAGTCTGCCGGAGGCGGCGAACCGGATGTCATTCCGGCCCATTAGAGGTGGCTTATGAAAAAAACGTTTCGCATCATCATGCTGAGCCTGTTTATTGCTCAATCCTTAGTCCTATATATCGTCGAAGGCATGCTTCCCGTTCCTTTTATTGCGCCTGGGGCTAAGCTGGGACTGGCCAATTTGATTACCGTCATCGCCATGTACTCCCTGCCGCGAAAACGGGACGTCTGCCTTATTCTTTTCGTTCGCGTCCTCTTGGCGGCTGCTTTTGGCGGTGGAATCAACGCCTTCTTTTACAGCGTGGCCGGGGCTGCCCTCAGTTTAGGCATCATGCTCCTTCTCAAGGGAGTCGGGAAGTTTTCGATTCTCGGCGTCAGCATGGCCGGCGGCATCTTCCACAACCTCGGACAGGTCCTCGTTGCTTCGCTGGTCGTGGCCAACCTTAAAATCATGCTGTACCTGCCGATTCTGGCCGTAGCCGGGGCAGGAACGGGGCTTCTCATCGGCATTACCTCGGTATTTACCCTGAGGCATTTGAAGAAGTTGCCGATCTATAAAAGGATGCAGGAATAATTACATCGGATATGATGGCCTTAAGGCTGTAAGCTGACGGAGTCTATGATTTCGTCAGCTAATTTTATCTTATCATCCTTATTTTCATCACAGGCCACGACGACAATCCAGGTCACAGGCCCGTCTGAAAATCCAAGGAGGCGTGCCCGCATGGATTTTTTTTCGTAGGTAAAGACTGCGTTGCGGACTACAGCGGGTTTTCCGTTCAGCGTCCGTTCTTCTTGCGTGGTTGAAACGTTTTCGGCTCCGATTTTGGCTAAGACCGCCTGTGTTGTCGTATCGACAGTCTGGGCGAGGTTCTGTCGGACAGCGTCTTCTTGTGTCAGATGGAGGTCATCGGCCATTTTTCGGACGTCGACACGGTTGGTGTAAACGGCGATGTAAAGACCGGCGTCGTTTTCACCGTAGAGTCGGCTGCCTTCATAATAAGGCTTGGCGGCGGGACTTACGGGAATGGGCAGGTCGAAGCTTTGCAGGTTGCCCGGTAATTTTATGGAAATAGCCGAACCGAGGCCGTCGACACGTTTTTCTTTTAAGGTGATGGTATAGCAGGCCGTCAAGGTAAGGGCCAAAATGGGCAGCAGTAGGATCAGAATCAGAAATCGAATTCGCGTGTGAATCATAAAATACCTCGCAGAACGTAGACCGAAGGCGATATCCGTTTTTCTTCAAACCGCTTATTTACGGGCTTCACGGAAGGCATCGGCCAGTGAGAACGTAAGGGGACCGGTGACTTTGGTAGCGTCGATGATGGGCTGCATGATGTGGCGGAATTCATCGCTCTTCTTGGATAGTACATATAGTTTTGAAGTGTTGCGGGCATCCCACAAGGCGTCGTGCATTTGGCCGTCGAAGGTTTCGCCAAGGGTGCTGACCGCTTTATCAAGGGATATGACGTTGTCGAGCCCTAGAAGATTGCAGTAAATTTGTTGGAAATTCTGCCAGTGTTCGAGCATCCAGCGGACGCGTTCATCTTCTTTGGCATTGGTGATTTTGAGACGGAGTTCACTGTCGAGCTGACGCCAGTCGTTTTCGCTCCAGGCATACATCTCGTAATCGTTGGGACAGCCTTCATTGCACCAGGTGAGAAAGTGATCGAAGGCTTCGGTGAAATGGGGCTTTCCTTTTAACATTTCCATCGTAATGCCCGTCAATTCTTGGCAAGTCTGATTCATGGCCGTCGTGTATTCCGGCATGACGTATTCTTTGTATGCTGAGATTTCATTGCCTTCTTCGTCTATCTTGACGGCACCGATTTCGATGATTTCGCCCTTACACGTTCGGCGTGCTTCTTTTTGGTCTCGCCCGATGGGATTCATCTCGAAGTCGACGAATACTGCTTTCATAGGTCAGGCTCCTTTCTGATTCATGATGATAATTTTTATTATACCATAATAAAAAGGCCTCGTGCAGAAGATATTATGCACGAGGCCTTGTAGTGTCTGTCTTTTTTTTGAAGGACCGTCTTTTTGAAGCGATGGCTTAGAATGCCGGGAGAATCGTTCCTTGGAAGTGTTCGTCGATGAATTGTTTAATCGGGGCAGACTGGTAAATGGCGAGGACCTTTTTGTAGGTTTCGTTGTTTTCATCGCCTTGGCGAACGACGAGTACGTTGGCATACGGAGAATCCTTTGATTCGACGAGGAGGGAATCCTTCTGCGGGTTCAGACCGGCCGGGATGGCGTAGTTGGTGTTGACGCAGGCCAGGTCCGTATCATCGAGAGAACGAGGAATCTGAGCGGCATCGAGTTCGACGAACTGGAGATTTTTCGGATTGGCCGTAATGTCCGTTACCGAAGCGTCTACGGAGTTGCCGTTCTTCAAGGTAATCAGGCCGGCCTGCTGGAGCAGGAGAAGAGCCCGGGCACCGTTGGTCGGGTCGTTCGGAATCGTAACTTTGGCGCCGTCGGCGACGTCTTTGAGATCTTTATATTTATGGGAATAAACGGCCATGGGCAGGATAATCGTCTTGCCGATGGAAACGAGCTTTAAGCCCTGTTTCTTGACGACGTTATCGAGGTACGGCTGGTGCTGCATGGAGTTCATATCGAGGTCTCCGTCGGCCAGGGCCTTATTGGGCTGGACGTAGTCGTTGAATTCGACGACTTTGATGTCGAGGCCTTGTTTTGCCGCTTCTTTGGCGACTTCTTCCATGACTTCTGCATGGGGACCGGCGGTGACGCCGACTTTGATTTCTTTCTTGTCACCGGAGGCAGCGGAATCGCTGGAGGAACCGCAGCCGGCGACAGCCAGGCAGGCCGTGGCGATGAGGAGGGCAGCAAAGACTTTTTTTACCGTTATTTTCATGTAAATCATATCCTTTCTGAAAGTAAATGGAAGTTGTCGCTCAAAAAGAAAAGCCGTCATTCAGATGACGGCTCGGATTGCGATTCGTTCATCTGCCGGTAATATACCGCTGGACTTGGCACCTATCCCGATTGGGGGTTGCCGCAGCGTCATCGGGCCATTCCCTCGGCTGCTCTTGATGAAAGACAATGTGTTGTTGATGGTGTATATAGTACCATTGAGAGAATACACTGTCAAGCCCTTTTTTGCTTTTCTTGAGAATTTTTTGGTCTCATGTTATAATGAACCTACTCATCGGAGGGCTTTATACCCGTATTGTATCAGGCTGGATAAGATGTCGCAGCAGCCATTGTCCGGAGGTCCTGCAAGTCCGTATATTTGCAGGTCGACGTAAGGGCAGTCAGGTCTGTTGTGGTTTTTTATCCGGCTTTTTTTGCGCACATAGCTTCGAGGTGATAAAACATGCAGTTTGAACGGGATTTACATTGGCAGATTTATTCGGCAAAAGCCTTTTACTTTATCGGCGGTTTCGGCTTTACGACGTGGGCGTCGCTCATTCCTTTCTTGAAACGACACCTGGCGATACCGGCTGACCACTTGGGTTTTCTCTTGCTGGGAATCGGCCTCGGGGCCTTGATCATGATGATGATGGCCGGTACCATTGCGGCACGCCTCGGCTGCCGTCGTTCCTTGACTATCGCCGGACTGTGCATTGCTGCCTTTTTGAATCTCTTGTGCTATATGCCGGTCTATGGACTGGCGGTTTTTACGGCCGTTTGTCTCGGTGCCTCTTTGGGCCTCATGGATGTCGTCGTCAACATCAACGGTATCTTTATCGAACGCAAAGTTCGTACGCGCATCATGTCCGGCCTGCAGGCCATGTGGTCCTTGGGGAATTTTATGGGCGCCGCCTTTTTTGCCTTCCTCCTCCAATTCCATCTGCCCTGGCAGGGTGTGGCCTTTGCCAGTTCGGCCGTCATCATGGCCTGCGTTTTCTTTTTCGGGCCTCACTTGCATAATGAGCGTCAGGCGGCTCAGAAACGGCCGCACTTCATACGGCCTAAGGGCCAGATCGCCGTCATCGGCCTTATTTGTATGATTGCCTTTCTCGTCGAAGGGGCTATCGATGACTGGAGCGGCGTCTTCATGACCCTTGAAAAGGGCATCGATATCTCCCGGTCGGGCTTGGGGCTGACCTTATTTACGGCTTCGTCCTTCATTACTCGTCTGGCAGGGGATACGCTGACCATGCATTGGGGACCGCGGCGCCTTCTTGCTCTGTCTCTGCCCGTTGCCTTTTTGGGATTTATCGGACTCTTGACGATCAGCGAAGGCTGGCTGCTCTTCTTGTCCTTCATTTTGATCGGTCTCGGTACGGCCAATACGGTCCCTATTTTCTATTCTCTCTTGGGTCGGCAGAAGGTCATGCCTATTTCTGACGCCGTTTCGTCGGTCAGTACCATCGGCTACGCCGGCATCCTCCTGGCGCCGGCTCTCCTTGGCTTTATCGGCCGGACCTATTCGCTGTATGCGTCTTTCAGTTTGGTCACGGTCCTCTTGGTCGTCATGGCGGCCATTTCCTTGAAAATCGTAAAAGAATAATCGCTGCTGTCGGAACGATCGTGGCATAAAAAAACTACGGCCTTATGAGGAAGCTCTCATAAGGCCGTAGTTTTTTATGCGTCGATGACTTTTCCCGGGTTTAAGATGCCCTTCGGGTCGAGGGCGCGTTTGATGGTCTTCATGATGGTCAGTTCGCCTTTGGGCGTGAACTGTTCCATGTATTTCAGCTTCTTGGCGCCGATACCGTGTTCGCCGGCCAAGCGGCCGCCGACGCTGTAGGCATAGGCGTATACTTGCTGATGGAATTCTTCGACGTTTTTGTCCCACTCTTCGTCGCTCATATCCATCTTGCAGAGGACGATGTGCAGGTTGCCGTCACCGATGTGGGCATTGATTTTGACCTCAAAGGGATAATTTTGACCGATGTCCATGATCTTTTCAATCGTTCCGGCAATCTTATGAACCGGTACGACGACGTCGTCGGTCAGGAATACCTTGCTCTGCAGTTCGACCGAGGTCTGGCAGTTGCGGCGCATGTTCCAAACGCGGGCGTCGGCTTCGAGGACGTTTACAGCTCCCGATTCTTCGCAGATCGTGCAGACTTTGTCCATCTTGGTGTCCAGTTCGTCTTCCTGGAAGGTTTCGACGGTGATGATGACGTAAATGCCGTCGTCGTAATGGGGCATGTCCTTGTAATGGCAGTAATCGGCACAGCCGCGGACGTACGAGTTGTCCATGTATTCGACACTGGTCGGGTCGATGCCGGCTTTCATCAGCTTGGGAACCATGTGCAGGGCCTTACGCGGATCCGTGTAGACGGCCAAGACGTCGAAGCGGTACGGCGGCAGGGGAATGAGCTTTACCGTCACTTTGGTGATGATGCCAAGCGTTCCTTCACTGCCGATGATGAGCTGTTCCAAATCGTAGCCGGTCGAACTCTTTTTGAGGATGCGGCCGCATTCGACGATGTCTCCTGTCGGCGTGACGACTTCCAGGCAGTAGACCTGGTCGCGGGTGACGCCGTAGCGGACGGCGCGAAGGCCGCCGGCATTGGTTGCCAGATTGCCGCCGATGAGGCTGCTTTCGGCGCTCGACGGGTCACCGGCATACATGAGTCCGACTTTTTTGGCTTCGTTCTGCAAGTCGATGGTGCGGACGCCGGCTTCGACGGTCATGTACATGCCTTCTTCGTTCAGCTCGATGATTTTATTGAGGCGGTCCATGCAAAGGACCAGGCCGCCGCAGACCGGAATGGCTCCGTCGGCCAAGCTGGTGCCGCCGCTGCGGACGGTAATGGGAAAGTCGTATTCATTGGCAAGTTTCACGATGGCCGCGATTTCTTGGGCGTTGGCCGGCAGGACGGCGGCGTCCGGCACGTGGAACATGGCCGGGTTCGTTTCGTAGTCTGTCTGGTACTGCAAGAGCAGGTCGCGGTCGGTCTTAACGTATGTCGGGCCGGTGATGGCCTTTAATTTTTCAATGATTTCAGGCGTAATAGGCTGATATTCTTTCACAAGAGGAAACCTCCTTTAATTTGTGTTGTCTTATTCTACCACGCCATCCGTCCTTAGGGAAGGTTTTTAGAATTTAAAGTCGATCGTTGCCGAGACGCCGACGCCCTGGACGCGGCTCAGATTGCTGACGTCCGTCGATTCGATCGGGATCAGGGCATTGGCACGGGCGATGCCGTTAAAGGAAGCTTCGAGTTGAGCGACGGCCTTTACTTTATCGACCTGAGCCGTCGGTCCGACGACCTGGACGGCACCGATGTATTTGCCCGTGCCGACACTGACGATGGGAACGACTTTCGTCGCGTAATCCGTGCCGACGCCGTTCTTCATGAGCAGTTTATTGAGAAAATCATTGATGGAGTCGCCGTATTTCGATACCAAAACGGTGATGCCGCCTACCTTTAAGATAGATCCTAAATTGAAAGCCTGGACGGCGGTACCGCCGGCAAAACCGAGCAGGGATGCAATCGTTACAGCTGCGATAACTTGTTTTTTCATAAGAAATACCTCCTAATGATGTTTGGGAATGGAACTGCCGCGGGCCAATGAAGCGGCTGCGGCGAAAAGACAAAGGACAGACAACAGGAGAAAAGAGATGTGAAAGGCGCTTAAAACGCCGTCTTTGTAGGCGGCGGCCTGCTCCGTTTCAGCCGTCATGATGAAGGTGACGGCTGCCATGCTGAAGGCTTGGCCCAAGTTGCGCGACAGGGCTAACACGCTTGAGGCGATGCCGTGATGCATCTTTTTGACAGAGCCCATGATGGCGCTGTTGTTGGGTGCTCCGAACAAGGCGGCTCCCATGCCGATGACGGCCAGGCACAGCGCCCCTTGACCGACGGAGATGTCGGGGAGGACGGCAAAGGCCAAGAGTCCCGGTGCGGTCAGGATAAGGCCGAGGGAGGCAATGCCCCGCGGTCCGTATTTGTCGGATAAATCGCCGGCCCGCGGCGATAAGACGGCCATGACCAAGGGCTGAATCAATAAGACAGCTCCTGAGACGGCCGGCGTAAGGCCGAGGATGACCTGCAGGTAAAGGGACAGGAGAAAGGACACGGCATAGGTCGCGCTGTACTGGATGAGGGCCGCCAGGTTGGACATGGAAAAGGTCAGGTTTCGAAATAAATAAAGGGGAAGGAGCGGATGAAAGGACCGCCCTTCGTGAAGGACGAAGATGACCGAAAGGACGAGGCCGGCGTAAAAGAACAAGCTGTTGTCTGAAAAGGATGACAGGCCGTATAAGGTGCAGAGAATGGCACTGGCGGACAAGACGGAACTGACAGCATTGACGAAAGGAGCCCCGTTTTCATACCATTCTTGTCGGACAGGACGGATGAAAAGGTATGAAAGGAGGACCAGGGCTGCTGCCAAAAGAAAGATACAGCGCCAGCCGATGAATTCTGTCAGGGCACCGCCGATGACCGGTCCCAATGAGAGGCCGAGATACGTCAAGGCGACGGCCTGGCCGAGAATGTGACCATGGCGGGATTCGTCTGTCGTCGCCAAGAGGAGCGGCATGTAGGATACATAGATGCCGGCCAGGGCGATGCCTTGAAAGGCCCTGAGGCCGATGAGAAGCGGCAGCGTTTGAACAAAGGCCGCTGCTGCTGACGACAATGCCAGGATGATTAAGGACGCGGAGTACGTCCGCCGTCGACCGTGAACATCGGATACCTTTCCCAAGGGTAGGAGGAAGGCCGCCGTCGTTATCAGAAACAAGGTGACGACCCAGCTCATGCGGTCCGGTGTCGTATCGAACTGGTCGGCCATGACCGGAATGGCGATGTTGATCGACGTAGACAGAAAAGGGCCGACGAAACTTACCAGGCAAATCGAATAAAAGATACGTTTTTCTGTCGTCATCGCTGCACCTCACAAATGTCACTGTCATAGATACATTATACCAGTATATGAGGGGAGGGTGAATGAATTATTAAAAATTTGCAATTTTCCAACACGGGACTGTCTTCTTGAAAAATAAATTTTTCCAGCCATAAGAGATGTAGAACTTGGAGATTTATGGTATAGTAAAAGAAAAATTATTGATAAAGGAGGTTCTTTTCTATGGATTTAGGACTTTGCGGCAAGGTCGTCGTCATTACCGGCGGGACGGCCGGCATCGGCCTTGCAACTGCCAATGCTTTTTTGCAGGAAGGCGCCTCGGTGGCCGTCTGCGGCCGGCGTCGGGAACTTCTCGATGACGCCGTAAAAACACTGGGAGAGGCTGTCTTTGCCTGTCAGGCCGATATGACCGATGAAGCCGATGTTTCTTCCTTTGCGCATCAGGTATATGCTCATTTTGGCCGGATCGACGTATGGGTCAATAATGTCGGGGCCTCCATTGCCCGTCAGGGCGACTGGTATACGCCGTCTGAAATAGACGCTCACTACGCGGTCAACTTTAAGTCCGTCGTCATGGGAAGCCAAGCGGCCATTCCCTTTTTAGAGAAACAAGGCGGCGTCATCATCAACGTATCGTCCCTGGCCGCCCGTTGTGCGACCTCCGGGCGGGCGACGCTCTACGGGGCCATGAAGGCTGCCGTCGTCAACTATACCAATACCCTGGCCGGTGAAGTTGCTGCTAAGGGAATCCGCGTTCTGGCCATCATGCCGGGCTTCACCTTGACGCCCTTAGTGGCAGCGACTATCGACGAAGGTGAACTTCAGAAGCAGGTCAAAGAATGCCTGCTCCGCCGTCCGGCCAGTCCGGAAGAAATCGCCGGTCCCATCGTCTTTTTAGCCAGCCGGCAGGCGTCGTATATGAATGCCGCTGTCCTTGAAGTATCGGGAGGTCGGAACGTGACCTTGAATCCGGGCTACTCCTACGGCGACTGATCTATTTTTTACGAAAAATAAAAAATCTTTTTTGAAACTATACTTGACAAGGCATGTTTTAAAGTGTACTATTGTTGTAGACATTGAGAAATGCAATGACCAAAACAAGTACACATAGGATGAGACAACAGAGAAGACGGGTCACCGGCTGAAAGCCCGTTTGGCCTTGGAATATGGTGGAATGCATTTGGGAGCAGGATGAAGGAATTGAGTATGTCATCCCGTATTACCGACGTTACCGGTTTTGAGTGGCAGCTTCAGGCTGCAATTCAGAGTGGAACCGCGGTCCGCCGTCTCTGTTGTAGAGATTGGCGGCTTTTTTAGTATGATTTTCTGATTATTCGATATTGCAGTGCAGGGGGATTTATGATGACACAAAGCAAAAAAGAGTTAGTCTTAGCAGCTATGGATGGAAAACCAGTTGAACGCGTACCTTCCGGATTTTGGTTTCATTTTTTGGACGATGAAATTCATGCCAACTCCTTTGAACATCCCGAACTGATGGAAAAAGTCTTTGCCGGCCAGACACGCTACATCGACGAAGCGAAACCGGACTTCGTTAAAATCATGACCGACGGCTTTTTCCCTTATGAAAATGAAACGGCTATGAATCTTAAGACGGCCGCCGATTTTAAAAAGATTAAACCCTTAGCCGATGACGATAAGTGGTTTACTCAGCAGATCGACTATGCGAAACGCCTTACGGCGCGTTATGGCGATGAATTGGCCATGTTCTTCAACGTATTTTGTGCCGGAACGACAGTCAAATTTATGCAGGCCGACCTCGATGCCAGCGAAGCCTTCTTGGCCAATGCCGTCAAGGAAGATCCAAAGGCCGTACGCCAGGGATTGGATGTCATTTCCCATGATTTGGCGAAACTTGCCAAACGGCTGATTACCGAAGGCGGTGTCACCGGTATTTACTTCAGCCTTCAGAATTTACTGGGTATTTCGCCGGAACTGTACAAAGAAGTCTTGGAACCGGGAGAAAAAGAAATCTTAGCCGCTGCCAACAGCGTCAGCGACTACAATATTCTCCACATCTGCGGCTATGCCGGTCACCGCAATGATCTGTCCTTGTATAAAGATTATGATGTAAAGACCGTAAACTGGGCCGTTGTCGTAGAAGGCGTCCCCATTCCGGAAGGTCGTAAAATCCTCAACAATCGCCCGGCTTTAGGCGGTTTTGGCAACTTGGATTCTGAATTGTTGTATAAGGGCTCGAAGGAAGAAGTTCAAGCGGAAACGAAGCGGATTTTGGCAGAAGCCGGTCGACAGGGCGTCCTTCTCGGCGCTGACTGCACCGTTCCGCGTGATATCGATTGGAAACGTTTTGAATGGGTTCGTGAGGCTGCCCGATAGGCAGAGAGAGGAAGATGAAAATGAAGTTTACCATGAAGAAGTTAGGAAAAGCCGTATTGACGGCAGCATTAGTCGGTGTCGTAGCAGCAGTCCTTGCCGGCTGCGGTAAACAGAGTGATTCTGCCGCCGGCGGCGGAGACGGCCAGAAAAAAGTCGTCAACGTAGCCTTTACAAACTACTACGTACCTTATGATTTCGTTAATGATAAGGGTGAACCCGATGGCTTTGAAGTTGCCGTCATGCAGGAAGTAGCCAAGAAGCTGCCGCAGTATACCTGGAAGTTTACACCGACCTCGGATGATGATTTGCTCATCGGCGTCGAATCGGGTAAATATACCATCGGTACCAAGGGTATCTGGAAAACGGAAGCTCGGGAAAAGAAATACATCTTCCCGAAAAACTACATCGGTGCCAGTGTCATCGGCTTAGTCATCCGCAAAGCCGACGCTGACAAGATTCATGACATGGATTCCTTTGCCCAGTACAGCGGCAAACTCGTCCCCATTGCGCCGCAAGATGCCCGCTACATGGTCATCGATACCTATAATAAGGAACATCCCGACAAACAGATCAAACTCCAGTCGTCGGAAGCCTTCCAGATTGCCGACGCGTACAGCTGGGTCATGGAAGGCCGTTATGACGGCTACCTCGAAGTTGAGCTGAGCTATAAGAACAACATCGTCAAAGACGATGCGCCGTACCACAAATTCAACGACAGCCTGACCTACATCCGCTATAAAGGCATTCCGACCTACCCCTTGTTCAATAAGAAAGAACAGAAATTGGCTGACGAAGTCGACCAGGCTATCGACGAATTGCGCAAGGAAGGCAAGATTGCCGAACTGGAACAGAAATACTTTGGCGAAAGCCTGTCTAACTATATTACGCAGTAAAGGCGAAGGAGGACGTTTTGATGGATACACGTGTGTTTAATCCGTCTGTTATCTTCTCGGTTATGCCGGATTTATTGTCGTATCTGTCGGTAACGCTGCTGGTAGCCGTTTCAAGCATCGTATTAGGTTCCCTCTTAGGGATGGGCCTGACCTGGGCAAAACTCGGACGCCTCCGGGTTTTGCGCTGGCTGGCGCACGGGTACACGTACATCATGAAGTGTACCCCGCCTATCGTGCTGCTGTTCATTGTTTTTTATGGACTGCCCAAGCTGATAGAATCGATGACGGATTATGATATTAATGATACCAATCGGGCTCTGTTTGCAATCATTACTTTTACCCTTTTGTTCGGAGCCTATATTTCGGAAGTCTTTCGGGCGGCTTATCAAGCTGTGCCCAAAGGCCAGTATGAAGCCGGAGTCAGCATCGGCATGACGCCGTTCCAAACCTTTTACCAGGTTATGCTGCCCCAGGCGGCCCTCATTGCCCTGCCTAATTTCGGCAATTCGACGATTAACTTGCTGAAAGAAGGGGCCTTGGCCTATACGATCGGCCTCATCGACTTGATCGGTAAGGGGAATTTAATCATCGCTCAAAATTTTGGAGCCTATAGTATTGAAATTTATCTGGCCTGTATGATCATTTATTGGATCATGACCCTGATCATTGAAAAGGGTTTTGCCCTTCTTGAAGGCGTTCTGGACAAGGGCGTCCATATGGGTCATGCCCGGGCGGGAGGAGGTGAGCCGTAAATGGAACTCGATTATGGTTTTATGATTGAAACGTTTTATAAGATCTGGGACGGTATCGGCGTTACCTTAGGATTGACGGCTCTGTCACTGCTCATCGCCCTGCCCATCTCCTTTTATATGGCCGTCATTCGCCTGAGAGGGAATAAACTAGGGACGGGGATTACTCGATTTTATATCTCCTTTGTCCGAGGGACGCCGTTGGTGCTACAGATTTTATTGATGTACAGCCTTTTGCCGAGCTTCCTTAACTTCGCATTGAAGTCCATGGGCTCGTCCTTTAATATTTTTGAAAGCGTCAATCCTTTCTGGTATGCCGTCATCGTCTTTTCCCTCAATACCATCGCCTTATTGGCCGAAGTATTCCGTTCGGCCCTGATGAGTATCGATAAGGGACAGATGGAAGCTGGCGTATCCATCGGCCTTTCGGAATGGCAGACCTATCGCCAAATCATCATTCCCCAGGCCTTGGTTGTCGCCTTGCCGGCGGTCAGCAATATTACGGTAAATTTGATCAAGGGCACGTCGCTGGCCTTCCTGATGACGGTCAAAGACGTACTGGCTATCGGGAAAATTGCCGCTTCATACGGCTATAACTATATTGAAGCCTATTTGGATGTCTTCGTCGTTTACATCATCGTCTGCACGATTGTCCAGCTCGTTTACCGTATAGCTGAAAAACGAATCGGTGCCTTCCGTGCCGTGTAAGGAGAGTATGCCTATGTTAATGTCTATTAAAAACGTCCGTAAAAAGTTTGGCGGCGTAGAGGTCTTAAAAGACCTCAATATGGAAATCAATAAAGGAGATGTCGTCGTCATCTTAGGCCCGAGCGGCTCGGGGAAGACGACCTTCCTGCGGTGTCTTAACTTCCTCGAACGGGCCGACGAGGGGCAGATGGAATTCGCCGACATGAACATCGATTTGAGCAAGCCTTCCGATAAAGAAATTGCCGCTGTCCGCAAAAAGACGGCCTTCGTGTTCCAGGGATACAATCTGTTTGCCAACAAGACCGTTTTAGAGAATGTCATGCTCGGCCTGACGACGGGCCGCGGCATTCCCAAAGCCGAAGCTGAACAGACGGCACGGGATGCTTTGCAGCGCGTCGGCATGATCGATCGGGCCGATTACTATCCGGCTCAGCTATCCGGCGGCCAGCAGCAGCGCGTCGGTATTGCCCGGGCCATTGCCGTCAATCCGGACGTCATCTTATTTGACGAACCGACGTCGGCCCTTGACCCGGAATTGGTCGGCGACGTGCTGAAGGTCATGCGCGATTTGGCCAAAGCCGGGACGACGATGATCGTCGTCACCCATGAAATGAAATTTGCTGCCGACGTGGCGACCCATGTCATCTTTATGGATGGCGGCGTCATCGTCGAAGAAGGTACCTCGAAAGATATCTTCCAGCATCCGAAGGAAGAACGGACCAAGCGGTTCCTGCACCGCATTTTCTGTACCGCCTTTGATGGCCCGGATGAAGATGAATAGAATATAAAAAAGAGAAGGTTTCTTTTCTCTATCGGAAGATAGGGGAAAGAAACCTTCTTTTTTTGTTGGGGGAACCTGTCTTTTGACGAATCAGCCGATGACGACGGAGACGATCTCGGCCGGTGTATCGACGAGGATGGAAGCTCCGTGGCTTTTCAGGAATTCGGCCGGCCGAAAGCCCCAGGTGACGCTGATGCAGTCGAGGCCGGCATTTTGGGCCGTCTGGATATCGATTTCAGAATCTCCGACATATACGGCTTCTTCCGGTGCCAGGCCGAGGTCACGGAGTACTTTTTGGACCATGTCCGGAGCCGGTTTACGGCGGATTTGCGGCTGTTCGCCAAGGACGCTGTCGAAGAGGTCCGGGAAATAGTCGGCAGCCAAGTCCTGTACGGCAGGATTTGGCTTGTTCGATACGACGGCAACTTTGACGCCCTTTTCGCGGAGGCGGCGGATCATGGCGCTGATGCCGTCGTATTCGCCGGTCTTTACGGCGCAGTGAGCCGTATAATAAGGCTTATAGATATCCTGGATGCGGGTGATTTCCTGCGCATCGATTTGCGGGGTGACCTTGTCGCCGGGCTGCCCGACGGCTTCGAGTTCATCATACGAGGCGAGGCCCTGTTCAATTGCTAAGGCTCGCGTGACGGCAACGACGACGCCGCTGCCGAAGAAATTGCGGACATCGGCTGTCGTATAAGCATGGGCGTGGCCGGTCTGAGCTAAGGCGTGGTTTAAGGCATCAGTCAGGTCGTCTAAGGTGTTGAGGACTGTCCCGTCCATATCGAAAATAACGGCATTATATTTTTGGGTTGTCATGAGAGCCTCCTGTGTGTCTTTTTACCGGAACAGTGTAACTTTCAACGGCCCGGTTGTCAAGTCAGGCTGCTTTGGTAAATCTTTTCTAAGTTGTCCCGCATGCGGTCGAGGTAAGATTTGCCGTCTTCACTGGTTTCGATGGTGTGGATCGTTTCTACGCGGGCGCCGACTTCGCGAGCTAAGGTTTCTGACGTTTCCGGACTGACCATGTCTTCGACGAAGATGGTCTTTACGTTATGGGCCCGGCAGTAGTCGGCCAGCCGTGCCAGTTGGCGGGCACTCGGTTCACCGCTGGAAAAGACCGATTCGACACTTTGTTGGGTCAGGCCGAAGTCTCGGCATAAGTAAGCAAAGGCTGCGTGGCCGGTGACGAAATCTTTTCGGGGCGCCTTTTCGAATTTGCCGGCATACTCGTCTTGCAGGGCTTGGAGCTGCCGGTTGTAGTTTTCGGCATTCTGCTGATAGTAAGCTTTGTTGGCCGGATCGGCTTCGGACAGGGCGTGAGCGATGTTCCGTACTTCCTGCTGGGCGTTGACCAGGCTGAGCCAGATATGCGGGTCATAGTCGCCGTGGTCGTGGACCTCTTCTTCGTCGGTGAGTTTAATCGGCGTAATGCCTTGAGAGGCATCGACCGTGTGAAGGGACGTATTTTTGGCCGCATCGACGACTTTTGAAGCCCAAGGTTCCATGCCCAGACCGTTGTAGACGAAGAGCTGCGATTGACCGAGGCGCTTGATGGTCTTCGTCGTCGGCTGGAACTCATGGGGCTCCGTTCCGTCGGGAATGAGAGTGTAAACATCGACTTTATCGCCGCCGACGGCTTGGGTGAATTCTTTTAAGGCGTCAAAGGTGACGGCGACCTTCAGTTTTCCGTCGTCAGGCACATCGGCCGTGGTGCCGCAGCCGGCCAGGACCAACAAGGTCATAGCCGCAATCAGAAGCATCAAGAACCGCGCCGGGCGACGGGTGTGATGAGATGACATAGATACCGACCTCCTATGGCGTTCATCGTATCACGGCCGCCTTTTTTTGTCAATTGCTTGCAAATGCTTTGCATTTTCGTTTGCGTAGAGATATAATAAACTACCGATAATTTTATGGCAGCGGAGGCAGTTATGATCGATTTACAACACGTTTACTTCTCTTATGAACACGGCGAGTATTTGCTCGAAGATATCAATATGACCATTCGGAACGGGGACTATATTTCCGTCGTCGGCGAAAACGGCAGCGGCAAGAGCACCTTGATTAAACTCATCTTGGGACTCCTCGTGCCGAGCCGCGGCGTCATTTCCAATACCTATCGTCATCGGGCTTATGTGCCGCAGCGCTTTGAAACGCTGAACAGCCAGTTTCCCATTACCGTTTGGGAAGTGCTCAACTGTTACCGTCAAGTCCTTCGTTTGAAGGATAAGAGCCTCATACGGACTTGCTTAGAGCAGATGGGGGTCTACGATTTAAAAGACCAGCTCATCGGCAGTTTATCCGGCGGTCAATGCCAAAAAGTCCTCATCGCCCGGGCTCTCATGGGACATCCCGACCTGCTTATTTTCGATGAACCGTCGACGGGTATCGATGTCCGCAGCCAGGAAGAATTGTACCCCTTTATTAAGGATTTAAATGAGAATCGGGGAATTACAGTCCTTACGGTAGAACATAATCTGAAATTTGCCGTCCGCAATTCGACGAAACTGTTCCATGTCGTCGGCGGCCATGGCCATTTCTGCTCGCCGAAGGCCTACCTCGATGAATACATGTCGGTTACGATGGGAGGGAAAGACTGATGTTTGAATATGCCTTTATGCAAAATGCCTTTATCGTAGCCATCCTCATTTCCATCGTTTGCCCCCTCATTGGCATCTTCCTCGTCCTGCGCCGCTATTCCATGATTGGTGACGCCTTATCCCATGCGTCTTTGGCCGGCGTCGCCGTCGGGCTGCTCCTCGATTGGAACCCCGTCCTCGGTGCCTTTGGCCTGACCAGCTTTTTCGGCATCCTCATTGAAGTCCTGCGCAGTCGTTTCAGACGTTATGCCGAGTTGATTTTGGTTATTATCTTGTCCCTCTCCGTCGGTCTTGCCATTACCATCATCAGTGCCGGTTTGGTTCACACTAACGTAGAGTCTTTCTTATTCGGCAGTATCCTCACGGTCTCGACGGACGATGTGTACGCCGTCATCGCCCTCAGCGTCGTTTCCATGGCCCTCATTGCCAAGCTCTATCCTCAGCTGGTCATGCTGACCTTCGATGAAGACGGGGCCCAGATTGCCGGCGTTCACAGTAAAGTCGTCAATTATATTTTTTCTGTCCTGGTAGCGGCGACGATTTCCGTATCCATCCGCATCGTCGGTATCTTGGTCATCAGCTCCCTCATAGCCCTTCCCGTAGCGGCGGCCCTGCAGCTTCGCAAGGGATTTCGTCAGACCCTGATGTATTCCATCTTTTTCAGTTTCGTCGATATTTTGTCGGGCCTGTTCTTGTCCTATTATATCGATGCGGCCCCCGGCGGAGTCACGGCCTTGACGGCTGTCGCCGTCTTGGTCCTGGTCATCATCTATAAAGAAGGGATTTTATCATGGAGAGAAAAGAGGCGGCAGTCATGAGTGATACCTATAGAGACTGTCTTCGGCAATATGGATTGAAGAGCACGAAGGCACGCAACCTTGTATTGGATGTGTTAAGTCGGCATCAAGGCGTCATTACCGTTGAGGACGTTTACGCAACACTTCTCGAGGGCGGAGATAAAGTCAGTTTTTCAACGGTTTATCGAATCTTGGAAATGTTTACCAAGCGGGATTTGACGGAAAAAATTTTTCTTCCGGACGAAGGGAAATACGGGTTTTCTCTGCGGCGGCCGGGTCATACCCACCGTTTAATCTGTTTACAGTGCCATAAAATCGTAGACTTACCGCACTGTCCGCTCCATGATTATGAACAGGAAGTTGAAAAAAAGACCGATTTCGATATCGTCAGTCATCATCTTGAACTCTACGGGTACTGCTCTGCCTGTAAAAAAAGCTCCCGCCGTCCGAACGGTAGGAGCTTTTCGCTGTATCAGCGGATAAACTTGATGAAATTGTCTTTTCTCGGAGCGGCAGCCGGCTCCGGTCCGTCGCCGTATCCGACGATACAGTGGCCGACGCCGACTAAGTGTTCCGGCAGCCCCCACTTTCGGAGAAGCGCCTTTCCTTCGGGAAGTTCAAATTCTTCACGGGCTCTGTTTATCCAGCATGAACCGAGGTGCAGGGCTGCGGCGGCATTCATGAGATTGCCTAAAATAAGACAGCCGTCGGACCAGGCATTGGGAGACTTTTCCATATCGGCCAGGACAATCAGGACTGTCGGAGCTCCGTACAGCGGATCGGTGCCGGTGCCTTTGATTTTCGCGTTCAGGGCTGTCAAACAGCCTAAGGTGTCCTGATCTTGGACGACGATGGTACAGGGCTGGATTCCCGTTGCACTGGCGGCGTTCATTCCGGCTTGGAGAATGAGATGGAGGTCTTCATCGCAAATCTGGGCTTTTTTGTATTTGCGGACACTCCTCCGTGTCGTAAGGGTTCGAATCGTTTCATTCATAAAAATCACTCCTTGAAAGATTGCGGCAGCTTTTTCGACGTACCGCCATGATTGTTTGTCAGCCTTATTATAGGTCATGGATGTGGTCCGGAAAAGAGGATGGATGAGACAAAAAAGGATTCTTTTTTCCTGTCAGGCAGTCTCCGGAAACGACACCGTAATATATTGCTTGATACTGGCGATTTGATGGAAAAATATGCTATAATAAAACGATTAGATAGTGATGAAGATGGTATGTAGGAGCGATTGCATTGAAACCACAAGCACCGAAGCTTTCACAGGAGTATATTCAACCGCTGGCGGATGTTTTCAAGGTTTTGGGAGATCCGACACGGCTTCGCATTTTACGCCTTCTCATGGATGGAGAAGTTTGCGTTCGTTGTATTTCTGAAGAACTTGGCATGGGTCAATCGGCTGTATCTCATCAACTGCGTATTTTGCGGGATGCCCGCTTGGTTCAGTTCCGGCGGGAAGGTAAGAACGTGCAGTATTCCTTGGCCGATGCCCACGTATTTACGCTGCTCAACGTCGGGTTGGAGCACGTCGCCGAATAAGGGGGGGCCTATGTATCTTTGTTTAATGCGCCACGGAAAGGCACAGCCCTTTTCTTTAAAAAAGCCGGATAAGCTGAGAGAATTGACGGAAAAAGGCTGCTGTCAGGCCGCTTCGATGGCCTCTTGGGCCGCATCGTGGTGGCCGGAGGGGAAAACGGCACTCTGGGTCAGTCCCTATGTACGGACCTGCCAGACGGCTTCTTACTTGGAACAACAACTGCCAATCGGGCAGTTCCATACCCATGAAGCCCTGGCTTCGGGAGACCTCGTTGCCGTATATGATCAAATTTTGAGTCGGGAAAAATCGGATGTCGTCTGCATCGTCGGCCATTCACCCTTCCTCGACCGCTGGGTTCAGGCCTGGACGGGGACTGCCGTCGACTTCAAGACCGGCAGCATGGCCCTTTTGGACTTTGACGTCCATGGCGGGCGAATCGGCTCGGCCTCTTTGCTTTTCTACGTTCATCCGAAAGCCTTGAAATTTTTGGAGGCGTCTCGTAAAAAATAACGATGGTTGGAGGTTTTATCTATGATGAAACATGTATTGTCCATTGCCGGTACCGATCCGTCCGGCGGAGCCGGGGCGGCAGCCGACTGCAAGACCTTTTGTGCTCACGGCTGCTTTGCCTTGAATGTCATTACGGCCGTTGTTTCGCAGAATACACAGGGCGTTCGCGGGTATATGGACGTCACACCGGAACTGATCGCATCTCAAATTGATGCCGTATTTGAAGATATCGACGTCGATGCCGTTAAAATCGGCATGGTCAGCGTGCCCGAAACGATTCGAGTCATTGCTGAAAAATTGAAGCAGTACCGTCCGGCCTTCGTCGTCATCGACCCGGTCATGGTTGCTACCAGCGGCCATCGCCTGCTGGCTCCGGAAGCCGAACAGACTTTGAAGGACGTATTGCTGCCCTTAGCCGATGTATTGACGCCGAACCTTCCGGAAGCGGAAGTATTGACCGGTAAAAAGATTGAAAGTTTTGACGATATGGAAAGGGCGGCGAAAGCTATTGCCGCCATGGGAGCTAAGGCCGTGTTGGTAAAAGGCGGTCACCGCATTGCCGATGCAACGGATGTCCTGTTCGACGGCGAAAAATTCCATTACTATAAGGGAAAACGCATTGAAAGCACGAGCACTCATGGGACGGGATGTTCTCTGTCGAGTGCCATTGCTTCTAATTTAGCCAACGGCATGAGTCTGTCCGATGCCGTTCAGGCTGCTAAAACCTATGTCTTTGAAGGAATCGCCCATGCCGAACCGATTGGCAAAGGCCATGGCCCAATCCATCATTTCTATGAATTATATAAGAAAGCAGGTGTGAATTGATATGAACATCACATACTCTTTGAAAAAGGCCTGCTGCCTGGTCATGACGGCAGCTTCTATCGGCGGCGTCGCTTTGGCAGCAACGCCTCAGGATACGTATGAAGAAGCGGCCCGCAATATGGCGGCCCATCCCCAGGGGGCTTATACCTTGACCTTAGGAATCAAGATGCCCTTCGTCGGTGACGGTGCCGTCGTCAATCAGATCAATATCCAGGAACGGCCTTTTGTCGTCGAATCGCAAGTAAAGACCGAAGGCTTTGCTGCCCAGGCGATGGATAACCTTCCGCAGAACAAGGCTTATGGCGTCCAGAACGGGAATAAACTCGACGTCTACTATATGGGCCAGGACAAGGACCGCCAGTGGATGAAGAAAAGCTATGACTTAAAGGACTCTAAACCCATTTCCAGTTATTTAACCAGCGACCACAACGTTCTTGCCGGCGTAAAATCGGTTGCCCGTGCCGGCGGCAACGACTATCATGTCGTCTTTGATGCATCCCGCCTCTATACGGCCTCGGATGAAGCCAACTGGAAGAAGGAAGGCATGACCGATGAACAGGTCCGCGTGTTGGCCAAGGTCCTTCAGGGACTGCAGAAAGTCGGCGACGTACAGACTGTCGTCACCATCGATCCTGCGACCAAGCGCATTTCCCGCATCAGCCTGCCCTTGACGGACCAGCTCCGCAGCTTGGCCTTGACGTTGGTTGATGAATTTGGCCGCAATGATGCTGAAAAAGCCGTATCCCAGTCTTTCATTAAAATGAGCGAAGTCAATTTGACCATTGATTATGCGGCCCTGCCCGAGGGAACCCGGCTGACGGTCCCGGAAAATATCATCAAGACAGCTAAAACCGGAAAGTAATTGTAAAATTTTTGTGTAAGAATGAAGGATTATTCAAAAAAAATAAGCTAGATTGTTGACAGCGTCCCGGAAATAACGGAAAATATGATAGAAGGATTTATTTCCACTACTGTTCGTTTTATCTTCATATAGGATAGACCTGCAGCTCCGATAGGGGGCTCCGGTTGGAACGGATACAACTATAATTATTTTTAGGAGGTATATTTTGGCTAAAAAAGAAAAACTCATGGTAATTCCCTTAGGTGGCTTAGGTGAAATCGGCAAGAACATGACGGTTATCCAGTACGGAAACGATATTATCGTCATCGATGCCGGTCTGGCCTTCCCCGATGACGATATGTTCGGCATCGACCTCGTCATCCCGGACATGAGTTACTTGATTGAAAACCGGGACAAAGTACGGGCTGTCGTCATTACTCATGGTCACGAAGACCATATCGGCGGCCTGTCCTACTTACTCAATGAAGTAAACGTGCCCGTGTACGCAACGAAATTGGTATGCGGCCTTATTGAAGGGAAACTCAAAGAAAACCACATTACGAATTACACCTTGAACGAAGTTCATCACGGTGACGAAGTACAGATAGGCTGTATGAAAGTCGGCTTTATCCACACGAATCACTCCATTCCCGATGCCAGTGCCCTCTATTTCCGTACTCCTGTCGGAACGATCGTCCACACGGGGGACTTTAAAGTCGATATGACACCGGTCGACGGGAAACAGATGGACATGCACAAATTTGCAGAATTAGGCCGCCGCGGCGTACTGCTCCTGATGTCGGACAGTACCAATGCCGAACGGCCGGGGTACACTGAATCGGAAACGACGGTCGGCCATGCCTTCCGCAAGGCCTTCCGTGCAGCTAAGGGCCGTATTATCTTGGCGACGTTCGCCTCGAATATTTCCCGTATCCAACAGGCTATCAATACGGCCATCCAATTCAAGCGCAAGGTAACCGTTCTCGGCCGCAGCATGGTCAACAACGTTCAGGTTGCCATTGAACTGGGCTACCTCGATGTGCCCGAAGGCGTCCTCATCGAACCGGATGAACTCAACCGTTATCCGGCCGATCAGGTCCTCATCCTGACGACGGGCAGCCAAGGCGAACCGATGGCCGGGTTATCCCGTATGGCTTCCAATAACCACCGCAGCGTCAGCATCATGCCCGGCGATACGGTCATCATTTCGGCAACGCCGATTCCCGGTAACGAAACCGGTGTCGGCCGTACCATCGACAACCTCATGCGCCTCGGTGCCAATGTCATCGCCGGTCGGGACAAGAAAATTCACGTATCCGGTCATGCCAGCCAGGAAGAACTGAAGCTCATGTTGGGACTCATTAAGCCGAACTACTTCGTTCCGATTCACGGTGAATACCGCATGCTTCGGACCCATGGCGACTTAGCGGTCATGATGGGCGTCGACAAAGATCACGTCCTCATTGGTGACAATGGACAGATCTTTGAATTTTCGAATCGCTCCGGCCATAAGACGGGCCATGTCAATGCCGGCCGCGTCTTCGTCGACGGCCTCGGTGTCGGCGACGTCGGTAACATCGTCATCCGCGACCGCCAGCAGCTGGCTATGGAAGGCGTCGTCATTGTCGTCATGACTTTGGCAAAGGGCACGAGCCATCCCTTGGCCGGCCCCGATATCGTATCTCGCGGCTTCGTCTATGTCCGCGATTCTGAAGAACTGATTCGCGAAGCCCACGACCGGGTTGCCGCCGTCCTCGAACGCTGTGAAGCCGGAAATATTCGCGAATGGGCCGTCATCAAGTCTCAAGTACGCGATACCCTCAGCCGGTATCTCTATGAAAAGACGCGGCGCCGCCCGATGATTTTACCGATTATTATGGAAGTATAAAACGTGACATATCGTTGTACTGTGACAGCGGGGGCATCTCTTGTCTCCGCTGTTTCGCAGTTTTTATTGGAAGGGGGAAATCCTATGGAGCAGAAGCGTGTTACGCCGCTGACGACGGCCGGTTGCTTTGCCGCCATAATGCTGCTTTTTGCGCTTCTAAGTACATTTGTACCTGTCTTTTCTTTCTTTGGCTACTTTATCATGCCCGTGCCGATGACGATTATCTTTATGAAGTACGGCCTGCGTTATGCCGTACTGCTCGGCGTCACAGTCGGCGTCCTTATGGGCATCTTCATCGATCCGATTACGGCACTTTATCAGTTCATTATCTTCGGCTCTGTCGGCCTTGCCTTGGGGGCCGGATTTCGGAATCAATGGCCGGCTGCACGTCTTTTGGGAACGGTGGCGGCTGTCTTGGCCGGTGCCTTTGCTCTGACCTGCCTCTTGGCGTATGTCGCCTTGGATATCAATATCTTTACTCAGTTCAATGACTTCTTTACCCAGCTCATGGATACACTGGAAGCCCAGTACAAGTCACAGGGCATGTCCGATGTCCAATTGACGGAAAATATGGCCCAGCTGGCACAGATTCGGGAATTGCTGCCGTCTCTCCTGCCCATGTTCTTTGCCTTGGGCATGATGATCATGGCCTATATCCATATCGCCTTTTCCCAAGTTATCCTGCGGCGCCTGGGCTTTTCGGCAGAGTCCTTTTTGCCGATTCGTTATTGGGAAATGCCTCGTTGTATGATATACTTATATATATTGGCCTTGGTCATGAAGTATTGGGGCGTTACCCGGGAGATTGACTGGCTCAATATCATCGGCATGAATCTCTCTCAGCTTGCTTACTTTTTTCTTTGTGTTCAGGGGATTGCCCTTATTTTGTACCTCATCAGCCGCCGTTTCCAACTGAGAAATGGCTTGCAGGCCCTGATCCTCATCTTGTTTTTTGTCATGCCTGTTTTTTCGTATGCTGCCTTTGTGGCCGGCATCTTCGACATGCTTGCGAACTATAGAAAAAAAGATTACACGCGTTAGTGTGCAGGGGGCGGAACCATGTTTAAAAATTTGCTGTCAAGACGGTCGGACGGACCTTTTTTCCTGATTACTGTCTTGCTGATTCTTGTCATTGCCGTCTATAATTGGATCATTGCCTTGTTGGCCGTCATCCTGACCGGCGGTGCCTATGTCCTGACCCGCAAGAATCACAATGAACGCAGCCGAGAAATAAGTCAGTTTTTCGATGCCATTTCACGCAGTGTCGATCAGGCATCGACTTATGCGGTACAGAACCTGCCTATCGGCATTGCCATCATCGATATGCAGTCGAATCTGTGCTGGGCTAACAGTGTTTTTCGTGATTGGGTAGGCGATATCGACAATGATCAGAAGCTGGATCATATCATGCCCAATTTGAAAGTTGATAAATTTTGGGGAAAATCGGGCTATTTCTTTGAACACATTAGCGAACGATATTACCGAGTCGTCTATAAGTACTTGCAGACCGAAGCGGCAGAAGATGACAACTACCTCATCCTTTACTTTGAAGACATTACCGATACGGAACGGCAGAAGATAAATTCTTTGGCAGCTGTCCCCGTTTTTTGTGATATCGAAATCGACAATATGGAAGAAGTCGCCAAGGGGATGACGGCCGTCCAGCGGGCGACATTGGTGACCAATGTCAACAACGCCCTCATTGGCGAACTGTCCGGGCATAACTGCTTCATTCGCGGCTACGGCAATGAAAAGTACATTGCCTGTATGAGCCGGGAAACACTCGAATTTTATAAAGAGAACAACTTTGCTTTCTTAGAAAAAATTCGTGCCATCCATACGGTAAACCAGATTCCCGTTACCCTCAGTATGGGCGTGGCTCTCTTTCCGAGCGACGTCATCGCTGCCGGCAAGGCCGACTTCAATGAATTAGCCGATAAAGCCCGGGCAGGCCTCGATTTGGCCTTAGGGCGCGGCGGTGACCAGGTCGTCGTCTATGAAGACGATGGGTCACCTCATTTTTATGGCGGCAAGACGCGGAGCGTCGAAAAGAATACTCGCGTACGGGCCCGCGTCGTATCCCAAGCCATCCATGAACTCATCGATAATAGTGAAATGGTCCTGGTTATGGGGCACGAACGGGAAGATTATGACAGCCTCGGTGCTGCCGTCGGCGTTGCGCACATGGCCCGTCTGGCTGAAAAGCCGGTCCATGTCGTCCTCAGCGATCAGGCCGATGCCGTTCAGCGACTCACGTCGGAACTGATGGATGATCCTGACTTCAAAGACTTGATCATTTCCCCGGAAACGGCAGAAAAAATTTGCAATAACCAGACCTTGCTGTTCATCACCGATACGCACCGGCCGGATATGACGGCGGCGCCGGCACTCTTGACCAAGACCGATCACCGCGTCGTCATCGACCACCACCGCCGCAGTTCGGATTTTATCCAAAAACCGCTGCTTACGTATACGGAAACGTCGAGTTCGTCGACGAGTGAACTCGTAACGGAACTCTTACAGTATTTCCAGGAAGATGTAGATCTGGCTAAAATCGAAGCGACGGCCCTCTATGCGGGCATCGTCGTCGATACCAAGAACTTCGCCGTCCAGACCGGCGTCCGTACCTTTGATGCGGCTTCTTATCTTCGCCGCTGCGGTGCCGATCCCGACATCGTCCGCGATCTGTTCAGCTGTGATTTTGATACCGTAAAGGACCGGGCTGCCATCCTGTCGGGAGCTCGCATTAAAGACGGCATTGCTGTTGCCAGTTGTTCTAAGGGGCAGGCTAACGCCATGATCATTGCCGCACAGGCTGCCGATGCCTTGGTTAATATCGACAAGGTCGAAGCCAGCTTTACTTTTTACTACCTCGACGACGGTTATATTGGCGTCAGTGCCCGGTCGCGAGGCGATATCAATGTACAACTCGTCATGGAAGCCATTGGCGGCGGCGGTCATCGCACCGTAGCCGGTGCCCAGGTCAAAGGGCGCACGATGGAAGAAGCACAAGACGTCGTCATGGCGGCTCTCCGTGAAACGTTAGATAAAAATAAGGAGATTGATGAAAAATGAAGGTAATCTTATTAGAAGATGTAAAGAAACTCGGGAAAAAAGGAGACATCGTCGAAGTTTCCGAAGGCTATGGCCGTAATTTTCTCCTGCCCCGTAAATTAGCAGCGCCGGGCACGTCGGAAAATATCAACGATGCCAAGCAGAAGAAAGCCGCAGCTCAGCATAAGGCCCAAGTCGCATCGGATGAAGCGGTCATCTTGGCCAGTCAGCTCAAGAAGGTAGAGCTCACGATTCCCGTTAAAGTCGGTGAAGGCGGCAAGGTATTCGGAGCCATTACCGGCAAGAACATCAGTGACGCTGCGAAGGAACAGTATGACATCGACCTTGACAAGAAGAAAGTTGAAATCAAGGATCCGATTAAATCTGTCGGCGACTACGATGTCACCATCCGTGTTCATCCGACCATTACCAGTGTCATTAAAATACACGTTGTAGAAGGCTGATTTACTAGCCGCAAGAGGGTACAATGAAAGAATTATTGGATAAACTGTTACAGCGCCATAAGTACTTAGAACCTACGGCGGAGGAAGAACTCCGCCGTCAGGTTAATGTGCTTTATGGCGCTTTTACTGGCCTTATAGGGTCTGAAAAAATGGTTCTCCGTGCCAGCAAATACTCAGCCTTGTCGTACATTCATTCCGAAGACCCCCGCCAGCGTCTGGTCGGCCTGCAGCGTCTCATTTACGAAGACGTATCGTACGATAAGGTGCCCGGCGACGACGAAGTCATTAATGTCCTCAATGAGCTTGAAATGGTCCTTGCCGAAATGCTGGCCCGTCAGGCCGTTGAAGAACGACTGGAAAAGAAAATTACCCAGCGCATGGACGAAAAGCAGCAGGAATACGTGCGGGAAATCAAGATGGAACTCATCAAAGAAGAACTGCATGACGTAGAAACGCAGCAGACCAAGCGCAAGCTCAAAGAATTAGATGACCTCGAAAAGGTCGAACTTACGGAATCGGTCATGGAACGGGTACGGCCGAAACGGCTCAGTGCCATCGTCGGTCAAGAAAGGGCCGTCGAAGCGATGCAAAGCAAGCTGGCTTCCGTCTATCCACAGCACCTGCTCCTCTACGGACCGCCCGGCGTCGGCAAGACGACGGCTGCCCGCATCGTCCTTGATGAAGCGAAGAAACTGGCATTTACACCCTTTGGTCCCAAGGCTCCCTTTGTGGAAACGGACGGGACGACCCTTCGTTGGGATTCGCGGGATATGACCAACCCCCTCATCGGCTCGGTTCACGATCCGATTTATCAGGGGGCTCGCCGCGATTTGGCCGATACGGGCATTCCGGAACCGAAACCGGGCCTGGTCACCGAAGCTCATGGCGGCATCTTATTCATCGATGAGATCGGTGAAATGGATCCGATGCTGCTCAATAAATTGTTAAAAGTCATGGAAGACAAGCGGGTTCGCTTCGAATCGGCTTATTACGATGAAGACGATCCCAACGTTCCTCAATATATCCGCAGACTCTTTGCCGAGGGGGCACCGGCAGATTTCATTCTCATCGGAGCCACGACGAGAGACCCGTCGGAAATCAATCCGGCCATTCGCTCGCGCTGTGCGGAAATCTTTTTTGAACCGCTCATTCCGACGGACATCGAAAAGATCGTTTCTCATGCAGCGGAACAACTGGGGGCATCCCTTGAAGACGGCGTCGCGAAGTCCATTGCCGAATTTACCATTGAAGGGCGAAAGGCCGTCAACATCCTGGCCGATACCTACGGATTGGCTGTATTCCAGTCGGGAAATAAAGACCACGTGCGCATTACCAAGGACCATGTCCGCCGCGTTGCCCAGATCAGCCGCCTCGTTCCTTATGTGACGGAAAAGGCCAGCAATACGCCCGTTGTCGGCAAGGTGTTCGGCCTTGGCGTTGCCGGGTACTTGGGATCGGCCATTGAAATTGAAGCTGTTGCCTTTCCGGCGCGAGAACCTGGAAAAGGATACTACCGATTCAATGATACGGCAGGCTCGATGGCCAAGGACTCGATGTTCAATGCGGCAGCTGTTATGCGCCGCGTGACGGGGAAGGAGCTTTCCGATTACGACGTCAACATCAATTTTGTCGGCGGCGGCAATATCGACGGTCCGTCGGCAGGCTGCGCCATTACGACGGCCCTTATTTCAGCCGTATCCGGCGTGCCCGTCCGTCAGGACATGGCCCTTACCGGGGAAATCTCGATCCAAGGTCAGGTCAAACCCGTCGGAGGTGTCTTTGAAAAAGCCTACGGGGCCTGCCAGGCCGGCATGAAGGGCATCATCATCCCTAAGGAAAATTCTCATGACATTCCGGAACGCCATCTGGGGCTCGATATCCATTATGCCGCTGATATTGACGACGTACTGAAATTGATGTTGGTCAAATAGGGGGAATCATAGTATGGAACAGCGGGTGCCACCGCAGAATGTCGAAGCCGAACAAGCTGTCCTCGGAGCTATGCTCCTAAGCCATGATGCGGTCATCTTGGCGATGGAACGACTGCAGTCGCACGACTTTTATCGGGATGTCCACCGCGTCATCTTTGAGGGCATGGAACATCTGCACCGGGAAAATAAAGAAATCGACGTCATTACCTTAACCGAAGAGCTGCGGCGCATGAAGCGCCTGGATGATGTCGGCGGTGTCGAATACGTCCTGCAGCTGCCTAATATGGTCGCGACGGCAGCCAACATCGAATACCACGCCAACATCGTTTCTGAAAAAGCCTTGGCGCGTAACCTTATTTCGACGTGTACCGAATTGACGACCGAAGCCTATGACGGAGAAAAGGAGCCGGAGGACCTCCTCGATGATGCCGAACGAAAGATTCTGCAGTTGTCGGATACGAAAAATCGCGGCGACTTTGCCTCCGTCGGCGCCGTCGTCGAAACGACCCTCGATAAAATTACCAAACTTTATGAAAATAAGGCCGGTCTTACGGGCCTTCCTACGGGATTTCGCGACCTCGACCGCATGACATCGGGCCTTCAGCCGTCAGATCTCATCCTCGTCGCTGCCCGCCCCAGTATGGGCAAGACGGCCTTTACCCTGAACATTGCTCAGAATGTCGGCGTCCGTCAGCGAAAGACAGTGGCCTTCTTTTCCCTGGAAATGTCTCAGGAACAGCTCGTACAGCGTCTGCTCTGCCAGATTGCCCATATCGATTCACAAAAGCTGCGCACAGGTCAGCTCAACAGTGATGACGAATGGACGCGACTTACCGATGCCTGTGACAAGCTCTATGAATCGCCGGTCTACATCGACGATACGCCGGGGATTTCCGTTGCCGAAATGCGTTCTAAGGCGCGGCGGCTAAAGTCAGAGCATGGCCTGGACCTCATTATCGTCGACTACCTGCAGCTCATGCAGGGGCGCAACTCGGAAAGCCGACAGCAGGAAATCTCTGAAATTTCCCGATCACTGAAGGCCTTAGCCAGGGAACTCAAAGTGCCTTTAATCGCCTTGTCTCAGCTCAGCCGAAGCGTAGAAAGCCGTCAGGATAAGCGGCCCATGCTCAGTGACCTCCGTGAATCGGGGGCTCTTGAACAGGATGCCGACATCGTTTCCTTCTTATATCGAGAAGATTATTACGATAAGGAAACGGAAAACCAACACATTACGGAGGTCATCCTGGCGAAGCATCGTAACGGGCCGGTCGGCTCAGTCAAACTTTACTTTAAAAATGAATTTACCTTGTTCCTCAACTTGGATACGCAGCACGAAGGATAACGTGCTGCGTTCTTTTCTCCAAGGGGAAGAAAAAAATAAAAAAATACTTGCATTATTCCAAACGGTGTAGTATACTAATTAAGTCAGCGGTTCTTCCGAGAAGTCAGAAACACTTTTGATTTCGAAGAAAGAGGACAAGAAACTGATGAAAGTTCTTGACAGAACATCAAGTCTTAGTTATAATAGACTATGTTCTATGGAACGATAAGCCAACGTAGCTCAATTGGTAGAGCAACTGACTTGTAATCAGTAGGTTGTAGGTTCAAGTCCTATCGTTGGCTCCAAAAAATGGTGGGGTTCCCGAGTGGCTAAAGGGAGCAGACTGTAAATCTGCCGGCGTTCGCCTTCGAAGGTTCGAATCCTTCCCCCACCACCAATGTCGCGGGGTGGAGCAGTTGGTAGCTCGTCGGGCTCATAACCCGAAGGTCGTAGGTTCAAGTCCTGCCCCCGCTACCAAATTTTTTTTTACTAGTCTTAGTAAGAAACAACTTCATACAAGGCTTTGACCTGTATACAAGCTGTTGTAGCTCAGTCGGTAGAGCGTATCCTTGGTAAGGATAAGGTCACCGGTTCAATCCCGGTCAATAGCTCCACACATGGCGGCTTAGCTCAGTTGGCTAGAGCATGCGGTTCATACCCGCAGTGTCCAGAGTTCGAATCTCCGAGCCGCCACCACACTGATAACCTCGTATATACGGGGTTATTTCTATATGCAGACATATTTTTTGCTTAATTTATTGTTTTTTTTAGCAAAGAATATGGATATGTGATAAAATGCAAGTGATAGATGTTTTTTAAAGGAGGAATTATCATGGCAAAAGAACATTTTGAAAGAACGAAACCGCATGTCAACATTGGCACGATTGGTCACGTCGACCACGGCAAAACGACATTAACGGCAGCTATCACCAAAGTTTTGGCTGAAAAAGGCTACGCTAAATTCGAAGATTATGCCGACATCGACAAAGCTCCAGAAGAACGTGAACGCGGTATTACGATTAACACGGCACACGTTGAATATGAAACGGACAAACGTCACTATGCCCACGTTGACTGCCCGGGCCATGCCGACTATGTTAAAAACATGATCACCGGTGCTGCTCAGATGGACGGTGCTATCCTCGTCGTATCCGCTGCTGACGGCCCGATGCCGCAGACTCGTGAACACATCCTCTTGGCTCGCCAGGTCGGTGTACCGGCTATCGTTGTATACCTCAACAAAGCAGACCAGGTTGACGATCCGGAATTGTTGGAACTCGTTGAAATGGAAGTTCGCGATCTCCTCAGCTCCTATGACTTCCCCGGCGACGATGTACCTATCATCGTAGGCTCTGCTCTCAAAGCCCTCGAAGGCGACGAAAGTGAAATCGGCAAACCGTCTATCCTCAAATTGATGGATGCCGTTGACGAATATATCCCGACTCCGCAGCGTCCGACGGACCAGCCGTTCCTGATGCCGGTCGAAGACGTCTTCACCATCACCGGCCGCGGCACTGTTGCTACGGGCCGTGTTGAACGTGGCGAATTGAAAGTCGGCGATAACGTTGAAATCGTTGGTCTCGCTGATAAACCGAAAGATACGGTTGTTACGGGCGTTGAAATGTTCCGTAAGATCCTCGACAGCGCAGAAGCCGGCGACAACATCGGCGCACTGCTCCGCGGCGTTGACCGTAAAGAAATCGAACGTGGCCAGGTTCTCGCAAAACCGGGCACGATTCATCCGCACACGAAATTCAAAGCACAGGTCTATGTCTTGACGAAAGACGAAGGCGGCCGTCATACGCCGTTCTTCAATGGCTATCGTCCGCAGTTCTACTTCCGTACAACGGACGTAACGGGCGTCATCCAGCTTCCGGAAGGCACTGAAATGTGCATGCCTGGCGATAACGTCAAAATGGACGTCGAATTGATCACTCCGATTGCTATCGAAGCTGGTCTTCGCTTCGCTATTCGTGAAGGCGGCCGTACCGTTGGTGCCGGCGTCGTTTCCGAAATCGAAGGCTAAAATACACCTGCAGCAGATAACCTCTGCTGTTACAAGGACGAACTGTTACTATGTGGCAGTTCGTCTTTTTCTTTAGCATGATAGAGAGACATGTAATGTATGTTAAATCGGTCAGAAAATTTTTGAAATGACTTGAAAAATCCTTGCGTCATGCCGCTTTTTGTAGTAAACTAGGTAGGTACGCGACAACAGGGAAATACTCTCTAAACGCGCTAAACTATGATATAAGATGTTGCCCGCAACGCGGGGAAACTCTTATGGAGCAGTCTATTCAACGAAATAGACGTTAGGAGGAATTAAGTAATGGCAAAACAGGAAAGAATTCGTATTCGCCTTAAAGCTTACGATCACAAAACGCTTGATCAGAGCGCGGCGAAAATCGTCGACACGGCGAAACGTACCGGTGCAATGGTATCCGGACCGATTCCGCTTCCGACAGAAAAGAACATCTTCACGATTCTTCGTTCTCCCCATGTTAACAAAGACTCTCGTGAACAGTTCGAACTCCGTACGCACAAACGCTTGATCGATATCCTCGAAGCATCGAACAAAACCGTTGATGCCTTGACTCGTCTCGATCTGCCGGCTGGCGTAGACATCGAAATCAAATTATAGGAGGAGGTGCGATTATGTCTAAAGCTATTTTGGGTAAAAAATTAGGTATGACTCAGGTCTTCACCGAAGAAGGCGCAGTCGTCCCTGTAACCGTCGTCGAAGCTTCCCCGAACGTAGTTGTACGCGTTAAGACCGTTGATACGGACGGATACAACTCCATTCAGCTCGGCTATGGTGAAATCAAAGAAAAACATCTGACGAAACCCGTTAAGGGTCAATTCGACAAAGCAGGCGTTGCTCCTGTTAAGTATCTTCGCGAATTCCGTTTGACAGATACGCCGGAATATACGGCAGGCCAAACTCTGGCAGCTGATATTTTCGCAAGCGGCGATCTCGTCGACGTAATTGGCACCAGCAAAGGTAAAGGGTTTGCAGGTACTATCAAACGTCACGGTTTCCACCGCGGACCGATGGGTCACGGCTCTAAATCTCATCGTGAACCCGGTTCTCTCGGACCTATGACCAGTGGTGGCGGCGGTAAAGTCGTCAAGGGTAAAAAACTTCCTGGACAAATGGGTGGCAACCAGGCAACCGTTCTTCATCTTTCCATCGTTAAAGTCGATATGGATAAGAACTTGATCTTGGTTAAAGGCGGCATCCCGGGCGCTAAAGGCAGCTTGGTTATGATTCGCGATACCGTAAAACCCCGCTAATAGTTGTCTACAGGAAGGAGGATAAAATATAATGCCAAAAGTAAGCACGTATAATATTGCCGGTGCACAGACCGGTGAAATCGAATTGAACGATAGCGTATTTGGCGTTGAAGTGAACGAAGCCGTCATGCGTCAGGCCGTTCTCCGTCAGCTCGCCAACCAGCGCTTAGGCACACATTCCACTAAAACTCGCGGCCTCGTTCGCGGCGGTGGCAGAAAGCCTTGGAAACAGAAAGGACCCGGCCGGGCCCGTGTAGGCAGTAACCGCAGCCCGTTGTGGGTTGGTGGCGGTACCATTTGGGGTCCCCATCCGCGCTCTTACGAACAGAAAATGCCTCGTAAAGCTCGCCGTCTCGCTGTTAAATCCGCTTTGAGCGATAAAGTCAATACTAATGAATTGTTCGTCCTCGACGAAATCAATCTCGCAGCTCCGAAAACGAAAGAAGTTGTTACGCTCATCAATAACTTCAAATTCGCCGGTGAAAAAGTTCTTTTCATCACCGACAACGATGAAGTTGTAGAACGCTGCGCACGCAACATCAAAGGCGTTAAAGCCATTTCTACGACTGGCGTAAACATCTTTGATCTGCTCCACTACACGAAATTGTTCGTTACGAAGAGCGCTGTCGCTAAGATTGAGGAGGTGCTCGCATAATGAACATGCATGATCTCTTGTTAAAACCGGTCATCACCGAAAAAACGACGATGATGATGTCTGATGGCAAATATACATTTAAAGTACCGCTCCATGCTAACAAAGTTGAAATTCGTAAAGCTGTTGAAGCCATTTTCGGCGTCAAAGTTAAAAGCGTAGCCACACTTCGCACGATGGGTAAATTCAAGCGCATGGGCAAATACATCGGCAAGCGCCCGGATTACAAAAAAGCCATCGTAACCCTTCAGGAAGGCGAAACCATCGAATTCTTCGAAGGAGCTTAAGCATTTAACGAATAAGGAGGAGGCACTACAATGGCCATTAAATCATTTAAACCGTACTCCGCTAGCCGCCGTTTCATGACTGTTTCGACATTCGAAGACATTACGGCGTCTAAACCGGAAAAATCCTTATTGGTCAAAGTAACCAATAAGGGCGGTCGTAATAACAGCGGTCGTATGACTGTCCGTCATCAGGGCGGCGGTCACAAACGCCGTTACCGTTTGATCGACTTCAAACGTATTAAAGACAACATTCCGGCAAAAGTTGCGACGATCGAATACGATCCGAACCGCTCTGCCAACATCGCCCTTCTGTTCTATGCAGATGGCGAAAAGAAATATATCATCGCTCCGAACGGCCTTAAAGTCGGCGACGTCGTTTACAGCGGCCCCGAATCGGATATCAAGGTCGGCAATGCTTTGCCGCTCCAGAACATCCCCCTCGGTACCCTCGTACACAACGTTGAAATGAAAATCGGCAAGGGCGGCCAGATGGTCCGTTCTGCCGGTGAATCGGCACAGCTCATGGCTAAAGAAGGCAACTACGCACTTCTTCGTCTGCCGTCGGGTGAACTTCGTCAGGTACACATCCGCTGCCGCGCTACCATCGGTGTCGTAAGCAACACGGATTATGAAAACATCACCATCGGTAAAGCCGGCCGTTCCCGCTGGTTGGGCGTTCGCCCGGGCAACCGTGGTGTCGTCATGAACCCGTGCGATCATCCTCATGGCGGTGGTGAAGGTAAGGCTCCTGTTGGTCGTAAACGCCCGGTTACTCCTTGGGGTAAACCTGCTTATGGCGTCAAGACTCGTGACTCTAAAAAAGCTTCCAATAAGTTTATTGTGAAGAGACGTAAATAAGTGTTGAGGAAAGGAGATAACTAAGTGTCCAGATCCATTAAAAAGGGCCCATTCGTAGCACATCATCTCTTGAAGAAAATCGACGCTATGAACGAAGCCAACGAAAAGAAAGTTATCAAAACCTGGTCCCGTGCATCGATGATCCTGCCGAACTTCGTCGGCCACACGATTGCTGTTCACGACGGCCGGAAACATGTACCTGTCTATATCACGGAAGATATGGTAGGTCATAAATTGGGCGAATTTGCACCGACTCGTACATTCAAGGGTCATGCTAAAGCCGAAAAAGTAACTAGATAAGGGGGTAACATAAATGGCAGTAAAAGCTGTTACGAAACACATTCGCATTGCTCCCCGTAAAATTCGGATTGTTGCTGACTTGGTTCGGGGTAAAAACGTCGGCGAAGCTATCTCTATCTTGAAATTCACTCCGAAAGTGGGTTCTCGTGTAGTTGAAAAGACTTTGCGCAGTGCCGTTGCTAATGCGGAACACAATAACGATATGGACGTTGCAAAATTGTTCATTTCTGAAATTTTTGTTGACCAGGATTCCACGATGAAACGTATTCATCCGCGCAGCCGTGGACAGGCTTTCAAAATTCTCAAACATTCCAGTCATTTGACGGTTGTTGTTGACGAAAAAGCATAAGGAGGGAAATGTAGTGGGTCAGAAAGTTAACGCCCATGGATTCCGCGTCGGCGTTTCCAAACCATGGGACGCAAAATGGTATGCAGAAAAAGATTACGCTGCACTCTTAAATGAAGACGTTAAGATCCGTGAATTCTTAAAGAAACAGTTATACATTGCAGGTGTTTCCCGCATTGAAATCGAACGCTCTGCAAAACGCATCAAATTGGTTATCCATACTGCTAAACCGGGCATGGTTATCGGCCGTGGCGGCGCAGGTATTGAAGATATTAAAAAAGCGTTGAAAGCCTTCACGACGAAGACTGTTGACGTAAACATTGCTGAAATCAAACAGGCCGAAATGGATGCAACCTTGGTTGCTGAAAACGTTGCCAGCCAGCTCGAACGCCGTATCGGCTTCCGCCGCGCTATGAAACAGTGCGTTGGCCGTACGATGCGTATGGGTGCTAAGGGTATCAAGATCATGTGCTCCGGCCGTCTTGGCGGTGCTGAAATCGCTCGCAGCGAAAGCCTCCGCGATGGTTCCATCCCCTTGCACACGCTCCGCGCTGACATCGACTATGGCTTTGCTGAAGCGCATACGACGTATGGCTGCATCGGCATTAAATGCTGGATTTACAAAGGTGAAATCCTCCCGGAAGCTAAAAAAGCTCCGAAAAAGCACGAAGGGAGTGAAGCGTAATGTTAATTCCAAAACGTGTCAAATATCGTAAACAGTTCCGTGGCCGTATGAAAGGCCAGGCACATCGTGGTAATAAAGTCGCTCATGGTGAATATGGTCTCGTCGCTCTCGAACCGTCGTGGATTACGAACCGTCAGATCGAAGCTGCCCGTATCGCTATGACACGTTACATCAAACGTGGCGGTAAAGTTTGGATCAAGATTTTCCCGGACAAACCGGTTACGGCAAAACCGGCTGGTACTCGTATGGGTTCCGGTAAAGGTGCTCCGGAATACTGGGTTGCTGTTGCAAAACCGGGCCGCGTACTCTTTGAAATGGGTGGCGTAAGCGCAGAAGTTGCTCGTGAAGCAATGCGTCTCGCTGGCCATAAGCTGCCGATTAAAACGAAGTTTGTTGTTAAAGGTCAGGAATTAGGTGGTGAATAAAATGAAGGTTAAAGAAATCCGTGCGCTGAGCGCTGCCGAAATGGATGAAAAAGTGGTTAGCCTGAAAGAAGAATTGTTTAACCTCCGTTTTCAACATGCGACCGGCCAATTAGAAAATCCAATGCGTATCCGCGAAGTTAAAAAGACAATCGCTCGCATCAAAACGGTACAGCGTGAAGCAGAACTGAAAGCGCAGGCGTAAGAACGTCCATAATTGGAATCTAAAAGGAGGTCACAAGCACAGATGGAAAGAAATGAACGTAAAATTCGCGTAGGTAAAGTAGTCAGCGATAAGATGGACAAAACAATTGTCGTTGCTGTAGAATATAAGACGCAGCATAAGCTGTATAAAAAGCCGATCATCTCGACGGTTAAATTTAAAGCCCACGATGAAAACAACGAATGCCACATTGGCGACGTCGTTCGTATTGAAGAAACTCGTCCGCTGTCCAAACAGAAACACTGGAGAGTCGTGACGATCGTAGAAAAAGCTAAATAAGCTTCATTAATTAGGAGGTTAAGCCATGATTCAGCAAGAAACTATGTTGAATGTTGCCGACAATACTGGTGCCAAGAAAATTTTGTGCATCCAGGTCATGGGTGGCTCGTATCGTAAATATGGCAACATTGGTGATATCATTACAGCATCTGTTAAAGATGCATCACCCGGTGGCGTTGTCAAGAAGGGCGATGTAGTCAAAGCTGTTATCGTCCGTTCTAAAAAGGGTTTGCGCCGTGCTGACGGTTCCTATATCCGTTTCGACGAAAACGCCGCTGTCGTAATCAACAACAATGATAAAAGTCCGAAAGGTACTCGTATTTTTGGGCCCGTTGCCAGAGAACTGCGTGAAAAAGATTTCATGAAGATTATCTCCCTGGCTCCGGAAGTATTATAAGGAGGGGGTGTTCTCAATGGGTAAAATGCACGTTAAAACAGGCGATACGGTCATTGTCATTGCCGGTAAAGAAAAAGGCAAAAAAGGCAAGGTCATCGCAACGTATCCGAAAAAAGACCGCGTCGTAGTTGAAGGCCTTAACCAGGTTAAGCGCCACACGAAACCGAGTCAGAACAATCCTCAAGGCGGCATTATCACCAAGGAAGCAGCTATCCATGTTTCCAACGTAATGCTCGTAGATCCTGAAAGCGGCAAACCGACTCGTGTCAAAATGGTCCAGCAGGCCGACGGCACTAAAGTTCGTACAGCCGTAAAGAGCGGTAAAGCTATCTAATAAGAAGGGAGGCCCTTGAGAGTGTCCAGATTAAAAGACAAATACCTTTCCGAAGTTGTGAAGGGTTTACAGGAAAAATACAGTTATAAAAATGTAATGCAGATTCCGAAGGTTACCAAAGTGGTTATCAACATGGCCGTTGGCGAAGCTGTTACCAACTCCAAAGCCTTGGATGCTGCTGTAAATGATATGACCATCATTTCTGGTCAGAAACCGATCATCACGAAAGCTAAGAAATCTATCGCAGCTTTCAAAATCCGTGAAGGCATGAACCTTGGCTGCAAAGTTACGCTGCGCGGTGAACGCATGTATGAGTTCCTCGACAAATTGATGAACTTGACCCTGCCCCGTGTCCGTGACTTCCATGGTGTCAGTGCAACCGGCTTCGACGGCCGCGGCAACTACACCCTCGGCCTGAAAGAACAGCTTATCTTCCCGGAAATCGAATATGATAAGGTTGATAAAGCTCGCGGCATGGATATCACCATCGTTACGACGGCTGCGACCGACGAAGAAGGTCGCGACATGTTGAAACTGATGGGCATGCCTTTTGAAAAGTAATAGAGGAGGATAACATACATGGCAAAGAAATCGATGCTTGAACGTGAAAAGAAACGTGAAAAAATGGTTGCCAAATACGCTAAGCTTCGTGCTGAACTCAAAGCAAAAGGCGACTATGAAGCACTTTCTCAGCTGCCGGCTAACGCATCTCCGGTTCGTCTGCACAACCGCTGCAAAATAACCGGCCGTCCTCACGGTTATATGCGTAAATTTGGCATCTGCCGCATCACATTCCGTGAACTGGCTTATAAAGGTCAGATCCCTGGCGTTAAAAAAGCCAGCTGGTAACACGTATTCCATGGAGGGAGGTTTTTAGATTATGGCAATGACCGATCCGATTGCGGATATGCTCACAAGAATCCGTAATGCTAACTCGGCATATCACGAAAAAGTAGAAATCCCTGCTTCGAAGATTAAAGCAGCAATGCTCGACATCCTCAAAGAAGAAGGTTTCGTCAAAAACTACGAATCCGTAAACGAAGGCAAAACGCTGAAGGTTACGTTGAAATATGGTTCTAATAAAGAAAAAGTAATTACCGGCATCAAGAGAATTTCCAAACCGGGCCTGCGCGTATACGCTGGCAAAGAAGAACTCCCGCGCGTTCTCGGTGGTTTGGGGATCGCTGTAATTTCTACGTCTCAAGGCGTTATGAGCGACAAACAGGCTCGTAAACTCGGCTTGGGCGGCGAAGTTCTCGCTTACGTCTGGTAAATTTTGGAGGTGTCAATATGTCCCGAGTAGGTAGAATGCCTATTGATATTCCGGCAGGCGTAAATGTAAACCTCGATGGCCACGTAATTACCGTAAAAGGCCCGAAAGGCGAACTCACACGTACGCTTCACCAGGATATGAAAGTCACAATTAATGACAACGTTATCACTGTAGAACGTCCGTCTGACGATAAAAATCACCGTGCACTGCACGGCCTCACCCGCGCACTCGTAGCCAATATGGTCAAAGGTGTTTCGGAAGGCTTCAAAAAAGAATTGGAAATTGTCGGTGTTGGTTACAGAGCACAGATGAAAGGCAAGAAACTCGCCTTGACCCTTGGTTTCTCCCATCCCCTCGAACTCGACGCTCCGGCCGGTGTTACCATCGAATGCCCGAGTGCTACGCAGATTCACATTTCCGGTGCAGACAACGAAGTTGTCGGTGAATTCGCTGCTAAAGTTCGCGGCTACCGTCTCCCTGAACCGTATAAGGGCAAGGGTATCCGTTATGTTGGCGAACATGTCCGTCGTAAAGCCGGTAAAGCTGGTACTAAGAAATAAGATTTAATTAGAAAGGAGTGAATTCCTTGAATAAGAGTAAAAACACAATCCGTTTGAAACGGCATTGGCGTTTACGCAAGAACATCAACGGCACGGCAGAACGTCCGCGTCTCAACGTTTTCCGCAGCCTTAACAATATCTATGCCCAGGTCATCGACGACGTAAACGGCGTAACCTTGGTTGCAGCAAGCTCTTTGGACAAAGAACTGAAAGATCAGAACGTCACCGGCGGCAACGCTGAAGGCGCTAAATTGGTAGGTGCTTTGGTTGCCAAACGCGCTGTTGAAAAAGGTATTACGACTGTCGTTTTCGACCGTGGCGGTTACATCTATCACGGCCGTGTTGCAGCTCTCGCAGAAGCAGCTCGTGAAGCTGGCTTAAAATTCTAATCAAGGAGGAAATAACACATGGCAAAAGTTGACCATGCAGGTCTCGAATTACAGGAAAATGTAGTATTCATCAACCGTGTTGCTAAGGTAGTTAAAGGCGGCCGTCGTTTTTCCTTCAGTGCCCTCGTTGTTGTCGGTGACGGCAATGGCCGTGTTGGCGCAGGTTTAGGTAAAGCCGGTGAAGTTCCTGAAGCAATCCGCAAAGGCGTCGAAGACGCTAAGAAACATATGATTTCCGTTCCGTTGAAAAACGGTTCCATTCCCCATAAAGTTACGGGTATTTTCGGCGCAGGCCAGGTATTCCTGAAACCGGCTGCTGAAGGTACTGGCGTTATTGCCGGCGGCCCGGTTCGTGCCGTATTGGAACTGGCTGGCGTCCGCAACATCCTCACCAAATCGATCGGTTCTTCCAACCCGAACAACATGGTTCAGGCTACGCTCGAAGGTTTGAGCAGCTTGAAGGATGTCAATAAAGTTGCTGAACTCCGTGGCAAAACTGTAGAAGAAATTTACGGTTAATAAGGAGGATATAACAAGATGGCTCAGGTTAAAGTTACACTCGTAAAGAGTTTGGCTGGCCGTCCTGGTGATCAGCGTGCAACCATCGTTGCTCTCGGTCTCCACAAGACGAACTCCAGCGTAGTAAAAGAAGTAACCCCTCAGATCAAAGGGATGCTTCATAAAGTAGAACACTTGGTAAAAGTAGAAGAAATTTAATATAGAAGGAGGTGCGCTGAATTGAAACTTCATGAAATGAGTATTGTTCCTGGTTCCAAGAAAAAACGTAACCGCGTCGGCCGTGGTATCGGTTCCGGTAACGGCAAAACGGCCGGTAAAGGTATGAAAGGTCAGCTTTCTCGTAGCGGTGGCGGTAAGCGCCCGGGCTTCGAAGGTGGCCAGATGCCGCTGTATCGTTTGCTCCCGAAACGTGGTTTCACCAACATTTGGGGTAAAGAATATGCAGAAGTTAATGTTTCTGTACTCAACCGCTTTGAAGACGGCACGACTGTCGATCCCGTTGCTTTAGTCGAAGCTGGCATCGTTAAGAATGTCCGCGATGGCATCCGCATCCTCGGCAATGGCGAACTCGAAAAAAAACTGACCGTCGTAGCCAATGGTTTCACGAAATCTGCTAAAGAAAAGATTGAAGCTGCAGGTGGTAAGGTTGTAGTACCGGGAGAAGAACCGGTAGCAGAACAGTAGGGGTGATTTGCGATGTTAGAGAACATCCAAAACGTACTTAACGTTCCGGAATTCCGGAAACGGGCGGTCTTCACTCTTATTATGTTCGTCGTTTTCAGACTGGGTGTACACATTCCCGTACCGGGTGTCGACTCGTCGGTCATTGAAAACCTCTTCAGCAGCGGCAACTTGTTCGGATTACTCGACTTGTTTGCCGGTGGGGCACTGAGTAAGTTCTCCATCCTGGCCATGAGTATCACGCCGTACATCAATGCGTCGATTATCATGCAGCTGCTGACCGCCGTCGTTCCAACGTTTGAACAATGGGCCAAGGATAATCAAGAAGGCCGCGATAAGATCCAAAAGGTCACGCGGTACGGCACGGTTGTCCTGGCATTGATTCAGGCCTTTGCCATGAGCTATGCACTGAAAGTTAACGGTGCGCTCATCGTCGACAGCTGGGCTATGGTCGTTATGGTATCACTGATTCTTACGGCAGGGACTTGTTTCCTCATGTGGCTCGGTGACCAGATCACAGCCGGTGGCATCGGCAACGGCATTTCGCTGATCATCTTCGCCGGTATCGTAGCGCGTTTCCCCCAAGGCGTCATGACGATTTATCAGTATATTCAGGCCGGTTCGATTAATATCTTCCAGGCCTTACTTTTTGTCGTTATCGCTTTGTTCATGATTATCGTGGTCATTGAAGTTACGCAGGGACAGCGGCGCGTTGCGGTCCAATATGCAAAACGCATTGTCGGTCGTAAGATGTATGGCGGCCACTCGACACACATTCCGCTGAAAGTCAACCAGGCCGGCGTTATCCCCATCATCTTTGCATCGTCTGTACTGATGTTCCCGATTACGATTGCACAGTTCGTACAGAATGACACAGTCCAATGGATTGCCAGCTACTTTGCATGGGGCACCGTTACCAATACGGTCATGTACGCCGTTCTGATTATGTTCTTCACATATTTCTACACGGCTATTTCGCTGAATATCCCTCAGCTTACGGAAAATATGCAGAAGTATGGCGGCTTCATTCCCGGGATTCGTCCGGGTCAGCCGACTGCCCTGTATATCGATCGCATCATGACGAGAATTACCCTCGCCGGTGCCTTCTTCTTAGCATTCATCGCCATCTTGCCGAATTTCATCGGTTGGATTACAGGCATTGAAGGGGTTTACTTCGGCGGTACGGCCATCCTCATCGTCGTCGGTGTTGCCATCGATACGATGAAGCAGGCAGAATCCTTAGTTTTGAATAGACAATATCAAGGATTTATGAAATAATAAGGGGGTAGTTTGAGTGTATATTCTTTTAATGGGCCCTCCGGGCGCCGGTAAAGGTACCCAGGCTGAACGATTGATTGACAAATATGGTATTCCCCAGATTTCGACAGGCGATATGTTCCGGGCAGCTGTAAAAGAACAGACTCCGCTCGGTCTTGAAGCCAAAAAGTATATGGACAACGGCCAGCTCGTACCCGATGCTGTCACCGTAGGAATTGTCAAGGAACGTCTTTCTAAAGACGACTGCAAAAAAGGCTTTATCCTCGACGGCTTCCCGCGTACGACCAGCCAGGCTGTATCCCTCGATGCCATCCTTCGGGATCTCGGCATCAAACTTGATGGCGTCATCAACATCGCCGTTCCCGATGAAGAACTCATCAAGCGGACGACGGGCCGTCAGATCTGCCGCTCTTGCGGTACGACATACCATGTCACATTCAAACCGTCCAAGGTAAAGAACGTTTGCGATAAATGCGGCGGTGAATTATACCAGCGCGATGACGATAAAGTTGAAACCGTCAAAAAGCGTCTGAGTGTATACGCTGCACAGACGAAACCGCTCATTGACTACTATAAAAATTCCAATCTCTATATTGAAATTGATGGAGAACAGAATATGGATGATGTATACAAAGACATCATCGCTAGTCTTGAAAAGAGTAAATAAGCATGATCATCTTAAAATCAAAACGGGAAATTGAATATATTCGCGACGCTGGCCGTATTACGGCCAATGCCTTAGCTCTGATGAAGAAGCTGGCAAAGCCCGGCATTACGACGGGTGAGCTCGACCAGCGCTGTGAAGACTATATCCGCAGTTGCGGCGCTTTTCCGAGCTGTAAAGGCTATTATGGATTCCCGGCAACTATTTGCGCCAGCGTAAATGAAGAAGTCGTCCATGGGATTCCTGGCCATCGCAAGCTTAAAGATGGCGATATAATCAGCGTTGATTTAGTTGTAAATAAAAATGGCTACCATGGCGATTCGACGGTAACGATTCCTGTCGGCCACGTGAACCCGGCAACCCTCAAATTATTGAAGGTTACTGAAGAGTGCCTTTATAAGGGCATTGAACAGGCTGTCGCCGGCAATCACCTTGGCGATATCGGTCATGCCGTCCAAGCCTACGCTGAATCCTTTGGGTACAGCGTCGTCCGAGATTACGTCGGCCACGGCATTGGCACGGATATGCACGAAGATCCGGAAGTACCGAATTACGGTATGCCCGGTCACGGCGAATTGTTAGAACCGGGCATGGTCCTGGCTCTGGAACCGATGATCAATATGGGTACGGAAAAGGTCCGCCAGTTGAAAAACGGCTGGACCGTCGTCACACAAGACGGCAAACCGGCAGCCCACTTCGAACATACAGTAGCGATTACGGAAAACGGCCCTGAAATTCTGACCTTACCGGATGAATGATGGAACGAACTCCGATGATACCTGTCTGCACGGTCGTAGAATGCCTGGCAGGCAAGGATAAAGGCTGCTTGTATGTTGTTGTCGGCAGTTTGGCTTATCCCTACGTATGGATTGCTGACGGTAGAAAGTACAACCTGGATAAGCCGAAGAAAAAGAACTGCCGGCATCTCCGGATATTGGGAACGAGCGTATCTGAAGGAAGCGCTGGTCCCGTGAGAATCAGCAATGAATGGATACGGTCCATCTTAAACCGGGCTATGAAGAATTGACCAGGGAGGTTACTATGTCGAAGGTAGATGTCATTGAAGTAGAAGGCGTCGTCGTTGAAGCCTTGCCAAACGCCATGTTCAAAGTCAAACTTGAAAATGAACACATCGTGTTGGCTCATGTCTCCGGTAAAATGCGTATGAATTTCATTCGTATCCTTCCGGGCGACCGGGTCACACTTGAATTGACACCGTATGATCTGAATCGCGGTCGCATTACATACCGCTTTAAGTAAGAGTATTACGCAGGAGGTTAATAATGAAGGTAAAACCGTCAGTAAAGAAGATTTGCGAAAAATGCAAAATCATTAAACGTAAAGGCCGTGTCATGGTCATTTGCGAAAATCCGAAACATAAACAGAAACAGGGTTAATAAGCAGGAGGTGAATGAATAGATGGCACGTATAGCCGGTGTGGATTTACCACGTGATAAACGAGTTGAAATTGGTTTGACTTACATTTTAGGTATTGGTCTTTCTTCTTCCCAGCAGATTCTGGCGAAGACTGGCGTAAACCCGGATACCCGCGTTCGCGATTTGACGGAAGACGAAGTACAGAAAATTCGTGAAGTCATCGGTTCTGATTATAAAGTTGAAGGCGATCTTCGCCGCGACACAGCACTCAACATCAAACGCCTGATCGAAGTTAATTCGTATCGCGGCAAACGTCATCGCGCAGGTCTTCCCGTTCGCGGTCAGCGCACCAAGACCAATGCACGTACGCGTAAAGGTCCGAGAAAAGCTGTAGCAGGTAAGAAGAAATAAGATTCTTTAAGTAAGGAGGGAAACGATTTTGGCTAAGAATGTCAGAAGCAATAAAAGAAAAGAAAAGAAACATGTAGAATCGGGTGCAGCTCATATTCGTTCTACATTCAACAATACAATCGTTACGATTAGTGATACAAAAGGCAATGCACTGTCTTGGGCAAGTGCCGGCGGCCTCGGTTTCCGCGGTTCCCGTAAGAGCACTCCGTTTGCTGCACAGATGGCTGCTGAACAGGCTGCAAAAGCAGCTATGGAACATGGCCTTCGTCAGGTAGAAGTATTCGTCAAAGGTCCGGGCTCGGGTCGTGAAGCTGCTATCCGCGCATTGCAGGCAGCTGGTCTTGAAGTAAACTCCATCAAAGACGTAACGCCTATTCCGCATAACGGTTGCCGTCCGCCTAAACGGAGACGCGTATAATCGATGATTAACCAAGGTGTTTTGATTCTGAAATAGGAGGATTTTCCTGATGAGCGAAGATAACAAATTTAAAGTTAAAACCGTCGAAGTCAACGACGGCGGTACCTATGGAAAATTCGTATGCGAACCTCTGGATCGGGGTTACGGAATCACATTGGGTAATAGTTTGCGGCGTGTCCTCCTGGCATCACTGGATGGCGTAGCAATCACTTCGATTAAAATCGATGGTGTTCTCCATGAATTTTCGACCATTCCCGGTGTTCGGGAAGACGTTTCGGAAATCATCCTCAACCTCAAGCAGGTTCGGATTAAATTCCTGGATGATGATGTAGATGAAGTCGACATCACTATCGATATCTCTGGTGAATGTGAATTCACTGCAAACGATCTTAACGTAAACTCAGACATTGAAATTTTAAACCCGGATCTCCATATCGCAACCCTCGATACGGAAGCTGACATCCATATGCAGTGCCATATCGAACGCGGTAAAGGCTATGTGCCGTCCACGCAGAACAAGAAAGAAACGGATATGATCGGCGTCATTCCCATCGATTCCATCTTCTCTCCCATTGTGCGTACGAACTACAGCGTTGGTAATATCCGGGTAGGCAACGAAATGGACTATGATTCGTTGACCCTTGAAGTAACGACAGATGGCAGCATTACGACTGAAAATGCCGTTGCTAAGGCTGCATCGATTATGATCAGCTACTTAAACTACTTCCAGAACATCGCTACCGACGCAAAGGTAAACGATGAAAAAGCTATCTTCACAGACGACGATGGCGAACCCGTGGAAGAATCGACCGAACCCGATAAGGGCAAAATCAAGATTGAAATTCTTGACCTGTCTGTCCGTGCTTCGAATTGCCTGAAACGTGCGAATATCTACACTATAGGCGATCTCACCGAACGGACGGAAGATGACTTGTCGAAGATTCGCAACCTCGGCAAGAAATCTGTCGATGAAATTATTGAAAAGTTAGAAATGCACAACTACTACTTAAAATCGAGTAATGAAGAATAGTTCGAGGAGGATGAACAATGGCTTATAGAAAGTTGGGACGAGACAGCTCCGCACGTAAAGCATTGCTGCGCAGCATTGTCACCTCTTTATTCCAGCATGAACGCATTGAAACGACGGAAGCAAAGGCAAAAGAACTTCGCAAAGTCGCTGATAAGATGCTGACCCTCGCAAAACGCGGCGATCTCCACGCTCGCCGTCAGGCTTTGGCATACATGGTGGATGAAGATGTTGTCAAAAAACTGTTTGACGAAATTGCACCGAAATACACCGATCGTCAGGGCGGTTATACTCGCATCATCAAGACTGGCGTTCGTCAGGGCGATGCTGCTCCGATGGTAATCATCGAATTAGTATAAACGTATGAATGAGAAGGAGCTGTCCTGAGACAGCTCCTTTTTGTATATGCTCATCCGGAAGTTCCGGAAAGGGCGTCATTTTCTGGAAAAGGAGTGATACTATGCCGTATCGTATGATGTTAGCCGTAAATTTCACCCCGGAAAGACTGGAACAAGTTAAACTGTTGGCGTTGCTTACAAAATCGAAGGTCAAGGCTGTAACGGATGCAGAAAAGGGCGAAACCGTCGGCAAGGTTTTGGGCCTGACCGACGAAGAAATCGCCGAAATCTCTGCGATGAGACAGGACACAGAAGAAGCGAGAGTTCATGAAAAGATGAATGAAGATGAAAATCTGCCGCCGGTTACGAAAGAAGCACTCATTCTTTGTGGTTTCGACAATAAAGTCGTCAATCTCCTCTTGGACAGCATTCGCCGAGGCCGTTTGAAAAACGTACCCTTAAAGGCTATGCTGACCCCAAATAACATTTCCTGGACCATCGAAACGATTTTACAGGAGCTTTCGAAAGAACACGAATATTTCCATAAAAAGAGGTAAGGACGATGCGTCCAACGACACTTTGCTTTCCCGTTCGGCCGGACGGGAAAGTTTTGTTAGGCCGAAAGAAACGCGGCTTTGGCGTCCGCAAGTGGAACGGCTTCGGCGGTAAAATAGAAGACGGAGAAACTTTTTTGCAGTGCGCTGTAAGAGAACTTCGAGAAGAAACGGGTTTAATGGCCGACGAAGGAGATTTTGAATTGGTCGGCTTCCTGGACTTCCATTTTAGTGCCGCACCTGAACTGGATCATATCGGCTACGTCTACATCCTGCGCTACTGGCAGGGGGCGGTCTGTGAGAGCGAAGAAATGGAGCCCCGGTGGTTTGCACCCGATGACTTTCCTTATGACGAGATGTGGAAAGGCGACCGGACCTGGGTTCCCATGGTATTAAAAGAAGATTGCGTGAAAGGCATCATTACCTTTGCTGCCGATGGAGAAACCGTTCAAGAGATGCGTCTTCAGCCTTTTCATCCGCAGCGGCTTGAAGATTAGTTTTTTTGCGGAAAGGCGGCAGACCGAAATGAATCGCGATTTCGTAATTTCACAGTTTAAAGGGTATGTCCAAGGTTTTGCTGCCGTCGATGAAGGGGTTACGTTGAAATTAGCCCATTCCTTACGAGTCAGCGCTTGGTGTGAAAGACTGGCAAGGGCCTTACACCTTTCGCAGGAAGACGTGGATTTAGCCTGGCTCATCGGTGTCCTTCACGATATCGGGCGGTTTGAACAACTTCGGGAATACCATACGTTTATCGATTATCAGTCCATGGATCATGCGAAATATGGGGCATGGTATTTATTTCAAGATGGCCATATCCGTGATTTTTGGCAGAATGATCATCAGGACGCTGTCATTGAGGCGGCCATTTCCCAGCATAATGTATATCGACTGGCCGATGATTTATCTCCGCGGCAGCGACTTTTTTGTCAGCTCATCCGCGATGCCGACAAGCTTGATATCTTCAAAGTCTGTGCCGATGGACTGCGGCAAGGTCAGAACGTGTGGCGGGTCGATGACAGAGACGTTGAAAACCAGTCCATTTCAGAGGCCGTCATGAAAGAAGCCCGGCAGAAGAGACTCGTTCCGACTCAGGTGAAAAAGACATTTATGGATTTTTATGTCGGGACCCTTTGCTTTTATTTTGATTTCGTGTATGATGAGAGCCGGAAACTTGCCTGGGAGCAGGGGGATCTCGCAGAGCTCCTCCGGTTTCATTCACAGAATCCGGACAGTGAGGCGAAATTGAATGAAATACGCCGCCTCCTTCAAGGCGACTGAATTTTTCCGGCATGACGGTGCCGGGAGTTATCCTATCAATACGTACTGGAGGGCCTATCAACGTGGAAATTTTGATTACTGGCGGTGCCGGGTTTATTGGATCGCATATCTTGGCAGCGCTGCAGGGGCGGCCGGATATAAAGGTCGTCATTTTCGACAATTTATCCGGCGGGTCCCGAGAACATGTGCCGACCGGGATGGAGCTGATCGAAGGGGATATCTGCGATCAAGAAAGGCTGGACACCGTTTTTAGAAATCATTCCTTCTCGGCTGTCGTCCATTTGGCAGCTCAGACGATGGTTCCTTTTTCTGTAGCGCAGCCGACTGTCGACTGCCGGGTTAACTTAGAAGGCGTCCTCCATGTGCTGGAAGGCTGCCGGATGTATAAGGTGCCTCATATTCTCTTTTCATCGAGTGCTGCCGTTTATGGAGATAACTTGAATATCCCCCTGCAAGAAGAAGCGCGCCTGTTGCCGACGTCGCCTTACGGCATTACCAAGATGACGACGGAGCATTACCTGCGGGTGTATCATGAGCTGTATGGGCTGGATGCTACGGTTTTCCGCTTTGCCAACGTCTATGGTGAACGACAAGGCGAAAAGGGCGAAGGCGGTGTCGTCAGCATTTTCTGTAAACTCTTATCGGAACATCGTGGGCTTACTGTCTATGGCGACGGCAATCAGACGCGGGATTTCGTCTATGCCGGGGATATCGCTCAGGCTATCGTCCGGGCCCTGCCCCTTACGGGCTATCACACGCTAAACGTCTCGACCGGAACCGAAACCAGCATTAACGAACTGATTGAAAGCTTTGAAAAAGCCGTGGGCCATGCCGTTCCCGTTGATTATAAGGCTGCGCGTCCCGGCGATATCCTGCGGTCGGTCCTCAGTAATCAAGCCTTGGCATCGGCCTTGAACTTTGCTCCTCAGACCGATTTGGCCCAAGGGATTCTCCGCACCTATGAATGGTACTGCAGTGCCGCTTCTAAGTGAAGGCCTCGCCTTGACAGGTATGGTAAAACATGACACAATTAACTAGATATGCCTATATAAGTATACAGGAGGAGAGCTCATGGCAGATGATAGAATCATTGTGGCTTTGGATGTCCATTCATTGGAAGACCTGAAGAAGCTCGTAGAGACACTGGGCGACCGTGTTTCTTTTTATAAAGTCGGTATGGAACTGTTTTACAGCGCCGGACCCGATGCGGTGCGGTATTTGAAGGATCAGGGAAAACACGTTTTCCTCGATTTGAAAGTACACGATATTCCCAATACCGTCGGTCAGAGTATTCGTGCCCTGACCCGACTTGGCGCCGACTTCATGACCCTTCACGGTACGGGCGGCCGGGCCATGATGGAAGCGGCAGCCGAAGCCGTTCATGATGAAGCGGAAAAATTAGGGATCGAACGGCCTCGTCTGCTGGCAGTTACGGTATTGACCAGCATCGATGAAGCCGCTTGGAAAGAAATCGGCGGCAGGGACAGCATTGCCGAGTCGGTAAAAAACTTGGCGAAAATTGCCAAAGAAGCCGGTATCGACGGTACCGTATCGTCGCCGTATGAAGCCAAGGAAATCCGTGCCATGAACGGTCCGGACTTTCTCATCGTCACACCGGGCATTCGGCCGACTTTTGCCGTTGCCAATGACCAAAAGCGCTTTACGACGCCGTCTCAGGCACTGGGCGACGGAGCTTCCCACTTAGTTATCGGCCGGCCGATTACCAAAGCAGATGATCCGAAAGACGCTGCCGAAAAGATTTTAGCAGAAATTCAGGGGGTATAATTCATTATGTTGACAGAAGAAGAAGTAAGACAGTTATTAGTCGAAACCAAAGCCGTATTGGAAGGTCATTTTCTCTTGACATCGGGACTGCACAGCCCGCTGTATGTCGAAAAATTCAATGTCCTCCAGCATCCGGAATATACGGAAAAGCTTTGTAAGGAACTGGCTGAACGCTTTAAGGACCAGAACGTACAGACCGTTATGGGGCCCATGACCGGCGGCATCCTCTTGGCGCATGAAGTCGGCAAAGCCCTCGGTACGCGGGCCATCTTTACGGAACGGGAAAAGGGCGTCATGACCCTGCGCCGCGGTTTCCATATTGAACCGGGTGAACGAGTCCTCATCGTAGAAGATATCGTAACCACCGGCGGTTCAGTCCAAGAAGTCGTCGATGTCGTCAAAAAAGCCGGCGGTGTCATCGTCGGTGTCGGCCTCCTCGTCGACCGCAGCGGCGGTAAGGCTGAATTCGGTGTACCGAAAGATCAGGTACAGGCACTGCTGCACTTGACAGTTCCGACGTACAAGCCGGAAGAATGCCCCCTTTGCAAACAAGGTATCCCCATGACGGAACGGGGAAGCCATCATTTAAAATAATCCGGGTCAGGAGTTGTTTTATCCATGGAAATGTTATCGGCCATAGGCCCGTTTTTTGTGGCCGGTTTGATGGGGACCATATTTGCCCGGTTTACGGGAATGAATATGAGCATGTGTGTTCTCCTCCTGTTTTTATATATGGGAGCCAAACCGGTCGAAGCTATCTCGGCTATGTTAATGTTTAACGTCTTTACGTACTTTACGGTTTACTCTCAGCTCCACGTCATGCGGATCAAAAGCTTTGCTTTTTTCCCCGGCGTGCGGCTGGCCATTCCTATCTTGATTACCGTCGGCGTGGCAGCACTGAATCCCTTTGTCGGTATCGCCTTCTTTATTCTCGTTTTCCTGCTGGAAATCTTTGCTAAGATTTATCGGGAAATGAATCCCAAGTCACGGCCTTCGAAGTGGCAGATCGTCCAGATGGTCATCTCGGCCGGCGTCTTAGTTACGATAGGCGCGGCTGCGGTTCAGTTCATTCCGGAAAATTATTACTATATTGTCGGCGGCGTTGCCATTTTGCTGTACGCTGTCATCATGTGGCGCATGGGGGATCGGCGTAAGGGTACAGCTTGGTGGGACAAGTGGCTCTACCTGTCGGCTTTGCTTACCGGCCTCAGCGGCATCGATGGGACGGATTGGCTTACGGCTATGCGCCGCAATCCTGAATCGGTCTTGTCTAAATGCTTCCCCATCGTCATCAATGGAGCTATGTTGATAGCGCTGGTGGCCTCTTACGCCATGTACCGCTATTTTTCGATCGGGGCCTTGTTTGCCACCATCGGTACGGCTGTCGGCATTCGCCTGTTTGGCTTATATGAACATTCGAGCAAGGGCAGCTTCTCGTACCTCACCTTGGGCATCGCCGTCTTGACGGCCCTGGTATTCATGATTGTACAGCCTGTTCCTACCGGATTCCCTATGGTTCCCATGGCTGATGAAACAGGATTTTTTAGCTTTTAAATGATTGAAGACAGCTCTTCTTTGGAAGGGCTGTCTTTTTTTGAGGAATTTCTTTTTTATTTACCTCTCTTCGTCGGCCGTAAAGCAGGAAAAATCACTTCTTTGTCGAAATATATAAGCATATGTCCTTATCTATCGCTTATTTTTTTGATGGGAGGGGGAGTCCCTTATGAAAAAGTGTATGATGGCAGCTGTGTTTATGGCGGCCTTGGCAGTTAGTCCGGTTTTTGCATTTAATGAAGGTCCTGTCATGGGTCCCTATGTATCGGCACCGGGATTGACGGCCATCCAGCAGTGTAAGCTTACCGTTGCCGGAAAAGTCATGGACCCGGCCGACGGAGCCGTACTGCAGAAGGACGATGTGGTCATGATTCCGCTGCGTAAAGTTGCCGAACAGTTAGGCTATACGGTAAATTGGGATCCGACCGACCAGAGTGTCCGCATCGAAATGAACATTGCCTATATTATCATCAAGCCCGGCGAAGACTGGTATGAACGGATCGGGACGATTAAGAAGATCAATTTGAACCGCATCTTCCAATATGGCACGGGACCGGTCAATGTCAACGGCACGATGTACGTACCGGCTCAGCTCTTTGAAGCCTTGTACAATAATGTGTCTATTTCCCCGCAGGATGTAACGATTACGCCGGCAGACCAGGTTTAAAAACATCCGGTTCTAGAGAAGACCCTGAAAAAATTCTTGACTTTATAGGCCATGGCCGATAAAATAGATAGAGAATATACGACAGTCCTGTGAGGCTGTGTGATTCTTATACTTCTAGCTTGTACCTTTAATATAGTCCGGAGAGGCTACAAAGGGACATATTTTGCCATGCTTAGAATATGACCTTTGCCCTGCGGCAGAGGTCTTTTTTTTCAAGGAGGATTCGATGGTTAATATACAGGGCAAGAGCCTGTTGGGACTCCAGGGAGTGCCGAGGGAAGAAATTGAGTTGATCTTGCGGGTTGCAAAGAAAATGAAGGCCGTCGTCAAGAGTGACAATAAGAAATTGTCCTTGCTCAAAGGCAAGTCGGTGGTCAACATGTTTTGGGAACCGAGTACCCGTACCCGAGGTTCTTTTGAAATGGCGGCCAAGTATCTCGGTGCCGATGTCATCAATTTTACGCCCCGAGGAAGTTCCATTCAAAAAGGGGAAAGCTTCCGCGACACCCTCTTAACGGTGACCGCCATGGGAGTCGATGCCATCGTCATGCGTCAGAAGCAGGAAGGCTCGCCGAGTTTTGCTCAGCGCTGCGTCGATCCCATTATCATCAACGCCGGTGACGGAGCTCACGAACATCCGACGCAGGGCCTCCTCGACATGTTCACCATTCAGGAAGTAAAAGGCCGCATCGAAGGGCTGAAGGTCGTCATCGTCGGCGACATCGACCACGGCCGCGTAGCACGGTCCAACATTTACGGCCTCAAGACAATGGGGGCGGACGTTCACCTCGTCGGCCCGCGGACGCTGCTCCAGCCGGAACTGGAAGCCATGGGCGTCACCGTTCATTATGACTTGAAGGAAGCCCTCAAGGATGCGGACGTCATCAACGTCCTGCGCATTCAGAAGGAACGCCAGGGCATCGGATTTTTCCCCAGTGCCGGCGAATATAACTCGCTGTTTGGTATCAAGAAAGACCGCCTCAAATGGGCGAAAGACGACGTTCTCGTCCTTCATCCGGGCCCGATGAACCGTGGCATCGAAATTGATTCCGACGTTTGCTACAGCGAACATTCTTCGATTCAGGAACAGGTCATGAACGGCGTATCCGTTCGTATGGCCGTATTATATCTGACAATTATGGGAGGCGATGACGTTGACATTACTCGTTAAAGGCGGCAGAGTGATCAATCCGGCCATGCAGCAGGATGAAATTTGTGATATCCTCATTGAAAATGGAAAAATTAAAGAAGTCGGTGTGAATCTTACGGCCGACAATGCGGAAGACGTTTTCGATGCTTCCGGCCTCGTCGTAGCACCGGGCTTCATCGATATGCACGTCCATCTTCGTCAGCCCGGCCAGTCGGGCAAGGAAACGATTGAAACGGGGACTAAGGCAGCGGCTGCCGGCGGCATTACCCGCGTAGCTACCATGCCCAATACCAAACCGGTCATCGATTCGGCGATTATCGTCGACGGCTTGAAGTATAAGATTGAACGGGAAGCCAAAGTTAAGGTCGAAATCATCGGTGCTATTTCTAAGGGCCAAAAGGGCCAGGAATTATCGGCTATGGGGGCTATGGCCAAAGAAGGGGTCGTCGCCTTTTCCGATGACGGCCACTACGTTGAAAATTCCGACTTTATGCGTAAAGCCATGGAATATGCCAGCATGTTCCATAAGATCATCATCGACCACTGCGAAGATGACAACCTCATTGAAGGCGGCAATATGCATGAAGGCGTCGTCTCCAACGAACTGGGCATGAAGGGCCGTCCGGCCGTTGCCGAAGACATTGCCGTTGCCCGCGATATCTTCCTCGCCGAAGCGACGGGGACGCCGGTCCACATCGCTCATATCAGCACCAAAAATGCCGTCGACCTCGTTCGCCAAGCTAAAAAGCGGGGCGTTAAGGTCACGGCAGAAGTCACGCCGCAGCACCTCATCTTTACCGATGAAGCTCTGCGTACCTTTGAAACGCGCTACAAAATGAACCCTCCCATTCGCTCGGACATCCACCGCGATGCCTGCGTCGAAGGCCTGGTAGACGGCACTATCGATGCTGTCGTTACCGACCATGCACCTCATGAATGGGAAGAAAAAGACCAGGAATTCAATTTGGCTCCCAGCGGCTTTGTCGGCCTTGAAACGAGTGTCGGCGCCATGCTGACGCATTTGTATCATACGGGTATCATCGATCTCATGACCATGGTCAATGTCATGTCGACGGCCCAGGCCAAAATCCTCGGTCTCGATGCCGGCGTCATTGCGCCGGGTAAGGATGCTGATTTAACGATTCTTGATCTCGATAAAGAATGGACAGTCGATTCCTCGAAATTCTATTCCAAGGGAAAGTCGACTCCTTTTGATGAAATGATCTTCAAAGGGAAGGCGGCAGCTGCCATCGTCAATGGTAAATTTGTGATGAAAAACGGGGAGGTTTTATAATGAAAGGTGTCCTCATATTAGAGAACGGACAGAAATTTTACGGCAATATGCTGATGGATGAACCGGCTGTCGGCGAAGTCGTATTTAATACAGGCATGACAGGTTATCAGGAAACCTTTACGGACCCGTCCTATGCCGGACAGATCATTACCCTGACCTATCCGATTATCGGCAATTACGGCTTGTTCCACGAAATCGAACAGGCCGATCGTCCTTATGCTGCCGGCTTCATCGTCAGTGAACTCTGTGAAGAACCGAGCAACTGGCAGAATGAAGGCCAGCTGTCTACCTTTATTATGACACACCACATCCCCTGCCTCTACGGCGTCGATACGCGTGCCATTACCCGGGCTATCCGTAGCCAGGGCGTCATGAAAGGCGTCATCGTACCGGAAACGATGGAAGAAAGCGCTGTTAAAGAACTCTTTGATACGCCCCTTGAAACACAGCTCGTAAAACGCGTCTCGACGCGGGACATCAAGCACATGGGTGACGGCCGCTACCACGTAGCCGTCATGGATTACGGCGCTAAGGGCAATATCCTGCGCGAACTGGTCAATAACGACTGCCGCCTGACGATTTTCCCGGCAACCACTAAGGCTGAAGATGTACTGGCTGTCAACCCCGACGGCATCTTCCTCAGCAACGGCCCCGGCGACCCGAAAGATATTCCCGACATCATCGATACGGTTAAACAGCTCATGGGCAAGAAACCGATTTTCGGCATCTGCCTGGGCCTGCAGCTCATCGGCTTGGCCCTCGGCGGCAAGAGCCGCAAATTGACTTTCGGCCATCGAGGTTCCAACCATCCGGTCAAGGATATCCACACCGGCCGCGTCTACATCACGTCTCAGAACCACGGCTACATCATCGACGAAGATTCCCTTCCGAAAGATAAGGTCGTCATTACCCACCGCAACCTCCATGACAACACTCTTGAAGGTTTTAAAGTTCCGTCCCAGAACATCATGTGCGTCCAGTACCATCCGGAAGCTTCGCCGGGACCGACGGACAATCTGTATCTGTTTACACAATTCGTCAAGATGATGGAGGAAAACTAACATGGTAGAAGGATTGAAGAAAGTACTCGTTATCGGTTCCGGTCCGATTATCATCGGACAGGCCGCCGAATTTGACTATGCCGGTACTCAGGCCTGCCGCGCCTTGAAAGAAGAAGGGCTGGAAGTCGTCCTCATCAACAGCAACCCGGCGACGATCATGACTGACGAAGATATTGCCGACCGCGTCTATGTCGAACCGATTTCCCTTGACTACGTTACGGAAGTTATCGAAAAAGAACGGCCCGACGGCCTTTTGGCGACCCTCGGCGGTCAGGTCGGCCTCAACATGGCCGTTCAGTTGGCCAATGCCGGTGTCCTTGAAAAATATAACGTCCAGCTCCTCGGTACGCGCCTGTCGGCCATCGAAGAAGCGGAAGACCGTGAATTATTTAAAAAGGCTATGAACGATATCAACCAGCCGGTTCCGGAAAGTGATATCTTTGAAGACGTTCCGTCGGCCATTGAATTTGCCGATAAGATCGGGTACCCGATCATCGTCCGCCCGGCCTTTACCCTCGGCGGTACCGGCGGCGGCATCGCTCACGACGAAGACGAACTGTTCATGATTGCTACTCGCGGCATCAAGCTCAGCCCGATCAACCAGATCCTCGTCGAACGCTCCGTTGCCGGCTGGAAAGAAATCGAATACGAAGTCATGCGTGACAAGGCCGATAACTGCATCATCGTCTGCAATATGGAAAACATCGACCCGGTCGGCGTCCATACGGGCGACTCCATCGTCGTCGCTCCGAGCCAGACTCTGAACGACTTGCAGTATCAGATGCTGCGCACGGCATCCCTCGATATCATCCGCCGCTTGAAAATCGAAGGCGGCTGCAACGTCCAGTATGCTCTCGACCCGAACAGCAACCAGTACTACGTCATCGAAGTTAATCCCCGTGTCAGCCGTTCGTCGGCCCTGGCTTCGAAAGCGACGGGCTATCCCATCGCCAAAGTTGCCGCTAAAGTCGCAACGGGCCTTACCTTGGACCAGATCACCAACGCCGTTACGGGCAAGACGACGGCCTGCTTTGAACCGACCCTCGACTACTGCGTCGTCAAGTTCCCGCGCTGGCCTTTTGAAAAATTCGCCTTGGCCGATAAATCCCTGGGCACTCAGATGAAGGCGACCGGGGAAGTCATGTCCCTCGACCGCTGCTTTGAAGGGGCTTTGCTCAAAGCCGTCCGCTCTTTGGAAATCGGCGTCAATTACATTTCCATGAAGAAGCTGGAAAGTAAGTCCCTCATCGACATCGTCGAACTCCTTCAGAAACAGGACGATGAACGGCTGTTCGTCGTCGCTCAGGCCCTGCGCCTCGGCATCAGTGAAGAAAAGATTCACTACATCACCGGTTACGACCTGTGGTTCCTCCATAAAATCAAGAACATCATCGATGTGGAATTTGATCTCCAGCGCAATAACTTGACCATCGACAACGTTCGTTTGGCCAAACGATACAGCATGCCCGATGCCGTCATTGCCGGATTTACGAAAAAGACGGAAGAAGAAGTACGTCAGTTCCGCGTCGACCACGGCATTATGCCGACCTTTAAAATGGTCGACACCTGCGCTGCTGAATTCGAAGCGGCTACGCCGTACTACTATTCCTGCTATGCTACGGAAGATGAAGTCAAACCGCTCGGCAAGAAGAGCGTCATCGTCCTCGGCTCCGGCCCGATCCGCATCGGCCAGGGCATTGAATTCGACTACTGCTCCGTCCATTCTGCCTGGGCTCTGCGCAAGGCCGGCATGAACAGCATCATCATCAACAATAACCCGGAAACGGTCAGCACCGACTTTGATACATCAGACAGCCTGTACTTTGAACCGCTCATGGTCGAAGATGTCATGGCTGTCGTCGAAAAAGAAAAGCCCGTCGGCGTCATCTGCCAGTTCGGCGGCCAGACGGCTATCAACTTGGCAGCACCGCTCGCTAAACGTGGTGTCACTGTCCTCGGTACCTCTGTAGACGGCATGGACCGGGCAGAAGACCGGGAACGCTTCGATGAAGTCCTGGCTAAATTGAACATTCCTCGTCCGGACGGCCGCATCGCTACCAGCGATAAAGAAGCCATGAAGGTCGCTTCGGAATTGGAATTTCCCCTCATCGTTCGCCCGTCATACGTCCTCGGCGGCCGGGCTATGGAAATCGTCTACAATGAAAAAGAATTGGAACGTTACCTCCGCGAAGCCGTCATCGCTTCGCCGGACCATCCGATTCTCATCGACGAGTACATGGTAGGCCGTGAAGTCGAAGTCGACGCCGTCGCTGACGGAACTGACGTCTACATTCCGGGCATTATGGAACAGGTCGAACGGGCCGGCGTCCATTCGGGCGACTCCATTGCCGTTTATCCGCCGCAGCACCTCGACGACGATATGATCGCCCAGATCGTCGACTATACGACGCGCATTTCCCTGGAACTCCAGGTCAAAGGCTCGGTCAACATCCAGTTCGTCGTATCGCGGGGCAAATTGTACATCATTGAAGTTAACCCGCGTTCGAGCCGTACCGTTCCCTTCCTCAGTAAGGTAACGCACTTCCCCATCGTCGAAATTGCAACCCGCATCGCCCTTGGCGAAACATTGAAGGACATGGGCCTTCACAGCGGTCTTATGCCGGCGAAGAAACACGTTGCCGCCAAGGCTCCGGTCTTCTCCTTCAGCAAGATCGGCTTAGCTGAAATCGCCCTCGGGCCTGAAATGAAATCGACAGGTGAAGTCATGGGTATCGGCCACTCCTACTCGGAAGCCTTATACAAGGCTGTCAACGGGGCTAAGATGAAGATTCCTGCCGGCGGCACGATTTTGGTTACCGTCGCCGACCGCGATAAGGCTGAAGCTCTGCAGTTGGCCGAAGGCTTTAAAGAACTCGGCTATCACATCATCGCCACGGAAGGTACCGGATCCTACTTCAACGATCACGGCATGCCCGTCGACATCGTCCGCAAGATTCATGAAGGCGGCCAGAACATCGCTACCATGATTCGCAACGGCAAAATCGACTTGGTACTCAATACCTTGACCTACGGCAAGCATCCGGAACGCGACGGCTTTAACCTCCGCCGCATGGCTGTTGAATTGGCCGTTCCCTGCCTGACATCCCTTGATACGGCTCGCGAAGTCCTGCGCGTCTTTGCCAATAAAGGTAAGAACGATGGCTATCATCACGTCGCAGCCCTTCAGGATTACGATATGGAATAAAATTTTCACGGACACAGTCTGATGATACAGAAGTCTCTCATGAATATGGGAGACTTCTTTTTTATGCCGGCGGTTTTGATATGGAGAAGGCATTGCCGGAGACGGTTTTATCCGCATGAATTATGCTATAATAAACGTAATGACAGAAAGGATGATGATCATGAACGTAAAACACAGCTTATTGACAGCGGCCGTTGGTGCCGCCTTGACCTTTGGCAGCGTCTTCGGTGCCCAGGCTTTTTTCAACAGCCCCTTAGCAGCCAACAGCAATTACCGGCCCATTAACTTCGGCATGGGCTATGAAATGTACGTCGATCTCAGCTCTTTAGAGACCATCAAAGATAATGGACAGGGATGGATTTTCAAGGTTAACCTGTTCCGTTCACCCGAAGATTCGGGGCGTATCGAAGGCACGTATCCTTTGACCTATAAAATTTTCCGCGGCCAGGCCTGGATCTACAATGACTCTACCAATACCTGGCTGGAAATCCCCATGCGGAAGAAACAGTTGAAGCATAAGGATATTGCCGACTTCGTGACGGTCAACCTCTGTTATCGCCAGAAGACAGGCCAGTATTTAAACGATGACTACGGCTATGCTCAGGGAATGGAGCGCTACTACAAGGGGGAGTCGTAACGGAGGCGGCCGTTCATATTCCGGCACCGCTCAAGGCCGGTGACTATATCGGTATCGCAGCACCGGCAACGCATGACGAGGGGCAGGATATTTCAAGGGCGGTGGCCCGCCTGACGCAGGCCGGATACCGGGTAAAGATGATGCCGACGGTATCCGGTGTCTACGGATACTTTTCCGGAACGGACGACGCACGAGCTCGGGATATCAATGCTTTATTCCATGACGATGACGTAAAGGCCATCGTTTGCCTCAACGGCGGCTACGGCTCGGCTCGTATCCTCGATAAGCTCGATTACGACTATATGGCGTCCCATCCGAAATGGGTCGTCGGCTTCAGTGATATTACGGCCCTTCAGGTCGCCTTATGGGAAAAGAGCCGCCTGGTTACGGCCAACGGTCCCTTGATGGTTACCTTAGGCGGTTCGAATGATTATACAGCGAATCAATTCTTTAACGGATTAAAACGAGCATCATGGCGCGGTGCTTTGGCACTTCCGGTCGGCCGGACACTTACGACCATCAACACGGGAACGGCCAAAGGCCCCCTTGTGGGCGGTAATTTGACGCTGCTTGCATCTCTCGTCGGTACACCCTATGCCCTCGACGGCACGGGGTGTATTTTGGTGCTCGAAGATACGGGCGAAAGCTCATACCGCATCGACCGCATGATGAATCAGCTCTGGCAGAGCGGCCTCTTGTCCCGTGTGTCGGCCATTGTATATGGCGATTTTACGGCATCGTCCCACGATGACGGTGACTTTACGACGGATGAAGTGCTGGATTATTATGCTCATCTGGCCCGGGTTCCGGCCATCAAGGGACTGCCTGTCGGGCATACTGCCGATAAGGCCTTTATTCCTTATGGTATTACGGCTTATCTCGATGCCACTGGACCGGAGGCCTCCTTATCCTTTCAAGAATGACGTATCGTGACGAAAAGTTATAATAATAATTATGTAAAAACAATGCATATTTTATTGACAAAACATTTTAATTCAACTATAATGAATTAAAATTCAATAAAACATGAAGGTATAAGCTATTTTGAAGTATAGATTGTTTTTTTCTGGGAGTGATGCATTGTGAAGACGAAAGTATTTATAGATGGACATGAAGGGACGACAGGCCTTCGGATTCATGAACGCCTGAGCCAGCGTCAGGATATCGAATTGATTCCCATTGCTGACGAAAAACGAAAAGATCCCGATGCCATCCGCGCCTGCATGAAAGACGCCGACATCGTCTTCCTCTGCCTTCCCGATGATGCGGCTGCCGAAGCCGTCAAACTGGCAGAAGGCTGCCATGTGCGCCTCATCGATACGTCGACGGGGCGGCGGGTGGCCCCGGGCTGGACTTACGGATTTCCGGAACTGTCCAAGGAACAGGCTGCTGCCATTGCTGCAAGCGATTTCGTCGGCAATCCCGGCTGCCACGCCAGCGGCGCCATCTCTATTTTACAGCCCTTGACGGCGGTTGGTTTGGTGCCGGCCGATTATCCGGTGACAGCCTTTTCCCTGACCGGCTACAGCGGCGGCGGCAAGAAGATGATCGGTCAGTACGAAGGGGAGAAAAGCGCCGATCTCTTCGCACCGCGCCAATACGGCCTGGGCCAGCAGCATAAACATTTGAAAGAAGTCGTTTCCATCTGCCGCTTGGCACAGGAACCGGTCTTCACACCCATCGTCGATGACTATTACAGCGGCATGGAAGTGATGATTCCCTTTTTCAGTCATCTGTTGACGAAGAAGGTCACGGCCAAAGATGTGTGGGATATATTAGCTGAGCATTATGAAGGCTGCCCCTTCATCCACGTCCTTGATTTCGGGACCGATAAAGGCGGCTTTATCAGTGCCAATGAAATGAGCGGTTACGATGATATGGAAATCGTCGTAACCGGCAATGACCATCGCATTATGGTCACGTCGTTATTCGATAATCTGGGCAAAGGGGCCTCCGGTGCTGCCATCCAGAATATGAACCTCATGATGGGCATCGATGCCGTGACAGGATTACAGTTAAAACATTAGAAAGGTGGAGTCAGTATGAGTCAGGTTTATGATAACTTTTGCGTACCGCAAGGATTTCAGGCTGCCGGTACGTACAGCGGATTATGCAGCAGCCGGGTTAAATTGGATGTCGCTATGATCGTAAGCCGACGAGACTGCTCCATTGTGACCGATACGCCCCAGGGCATGACGGCTCGTTCCGGAAAAATCCTGGTCCTGCACAATGGGACGGCCCTTCCTGACGGACCGCGCGGCCTTGAAATTTCAGAAGAAGTCTGTCAGGCTGTCGGCACCTGCGTCGATGAAGCCCCGGCTTCGGTAGCCCTCATCGCCAGCGGTGCTAAGGGCCGGTACTTTCGCCCGTCGCTCTTGATTCACAGCCTGAAAAATCTGACGGCCGGTCTCGATACGGATAGCGAGCCCGTAGAAGCGGTAATCGACAACGGCGGTGACGTATCTTCTGAAACGGTCTTCCTGGCAGAAAATTCAGGGGCCTTAAGCGGCATCGCGGCTGACGGGACGGCGGACTGTGACGGCTTATGCGTCATCATGACCGACGCTTCGGTTGACGGGACTATGATTGAAAAGGCCCTGACTCAGGTCAAGGCCGATATGGATACGGAGCATTTCACCTTCATCGTTATGGCCAATGGGGGAGCCGGTGCACAGCCGGTCGGCCACGATGCGTTGGCAGGGGGAATCGAAGCGTTACTGGTGAAATTAGGCTTTCAACATGTCTTGAAAGCCTGCAGTTAAATAGGGGGAAGACAATAGATGTTCAAAAGAAGTGATCTCGTATCGGAAGATGTAAAAGCAGTGACCAATGCCCAAAAGGCACAAATTTTAATGAATGCTCTGCCATATATTAAAAAATACAGCGGAAAAACGGTCGTCGTCAAGTACGGCGGCAATGCCATGATCAATGAAGATTTGAAACGATCGGTCATGGGGGACATCGTTCTCTTGAATCTCATCGGCGTCAAAGTGGTTCTCGTCCATGGCGGCGGCCCGCATATCAAGTCGGCCCTGGATCAGCTCGGAATCGAATCGAAGTTCATCAACGGTCTGAGAGTGACCGATGAAGCGACGATGAAGGTTGTCCAAATGGTACTGGCCGGCCAGGTCAATAAGGATTTAGTCAATCTCATCGGCTCCATCGGCGGCAAGGCTATCGGTCTTTGCGGCATCGACGACCAGATGATCAAGGTCCGCAAACAAAGCGACGAACTGGGCTACGTCGGGCGCATTACCGACGTCGACGTATCCATCATTCAAGATAACCTCGATAAGGGATACATTCCCGTCATCTCGACAATCGGTACCGATACGGACGGACAGGCTTACAACATCAACGCCGATACGGCCGCCGCTCAGATTGCCGGGGCCCTTAACGCCGAATGTATGCTGTCTATGACCAATATCGACGGCGTCCTCAAAAATCCGTCTGATCCCGATTCGCTGTTGACCGAAATCACCCTTGAACAATCTCGTCAGTTAGAACAGGACGGGATCATCGCCGGCGGTATGATTCCCAAAGTACAGTGCTGCACGGACGCCATCAAAGCCGGCGTCAAGCGGGTGTTCATCATCAACGGCACGGTACCTCATGCCATCCTCATCGAAATGCTGACCGAAGAAGGCTTGGGGACGATGTTCGTCGGCCACTATTCCTTAGGAAAGTAAGGCTGTTGGGAAAAAGGTTGTTAGCCCTGATTCGGGTAAAAAGGAGATAAAAACAATGGCAGAAGATTATAAAGCTCTTGATAAAGAATATATCGTCAACGTCTACAATCGAATCGGTGCCGTCCTCGACTACGGCAAGGGCGCGATTTTATACGACGTCGACGGGAAAAAATATATCGATCTCAGTGCCGGCATTGCCGTCAATATTTTTGGCGTCTGTGATGATGAATGGACGCAGGCTGTGGAAACACAGCTCCATAAATTGAGTCACATTTCAAACGTCTTCTATACGGAACCGCAGACTGTCCTGGCGGAAAAACTGTGCCAAAAGACGGGGATGAAGAAGGTCTTCTTCTCTAATTCCGGTGCTGAAGCCAATGAATGCGCCATTAAGACGGCGCGGAAATATTCTCATGACAAATACGGCGACGGCCGCCATACGATCATCACCTTGAAAAACAGCTTTCACGGCCGTACCTTAGCGACCTTGACGGCCTGCGGCCAGGAATCACTTCATCAGGATTTCGGTCCCTTCGTCGACGGTTTCGTCTACGCCGAAGCTGATAATTTTGACGATGTCAAAAACTTATGCGAAACGAATCAGGTCTGCGCCATCATGATGGAAATGGTTCAAGGCGAAGGCGGCGTCCATCCTCTTGATAAGGATTTTGTTAAACAAGTGGCCGCTTATGCCAAAGCCCATGACATCCTGATCGTCGTCGATGAAGTCCAGACCGGCAACGGCCGTACGGGCTACCTCTATGCTTATATGGGCTACGGCATTGAACCGGATATCGTATCGACGGCCAAGGCCATCGGCGGCGGCCTGCCCTTGGGCGTCACCATGTTTGCCGCTTCGACGGAGAAGACCCTGACCGACCATACCCACGGCTCGACCTTTGGCGGCAACCCGATCTGCACGGCCGGCGCCATTTCCATCATCGACCGCCTGACGCCGGAATTGATGGAAGAAGTACAGAAAAAAGGGCAGTATATCAAAGAAGAATTGGAACCGTGCCAACACGTCGACCACGTCTCCGGTATGGGCCTCATGATCGGCATTGCCCTTAAGGATAAAGACCTGAGTGACGTCGTCGAAGGCTGCGTCGAAAAAGGCGTCCTGGTCCTCACGGCCAATGGCCTGGTCCGCCTCCTGCCGCCCCTCAACATCCCTTGGGATGACTTGAAAGAAGCCGTTGCCATCGTAAAGAAGGTCATCGATAAATAATTACATCCATCGTTTTGCTGAAGCAGTCTCTGACGGGGCTGCTTTTTTGCTGTATAGGGCTGCCGTCTTGCTATTGACCGGTGAATTTCGTACAATATGGCTATACTGGTAATTGGGTAGTTTTTGAAGTCAATAAGGAAGGCCATATATGAAACATTTAAGGATAGCTTACAGTTTTGACGTACAATATTATTTTGTCGACAGTGACCGGGACATCGTGCCCATCGAAGAGACGGACTTCACCGATGTTGCCGTAGCCGTCCTGTCGGACGAAGATTTTGATTATATCGATGCCATTGAGGAGACCGGTTTCGGCATTCCCATCATGGTCATCATGCCCGGCGGCGATAAGCTGCCCGAATCGTATATCGATAAGGTCGACGTCGTCTTTACGGAAGAAATGGTCAATAAGAGCCGCTGCATTGCTGCTGCCGAACGCCTTGCCGGCCGCTATGAACAGACGGTGCTGCCGCCGTTTTTTGCCGACCTCGTCGACTACGTCAGTGAAAAGAATACGCCTTTTGACTGCCCGGGTCACCAAGACGGCTTATTTTTTAAAAAGCATCCTGCCGGCCGGTATCTCTACGATTTTTACGGACCCCATATTTTTCAGTCCGATATTTGTAATGCCGACGTCACCTTAGGCGACTTGCTCATCCACGAAGGGCCGGCCCTCGAAGCCCAGGATTTTGCGGCCGAAGTATTCCATGCTGACAAGACTTACTTCGTCCTAAACGGTTCGTCATCCGCCAATAAGGTCGTGGCCAACGCCTTGTTGGCACCGGGAGATTTAGTCCTCTATGACCGCAATAACCACAAGTCCGTTGCCATCGGTGCCCTCATTCAGGCCGGGGCCGAACCGGTCTATTTGGAGACGGCCAGAAACCCTTACGGCTTCATCGGCGGCATCGACGACCACTGCTTCGATGAAGGATATCTGCGCAAGCTGGCAGCCGAACGAAATCCCGAAAAGGCAAAATCCAAACGGCCCTTCCGCTTGGCCGTCATCCAACTCGACACCTATGACGGCACGCTGTACAACGCCCGTTATGTCGTCGACCGCATCGGCCATCTCTGCGACTATATCCTCTTCGATTCGGCTTGGGCCGGCTATGAGCAGTTTATCCCTATGCTCAAGGACTGCTCGCCCCTCCTCCTCGACTTGCATGACGACGATCCGGGCATCCTCGTCGTCCAGTCGGTCCATAAACAACAGGCCGGCTTTTCTCAGGCTTCGCAGATCCACAAAAAGGATAATCATATCCACGACCAGTCTCGGTATTGTAACCATAAGGTCTTTAACAATTCATTTATGGCCAATGCCTCGACGAGTCCTTTTTATCCCATGTTTGCCACCATTGCCGTCAACGCCAAGATCCATGCCGGTGCTGCCGGCCGCAAGATGTGGCTGGACTGCGTGAAACTGGGCATCGATGCCAGAAAGGATATCCTGCGCCGCTGCCATTATATCCGGCCCTTTGTGGCACCTGCGGTTCACGGAAAGCCTTGGCAGGACGGGGATACCGATGAGATGGCCCATGACTTGGCATACTTTACCTTTGAGCCCGGCGCCAAGTGGCATGCCTTTGAAGGCTATGGACCGGACCAGTACCTCGTCGACCCGTGCAAGCTCTTACTTACGACGCCCGGCATCGATGCTGAATCGGGGGAATATGAAGATTTTGGAATCCATGCCAATATTCTGGCGACGTACCTGCGAGGGAACGGTGTCATTCCGGAAAAATGCGACTTAAATTCGATTTTATTCCTTTTGACACCGGCCGAAAATAAGAATAAGATGCGTCTCCTCGTATCTCAATTGGTCCGCTTTGAACGTTTCGTCGATCACGACGTTCCCATGCAGGAGGTCCTCCTCGGCGTCTACAATTCCCATCCTGACCGCTATGCAGGCTATACGATTCGCCAGCTTTGTCAGGAAATGCATGACTTCTATAAATCCCATCAGGTCAAGGATTTACAGAAAAAATTGTTCCGTCGGGAATACTTCCCGGAATACGTCATGAGTCCCCAAGACGCCCATCACGCCTTTGTCCGCGGGCAGGGCGAATTGGTTTCTTTGGACAACATCGAAGGCCGCATCGCCCTTGAAGGTGCCCTTCCGTATCCGCCGGGTGTCCTCTGCGTCGTACCGGGTGAACGCTGGTCGAAGACGGCTGTCCAATATTTCAAGGCCCTTGAAGAAGGCTTGAACGAACTGCCGGGCTTTGCTTCGGAAATCCAAGGCGTCTATTTGGAGAAAGAAGATGACGGCTGCATCCACGCCTATGGCTACGTCCTAAAAGAATAAGCTTGTACATGAAAAAAACACGATTTCTTCCTTAAGCGGGAGAAATCGTGTTTTTGATTGAGTAGCTTATAACAGGTTTTTGACGGCTTCGGCAATCCGTTTGGCGATGTCGGGATTGTTCATGGTGTAGACGTGGATACCGTCGACGCCGTTGGCCAGAAGGTCAGCGATTTGGTCGATGGCATAGGTGATGCCGATATCGTACATGGCATCCGGTTTATCGCCGTATTTGGCAATGGCCCGCTGGAATTTGATGGGCAGGGTGGCGCCGCACATGGCAATCATATTTTCGATTTGGCGCTTATTGGTGACGGGCATGATGCCGGCTTCGATGGGAACCTTGATGCCGGCGATTTCACAGCGCTCGAGGAAGCGGTAAAATACGGCATTGTCAAAAAACATCTGGGAAATCAGTTCGCTGGCCCCGGCATCGACTTTGGTCTTTAAGTTGCGGATGTCGGCGGCGACGGTCTTGGCTTCAGCATGGCCTTCGGGATAGCAGGCACTGATGATGTTGAACTCCGGAGCCTTTTCTTTGATGAAGGCGATGAGGTCGCTGGCGTGTTCGAAGCGGTGAGTTCGTTCTCTTCCCGGAGTTTCGTCGCCGCGAAGGGCTAAGATGTTTTCGATGCCTCGATCCTTCAACTCCTGCAATGTTTTGAGCGCCTCTTCTTCGGTAAGGTAAATGCAGGGCATATGGGCTACGGTTTCGCAGCCCAGGTTTTTTATATATGTTGCGACTTCCGTCGTGCGGTTGCCGCCGTTGCCGCCGGCTCCGCAGGTCACGCTGATGAAGTCCGGCCGGATCTTGCTCAGTTCATCGAGCGTCGGGTAGACGGTTTCGATGGGCGTATCTCGCTTTGGCGGGAAAACTTCGAACGAAAAGACCGTCTTTTTGGCAAAAAGCTCATGAGTATGCATACATCAATTTCCCCCTCAGATCATAAGAAGATAAAGGGCTGCCTACATAGAGGCAGCCTCTTTTCTATATCTTTATTATATTGAAGATTTTGTTGCCTGTCTATTAGAAACTCGGTAAGATAGCGCCTTGGTACTTGTCTTCGATGAATTTCTTGACTTCCGGAGACTGGAGGGCTTTGACGAGTTTCTGGATTTCCGGACGGTTTTCGTCGCCGTCACGAACGACGAGGACGTTCGCATAGGGCGAATCCTTCGGTTCCAGGAAGAGAGCGTCTTTCAAAGGATTCAAGCCGGCTTCCATCGCGAAGTTGGTGTTGATGAGGGCGATGTCGACGTCGTCGATGGAGCGGGGAATCTGAGCAGCTTCGAGTTCGACGAACTGGAGGTTTTTATCGTTCTTTACGACATCCTGGACGGTGGAGGTGATGTTGCCGCCGTCTTTAAGGGTGATGAGACCGGCGCTCTGGAGAATGAGGAGGGCGCGGCCGCCGTTGGTCGGGTCATTGGGGATGGCGACTTTCGCGCCGTTTGCAAGATCTTTCAAATCTTTGATTTTGCGGGAGTAAATGCCCATGGGTTCAACATGGATTTTGGCGATGGCTTTTAATTTGGTGCCGTGTTCGCTGTCGAATTTATCGAGGTACGGCGTGTGCTGGAAGAAGTTGGCATCCAGTTCTTTATCATTCAAAGCCAGGTTCGGTTTGACGTAGTCCGTGAATTCGACGACCTTGAGGTCGACCCCTTCTTTGGCCAAGAGCGGTTTGATTTCGTTGAGGATTTCAGCGTGCGGAACGGGGGTCGCGCCGACGGTGACGGTGACCTTCTTGTCGGACGAAGCCGTCGTCTGGGAATCGCTGCCGCAGCCGGCGGCTAAGAATGCTACAGCCATCAGGGCCGCAGCGGCGAGAATGGAAAGTTTTTTGAAGTTTTTCATGAGTTATGCCTCCTGTTAATAGAATAGTCAGACCTTTTTGCTTCGCCATTATCCATGAAAAAAGCCTCTTCCCGAAAGAGAAAGAGGCTTGGTCTTGGTTCTTTATCTCTCGGAATAGTTTCCGCAGGAATTAGCACCGTGTTATCGGTTGCCGGGCTTCATAGGGCCAGTCCCTCCGCCGCTCTGGATAAATGTCGTTTCAATTGTCTTGTGTAATAGTTTACCATGAATGGGCAATTTGTCAATATGAAAATACTCGATAATCGGTGTCAATTTAAAATAATACGGTGCGAAAAAATTATCTTTTAAATAGGAAGGTTAATTGCAATACCAACTAGGACACTCGAGATAATTCAATCTGAAATTTAGATTCAGCATCCTCGTAAGCAAAGATTTTTCGAGGCAGTTCGTTGATCCAGTGTTCAATCATCGCAATGGTTTTAGACGACACCTTAGCTAAATCGCTTCCTTTGGGAATGAAACGCCGGACAAGACTGTTCTGCTTTTCGTTGGTCCCTCGTTCAAAGGACGAATAAGGATGGGCGTAATAGAAGCGAATGGACGGAAAGTGTTCCGTTAATTGAGCGAATTCACTGCCGTTATCCGAGGTGATGGACTTAAACACCGACTGTTTAGTATCCGGATACTGGGCCAGAATTTGCTGCAGCCCTTGTTTTACGGCAGCTGCCGTCTTATTTTCGATTTTCACCATATGCCGTTTTCGGGTCATTCGTTCATCCAA
>ENA-ORSO01000007-ORSO01000007.1-human-gut-metagenome-genome-assembly--contig:-NODE-7-length-186148-cov-16.381530_pt1 | contig 186148 bp, 202 predicted proteins | sample MGYA00241902_ERZ509168 | MGnify/ENA primary metagenome ERZ509168 (study PRJEB26280, sample SAMEA2338806) | human gut metagenome | biome: human gut; feature: human-associated habitat; material: faeces... | reverse complement strand
ACCTATACGGAAATTTTTTCTTACCCACCTCTTGACTTTTTATAGTTAGTCTTTCAATAATATAAATTAAGCTCAGCGTGCCTAAAGGGGCAGCAAATCCGCTAAACTTTTATTTCTTAAATTATTCCGGTATGTTCCAGCAAAATTTTGACACCGATAAAAATCAGCACCAGGCCGCCAGCCACGTCAGCTCTCTTGCCGGCCATAGCTCCCAGCTTAAAGCCAGCCAGACCGCCAAAGGCTGCGATAGCAAAGGTCACCACGCCAATCAGTATGGAAGCGAACCAGATATCGGTATTCAAAAAGGCCAGGCTGATACCAACTGCCAGAGCGTCAATACTGGTGGCAATCGCCAGCACCGCCATCTCCTTCACGCTATAATCTTTTTTGACATGACAGGCCTCGTTTGCTTCACGAATCATGTTGATTCCCAGATAAAGCAATAAGAAAAAGGCAAGCCAATGATCATATTCCGTAATATAATCACGGAAGGATACAGCGCTGTAATAGCCCAGCACCGGCATCAAAAACTGAAATGCTCCGAACCAGCTGCCGAAGCGCAATGCTCCGCGCAACCTGTTATCCGGTGTCAGCACCATGCTGCCGCAAACAGAAACGGCAAAGGCATCCATCGCCAAGCCAACTGCCAGCAGCAACAGCTCTGCTAAACTCATATTTTCTTTCCCTCACTCACTGTAAACAAATCTATTCTTTATTTTCCTTATGCAGCAGCTGCAGCAAGCGTTCATGATCCTTGCTTATCTTAATTACACGGAACACGCTCGTCATAAGCATCATTCCCAAGGCAATAGCACTGGCATCCATGCCGGTGGTTATGAGAATGTTCATGCCCGTGTCGTAATTATTTTCTATAATCGCCGCCATACCGCGATACATGCCGAGTCCCGGCACAATCGGGATAATACCGGGAATAACAAAAATCGTTACCGGCTGCTTAAAGATACGCGCCGCCAGCTCGCTCAAAAGCGAAAGCGCAACCGTGGCAAAAAACATGGCATAAAAAGAATCATACGCTAAATCCTTGCGGATATAGCAATAAACTACCCAGCCTACCGCACCGATAAAGCCGCTGACAGGCAGGCTTTTGCGCGGTGCCTGAAACAGAATACCGAAGGCAGCAGTAGCAATAAATGCAAAGCCAAAGGCTGTAAAATAATTTATGCCCACAGCTTCCACCCCCAGTGATACCATACAAGCAAACTAAATGCCAGACCAATCGCAATGGATGTAGCAAAAAGCATCGCCTCGGCAATACGCGAATTACCGGAAATCAAATCGCCGGCCATATAATCGCGCAGACCGTTGGTAAAGGCTACACCCGGCAGGAACGGCATCAGCGCACCTACGATGATATTGGTACGCGTGCATTCGCCGTCCATCTCACAGCAAAAAATAGCCAAAGCGCCGATTGCCGCACCGGAAAGCGCATTTTCCCAAAAGGCACTGGGACGATAACCGCCCAGCTGCTTTAACAGCACCATGGAAAGGCCGCCGGTAATAAAGGCCGCGATAAAGTCATGGCTGTTGCCGCCCAGCATTGCCGCAAAGGCTGCCGAGCTGATTGCCGAAGCCATGCAAACACGCCATTTGCCATAGGGCGGAGCCTTATGACGCAGCTCTTCCAGATACGCCAGCGTTTCTTCGTAATTCATAGGCCAGCGTTTCAGGTTATAGGAAAAATCGTTCACCGCGCTGATGACGCTCAAATTGGTGCTGCGATAACGGATACGGCTGATAATCGTCGCTCCCTCGCTTTCCTCATCGCCTAAAATAATAACCGTCGGCGTAACAAAAACATGAATATCATGATAGCCGTGCGTATGACAGAAGCGGGAAATAGTATCCTCTACTCGGGAGGTTTCCGCACCATTTTTCAAAAGCGCCTTGCCCATGCCAAGAGCAATATGCAAGGTCTGCTCACGGCTTAAAGGAGCAGCTTCCAGTCCCATTATGCCTCACCGCCTAACAGCTGCGCCACTGCCGCACGGAAGCGGTTGGCACCGCCCATAGACGGATGCGGCACAGACATACATTCAACACCGTAACGTGACAGCGTTGTCGCCGCCTTCTGACCGATGGCAACAATTTTCATCCCCGGACGCAGCTCCAGCAGCATCCGCGCGTACTCAATGCCTACATCAAGCTCGCTCGGTGAGGGCGTACGGTTAGTCAGCAGATTGCCTGCTTTATACGGATGAAACGGAAAAATATTCCAAAGAATAACATCAAAGGACGCAAGGCCATGGCTGTTCAGCGCGTTCCAGACAACAGTATCCGTAGGCTCGTTAAAGCCCTTCAGGCGCTGCGTATTGTTCAGCATTGCGCTGCTTTCATCACTCGTGCGGCGGTAATCCCATTCGCCCAAAACGCTTTTCGGCTCCACATCAGGATGATGGCCCAGCAGAATACGCTCCGAAGTAATAGCAATGCCGCTGAAATGACCGCCCTGATAGCCCAAGGCCTCGGCAATAAACAAATAATGTGCATCCGGACGCAGCTCCAGATAACGGCGCAGATTGGCACTGCGGATAACGGGAGCCTGCGGGCCTATATCACAGCTTGTATCAAAATCACGCCAGGGATTAAAAACCTGCTCGCTGTGATAGCTTTGTAATTTATCAAGAAAAGTATTAATCTCCATAATTCCCTCCATGCATTATTATACCGCATAGAGGCAAAAGGGAGCAAACAGAAAAATGCTGATGTACAAATTAATCTCTGTACATCAGCATAAAAAGCATTTATTTAATTTCAATTATGCCTACACCATTTTCGTTGGTAATTTCTGTACCATAAGGTGCGGAAAGCTCGGCAATTTCACTGATAACACGGTTTGCAGTTTCAAGATCAGCCAAACCCGGACGACCGCGCATTGCACGACCTGCCTTAAAATTCAGTTCCAACGGTTTCAGCTCAATACGGCTTATTTTTCCGTCAGTAATTTTAAAGGAAGCAATTGCAGATTCATAGCACTGTCTGTCAACAGCCAGACCACGAGTATCATTGGCACTACGAGCATCCAGTCCGTCTGCCACTGTATTTTCCTGATTCAAATCATACAGGTCATAAAATTCCGTCGGCTGACGTTCAACGCAATCATTTTGGAAGATGAAATCACCCAAGCTATAGAAAATCGGATGACCGTTGTAAATTTCAATACCACGCCAGATATGCGGACCATGTCCGACAAATGCATCTGCACCGCTATCAATACACAGCTTAGCAAAATCACGTGCAAAATCTGCCGGTAAATGTTTGTCAAGACCTTTGCGCTCATGGCTATGATGGCTCACGAGTACCACATCAGCCTGACGTTTTGCTTCTTTAATGGCACGCACAATACGAGCTGCATCCTTCTGATTCATCATTGTAACTGTACCGGGATTTTCATCAGGTTCAAAGCGAATATTACCTACATAATAGCCACCGACAACAGGTTTGGTAAAGCCTTCTTTTTCATTCAGCAGACGATTGGCATTAACCTCAGTCTGTTCTACAATTTCTTTCAGCTTAGCAAAATCTTCAGGCTTAACCTTGTGCACTGCCTGATAACGCAATACATTGGCTCCTGGACGCCCCAAAACATCTCTACGCGGATTACTTGCCATACCCCATTCGTTCATTGTTGAGGTAACGCCGATAATAGCAACTCGCGCATTAGGTGTATCCAGATACTTAGGTTGAGATGCCTCTTCCAGATTACGGCCTACGCCGGCGTGCAAGCATTTGTTGTCATCAAGATGCTTCATAGTAGTCAAAATGCCACCCAGATTCCAGTCGATTGTATGGTTATTAGCCCAGGTAAACATATTGAAACTTAAATCTTTTAAATCCTGTAAAACAGTAGGACGAGCAACCGCCCAAGTACCACCGCTTACAGGAGCGGGATATACTTCAAAGTCATGCAGCAAAATTTCAAAGTTTGTGAAACGCACATCATGTGCGCCCAAGAAATTTTGCAAAGCAGCAAATTTACTGTCGCGCGGTAAACGTTGCGTAATAAAAGAATCACCGGTTAAAGCAATAGATACTTCTTTCATATTAGCCTCCTAATTATTGCATAACAAGAACAGTCATACCAACAACCATAGCCAAAACCATCGGCAGAGCGTTACGTTTAGCAATTTCCATCGGATTAACACCTGCAATACCTGCTACGATAATAGTTGCACCGGCAATAGGAGACATTGTACGGCCAAGAGTACCGCCCAATGTAGCCATACTGCCCATTTGTACAGGAGTCATACCGAAATCAGCAGCATGAGGAGTAATCGCTTCGTTGAAAGCAAAGGTTGCAGCATCACCGGAACCAACGATTAAGCCTAAGAGGAAAGGACCAACGGAAGCAGCAATTTTAACAATTGCCGGGTTATTCAGCATAGCATTAGTGAAAGCTTTTACCAGGCCCATAGCATTCATGCCGGCAACAAATACGCCTGCAGAAATTATGATACCAATAATATCTGCATAAGCTTTTCCCATGCCATCAAAGAACGATTTAGTCAATTCCGCAGGATTAGTTCTGGTAACAGCCAAAGCCAAAATGCAGCCAATAATCATTGCCTGAGCAACCCCCATCTTAAACACAGGTACAATCTTAGTAGCACCCAAAAGCAGAATAGCGATTGGAATAATCGGCATCAAAGCATACAGATAATTTACTTTGAAGTTTTCTTCTAACTCCAGACCTTCTGCAAAATGGTCTTTATTTTCATGAGTCATATATGCAATAACAGTAATCGTAATAGCTGCAATAACCAAAGATGCAATGTTTGCTTTATAGTGGAAAGCAATTACATCCATAACGCCAACGCCTGCTATTTTTGCTACGAACGGGTTATGTGCTAAGCCAGGATTCAACATACTGCCATAAGTACCGCATTTAACAGCAGCAGCAGCCATAGCCGGATGAATGCCTGCACCCATCATAATAGGAATAAAAATTGCACCTGCCGCAGCGGCAGTACCGGCAGCACTAGGCAACGCCATATTTACAGCGAAAGTTGCCAATACAACACCGGGAATAATCAAGAAATGTACTTTGGTTAATCCTTTAGCCAGGAAATTAATTAAATGCTTGTCACAGCCGGTAAAACGCATTACCAAAGCAAAACCCATGCTGGAGCACGCAGAAGAAATCATACTGCTGCCCATCCCTTTGGCAAAGGAATTCAGAGCAGCCATCGGATTGCCGGCGCAAGCACACATTACAATACCGGCAGCAACCAGTACCATCCTCGCCTCATAACGCTTGATTAACAAAAATAAGGTTATTAAGACCAATATACAACCTAATATTAACATTTTCCAGTCCCTCCATAAAACAAAAATATTTTAGCATTATCATTATATGCGAAACTGGCATATTTGAAAAGCATAATAGTAAGTGTATACAATATACTTGCTTTCTTCAGCTAAATTTATATAGCAAAAGTACAAATACCGTCCCACATTTCTGCGGAACGGTATTTTTTAATACCTTTATTGATGCCACAAGCCATAATAATGAATAATATAGTTTGTTAAAGCATCCTCATATTCTGTGTCCGGTACAGGCTTATCCATCTGGTCGACCAAATGACGCTCATCCGACCAGTAAAACGCCTTACCGCCAAAGTATCCTAAGGCATAAGGGATATCCGTAGGCTGCAGAAGATTGCGGCCCATAAATTTATCCGGCACATCAATGCCCAACAGATATAAAAGCGTCGGTGCCAGATCAATCTGCGAAGCATATTCATTGGTGCGCAGATTATTGAGCGGTGCCAGGTTCTTCGACACAAAAATCAGCGGAATCGGTGCAATGCTCTGCTTATCATCAGCCTTGGTAACGAGCTTCGTATACTCGCCGCCGCTGTGCGGATTATGGTCACTCGTAATGATGAACAGCGTTCTGTCATCCATTAGGCCACGCTTCTGTGCTTCCTTAAAGAAATGCTCCAACGTTTTATCAACCCAGTAGACGCCGCGCACTGTAATAAACTGATTGCTGCGCACATTTTCCGGCATTTCGTTCCAGCTGAAGCCAGTATAAGGATAAGGCTGATGCATGTCCAGCGTTTTGGTAACCATCACCAGACGGTCATTCTTTGCCTTGGCTTTTTCCAGCAGCTTCAGTGTTTCTTCATACATTACGTCATTATGGAAGCCCCAGCCGCTAGCACCGGTATAGCCCTGCTTTTCCAAATATTCTTTGGCATAGTATTCGTTCATGCCGAACTGTGTCGGATACTCGCGTAGCTCGTTGGCATAATACTGGCTGGAAGCATTCATGAAAACACCGCGCATTCCCGCTGCCTGTACACTACGGAACAGTGATGGCGTATTTTTACCGGGAAGATCCTTATCCATAATCAGATGCGAACGGAAGGTAGCATTCAGGCCCTGCGTTGTCGGCACAGCAGAGGAATAATACCTGTTCATATGCGGATAACGGATAACAAGACTATTTAAAAATGGGGTAGCTTCTTCGGGAATATCATGGTTATAGTAGTTGATATAGTCACGGTGCATGGATTCCAGAATCAGCAGAACAACTCGGTCATACTGCGGTTTGATTTTGGCAATCTTTGCTTTAGGCTCATCAATTCCCATTTCCGTCAGACGTGTTTTATCCTTGGCAGTCAGCTCGCGCTGCTCCACATGCTTGCCGCCGGCAATTTTATCCGTATCAAAAATTGCCTTGCTGACAAAGTTCACGTTAACCGGTACGGAAAGCATATTGCGGTAGTTCATACGCGTCTTTTCGTTCTCTACCTCCGCATACATACCGATAACATTTTCCACGCCGTACATGCCGGCATAGCCAAGCAATCTGTCGGTAAGGTTCAAGCCCAAGGTGAACATGGCCACGCACAGCAGCGACCAGGCAAAGTTCGGCTTACGCTTTTGCGGCTTCGGAACGTAAAACAGCAGCAGAATCACAACTATGCTGATAACAATACCGGCAATCATCGTGTTGCTCATCGTCGCAAAAATACCTTTAACAGCATAGATATTCAGGTTTTGGAAGAGAACGCTCTCCACATGCATGGAGGTCTGCCAAAAATAGAAGCCGTCAAAAACCACTGCCAGAGCAGAAAATACATAAACGGCAAAATAAAGGATTTTCATCCCGATGTTGGGCCATTTATGGTAGCACATTGCCATGAGCAGCACAACAAAAATGTTATTGTTAATACCGGCAAGCACGGAAAGGCTTGTCTGCAAACCTTTATCAAGACTAAGCTGGTTTACCATAAAAAAGGCTTCGCCCAGATAAAGAATACCGATAACAATAACGGGAAAATAGCGCTGCAATCTGTCCGGCACACGCTTACGCCGGTAATACAGTACATATGCTATCTCTGCCAAAACGCTGTCACGCAATACATGATCAAAAATCTGAAAGCCAAACTCATTCAGCGGAAAGGGGTGCGTTCCGCCGAAGCTTTGCCAGGCAAAAAATCCTTCTACTATGCAGGCCGCGATAATAAAAATCAGCCAGCCCATTTTTCTGCTTATCCTATTCACCTTACACCATTTCCTTGCTTACGCCAAAAACTTAATCGGCTCGGACTCCATCTCAATTAAAAGCGGAGCAGTTGTTACAGCATCTCCATCAAGCTCTGCTGCAAAATTCTCTTCATTGCAGCGTACTTCAATTTTTTTCGCTGCACGGATAATAATATCATTATCCAGCGTCAGCGCCTCCATAGCAATGCAGGCCGCATAACGTATAAAATCCCCGCGCTTGTCACCGGTAAACAGCGCCGCATGTAAAAGAGGTGACGAAAGCGACGCACCGTTAAAGAGGTTGTAACGTCCGGCATAATAACGGCTCTTGCCTACAATAACAGAAGTTGCATCATACCACTGTTCTTCATCATCAAAGCGCACCTGAAAGCGGTAACGCCAGTTGTTAAACAGAAATTCCTTACGCATAATCTCTGTTCCCTGCCAAACATAAGCAAGCTTGTTGAGCAGCTTTTTCTCCTTTTCGGTCACTTTGTCTACTACAAGGGAATCAAAGCCTATACCGGCAACCGTCAAAAAGACGTTGCCGTTGGCGCGTCCCAGATAAACAGGCACCTCTATACCTTTGGATACTCGTTTAAACCACTTATGCGGGTCCGCCTTCAGCAGCAGCTCCTTAGCCACCAGATTTACCGTACCGGCAGGAAAAACGCTGATATAAGGCACATACTTGCGATTAGCCAGCTGTTCAATCATAGCCCTGATTGTACCGTCACCGCCGGCAATTATCACCCAGTCAACCTTTTCCTCAACTATTTCCGCAGCAATCTGCGGTATCTGGTCAAAGAAGCGGATATCTCGCATTTCTGCATTTTTAGGTCCTACTAATTCCTTCACCAGCTTATAGGTTTCATTCACCTTAGCCATCATGCTGGCAAAAAGCTGCTTACCGGAATTACGGTTATATAAAAGCACAACCTTCTTAAATTTTTTTACGTCTACATATTCTACAGGCATATCTAACTCCTAAAAATCCATTTTTTACGTGAGAGATAGTTCCATACAACAACAATACAGCTTGTCAGCACCTTAGACAGCATCGGCTGCCAGTCAAGCAGGCTGACAAAAATATACATCAGCAGCAGGTTAAAGGCCAAGCCTATACAGCTTACCAAAAACACCAGGCTAAGCTCCTTGCCGCGTTTGTAACGGCTGCCGCTGTCAAAAACCAGAACATTGCCCAAGAAATAATGATACAGTGTTGCCAGGCAAAAGGACAAGGCTGTTGCCAGCATGGTCAGCAGTGTAAGGCTCAGGCCACTTAAAAGATAGTGGAAGAAAATGTAGAACAAGCCCCACTCCACCAAGGCCGCCGTGCCGCCGACAAACAGATACAGCAAGAGCTTAATCAGCTCGCTGTCCGTATAATCAACACCAAATAATATTTTCCTGCGCATAGCGTACTCCAGTCATAGTATAATAGCTTATTATATCATCTTTAAGCGAAGTTTTCAAAGCTTTCCGCTAGAAGATACCGATGGTGACGTATTTATATATTTAGATAATTGTTGAAAAAAGATACACTGCCCGCTCCTTTTGTATAGCAGCATGACGCAGTAAAAAGCGTAACCATCATCGAATTCAAAGATGGCAAGCAGGCTTACCGCACAACTGTAAAACCCTGATTTCCCTCTCAATATCGGTTCTCCCAACCGATTTGTGGAAAAAAGTGAGGCTATCATACACTCTGGTGATAGCCTCACTTTTATTTCAGATACTTCATATAGAAAATTTCTATTTTATCAAAGTGAAATGCATCCATCTTGCAGTACAAATCCGATGCACAACACCAGAAATAATCAACAGCTCCTTATTATTGCCTTGTAGCTTTTTAATGGCATCTGAATTTAACTCAAAACCAAGAATAAAGATTGTAAAAATAGAGCGATGCTTTCGCACCGCTCTAAAAAATTTATAAAAACTTATTCTTAAAAGCTGTATTTTACCTCTTTATTCAGCACTACACCAGTTTCCGGATTAATATTCATCTCACCACGCAAACCAGAGGCACTGAATTTCACTTCATATTCATATAATCCATGTTCTCTGTCCAATTTCAGTTCATAAATTGACACGTCACCAACTTCTTTAGCAACAATTGCTTTTACATCATCTTTGGACAAGATTACATTAGCGCTACCGCCCAACGCTTTTCTTTCCATATTGTATTCTTTGATTTTACCATTTACCTGATATATATCAATTTCATATTTTGTCTGAGTAGCAGTATCAAAAAACTCCACTTCATAATATGGTTGCATTTTTTGCATTTCTGCTTCAGTATGCAGGTAAGTACTACCTGTTGGAACTTGCTTTTGCGCAATTGCACGAGCTTCGTCCGCACTAATCAGATTAGCAGCAAATGCTGTAGCAGAAATTGCCAAAACAGTCAGTGCGCCAGTAATAATAGCTGTTAATTTTTTCATGAGATAAACCTCCTTCAATGTGAAAAGTTAAACCATATTTAAAGTATACTAAATTTCTAGGATTTATATTGTGAAGTCTTTGTGACTTCTTTAGGAGCTCCAACGTACGCCAGCGTGAAAATCCCAGTTCTTATTGTTTCAAGGCAAGAATATATAAAACAAGTGCTGCCCCGTTTTTTTAGTATGAGTTGGAAGTTAACATTCACCACTAAACTTCCATTTTCCTATTGACTTAGAGTATACTTCAGGTATTAAAATATAAGTAACCAAATTATAGGAGGTAGATGAAATTGACACAAGAATTTGCACAAGCCCCTGTAGTAGGCTGCAAAAGAGTTGCCAAAACCGATAACGCAGGCTCTCATGCCAAAGTATATTTCACCAAGCACATTGATGCCGAGCATCTCATCAAATTATATGATTTAATTAATGAAAGCATTTACGGTAAGGTTGCTATCAAATTGCACACCGGCGAAAAGCACGGCCCCAACATTCTGCCGCGCGAGCTGGTGAAAGCGCTGCAGCAGCAAATCCCTGACAGCACCATCGTCGAAACCAACACTCTTTATCAGGGCGACCGCTATACCACCGAAGAACATCTCGACACCTTAAAGGTCAACGGCTGGACCTTCTGCCCTGTTGATATTATGGACGCAGAGGGCACCATTAATCTTCCTGTCCGCCACGGTAAGCATTTTAAAGAGGTTTCCATGGGCAAAAACATCGTCAACTACGATTCCATGCTCGTTTTAACGCACTTCAAGGGCCACGCTATGGGCGGCTTCGGCGGCTCCATGAAAAACCTTGCTATCGGCTGCGCTGACGGACGCATCGGCAAAGCACAGGTTCACGGTGTAGATAAGGATAACCTGCCTGCAGACTGGAACGTATGGCCCGGCAAGGAGCTGCTCATGGAAAACATGGCTGAATCCGCTAAGGCTACCATTGATTTCTTCGGCAAGCACATCGTTTACATCAACGTTCTGCGCAGCATGTCCGTTGACTGTGACTGCGTCGGCTTAAGCGCTGCGGAGCCGACCATCCCCGATATCGGTATCCTCGCTTCTACCGACATTCTGGCTATCGACCAGGCTTCCGTCGATCTGGTATATGCCAAGGAAAGCAACCATGACCTCGTTGAACGCATGGAAAGCCGTCACGGCCTGCACCAGCTCACCGCTATGCACGAGCTGAAAATGGGCAATGACAAATATGAACTGATTGAGCTTGATTAACCGCAATGAAAAGGCTGTCGCACTACGATGATGCGACAGCCTTTTTGCTTATTTGGTTAATTTAACTTCGTCAAACTGCTTGCCATCCGGCAGAAAAGCTTTAAACTCCAGAGTTTTCCCATCGGCCGTCAGCGTCATATAGTTGGCAGTTTCCGGCTTCGGCGCTGTTGCGGCATCCCACGCAAAATCTCCCCACAGCTTAGGATAGCGCACACTGCCAGCCACACCTGTCAGGATATAGGTAATACCGCTTCCCTGCGGTGCAGGCGCAAAGTTCTGCAGCGGCACACGGCGGCGATATGTATGCAAATGTGCCGTCAGTACTGCGTCAACCTTGTATTTTTCAAACACCGGCATCAGCCGATAGCTGAAATCAAGAAAATGCGTCTTGGTCTGCGCTCTGCCGGACTCCGGCCCGAAGCCGTAGAGAAAGATATCGCGGTGCATCAGCACCACCTTCCACTGCGCCCTGCTCGCCCCTAAATCATTTTCCAGCCAAGACAGCTCATCTGCCAGCAAATCAGGCTGGAAATTTTTCATCTCCGGAAAGTTGGTATCAAGCACCACAAAATGCACAGAACCGTAATCAAAGCTGTAAAACTGATTCGGATACTTTGCCAAGGCGTTTTGCGGTACATTGAACAAATGCGTATAGCTTGCAGGCAGGCATTCCTTCCACTCCAGGCTGTACGCCTCATGATTGCCGATTACAGGTGCCAGCGGCACAGCATCACTGAACACGCTCACGCTGTTGAACCACGTGCGCCATTGGTTAGCATCCTGTCCGTTGTCCACCAAATCACCAATATTCACGTAAAACGCACTCTCCGGATGACGCTTGTACGCTTCACGCGCCAACTGCTGCCAGCCGCTGTAATCAGCGCTTTGCGAATCCGGGAAAATTAAGGCAGTAAAGCCATCTCCCTTTTCGGTGCTCAGCTTGTGCCAACGTCCTTTATTCTGCGCTGTGTTGATGCGATATTCATAAGCACTGCCCGGAATTAGACCGCTTAAACGCGCAGTATATTGAATAATACTGTTCTTATCTGTAAAGCTGCTGTCTGTTGCCTGCACTGCCTTGATATCCTTGCTGCCCTTTAAACGATATTCCAACGTATAAGGCTGCTTAACCTTTGCTTCCCACATAAGCGTGCGCCCTGTTTTATTATCCGCAGCCACCAGCTGACGCGGATTGGTAATAGCAACGGCGATATCACTGCCCTGCACTTCGCTGTCGGCGTTTTTAGCGCAACCGCTTAAAGCTGCCGCTACGAAGCACAATATAAAAAGTAAAAGCTTAATTATCTTGCTCATGCTCTGCTTCCTTTCATGTTGCTTTATTTAAGTATAGCATAACACCTGGAGTACGGTCGAAGTCAAGCGCAAAAGAAAACAGCGGCCCTGACTCACGCCAAGGCAGCTGCTTGTTGTTATCTTACTTTAATAATCACTGTTTCCCCATCTTCCGGAATCACATAATTATCAACACCACGACGTACAAGCGCACCTCGCATTTGGCTACGTGTAATCGAAGCATGAGCAACATTATCGAAATGTGTCAGATACAGCTTTGCTTCCGGCAATGTCTGATGTACGCAATCCACATCTTCATCATTCATTATCAGCCTGCCATAAGCCCGCAGCTCCGCAGCGCAGGCATTAAGCATAATTACTTTCGGCTGATAATTTGCCAAAGTTTTACGCACGCCATCAAACCAAATCGTATCTCCGGCAACGTATAAAACCTTTTCCTGCTCTGCTTTAAATACTACACCACAAGCATCAGACGATGGCTTTATCGTGCCATGCAAAGCTGGTGTTTTATATAAGGTTATATCTGCAAACTTAACCCCATCATTTTTCAGGATGCGTACATCCTGAAAACCTGAAGCTTTTAAAGCCTGCGCATCATCTTCATTTTGCACAAAAATTGGCTTATTATGCTCCAAAACATCACCCAAAGTGCCCTTCTGCATATTGATATCTATATGATCAGGATGCAGATGCGTTACAATATAAGCATCAACTCCACTTAAAATGCTTTCTACCGTTTCCGGCAAAGCAAAAATCGGCATTGGTATTTTCGCCTTTACCGGGTCAACAGCCATGTAAGGATTTCCCGGCATACTATCGAAACAACCTAAACCATATTGCTCCACAAGCCAAGGATCTAAAAGAAAAGTTTTGCCACCATAAAAAATTTTATTCGTCGCACTGCGAATTTGCTTGATTTTCATTTTGTTCCTCCTTTAATTTTTATTCTATTATAGATATAAATTCACTGCAGCAAAAGAAAAAACTTAGTCCTTTACCGCAACCAATAAGTTGCGGTAAAATAAGATTGAGGTGAAAAAGCAATGCAGCCAAAGCAATTACAATATTTTATCACAGCCTATGCAACAAAAAATATCCAACGAGCAGCAGAAAAGCTTTTCGTGTCTCGCCAAGGAATAAGTAAAACAATTCGTGAGCTGGAACAGGAATTAGGCGCAGACTTATTCTTACGCTCATCAAAAGGCTTAGAGCCAACGGATTTTGCCGAAGCATTATTCCCCCATGCCAAAAAGTTGCTCGATGAATATAACTACATAACAGGCCTGAACACCTTGGCAAAGCAAAAGGAAAATGTTATCACCATCTATGCGCTTGATAACATCGTAAAATATTTAACAGCAGAATTTTTCTTTGACTTTCGCAAATTATATCCGAATATTATTCTCAGCATTATCGAAAGCACCGATGAGGCCGCTCTCAACGCCTTACTTGCTCGCAATGCAGATTTCGCTATTACTACAGATCCGTTGGACAACACAAATTTTACACTTACACCCATATTTTATACGCATTATTGCATAGCACTTTCTGCTGACCACCCTTTAGCTGCTAAAGAAAGACTCAGCTATCAGGATCTTCATAATCAAAAAATCATCAGTAAAGGCAGATCCTTCCGTTGTTTTCGCGACAATATGGAAAAATATATTCTTGGTAATGGCCTGAATGTAGATATTTTTGCGGAAATCACCGATATTGACGTTGCTCTGGATTTAGTAAAGGAAAGCAACGTAATCTATCTGGGCTATGACTACATTGCTGCAATGCAAAGACATCCTGATATCAGATGGAAGATGCTCGATGCTGAAGTAAGCGGTCAGAACATGTATATTGCAGGTCTAAAAAACACTCTTCCGCGCAAGGTGTGCCGTGATTTGCAAAATTTTTTATTGGCATGGCTGCCCATACACAACAAAGATAAAATTATTTTATAACCTCATTTCAAAAAAGACGAGCTTGCTGCAGCTTTCCGGCACCATGTTTTTCTTCATCAGGCCTTCAGCTACTACTTGCAAAATACGTTTATTTTTACTTTGCGCCGAATCTACCATCGGCGTAAAACCTCCCAGCATAAATATTCTCCTTCACAGAAATATAGTTTATTATACTTTTTCATGCAAGAAATCCTAATTGGTCAAAATATTTCTATCTGCAATTACAGTATTTTTATCATAAACTATAATATGACTTATTGCTTAAAAAATAAAATAGTAAAAAGCTTACAGAGGTACTGTATTTCAATGCCGTTTTTGCTATAATATAGGGTGAAGCTATCGCATGCTGTTATTTTAAACAAGGTATCATAAGGAGGAGACCATATGAGCTTAAAAATAATTACTAAGCGTTGCAAAGGCTGTGGTATTTGTGCGGCCTTCTGCCCGAAAAAAGTTCTGGCAGTCAGCGAAGTCGGCAAAGTAGAAGCCGTCGCTGAAGAAAATTGCATCAAATGCGGACAATGCGAAATGCGTTGCCCCGACTATGCTATCTTTGTAGATAAATAAAAAGGAGTGAGGTAACCCATGTCAAGAATCCTGCTGTTACAAGGTAACCAAGCGGTTGTTGAGGGTGCGATTGCTGCCGGTGTAAAATTTTACGGCGGTTATCCGATCACCCCTTCTACCGAAATTGCTGAACAATTAGCTCTGCGTCTGCCGCAGGTTGGCGGTAAATTTATGCAGACTGAAGACGAAATCGCCGGTCTCGGCACTGTTATCGGTGCATCTATGGCCGGTAAAAAAGCTATGACCGCAACCAGCGGCCCGGGTTTCTCCCTGAAACAGGAAATGCTCGGCCTCGCCTGCAGCGCCGAAATCCCCTGCGTTATCGTTAACGTACAACGTGTAGGCCCCGCAACCGGCCAACCGACCTCCCCCGCACAGGGTGAGGTTATGCAAACCCGTTGGGGCACCCACGGCGACCACTGGCTGATTACCGTTTCTCCGTCCAGTGTTCCCGAATGCTTCGATTTAACTCTGCGTGCAGTAGCATTGAGCGAAAAATATCGTTGCCCGGTTATTCTCCTGATGGACGAGGTTATCGGCCATATGCGCGAGAAAATTGAGCTTCCCGACAACTATGATGAAATTCCGCAGGCAGAACGCAAGCGCCCGACCTGCGCACCCGAAGATTATCTGGCTTACGGCTGCGAGGAAGGCTCCAAGGTTCCTGCTATGGCAGACTTCGGCAGCGGTTACCGCTGGCACGTATCCGGTCTGGTACATGACGAAACCGGTTTCCCGAAAGGCACCGGCGAAGCAACCCGCACCTCTCAGGATCGTCTGCGCACTAAATTAGAAGATAACTTAGACGACATCGTACAAGTAGAAAACTATCGTATGGAAGATGCCGAATTTGCTGTTGTAGCCTTCGGCGGCGCTGCCCGCACTGCTTATGAAGCAGTTGACATGGCACGCAAGGAGGGCCTGAAGGTTGGCTTCGTCCGCCCGATTACTATCTGGCCGTTTGCTGAAAAGCAAATGCAGGAGCTGGCAGGCAAGGTTAAAGGCATCCTCGTACACGAGCTGAACTGCGGCCAGTACGTTCTGGAAGTTGAACGTGCGGTAGCAGGCAAGGTTCCTGTAAGCCTGTACGCTAAATACGATAACGAATCTGCTACTCCGGCCGAACTGTTAGCTGAAATCAAAAAGGCTATGGCCTAACGGATGAGAGGAGAAAAAACGATGAGTGAAATGGAAAATTTAATCAATAAATATTTCCGCCCGGGCCGTCTGCCTCACATCTGGTGCCCCGGCTGCGGCAACGGCGTTATCACCGGCGCCATTGTAAAAGCAATTGATAAGCAAGGTCTGGCAAAAGACGACGTTGCAGTAATCAGCGGTATCGGCTGCTCCAGCCGTTCCTCCGGTTATCTTGATTTCAACACCGCCAATACTCTGCACGGCCGTGCTCTGCCGATTGCTACCGGTGTAAAAATGGCTAACCCTGCACTGAATGTTATCGTTTGCAGCGGTGACGGTGACTGCACCGCTATCGGCGGCAACCACTTGATTCATGCAGCACGCCGCAATATTGATTTGACTCTGGTTGTTTTCAACAACAGCATTTACGGCATGACCGGCGGTCAATATTCTCCGATGACCCCGATTCATTCCAAAGCAACTACCGCTCCGTACTACACTGTTGAACCGAGCTTCAATCTGCTCGATCTGGCAAAGGCTGCCGGTGCAACCTATGTAGCACGCGCAACCACCTACCATGTTCCCGTACTGGTTGATGTTATCGCTAAAGGCATTGCTCACAAAGGCTTCTCTATCATCGAAGCTGTCAGCGCTTGTCCGATTTCCTTCGGCCGTCAGAACAAGATGGGCGGACCTGCTCAGATGATGGCTTGGCAGCGTGACCATGGCGTTATGAAGGCTGTTTGGGACCGCATGGATGAAGAGAAAAAGGCAGAAGCAATCGCTGCCGGCAAATTCCCCATCGGCGTTCTCTACGAAAACAACGACGTTATGGAATACACCAAGGCATATGACCAAATTATTCAACGTGCACAGGAGGGTAAATAATTATGAGACATAGCTTTCGTTTCTCCGGTACCGGTGGTCAGGGCCTGATCACTGCTGGTATTATTTTAGCCGAAGCTGCCCTCTTAGACGACAAGCTGGCTGTACAATCCCAATCCTACGGCCCGGAAGCCCGCGGCGGCTCCTCCAAGGCCGAAGCTATCATCAGTGATGAGCCCATTTACTTCAGCCGCGTTATCTGCCCGGATACTCTGCTGGTAATGAGCCAGGAGGCTGCCAACAAGTTCATTGCCGACTGCGACGAGCATACCACCGTTATCACCGATACTCTTTTCGTAACTGATGTTCCCGGCAAGTACGGCAAACGCGTTGACCTGCCTATCACCCATACTGCCAACACTGTTTGCGGCAAGACACTGTTTGCGAACATCGTTGCTCTGGGCGCAGTAGTTGCACTCACCAAATGCGTTTCCAAAGAAGCAATTCTCAAGGCTGTACTGAACCGTGTTCCGAAAGGAACCGAAGAAGCTAATACCAAGGCTCTCGAAGCTGGTATGGCACTGATTGAGAAATAAAATCTGACCTATACAATTAAAGCTGTTGCTTTCGGCATTCACGCCGGAGGCAGCAGCTTTTTAATTTTTAGCTGGCTAATTATGCAAAATGTCATGCAAATGCCACAAACTTACGCTATAATATACAAGTACAATAGGCTTTTAACTTCAAGGAAACGAGGAATCTACTATGAAGATATTAAAAATATTATGTTGTATGGCAGCCGTCTGCCTCACAGCCTTCAGCCTGAGCGGCTGCAGTCTGCAAAAGTCTGATAACAGTCTTGGCAGCGGCACAATAAGCATCCCCACCTATGCGGTCAAGGCTCCGACAGCAGGCAAGCTCATAGGTCTTATCAGTGAAAAGGGCGAGCGCATCAGCAAGGGTCAGCCGCTTTTTGCTATCGGTGACGCAAAGCTGGATAAGCAAGTTAAGGACCTGGCAACCCAGGTTGCCAAGGCCGAAGCTGATTTAAAACGTATGCAGCAGGGCACGCCGACGGCAGCACCGGTTGCTGACACCTCTCTGGCGCAGGCCAACGTAGCAGCAGCACAGCAAAAAGCCGCTAAGATGAACAGTCTGCTGGCGCAGGGTGCAGTTTCACGCAATCAGGCACAGGCTGCCCAAGACGAGCTGCAGCGCGCTATCGCACAGCTGCAGGCAGCAAGCAGCGTAAGCGTCAGCTTCAAGCCAGCTTCTCCGGCAGAAATCGATGCACAGCAAAAGCTCATTGTACAGCTCAAGGCACAGCAGGCCGCTGCAAAAGCACAGCAGGAAAAAAATGAAGGCAACAGCCCCTGCACCGGCATCATTACCGATTTGCAGGCCGCTAATAATGCTACCGTACAAAAGGATCAGGTAATCCTGCACATCAAAGCCGTTGACAGCTGCAGTATAACGCTGAATGTCAGCGCAGCACAGGCCAAGGAGCTTAAGGCAGGCATGCCGGTAAACATTAAGGCTGCCGAAACACCTGCTCCCTTCAGCGGTAAGATAAGCAGCATTGACGGCACTAAAATCACTGTTACTTCAGACCAGAAGCCAGAAGATCTTAAGGACGGTGTAAAGGTAGAAATCAGCTTAGCAGCTTAAGCTTCCGATATCCAAACCAATAAATACCACGCAAGGAGATTCATATGCTTAACCAATTTTCACGTACAGAGCTGCTCTTCGGCAGCGAAGCAATTACGCGTCTGCAGAACGCCCATGTCGCTGTTTTCGGTATTGGCGGCGTAGGCGGTTATACAGTTGAAGCACTCGCCCGCAGCGGTGTCGGCAGCTTTGACCTCATTGATAACGATACCGTTGCTCTCACCAATCTCAATCGTCAGATTATCGCTACCCTTGATACTGTCGGCCAGCCTAAGGTTGAAGTCATGGCCAAACGTATTTCCAGCATCAATCCCGATGCCAAGGTAAATTGCCGCCAATGCTTCTTTTTACCGGAAAATCAGCACGAATTTGATTTCTCGCAATATGATTACGTTGTCGATGCGGTAGATACCGTGGCAGCAAAAATTGCTATCGTGCTTGCAGCCAAGGCAGCAGGCGTGCCAGTTATCAGCAGCATGGGAGCAGGCAACAAGGTTAATCCTGCCATGTTTGAGGTAGCAGATATCTATAAAACCAAGGTTGACCCCTTGGCACGTGTTATGCGCCAGGCTATGAAGAAAAACAACATTAAAAAGCTCAAGGTTGTTTATTCACAGGAGCTGCCGCTTTTACCTATAAATGAGGAAACAGAAAGCGAATGTCACGCCGAAGCACCCAAACGCCGTGCACTGCCCGGCAGCAATGCCTTCACGCCTTCGGTAGCAGGATTGATTATTGCCTCCGAGGTTATTAAGGACCTGGTAGGCTGGGATGACAGCCACCGCAAGGGATTAGCTTAACAACAACAGAATTACAGGCATAATAAAAACGCCTCTGCCCACAGCTCAAAGCGTGGTCAGAGGCGTTCCCTCATTACAATTATTCAAAAATGCACATAACAGTCAGGACGCCTAAGAAAACTAAGCTAACACCAGCGGCACTAAACATAGTAACTCACCTCCATGCATTCGCACTTTTTATTTTTTTGATGCTGTATTTTTACAGCCTGTGGGGTTTTTCCCTCATCTGCTATCTATTATAGCACTTTTTTGTATTTTGTATACAGTATTCTCGAAAAAATTTTAAAGTTTTTCTGACACCTACAATTGCTCGTTGCAAATCCATCGGCACTGCCTCATACTTGCAACTTTACCTGTTATAGTATATAATAGCGTTATGGTATTTTTATCTGCGGGTATAGTTCAGCGGTAGAACATCAGCTTCCCAAGCTGAGTGTCGCGAGTTCGATTCTCGTTACCCGCTCCATTTATGCTTATCAGCTTCAAGCCTTTGGCTTGGAGCTTTTTTATTTGCGCTAAAAAAAGTCTGACGACAAAGCATTTATTGCTTATCGTCAGACTGAAAATTATCGGGAAATTTATATGGCAAGGCATTTGTGACGAAATATACGGTGCTTCTCCTCTACCTCAAAGGCCGGCGAGAAAGTACCGGAGGCGAGGAACGGATGCCGCCGGCGTACTACTGCTACGTCAAGGCGTTCGTGACAATGTATACGGTGCTTTATCGCCGGCCTTCCCTACCAGGCACATTTAAGCAGATAAAATATAGCTCCCAAAAAGGCACCCATAACCGTACCATTAAGGCGAATACGCTGCATATCGGTATCAACCTTACTGCGCACCATCTCCGTCAAACGTTCATCGGCCATTGCCTGCAAAATGCGCTCCACGATATCTCCCAGCATCGTCTGAGCCTGCAGCAGTCCCAAGCCAAGTATATGCTGCAGATACGCCTCTGCCTTAGCCTTAAACTGTGCGTCGGAACGTAAATCCGTTTCAATAGTTTCCAACGCCTCTTGCACAGCCTGCAGCAGAATCGTCGGCTGCGCTGCCGCACTGCCTTCCTGCGCAAGAGGACGGCACAGAGCCTTAATCATATTATCCAAAAGCTGCTTCAAGGCAGACTGCAGAGAAATATCATGCAAAGCACGATTCTGCAGTGACTGCACCAGTTCACGCCACGCCTCTGTACCGTAAACACTGCCTGCAACACGCTGCAGCTGTGCATACAGCCAAGAGCGCCACTGCTCATCATCCTGCAGACGGTGAGCCGTTCCCACCAAGGCACGGCAAATGGCATCTGTTGCATCTTCAACATTAACAACATCCAGCTTTTTGGCAGCCCACAGCTTAATACTGCTCCACAAGCCTTCGCTGCCACGCTTTTCAACCTGCTTTTGCAGCTCTCGGCGAACACGCTCTCTGATAGCAGAAGATTCCGCCAGTGCTACCAGCTGCTGCAGCAGCCATTCGTAGCATTGCTCATCCCTACGCTGTGCAGCCAAGGCTTTAAACAGCTTATCAAGCTGTTCGTTGGCTTCTACGTCAGCCAAGGCTGTTTTTATTTTACCCTCAAGCTGCCTGCTTAAAGCCTGCGTATCGAGCTTATGCAGAACGCCTTCGGCAAAATTGGTCAGCAACCCCTGCAAACGCGCCTTGTTCTCCGGCTTTTCCAGATAAACTATAAATTTATCCAGAATTACCAGCTGCTTTTTTTGCAGCAGCAAGGCCTTTTTCGTCAAAAACTCCTGCTGTACCATTTGACCGCAGCCACGCACAAAACCCTCTCTGCTACGCGGCAAAATCGCCGTATGCTTAGCCATAAACGGCAGCAGACGGCATATCCAGGGCACCTTAAACACAGCAGTCACGGCAAACCAATCCGCAAAGCTGCCAATCAGCGCCGCTTCCGCCATATAGTAACCCAAAATCAGCCAATCCCACTTAAGCTCGCCGAAGTGCCCCATGTACAGCCCGGCATAATGCAGCCTGAGATATAAGAAAAGCAGATAGATTGCACCGGAAGCAAGAAAAGCACTGTCTGCATATGTCCAATGTTTTTTCAGGCTATTCATCCTAACCCACCAGCCTTTCTGCCATCGTCGCAATAATAAACAGCACCGCTCCCATCAAACCACCAATACAGGTGCCGCTCTTGCGGATATTTTGCAAATCATCGCCCACGCGCTGCTCCATTTTCGCAATCAATACATCCCTGTCATAGCTATGCAGCTTAGCCAAAACCAAATCATATACCGTATCATGCTGCATTGCCAAGGCCTGTAGCAGCAGCTCCTTCAATGCGCTGTCCAGCCTGCTCTGCTCCGTCTCGCTGTCAGCTAGCAGCTGCAGCCTCTTTTGCAGCAGAGTCAATAAAATATCTACGTCCTGCGTTTGCAGCAGCTCCTTAAAAGCCAGTGCCTTCGCTGTTGCCAGCTGTGACAGCTTGCTGTTAAGCCAGTCCGCAAAGGCAATATCATGACGATAATCCTCCATGCGTGCCAACAGCCAGTTATCAACCTGCCGCCGCAGCTCACTGTCAGGATCAGCCAAGGCATCCAAAGCCTTTTCCAGCTCCTGCACAAAAAGCGGTGCCAGCTTAGCTGCCTGCCCGCTCACAAATAAATTGCGCAGCAGACTGTCCTTATTGTATTCTTCCTCCGCCATCTGCGTCAGCCCTTCCAGCAAAGCAGTAAATTCCGGCTTATGCAGAATCTGCTTGGCCTCCTGCGTCAGCAGCTGCCAAATACCGTTAAAGCTGCCGTTAGCCACAGCCTTCTGCAGTGCGTCCGCCAAAATCTCCGGAATACGCAGGCTGGCAATATACTTAGGCAGCTCCGAAAGCAAAAGTTGTTCTGCCCGCTCGGTATTGAGCGACCTAAGTGCATGCTGTGCCAACGGACGCACCGTCTGCCACAAGCGTTCCACATTCTGTTGCTGCGCAAAATGTGCCAACAGCAGCTTAGCAAAGTTTTCTCTGCCGACAGCCCGCATAACATTTTCTGCCGTCAGCAGGTCATTGCTCACAAAATCCGCCAACCCTGTCGTCAGGCGCTCATAATTATTGCGCAGTACATCCGTGCCGGGCGCATTGATGCCCAGCGGACGCTTAAACAGTGCCGTCACACCCCACCAATCTGCCAAGCCGCCAATCGTCGCAGCCAATGCCGTATGATGTATAAAATCAGCCGCCAAACTGCCCTGCGCCCAAGGCCAGGCGCAGACAGCGGCAGCTGCTGCACCGGCCAGCAGGCAGTGCGCCTGTGTTTTTACTGTAGCCATGGTTACTCTCCTATCAACAAACGCTTTATATATAAATTTTTTCCTGCTATTTTTAATTATAGCACAAAGCAGATTACAGAGTAAGTAAAGCTATCCAACACCTTTAAACCACATAAAAAATAGCCGGTGCAAGGAACTCTCACTCACCTTGCACCGGCTATTTAAAATTCTCTCTCTCCTCGTAAAGCAGAAGTGCTTAACCTTTTTGTTTTAACAACTTTACAATTTGCAGAACTTCTTCCAAGCTGATATCTTTATCTTTGGCATCAGCCTGTTCATCTAAATCAACAAAGAAACTGCTCATGTTGCACTCTAATAAGCTATGCAACTTAAGCAGATTGGGCAGAGTTACAGGAACACGGCCACACTCTATATTACACAGGTGTGTCTGGGAAATCCCCATCTCCTTTGCCAACCCTGTTTGTGTCAGATTTTTTGCGGTACGCAGCAAACGGATTCTGCGACCAATAAGTTTAATTTCCTCTTGCAATTTCCTAGCACCGCCTTTCGGTTTACTTGCAACAAATTTTTTTAAACTAATAAAGCACTTATTTAAAGTTTACCACGTTTTTCAGATTTCGCAAGAGTTTTTTCGTATATTTTATTTACTTTCCTCTATATTTTAGTTATGAAGCTATTAAATTTCTAGTGAAATGCTAAAATTCTTTTTTTATGGTACTCTTGTTTACCTATCGTAAACTTATGTCTACCCCCAAGAATTTTAGGCTATCAGCCAAGCAGCAACCGGTCACTTGCCATCTCGGAGCCGCTTGCCTTTTCAAACATATCCAGCAAATCGGCTATCTGCAAATGCTGCTTTTCTTCTCCCTTAACGTCGATAATTACTCTGCCGTTATGCAGCATAATCAGTCTGTTGCCGTAACGCAAAGCATCGCGCATATTATGGGTAATCATCAGTGTTGTCAGCTGATCGCGGGTTACGATTTTTTCCGTAAGCGCCAGCACCTTCGCCGCTGTCTTCGGGTCAAGTGCTGCCGTATGCTCGTCCAAAAGCAGCAGCTTCGGTTTTTTCAGCGTTGCCATCAGCAAGGTAAGTGCCTGACGCTGACCGCCGCTCAAAAGACCGACCTTTGCAGTCATTCTGTCCTCCAGGCCTAAATCAAGCTCCTTCAACAGCTCATAAAAACGGTCATGCTGATCGCTGGAAAGACTCCAGCCCAAGCCGGGAGTTTCTCCGCGGCGGGCCGCCAGAGAAAGATTTTCTTCTATCATCATACCGGCAGCAGTACCCAGCATCGGATCCTGGAATACACGGCCGATATATTTAGCACGCTTATGCTCCGGCTTTTTGGTAATATCCTCACCATCAATAATAATCTTGCCCTTATCTATCGGGAAAACACCGGCAATCGCATTCAGCGTAGTAGATTTGCCGGCACCGTTACCGCCGATAACGGTAGCAAAATCACCGGGCTCCAGATGCAGAGATAAATCCTGCAAAGCCTTTTTTTCATTGATAGTTCCGGGGAAAAATGTTTTGGAAACGTGTTCTACATGCAGCATTTAACGCACCGCCTTTCTGGCACCGAATTTACTTTTAATCAGCGGCATGGACAAAGCAATTGCCACCAGCACTGAGGTAAAGAGCTTCAGATCGTTTGGCGGCATACCCATAGCCAGTACAACTGCAATTACAATACGATAAACAATAGAGCCTAAAACTACGGAAATCAGGCAATTTTTAAAGCTGCGTGTACCGAAAAGCACCTCACCGATAATAACGGATGCCAGACCGATAACGATTGTGCCGGTACCCATACCGACATCGGAAAAGCCGTTGGACTGCGCAACCAGAGCACCGGAAACAGCAACCAGAGCATTACTGATAAGCAAGCCAAGGATAATCGTTACATCAGTATCTACGCCCTGAGCGCGAATCATCTGCTGGTTGAAGCCGGTAGCGCGGATAGCAGCGCCAATCTGCGTACCAAAGAACCAGTACATGAAGCAGCCCACCAGAACGGTTACAGCCAGACCAACAACAAGCGTTGTCTGCGCCATTGACAGGTCCATCATAGACTTGGCAATTTTAAAAGTAGTATCCACACCAAGCAGGGATAAGTTAGCCTTACCCATAATACGCAAGTTAACGGAATACAAAGCAATCATGGTCAAAATACCGGCCAACAGAGCAGGTATTTTCATTTTAGTATGCAAAATGCCGGTTATAATACCTGCCAGCATACCGGCAACGCAGGCACCCAAAAGTGCGGCCAGAGGACCAAAGCCTGCAACCATCATGGAAGCAGCTGTTGCTGCGCCCAACGGAAAGCTGCCTTCTACCGTCAAATCAGCAATATCCAGCACTCGGAATGTTACATATACACCAAGAGCCATCAACGCCCACAGTAAGCCCTGTGCCACTGTAGGTATCAACAAACTAATCATTTCCCAATTCCTCCCAATCTTATTAGCGAAAAAAGAGCCTGCTTTTTTAACGGCAGGCTCCAAATTTTAATTATTTAATAACCTCTGCACCCTTCAGCAAATCTTCAGGAACCTTCAAACCAATCTTAGCTGCTTCCTTAAGATTGATGGTAGGCTTAAATTCTTTTTGTGCCTGAATAGCCATATCAGCCGGTTTAGCCTTGCCGCTCAGAATATCAGCAGCCATCACACCGGTTTGGAAGCCGAGCTTGTAATAATCAACGCCCAGGGTTGCAAGACCGCCGGCTCTTACCATACCGCCTTCAGCACAGATAACCGGTAATTTTGCTTCCTCAGTTACACTGATTAAAGTAGGAATAGCAGATGCCAATACATTGTCGGTAGGTACATATACTGCCTGTACATCACCTGCCAGACTGCGGGCAGCCTGTTGGATATCATTAACAGTAGAAACAGTAGCTTCCTTTACGGTAATTCCCTTAGCAGCTGCAGCCTTCTTCAGCAGTTCAACCTGCAGTTGGGAGTTAACTTCACTGGAGCAATAAATGGTGCCGATGGTTTTAGCATTAGGAACCAGCTTCAGCAGTAAATCCAGCTGCTCGGCAACAGGGTTCATATCAGTTGTACCGGTTACATTAGTGCCCGGTTTAGCGTCGTCCTTAACCAGCTTAGCGGTTTTATAATCGGTTACCGCGGTTGCAACGATAGGAATATCACTGGTAACATTTGCTACCGTCTGTGCCGCAGGAGTTGCAATAGCACAAATCAAATCAACCTTATTATTTACAAAGCGATGAGCAATGTTCTGCAGATTAGACTGGTCAGCCTGAGCATTTTGTTTGTCAAAAGTAATGTTCTGACCTTCCTTATAGCCCTTAGATGCCAAGCCGTCAACAAAGCCCTTGTTAGCTGCATCAAGCGCCTCATGCTCAACCAGCTGTACAATACCTACATTAACCTTTTCAGACTTTGCGCCTGCTTCCTTTTTGTCACCGCCGCAGCCTAATGCCCCCAAGGCGAGGGTCAGCATCAGGCCGGCTGCCAATGCTTTAATTTTGTTGTTTTTGAGAGAAATCATTTTCTACCATCCTTCCATGCTACAAATTATCGTATAAATGTAGTTAGGGTTATTTTATGCTTTTATACTTTATTTGTAAAGTTTTTTGAAAAAATTTCCTCATTTCTGTTTCCAATGTATATTTACTGTATAAAAAGTTACATATTCTTCTGTAAAAAGCAAAACTGCCCCACACTTATAGTGTGAGGCAGTCAATCATCAATGAAATTATTTCAGCAAAGCCTTAGCCTGCTCTTCGCTGACAACAAGATTGGTAAAAAGACCTGTTGCCAAAGCACCCAGCAACGCCTTATTCCCGGCATTCAGCCCAATGCCTATCAGCTTCTTGCAACGGCGCAGCTGTGCCAACGGAATATGCAGACAGTAATCATTGTTCCCGCTGATGAATTCACCGCGCTGATTATAATAATATGACAAAAAGCTTCCTACGGCCTTTTGCTGTTCCAACGCATCGCCGAAACGGGTTGCCGTTGCTTCATCAGGCACGGCAGGATAACCGCAGATGGAAACAACAGCAGCATCCAGACTCTGCCATTGCTGCAGAAGCTGCTGATAAACCGACCTGCTTTCCAGCTCTGCACGTTCCTCCTCAGAAGCGGGAAAGGCACTGCAGCCAAGCATATAGCAACTTCTGCCACAGGCGCTTGCCCATATTTTCACCAGCTCATCCGGATGATAGCCCTTATTAGGAAAATTTGCCGTACCGATCAGCGGATATACCATGCCATCCTGCGTATAACTGCTGCAGTCCGCAGCCTTTAGTACAACTTCACCCAAGGCATAGCCCCAGCCCAGAGCCAGGCTCTTGTCAGCCGTTGTTTCAGCCATAAGATAATGCATAGCCTGCGTCAATTCGTCCTGTTCATCTGTAAGCACACAGCCACCGGCCAAGGCATATTTAGATTGCAGACGCTGCAGCAAATCCGCCTTTCCCTCATCTCCGGCACGGATTTCGATATGCACAATTCCCAGCTCACGCGCTCTTGCCAGCATCTTGCTGACAGACGGACGTGACACATTAAGGCGTTGCGCAATTTGCGCCTGCGTCAGATTGCTTTCATAATATAAACGGGCAGCAGCTACAAGCTGTGCCCGTTCATGAACCGATAGCATTTATTTAACTTCTTCCATTAATTCGAACAGGATACCATCCTTCATGATGAAAGCAATGCGGGTATGCTCATCAGCCATCCAGGGCTCAACAATAACCTTATTTTCTGCCAGCTGCTTATCAAGGTCATCAACCTTATAAGCTACATGCACTAAGGTCTGCAGTTCTTCCGGCAACGGAGTATCTTTTTCGAAACGCAGGTATTCAATATGAAATTCATTGGTATCAGGAGTAATGAGATGTGTCTTTATGCCTTCTGCATAAATCTCGCCTTCTCTTGCAACAGTCGTCGGTACGCCGACATGCATAAATTCTTTCATTTAATCCACATCCTTCTGCCATAACTCATAAGCATGATAAGCTGCTTCCGGAGTTGCATTTTCGTGTACAACCATGCGGATTGCACGCAGCATAGCCTTCGGTGCGGCAGCCTGCAAAACGTTGCGTCCCATATCAACACCGGCTGCGCCTTCTTTTACGGCACGATAAGCCATTTCCAGTGCGTCGCGCTCAGGAATCTTCTTACCACCGGCAATTACGATAGGTACGGGGCATGCAGCAGTAACCTGTTCGAAGTTATCACAATAATAGGTTTTGATGATATGTGCGCCGGTTTCGGCCAGCAGACGTGTAGCCAGGGAGAAATAACGCGTGGTACGCTCCATCTCCTTGCCAACTGCTACAACACCGAGAACAGGAATTGCAAAACGTTCGCCCATATTTACATAATAAGACAAATTGCGCAGGGAGTCAAGCTCGCCTGCCGAGCCTACAAAGCATTGAACTGCCATGCAGGAAGCATTCATGCGAATCGCATCTTCAATTTCTACGCCCACATTGCCAAAGCTCATGTCGTCCTTGAGTACGCTGGTGTCAGCAGTACAGCGCAGAGCAACAGCCTTGTGATGGTTAGCGGGAATGCAGGTACGCAAAGCACCTCTTGTTGCCATCAGGCAATCCGCATATTGCATCAGCGGCGGAATTGTCAGATCAAGACGTTCCAGACCTGCGGTAGAGCCCATAATATAACCATGATCAAAAGCCAGCATAATAGTGCGGCCGTCATCAGCAAAAATCTGTCCCAAACGAGATTGCATGCCCCAGCCTGCGGATGCGTGTCCCTTTACCGGGAACGGACGCTCCGGCGGAGCAATGCCGATACCATAGTCTTTTGCCAGTACATTACCTTCTTTATCTGCCATATTCAATCACCTGCTTAATTTCTGTAGTACGGAGTGCGGCACGGAGCATTCCAGTAGCCAAGCAGCTCATCATCCATACGTGCAATGAACATCTGGAAGCCTGCGGTTTCCTGTACGGTAAGTATTTCGCCTACAGCACTTGCCACAACCTCAATGCCTTTTTCTGCCAACAGCTTATGGCAGGCACGGAAAACAATAAGCTGTTCCATCAGAGTAGTAGCACCGCTGCCGTTGATAACAACCATCAGCTTTTCGCCTGCTTTTACGTCCAGATCCTTCAGCAGAGCTTCCATCATAATAGCAGCTGTTTCGTCAGCAGATTTAATCGGCTGAGTACCGCCACCGCCTTCACCATGCTGACCCATGCCGACTTCCATAGTGCCTTCGGCAATATGAGCGATTTCCATACCGGTTGCGGGATGAGTAGCGCCTTTGGTAGCAACAGCGATAGTTGCCATGTTATCAGCAAATTTTTGTGCAATAGCAGCAACCTCTTCCAAGGATTTGCCTGCAGCAGCTGCAGCACCGGCAATCTTGTACAGAGGAACGCAGCCAACCAGACCACGGCGGTCGTCAGCGTTTTCACGCGGAGCATTGGCAACGTCTTCCTGAGTTACAACCTTAACAACATTAATGCCCAGTTTTTTCACCTGTTTCATGGTCAGGTTTCCGGTCAGCATATCGCCTGCATGGTTAAGTACAACGAAAAGTACGCCATGACCTTTATCTGCCATTTTAATTGCTTCTACGCAAGCCTGAGGGCCGGGTGCAGCAAAAATATTACCTGCAACAGAAATATCAATCATGCCTTCGCCAACAAAGCCGCTGATTGCAGGCTCATGGCCGGTGCCGCCCAAGGTTACGATGGTTACACGGTCTGCCTCTGCCAATTTCTTGTTTACAATAAGGTTGCCCTGTTCCAAGGTGATGATATCAGGATTAGATAACACAAGACCTTCCAATAATTCACTTGTCAGATTTTCCGGATTGTTAATGAATTTTTGCATAATGACGCCTCCGTTTTTTATTTATTATTTTTTAAGCTTGCGCTTTATCAGCAAATCAGATTGCCGCAGCCATTGCTGTCAGCAGAATAGAAATAGACGTTGCACCGGGATCCTTCGTACCTAGGCTGCGTTCACCTACGTTTTTGGCACGGCCGAAGCGTGCTACCATATCAGCGGTTTTTTCTGCGCCCTCGGCTGCAGCCTTGCCCATAGCCGCAAAGACTGTCTTCGCATCACCTTCGGCTGCCATACCTGCTTCAAGTGCGGGATACAGAGCATCAACCATCGTCTTATCACCGATTTTAGCTTTGGAAATATCTTCAAAATCCTCTTTAGCCTGAGCCAACATAGCGTGAAGCTCCTCCAAAGAAACCTCCTTGGCATCCTCTGGGGCAGCATCAGCAAGGCCTCCAAAAACAGTTCCCCATAAAGGTCCTGCACTGCCGCCGTTGCTGTTCATAAAAGCCATGCTCAAATCATCAAGTAAATCTTTAATATTAGCACTGTCATGCGCTTCTACCTTGTTTTTCATGGACTCTGCCATACGCGCGATAGTAACGCCATGGTCACCGTCACCGGCTACGCTGTCCAGCTCACACAGCATTTTACTTTTTTCTTCAAGCTCAACTGCTGCTGCCAAAAGCATTTTTTCCAACATTTCTAACGTAAGCATAGTTTATCCGCTCCTTTCGCCACCCTCATTGTAGCATTTGTCAGAACATATGTAAATAATATTTCTGAAATTTGTTTCTTTTTTTACTTAAAAAAAGTTCGCCGCACAAAGCACGACGAACCTAAAAATTTTCGATATCTTATTTTTGTAGTAATCAGATCAGGCTAGAAGGATCAACCTGCTCGCCATAGCGAATAACTTCAAAATGCAGATGTGGACCGGTGCTGTAACCAGTGCTGCCAACATAACCGATAATCTCGCCTTTTTTCACATATTGTCCTGCACTGCAGACAACACGGCTCATATGACCATATGCTGTCTGGTAACCATAATCATGGTTGATACGCGCATAAATCCCATAACCGCCAAACCAGCCTGCCTGTTGTACATAGCCTGCCGCACTGGCATAAACCGGCGCACCATAATCATTAGCAATATCAATGCCAGGATGCCAATCGCGACCATAACCGCCAAAGGGATTCGCACGACCGCCAAAAGGAGAAGAAATGCTACCACCACTAGTAGGCCATTGGCTAGGAGTAACATCACGACGATAGTTTTCAGTCTCAATAGCACTAAGCAAATTTTCTAAATCTGCCTTTTTAGCATCTGCCTCGCGACCTATGTTCTTTTCCTGCTCCAGCACAATGTTGGCCGGATTTGCATCACCCAGGACAGGACCACCCTGACCAGCGTAATCAGAAGCGTTGCTCTTAGGCGGCAGCTGTGCACCACTTTTTTCCATCTGGCTACGAACCTGGTCTTCCAGCTTTGATAAAGCTGCCAGCTTCTTCTGGTTAGTTTCTGCCATCAGGCGTAATTGTCTGATAGTCTGCTCCTGCTCGGATTTAGTCTGCTTATAAGCAGCCAGCTCCTGCTTCTGCTGCTCGTTTTGCACAGCAAAATGAGCCAGTACACCGATAGTACAAGACACAAAAACAAGGAATGAAGCAACTGCTGTCAAAGCATATTTCAAATGAGTCTTTTTTACATGGGTTTTAGCGATATTCTGACCGTCTGCCGGAATAAACCAGAAGGTAAAATGCTGATTGCGGCGCCAAGTACTGAGCAGCGCATGATAGCGTGCTTTCATACGTCCGACAATCTCCTGCTGCTTAGCCTGCAGCTTATTCACAACGCTCATAACATGCAGACGCACGCGACGCTCAAGCATAGTCAGTTGAATTTTTGCAACAGCTGCGGCAACAGCTATTACGGCCTTCACCTGAGCAACAATCGCAACTATTTTTTCTAAACAGCCATTGTATAATAACTGCACTTTTTCTAACAGCTTGGCAACCAGTTCGCTTGCCTGTGCTTTACAGTGATTATATAATGATTGCACTTCTTCTGCCAGCTTAGCATACAATTCGTTTACTTTTTTTCCGCAACAATCATATATTGATTGCATTTTCTCATTACATCGCTCCAAGAAATTTTGACTCATCCTGATACTCCTTTTATTTTTAATATCTATTAAACTGCTATGCTTTTATTTTTTACGAAGCTAATACAACATTTATATTTTAATACTTTTCACGCATTTAGTCAAATTTTTGACTAAAATTCCGCCCGGACTATCATTAAGCTTGCGAAATAAATTATGCACAATATATTTTCCTTAGCAGCTGCTGCCTCCCCGCAGATTCTCGGCTTTTATTTTACATTATAGCCACAAGCAAGCAATTTAGTTATATAGTAAATTTAAAAACAGACTTGTTTTGTTTTTCTTACACTATATAAAATAATTCTGTTTACACGCTAATTTTCTAACTTATAGTGCTTTTGCTTACTTGACAAACACCGCCCTCTTTTGTAAGATAAATATATAATATATGGGGGTATAGCTCAGCTGGGAGAGCGCTTGAATGGCATTCAAGAGGTCAGCGGTTCGATCCCGCTTATCTCCACCAGAATTTACTAAGCCGTTGGTTTGACCAACGGCTTTTTTATTGCAGAGCATCTATTTTCTAGCCAAATTCTCTGTTACCGCAAAGCGAAATTGAAACCAAATTGCAACCAACAAGCATTATTTTTACCCGCGCATAAAAACAGCACCCACGCGAAACCCGCATGGGTGCTTGATTTTTTAATGGAGCTACTGACGGGATTTGAACCTGCGACCTACTGATTACGAATTAACAGTACCAACCACCATCAAAACAGCTCAACCCCTTGTACAGCAAGGCTTTCGAGGTTTTCGAGAGCCTTGCTGTATTTGTCTCATTTGCCATATTTTGCCCTATTTTTCATGCTATTTGCAACCAAACTTGAACCACAAAGCGACCGGGTTTACCGATTTGGTAGGTCGCTTTGTGGTTTCAATTCATTCTTCTCTTTTGGCCCTCATGCCCGCTATCCACAGGTCAAACACTTTGCTTTCCGCGGCATCGGGGTCGCACATATAGGCTTTGGCCATCCTCACATAGTTGCTCGTGTCGTTCCCCAGAACTTCCACAAAATCGCTATGCAGCATATTCATAACATAATACCAATCAGCCTTGCATTGAATCCCTTGCTGGTCAGCAAGTTGGCTAGTCTGCTCATACGTCCAATGTTCCCCACGTGTGCCGTCAACATTTTTCATTTTAGATACTGCTTTTTTCGCCAGTTCTTCATCAAAGTGCTGACCGTAAGCCACACAATGCAGCTTATAAGCGGTGTCCCAAAACAGCCTTGGGCAGCGGCCGCGGATTTCCTCCAACGCTTCACAAACTATTTCTTCCATTTCCTTAATCTTTTCCGGGTTGGCACTCACTTGCTCCCAGTATTTCTTTAGCTTGTGCATGATGTTTGCCTCCTTATGCCATTTTTACAACACTCAGAGAAGCATTGGTAATCGTCCCCGCAGCAGTCGCCTGTACTTGTAACATGGAGTTGTTGTTAATTACGCAACAACTCGGCAAAACGCGAATCAGCGTAGCAAAACTAACATTATATGTATCGCCAGTTGCTCCTGTCACTGTCGCTTCCGCTCCCGGCACAGCCACGCCGTTGCGGATGAGCTGCAAGCCAATGTCACCAGCGGCGGTCGGCGTTACGTCGGCGTTCAGTGTCACGAGGTACAGGCCCCGGAGCAGGTTCACGGTAGTATTGCCCGCGGTGTGCCCGATTGCCACGCCAGTCAGCAGATTATTGGTAGGAAAATTCACGAATCCGTTCGCTGCTACGGTTTGCGCAGCGGTTGCGACGGTTGTTAATGCGGATTTTTGATTGCAAATCATTTGTTTCACCCCTTTAGTTAAAGCAATAGGGACGGTTTGCACCGTCCCTAACAGTGCAGTTTATGCACATTTATAAAGCTGTTAAGCTAACTGCTGCTGATATGCACAGCCACAAGCGCCAGCTACATTAGCAGCGATGCTCTGATACGGGCTGTTGGTAATATAAGCGGGCTGCGGATAAGGTCTCAGCGTACCGATAAGGTTAGCACTCTGAGCCTGCTGAGACAGTTGGAAATTAGCAGTCTGCAAGTCGCGGTCGCGGTCTGCGAGCTTGTCTCTCAAATCTTGAATCTGATTAGCTACCATAATTGCTCTGGTCTTTTCTCCGTCCTCTTTGACGGCGTTTACGATAGCACAAGTATTCTGTGCATTTTCGTAACGTACCGCGTCAATATTTCTGTTAGTTTCGCAGCAGCACTGCTGTTGAGCAAAACGATTCTCCGCAAGCTGGTTGCCAAGCTGATAACCTGTTTGCATAAGGTCGCGTTGAATGCCGTTAAAGCCATTAAGCATGGTAGTGTTCTGGGCATAAAAGCCGTCACACAGGCCGTTCTGGACGCCACGGATGCCGTCTTTAATATCTTGCATGGAAAACTGGTCTGCAATCTGGTCGCGCGTCATGGAACCGTTTGCGAAGATTTCAGCACCCATGTTGCCACGATTGTTCCAGTTGCCTCCCCAACCGCCCATCATTACGAAAATAATGAGAATCCATGCCCACCAGCCGCCGCCGAAGCCCATGCAGTCGCCATAGCCGCGGTTCATGTCCATTACAGGTACTACACCTGCGCCGCCATTTTCTAAAGTCATGATAATTCACTCCTTCCGATGATATATGCGAACTCTCTGTGCGCATCAAAGAGTTAAGCCGAAATTAGATAACATCTGCTGAAGCTGCTCGTCGCTCATGCCACGTTGCTTCGCGAGGTTGCGTACAGTTTCTTTCAACTGTACCTCGTTTTTGCCTTTGCCCATCTGCATGGCGCGCCCCATCATAGGATTCTGCTGCGCCATTTGCGTAAGCATTTGCATTGGGTTGCCACTATTCTGTAACATTGCCATTATTTGCATCGGGTTCATGGTTCATACCTCCTAACTGTTTCTCCAATTTATCCACACGTTGAATCAAGTTATCAACATAACTTCGTTCAGCATATACAACTTGTTTCTGCTCCTGTGGATTACTTAATTGATAAACTCTGAATACAGGCAGCCCGTTTAGGTCTATAGACTTCTCGTAAATCTTTCCCTCCGCCGGACATGGGAAGAAGGTACTACTGCCGTCAAGGTCTATCTGTGCAGCCTTTGCTTCATCTATACCGGTCACCACTCTGCCTTTTAATGCTTGAGGCATCTGACTCATAGGCATTTGCGGTTGCTGATACATCTGCATCTGTTGCTGCAAATAATTTAATCGCTGTTGCATCTGCGGTGCAGCTCCCACATAAGGATTCGGTGTGTATTGTTGTCCGTACATTGTTATCACCTCACACTTATATTTTGCGATATTTTTGTTAAATCGTTCTATCAACATTCCCTCATCATTCAGACATATATTTTGTATTTAACGCATAAAAAATAAGCCCCTTAGGCATACGATACAAAGTCGTATACCCAAGGGGCTTCGTTTTATTCTAGATTTCAAAACACGTAAAACAGAATCATATACAGCAGCAACATCGCGCTCAACAGTCTTGTCGGAAATATTCATTTCCATGCCAATCTGGTAATTCATCAGCCCGTCGACGAATCGTTTCTCGCAGACAACGTATTGCCGAGGGCTGACCTTTGCTTCGTGCAGCATGGCGTAAAATTCTTCTCGCGTCGAATTATGCAACCAATCCCTTGCACGCTTTTTGAAATCGTCCATATTATGTTGCGATTGCCACCGCTAAAGCGCCGCCTAGCAATACCCATGCTATGTTGCGCTGTGTCTTAATTATCCGTTGCTGCCTTTTTACCTCTTTCGCGTATAGTTCTAGTGAGTCGTTGGCAGTCTGCAATAGCAGCTCGTTGCTGCTCGATTGTTGCTTCAATACTGTCAGCTCTGCTTGCAGCTTCTTGGTTTGCACTTGCGCTTCGCTCAAGGCTGCTTGTGACTTTGCCAGCTCTGCTTTCAGCACTCTGCAATCCCTCGCTAATTTTGTGTTGCTGCTCGCGAGCTGTTCTAATCTCGTGTCGAACAGCATCAACTCGCTCTCTGTTATCGTGTACTCCGCTTCCGCTATCGTGCGTTCTGCTTCCTGCGCCGAAGCTGAACCAGATACCAACGCACAAGAAGATAGCAAGAGCAATAAACAAAAGGCGATTGTTTTTAATAAATGTTTTAAATCCATCCATTTTTACCTCATATAACAGCAACAAGGGGACAAATTGTCCCCCTGTTGAACTGTTTGTGCTTTGTCGCTAGTTGGTTATCACAAGCCGAAATAGTGGTGCAGTGCGCCTAACGCAAAGCCCAGCACAAGTCCAGCCAGAAATTTCTTATCAGTGACATACTCTAAAAAGTTATCAACTTTCTCCATCATCGTTTATTCACCTACCTTTCTTAATGCAGCCTATACCATTCGGCATTGCCGCGGATGGTCTGCATCTTTTCGTAAAGTTTTCTGCCGGGGCAAGCTGTAGCCATTAAATCTCTATGTCCGACTACAATATCGTCGGAAGCAATAAGTCCGTAAATGTTACACAGCTCAGCTATAAGCTGAGATAGAGAACTTAACTGCGCTTCCGTAGGTTCTGCAATATCAAAATTGCCACACACATGGATGCCGATAGTGTCTCTGTTTCTACCGTAAGTGTGAGCACCAACAGCCCATCTAGGTCTGCCTCGCTCCACTGTGCCGTCCTTGCGGATGACATAATGGTAGCCGATGCCAGCCCAACCTTGAGCCTTATGCGATGCGTGAATTTCAGCAGCGGATAAATCATCGTCTGACGGGTCGCCTGTGTGATGCACAACAATCATGTTTGTGCTCTGGCGCTCGTTCAAACTATCAAAATTTAAATCTGTTTCAATGACGTTCGTGTTTCTCACCGTCCTTTTTGTCCTCAAGCCTGTCGGGTATGCCGTTGCCGTTTACATCGACAAAGCACCCGGCGATAAATGTCACGAAGCCAATCATAGCGGGGCCTATCATTTCTTTTATTATCGCCAGCAAATCGCTCATTATGATTTTGCCGAACCACGCTTGGTAGCACCATGCCGCGTAATACGTCAGCACTAAAAGTACCACCAAAGCGAAGTACGACATTATCATCCATTTAATAGGCGACTGCATATCGCTGACTTTGTTCTTTGCTACCTCAATATATTTCCCGAGATAGTCTTTGAACTTGCTGAACATCAGTCATCAACACCTTTGGAACAGCAGCACTTGCGAACATCGTCGACCTCTCTTTTAACCTCTTGATAGCGCAGCAATAAGGAATTTAACTGTTCCTCGGTAGTGGCCTGTGCTACACGAATGTCGTTTATCACCTTGGTCAACTCTTTCACCGCAAGCGTGTTGTTGTCGATGCTCTGATGCAGTGCATCGTTCTCAACTCTCTGCGGCTGAACAATCAACCAAGCCCCCGCAAACGCCAGCCCGCTAATCAAAAAGCTCAGTAACTCTAAGTCCATTTTTCACCTCTCAGAAAATAGTTTGAGCCACCACGCAAGCAGTGGCTCTTTTTATATACAGCCGTTCCTAGGTAACGGCTCCCCCGACTTAAACGTCAAATTTGTCGCCATATTTTTTCAAGCAAAGCTGTGCGACTTTTTGCTGCTTTGCTCGATTTTTATCAATCAGCATCCTCTTTTGTGCTGGTGTGTATTTGGAGCTTGTAGTAATATCTCTAATTTCCTTTTGGAGTTTGGATATTGTGCTTGCCGCAGTATTAACACCAGACACAGCAATAGTAGGCTTACCCTTCTTGCCATAACCAGCCTGCCATTTTGCGGCTTCTTCTCTGAGCTGATAGAAGTCATTCATGGTTCTGGTGAGGTTCATGTCATTGACAACGAAATCACGGGCGAACGCCATTTCTGAAAGTTTCTTTTCTGGCAGATTGCGTTTTTCGGCAATCAGTAAGTCTGGGGCTTGCCATAAGAACATGCCCATAGTGCCTGTATAGCCACGCCAGAGGTTGTCAATTTTTACCGGAGATAATTTCATGACCGGGTTGTCTCCCAAGGCCTTACTCATTTCACTGGTGTATGGGCCATATTGCAATTCGTCTGGCAGACGTTCCTGCGACTTGCTCACAACGGGCTTGCCACGAAAGAAGGAGTAGTTTGTAATCCACTCAGCCAACGGAAGAACCAGAGTAGGGATAACTCCCGGCAGCAATGCGTCTCGCACTTGGCCACACCAATTTGCTATAGCCTTCGGGTCTTGTCCGTTGGCTGTATCAAGCATGGCTTCTGCACCAGAACCAAACAGAATACCAGCTTCTTGCGGTTTGGGGATACGAATACCATTCGGCAATATCCAGTTAGTCATCTTGATGTTCGGGTCGAGTTCTTTGTACCAATCCTCGTCATGATTCCACAGCCACAACACTATGGATGGCAGAACTATATAGGTACCGATGCGAAGCAAGGTTCTTCTTGGGTCGGCTTTGTACAATCTGTACAGCTTATCGCCGCCTTGAATACATGCGTTGAAGAACGGCACCATGCGATTGATTTGCTGGCCCGTAGCGCCACTGCGGCCGAAGTTTAGAGTAATCTCCACTGCGTCGTAAGCGGCTTGGTCTACACTCTTGCCTTTCTCTCTTGCCCGCATGAACTCGCCCATACGAGTGCCAGCTTCGGCAAGGTTACTAATCCATTCCAGACCTTCTATCGGTTTGTGGAAGATACCTTTAACAATGTCGAGCAAGCCAAGCTCCTGCCATTTTTTGCCGCCAGCCATGCTTTCGAGGCTACGCATAACTGATTCGCCATCGCCATAGAAGTTGGACGAGATAACGCCACTTGCATTAAACTCGCTTCTCAACTGCTGATTATTGAGCAATGCGTTCATGCCGCGAATACTGTCATAAATTGGAATGAAGCCGTTCTTGGAAGCAATTCCTGCAAACAGTGTATCACGAATGAGGTTACGAAGAATGAAAGACGGAGACATTGTAGAACCAGTTCTCAGCCATTGAGCTGGCTTAGTCAGCAGAGCCATTTCGATTTTCACCAGCGGTTCTACCGCAGCAGTAATGGCTGGGTACATCTCGGGGATTGTCTGATAGGAGTGCTTCTCGCCATTGAACATTACCGTAAAGATGCAGTTCTTAGCATCGCTACTCTTGCCCTTAACCTCCTTGATGTAATCGTCGAGCTTGTATTTGCTTGCCTGTTTAACAGCGTACTGGCCAACTCTGTTACGCTCTGCCTTCTGCGTCAATGCGTTGATGGATGTAACAATAGTTCTGAGCGGTGGCACTATGTCGCGCTCGGAACCTTCACTGCTACGATTTTTCAGCGGGTCGGATACATTTGCAAGGCCTTTGCCGGAGTTAATCTGGTCGATGAAGCTATCAACAGCGGCGGTATCACTGAAATCACGCATCAGCGGGCAATAAGCCTTGTAACGAGATTTAGTTGCCAAGTATCTGTCGCCAGTAATCAAACCAGTGTTATACAGAATGTCCAGCATGTTGTCTGTAATGCCTTTGAACATCTTGGCGTATTCCTTGAAACCAACAGGAGCTTCTTTGATGACCTGTCGAATTTCCTGTTCGGTCATGCCACCCGGAAATTTATAAGGTTCAAAGATAGGTTTGTCGCCATGCGAACCTTTCTTTTCCCATTCAGCTACGCTGCGGTCGTAGTCAAGTCTGTGATTCTGTGCGGACTCCAGCAAACTTCTGGCAACCAAATAATTTTCGATTGCACTGATGCGTTCTTCAAGTTCCGCCTTACCTTGCGGATTAGTGGATTTAACATAATCGGCAAATCTACCAGCCTTCATATCTGTGCCGATTTTCTCCATGAGCATCTGCAAAGAAACCATGTTCTTTATGCCGTATTTATTCGCTGCCTGTTTCAACTCTTCCGCATTGCCTTCGAGCAGAGCCATCGCCATGCCAGAAGCACTATTTGCCGCCATATTCATGCGACCAAGGACAGTGTCAGCTCCGTCGGGTTTCTTGCCGCTCGCCTTTGCGATTGCATCATCGAGCAGATGCAAAGCATCATACTTGTCGACAAAATGCTTATAGAACTGGCTTTTGGCGTTGAGTATCCATTCTTTAACCTTTTGAGTTCTAGTTTTGGGTTCCTCTCTGGCGATTCTGGAGCCGAGCTTCTGCGCTACATTTGCGGGTTCTTCGCCCTCGTGGCGCTTGTTGACGTACTTTCTGGTCGGAAGCTTTTCTGTTACTTCTTTAACCGCTTCAACGCCGTTTTTACCACGGACGATAGTTACACCGCCAACTTCATAAGAATCAATCTTACCCGCTTTGAAATCCTTGCGGAGCTGACGCAACTCTTGAGCACGAATCTTGGCACGCTCTTTCTGAGCTTCGCCCTTCTGCTTCAAGTATTCACCCAAAGCCTTCTGATGCTCGTTCATAATAGCGGTAATTCTGTTATCGCCAGCGCCAGCAGCATAGGCTTCTTCTAGCTTATTCTTATAGGCTTCGTTGATGCCTGTGATGCCCTCGTCTTGAGAACGAGGTTTAGAGCGAGTGGAGAACATTGTCTTGGCCTCGCTATTTCCGGAAACATCCAGCCTAGTTCCCTTTACAAGGTCTCCAATAGGCATAGACACAAACTCGTCGATTGTCAACTTGTCGAGTTCATTCTTACTCCACGGAGCAAAAGTATCTTTTAAGAAAGTCCAAAAATCATTAAGCCACCGTTTTAGTGCGTTTACCACACCGTTTGAAACATTTATGTTTTTGAGTATTTTCTCACTGTTTTTGCCAGTTAGCCTAGAATGAACTTCACTTGCAACAAGATTTTCATTGTCTTTGATATTTTGATATGCGACATCATTAATCACGTCGCTCCATATCTCAGTTTGCTTCAAAAGTTCTACACCTTTATTCCAAAGCTCTGGATTTTTTTCTCTGACGGCTTTGTCCCAAATATGGGTATACTCATGAACCGGAGTGTTTGCGTCTAGCAACTCTCTGTCAATATATATTTTCCCATCTTTCACAAAACCATAAACTTCTCCCCGCGAAGTTCTCAAAAATTGTGGAGCTTGAGATTCTGGATTATCAAATACTAACTTACGAATCCGCTCTCGCTCTGCATAGAGGTCTGCTTCCGAACGCTTCTTGTACTTCCAGTCCTTGCCGTCGTTAAGCTCTTTTATTCTAGCTTCATTATCGTCGATAAGTTTTTTAACTTTATCTCTGTGCTCTTCGACATCTTCCATTGTCTCGCGCTTGCCAAGAGGCTTATCTCCGGCAAGTTTTTTTGTGTCAGAAGTAATTTGCGCTTTTAACTTCCCTGCTAATACCTGTTTACGCCATACCAACTCTTCGTTGTATCCGGCTTTGTCCAATATAGCTTGGCGTTCTTCTTCCGATAAAACATGGTCGAATTTAATACCGCTGGCAATTATCCAGTTGGACAAATTGCCTTCTTGGAACATATAATAACCGCCGAAAGGAATCAAACCACGAATGTCTTTTTCTCGGCCCGGGTTGCTCTCTGCAACATCTGTATAATCATTAGTCGCGTCATAGTGAACTTCAACCCACACACGCTTGGAACCTTTTGGATGGCCAATGCCTTGCTTTGTTGGGTAAACCATTTGCGGATTCAGTGTATCGCCAACTCCCATCAAATGATAGGATGCGGGGACACCAGTACCCATATGCCAGCCATATCTAGGGGCAAGGCTCATTGTTTTTACTCCGCCCTTTTCATCAGGCGTAAAACCTTGCGCCCAATTCCAGTTTCCTAGTTTATGCGATTTTTCCACGCCAGCAAACAGCGCGTGAAGAGTACCGTCTGGATACAGTTCCATGAGCTTGTACGCCTTACCGATTTTTTTAGGCACATACCCCTTTGGCTTTTCGCCAACGAAAGCAACTCCATACATGTCTTTCCCGTTTAAGGTTTGCTTAACCAAAGTTAAGTCTGGAACTCTGGTTCCTTCTGGATACGAAATTACCAACTTCTGAATAACATCATCGTCAGAAGCCTTTTGGACTTCTTCGCCTAGAACTCTCTCCATCTCTACCTTGTTTGTTACAACCCTAACGCCAGCATTTCGGATAAGGCTAATGAGCTGTTGACCTTTTTCTTTCTCTTGTGCTATACTGTCATTAGTGGAAGAAATAGCGGCATTGGTGCCGGTTCCGGACGTATGGGAAGAGTTGTTTTTAACAGACCTTCCCCCGCCAAGAGGCTGTTTCTTCCATATTGTTTTTGTTTGGAGAGTTTTATTTTCGCCAGACAAAAGCTCCACTATATACATCGTGCCATCGGGGTATTCTTTTATATATTTAACAGTGAACTCACCACGGTTCGATGCGTTCCCTTTAGTAATGCGAGTAGGAGCATCCAATGTATCAATGTACCTATTGTAATCTTCTCTGCTTAACGGAATGTTATCCTTCTTTCGCTCATGCCCTTTGCCGTGGTTGTTCCAGCTATGGCGAATTCCATTGGCATTTAAAACGTGCTTATAGCCGCGGACATCAAATCCCGCGGTTTTTTTTATTGCTTCTATTTCCTGTTTTGTGAGTGGGCGAATGGTCAGCGGCTCACGCTCCACATGAGCAAAAGCATCATCAATAAATCGAGACACTTCTTCCTCGCTAGGCTCCAGCGCTTTTTCACTTTGTTGAATCAAAAATTGTGGTTCGGCAAATTGTTTGTTAGCAACCCCCTCGTTTGTCCGAGCGTCCAATTCGTCCCTAAACTCATCGTAAGCATCAAGCACCTTGTCTGCGTCTTTTGTATTAAAACCGTCAGGGATTTTACGAAGCTCTTCCGCCTTCGCGAGCAACTTAAATTTCTTCTGAGCGTCGGCTTTGCCAGTTTCCTTGTCGAAAACATCATCAATTTCGGCTTTTAAAGATTCCAGTTCTTTTACTCTTTGCTCTGCGCTCTTTCCTGCAGCAGATGCTGCGTCAGAAGGTTTTTCTTTAGCCTCTTTTTGAATAGCCTTTTTCAGCTCATTATCGGCCTCTTTAAAGGCATCTTCCACTGCGCCGAGATTGTTGATTTTTTTAAGAGCTTGCACCAACCTGTTCACGTATTTGGTGATAGCGTCCAGTTCTTCTTTTGTTGCTTCGGCGTAGGTTGTAGTCAAGAACTCATGAAACTCGTTGCCATCATCCTTTGAATATTTAGAGATAAGCGAATCGAGAGTATCCTCGTCATCGAAGTTATTAACAAGGTCAAGAGCCATTGCGTCAAGCACGTAAGAATCTCCGTCTGCTCCCATTGGAGCGTTATATTCGATAATAACATCCTGCTTGTCATCGTCAAAGGTCTCTAAAATATTATTGGCCAGCTCTGCACTAACAGCTTCATACCCAAACGTATCGCTTTCGACATTGCCGTCCTCATTCACCGGGCGCAGATTCATAGCATTATTTATGTAATCATTTACTTTGGCGGTTCCGCCATCAACCTTCGCTTTTGCTTCCTTCGCCTCAGCTTGGATTTCTGCTAGTTCTATCGCCTTTTGCGTCTTGTCTTTTGCTAACCGCAAAACTATCCTTTGAGCTTCTGTGTACGGAGTGCTGCCGGGATTACTAAGATTATCGGCTGTTTGCGCAAGACTTTTCTTTTTTAGCGAAATATCTTCGCCGCTCATTTCAAACAAGGATTTAGTAAAATCTACAATCTTTTCGAGCTTGTCTTTGAGCTTGTCTTTAGTTGTAGGTTTTTTCTTTTCCTCTTTTTTGTTCTGAGCATTTGCGTTAGCGGCAGCCTCTCTCTGTTTGCGGAGTTCTTCTTCTCTGGCTGCTTTAGCTGCTGCGGCTTCTCGGCGAGAGTGCTCTGTACTCAATTTCTTTATGTAATTGCCATACACATCTTTAACCTCGCCTTTATTCAGCTTCCCGGCGCCGATGCTGTTTAATTTATCTACAAGGTTGTCTCTTACTTTTTTAAGAGCATCCTCCGCCTTTGTATAATCGCTTTTTTTATCGCCCATGTAATCATCAAAAACTTTTTTCGCTTCGTCTTTGGAGTTTTTGATTGCCTCCGCTCTCGCTTGAGCTTTAGCATTGGCAGCATCAGTGTCGTTTTGAGCAGCAACGGCTTGCAGCTTCTTCTTCATCTCGCTGAGATATTTTTTTACCTTATAAGGCTTTGTGTTTGCCTCGTCGGCGGGCAGAATAGCAAAAGGAGTGTCCTTGTTGTAAATTTGAACCAAGGCACTCAATTCTTCAATGGCTTCTTTTACAGGCAGCTCTCCATCTTCGTACTTCTTGTAGATAGAGTCAACGATTTCCTTTAAGCGTTTAGAGTTATACTCTTTTGCCGCAGGTCTATCTTCAACAGCCTTAATATTGCTGATTGGCTGAAAAATGCCGTTGTCGTCTTTGAAGTCTGCGTACTTTTCTGCAACATTCTCAACAGTAGCAGGTTCAGATGTGTCTTGGGTTTGGCTATTTCCTGCTTTGGCTGGCTTGGAAGGCTCGCCCGGTGTTGTGGTTTGCTCGCCGCCATCCACGTCACTTGCGGGATTCTCGACATTCTCGTCGCCGCCATCTACACCGGATTCTTCTTTAAAGGAAAGTAAAAATTCTTCCACCTCGTCGATGTTTGCGAATTCACCACCATCAACAAACATACCATTGGCTGCCCGAAGCTCTATGCTCACATCACCGTCCGGGAGAACTTCTATTTCTGCTGTCACGGCTCCGTTTATAGGTTTATCTATTGTGTAACTGTGATACGTTCCGTTATTATTTCCTGCTGGGTTGGTTTTCCAGTTGCCGATTTGAGATTTGAAAACGACTTCATCTCCATCATCTCCATCATAAGTGTTTGCTCGCTTAGAATTGAGATATATTTTCAAGTCTTTTTTATTTTCGACGGAAACGGCTTCATCTCCATCCATTTTGTTTTCGTTTTGCAAATAAACGTCAAAATACTCAACATATCCCCTGTCGTCTCTAACCGCTTCCACATGAGCACGGGTGCCGCCCAATGCGTTCCTCGAACCCTCTGGTAGTGAATAATACGCTTCGTCTTTTGCTATATTGTCGCCATCTAACACCCAGTTTCCTATTTTTTGAGGAAATAAATTGTCGTTGATGATATAGCTCAGCAAGATTGCTTTGTTGCTAAAGTTTTTCCATTCAGCTCCAATAGTTCCTTTTTTCCCGTGCTTTACTCTAAGGCCTTTAATATCAACCACATATCTGTCGGTTATGCCGTCACGACCGTAGACAACATACAAAGGATAACCTTTGTACTCGCCATCCAATTTAGCATCGCCAAGGTTGTTAGGAAGAGCGTTATTGCTTTCGCCACCGTTAGCATCGCCGTCACCACCAGCGTTATCGGGAGTTCGTTCTGCGCCGTCAGAAGCGATGTATTCCATAAGTTCTGCTTCATCGTCGAACTTCTTCCATTTCGCTTTACCTATGTCCTTGGTACTCTTTTTGACACGCAAGTCCTCAAAGTCTACGAGGTATTTAACGCCGTTTTCATCCTTATACAGTGCAAAACCTTTATACATGCTATCGAGTTTCTTGTTTCCGATTTCCTTGGGAGGCTCTTTGGTATCCTGCGTGTTATCCTCGCCGCCGTTGCCACCTTGTTTGTCTGCGGGAGTTGCAGGAGCTGCGGGAGTTGCAGGAGCTGCGGGAGTTGCAGGAGCTGCAGGAGCTGCGGGAGTTGCAGGAGCTGCAGGAACTGCGGGAGCCTTAATTAAAGTACCCGTATTATCTGCAACGCCAGCTTTGATTTCGTCATAGCGTTGTTGAAGCGCGTTAGGTATGGATACGCCAAACTCTCTCGCAGTGTCAACAAGATTGATAACATTATTGCCTTTAACCGCAGTTTCTAATTTGGCAGTTTCAGTCTTATTAGGTGCTTTGCCGTTCGGCTTCTTTATCAAATACTGTTTAAGGGTATTTAGAGTTTTGGTTATATTGCCCTTTACGACATTCTCGTGTCTTCTAGACAGTTCGGCTTTATCATCATCGCTAAGTGTCCAAGATTCAGCGCCATTAAGAGCTACATCGAGTGCCGCAAGCTGTTTAGCAGGAGTGAATTTATTGAGGTCGGCAGCAGCTCTTTTATCTCCTTGAATCGCTAAACGTGCAAGAGCGATAACATCGGGCGAATCGTTTACCCACTTCTTTAAATTAAGGTCTGTCTGAGCTTTTGCCACGTTGAAAGATTTGCCGTTGTCAGACACAAGTGACTGTTCTGCTGGTTTTCCTTTACTCAAAGTAGCCAGCAAAGATGCTTTGCGGCTTTCAATGAAAGCTGTGGCTGGTTCGTGTTTTAACGGATGCTGCACTGGTTGTTCAACAGGAGTAGCGGGAGTAACTGGTTGCTGCATGTTAGTTGCTGCGCTTGCTGGCGCAGCAACATTGCCGCCGACAAACGGGGCTGGGTTCCCGTTAGTCATTTGGTCTACCGCGGCGTTAACACCAGCGTTTGCGGTCTGTAGCTGTTCGTCAGGGGTAGACTCTGGAGTAACATTAGGTTCTTGTGCTGCTTGCTGCGACGGATTTTGCCAGCCGAATTTCATAGCAGTGGTTTTAATCAAATCCGGGTCGTCGCTCTCGTTCGCTGCTTCGATTTCGCTGCGTTGTTCTTCGCTAAGCTCGGGGTTTTCGTAAGCATCATCCAAATAGTCTTGAGCTTGCATAACATTTTTCGCTTCTTGTTGCGGTTCCGGAGATAGCTGCGGTGCCTCAACAGCAGCCTGTTCTTGTTCGCTCTTGCTGTTAAGATAGTTGCTGCCAGCTCTCATCGCAGCGTTGCCGCCACCGATAGCCAAGCCGCCTACGCTGCCTACGGCAGCCTGTTGCAATGCTTCATCGCTCCACTGTGCAGGATTTACTACGCCGAACAAGCTCTGTTTACCTTGCGCATATTCGTGGGCAGACTGCTGCATGCCTTCTTCCCAAGCGTTTTGCAAGCTTTCGCGGGTAATGTTTCCCAGAATAGCCGCAAATCCTTCCTTTGTCAGTTTCTTGCCAGTAGCCTTCTCTGCCTCTTTTAAGAATAGTCCGCCCAAGCCAGCAGATTCGATTGTGTTGCTAAAAGCCAGCAAAGGCATTTGTACAGCACCTACAACAAGAGCCTGCTTGCGAGCCTCGTCAATATTTGCGCCGCTTTCAAGTGCTTCTGCGCCAGCATTACCCATTTCGGAAGAAACTTCAACAGGTGTTTTTAAAATGTTCAAGGCATAGAGGTTGCCCATCGGGCCATCCAGCACCTTTGCAAGTTTGGGCATACCTGCTTTGGCAGCAGCTCTGCTCATGCCTCCGCTGATTTTACCTGCAAGAGCAAGGCCTCTGGCCGCGCCACCAACACCTGCTGCACCGCCAACGCCAAGAGCGCCGAGAGCTGCGCCGCCAGTTGCTGCAACTGCGGCAGTCTCTGCACCAAGGACGGCCGAAGAACCAAGCATGTTGCCAACGTCATATGCCGCGCCCTCGCCATTAGTCCAGTAGTCGCTGGCAAAAGGAATCATATCTGCAATAGTATATTCTTTTTTGCGAGCGTTGTTCTGCATAGATTCGCCCAACGCATTGGCTGTGGCCCCATCTCCAATGCCCATCAAGTTGCTCAACTGCGCTTGACCTTGCAGTACGCCCAAGGCACCGGATTTAAAGCCTCTGGTAAACCCCCAACTGTCGCCTTGAGGCATACCTTGCTGCGCCGTGGGCAGCGCGCTTTCGTCGAGGTTCATTTGTTTCATATAAGCATCGGCGTATTCGTGTGCTGGCATATTGCCTAACTGGCGCATACGCTCGGAAAAGTTTTTATACCCTTCACTTGGGTTTTCATAATCAAACATCATGTTCCTCCTAGTGGTTTTTAACCCAGTTTGCAACGTCTTCTAATTTAAAGTTATCCCAAGCCTCTCCCAAGGCTTCTAGGGATGCCAATATGCCAGTATGTCCGTTGGCGTTCGGAACTTCCTCTGGCTCTGGAGTAGATGTCGAGGTATTGTTGCTCAAAACAGCATCAAACTCTTCTCTGCCGCCCTCACTATCGGGGTTTTCCAAATCTCCGTATGTATCTCTAAACCACTTATCTACGATTCGTTGCTCATCTTCGCCAAGCCCACTATCAAAGTAAATCCAGTTGCGTGCTTCGTCATAAGTCAACTCACCATTGCCAATGGCTTTTTGAAGTTCGGCTTTAACCACACTAGCTGGAACAACATAATTATCGCCAGCCATATAACGGTCGTAAGCCCTTAGTACATTAGTAGCGGATTGTTTCAATTCTGGACTAGCGTTCGGATTTTCTAAAACAGACCTAGCCCACTCTATGCGCTTATCCCATGCTGGGCCTTTGCTCGTAGAACCACCGCCAGCCACGCTTCTGCTTCTGCCGCCGCCATAGCTACCTCCGCCGCCTCTGCTACCTCTGCTGCCACCGCCGCCATAGCCATACGAAGGCGCTTTACCAGCAATATAACCCATGTTTTGCAAATCTTTCTGAGAGTAACGGGTGTCGCCTGTTTCAAGAAAATTCTTGGCTTCCTGTTCAGAATAGCCGCGGTTTTTCATCAGCATCTTAACGGATTGGTCGTATTCGTACTGCTCCAAGAAGTCGCTCTGGTTACGTTTGAACTGACCAGATAAGCCTTCCGCTAAAGTCGGATTCAACTGACGCATCCTTGCGTATGTCAATGCAGAAGCATCAATCTGTCCGCTTTGTACTTGCTGTTTGTAAAGGTCATACAAGGCGCTGAATTGCTGCGCGTTGTTTTGCTCAACCTTGTTTGCAATATCCGGCTCGATAATCTTCATTACCTGCTCAATCTGATATGGTGTTCTGCCGTTTTTTAACATTTCCGAACGGGCAATAGCCGAAAGACTTTCTTTGCTAAGAGGAATATTGCTTAGATTTGCATTGGCAATCTGACCTTTCGCCGCAAGAGCTGTAGCGGTAATGGCGCGCTTATCTTCTTCGGGATTGTCGGTGTCGTTGTATTTCTGCACAACATAATCCTGTTTTTCTGCTTTTAAATCTCGCGGAGCCTCAGCCGCGGGAGCTACAACGCCTTGCCCATTAGCGGATGCGTCTGAGGAAGGGGTTGTCTGTGGCTGAGGCTGAGAAAAATTTGCAGACGGCACCTGCTGGCCGTTAACAGTTAAATTCTGCGGCTGATACTGCTGCGGAATACTGCCTGTTGCGCTAATGGCTGTGCTTTGCGGCTGAATAAAATCCATAGAACTGATTGCGCCGCTTTGAGGTGCTGCTGTGATGCCTTGTCCAAGGTTTACGCCGTTTGCACCTGCGCCAATATTACCCGCACTCTCGTATGTGCCATTCGTTTTGGCAATCTGTTGTGCGCCTCCCGGCAAAGCTACCTGCTGGCCGTCAACGGTTACATTGCCGCCTTGAAACACGCCAACTTTGTCATCTGTCTGTCCGCGCCCTTCTGCGTAAGTCTTTAAGACATCGCTAATTGCATTTTGCCCTTCAGCAGTGCCTTTTTGGATGCCCCTTTGGTTGTAGTTGTTGGCCCAGATTGCTCCCAACAAACCACCGAGATTGTATAAAATATCGTTGCTGCTTGAGCCTGTTGAAAAGCCTGTGCTCGGGTTAACCCTAACTCCGTAGTTGGGGTTCATCTTCATTCCGTATGCGCCATAACTCATTCCGTACCACGCTCCTTACCATTCGTTTGTTGCGCCTTTGGCAATAAAACCGTTAGCGCAATACGTATTAACGCCCGTCAGCTTCATGTCGTAAACTTTTCTGTTACCGTTGCCAACAACACCTTTGACTTTACCGACATTCTTCAAGTTGTCACCGATGCGCAACATTGCAACATCGCACCACGTACCATCCGCTTTCATTAAAGGCTGAGTCAGTGTTGTGATTACATCGCGCATATTGCCGTCCTCGTCTTGACAGATAACCATATAAACTTCGCTATCCAGCGGTTCCATAATCTCGACAACTTCTTCGACTTGCTTTTTATCTCGAACATGGTCGTATGCCAAAACTTTGTCGCCGGAAACGATTTCTCTGATAGCCTTAGTCCCTTTGGCTGTTTCAACCGGAGTTTCGCCAACAAAGCAAGCGATAGCAGACGCACCGAGGTTGAGAGCACCGCCAAGGAAGCTGCCCCAACCACTGCCGCCGCTTTGAGTGTTTGTGCTAGTTGTTGTACCTGTACCCTTCATGGCATCCAATGCGCCTAATGTGCCGCCGCTGTTCAAGCCAAGAGATGCATTCCACAGATTCAGAGCTGGCTGCTGAGCCGCCTGTTGAGCCGCAGCAGAAGTAGTAATATTCTGCCCAGCCAAAGAAGCCTGTTGACCATACAGGCCGTTCAATTTATCAATGTTGCTCTGATATTGCTGCGCCATAGTATCGGCGGCATTCTTGGAAATATCGTTCAGAGCTGTATTTGTCACGCTACTATTGAGGATGCCGCGAGCACCTAAGCCGCTGAGAGTACTACCCATAGTATTGTTTACACCGCTTCGGATAGCGTTCTCCATGTTCTGCTGGTATGCAGACGGCAAAATGCCTTGCGTCAGATTAGCCACACCTTGTTGCGCCGCAGCAGTCTGCTGGTTTGCATTACTCAACAGTTGGTTGTAGTCAACTTGAATTGTACCTAAGCTATCTTGCAGCAAGCCTCTCGCTACACCATTCAGCCACAGCGCGTTAGGTGCAATGGCTTCGGAGTAGTCGGCGGCTGCTTTTTGTAGTCGAATTTCCTGCTCTGTTGGTTTGTAGGATTGTACAGTTGTCGAACTGCCACCTTTTTTACCCATTAAGCACACCTTCTTCCTGTAATTTTTCTTTCATTTTTTCGATTAGCGGGCTGGTTGCTTTGGTGTTGAAATAATGAGTTACCCAATAAACTGGCTCGCCTGTCTTTTCGTCATTATGTTTGTGTGTGATGATAACCAATCTGCCGATGCTGTCTTGACACCAATAACGGAAGCGTCCGTCAACATCTTCTTTTTCGATTGTTTCCCAACCAAAGCCACGGATATACGGTTCGATGTGTCTGGTGCAAATGCTGGCTACACACTCAAAACCAGCCGTGCAGCTTACGAGTTCAGCATAATCACGCCAAAATTTAGCGTCGCCGCATACTTGGTAAATAATCATCATTTTGCCTTCAAAGTCGGGCTTCATGCTCGCAAAACCTCTTTCCGGCATATACAAAAGGCGATAGCCCGGTAATAAATCAAAGCTATCGCCTGTTTTGGTTTCATAAATTTCAATCCATTCTTTAAGGCTTTTAGCCTTCATATTACATTACCGCCTTCCTGTTCCAATTACTCGTCGATGCCATACAAGCAGAAATTGTTTATTCTGTGCGGCGATGTGCTGGTCACGATAACCTGCATGGCCCGCAAAGAATTATAAAAATGCTTCACTCTGCGCTTGGTTGTCAAACTGTAATCAAAGCCACGGTCGGCAACCTGTACGTGAATTTTGCCACTCTCATCGCCTTCTCTGCCCTCGACAAAAATATCAAAGTATCTGGTGATGATGCGGTTGGGAGTGATGTACATTTTCGAGATAATTTTGCTGTGTATCGGCTCTCCGTTGTCGGTAGTATACTCGTCATTCATGCGGCAGACACCCTTGTCGGTAGCCAGCATGATGCCGCTATCTGTCTGCGCAACGTCGTGAATATCATCGTGGAAGGTGTATTTGTACGCTGCGCCAGTATCATACTGATATATATAAAAGGTCTTTTCATCCTTGGCGTTAGGGCGTATCCAGAGCTGCTTCATAGTCAGCATGTTCCAGATTCTTGGCTTGTAGCACTCTTTTTGCAGCAACCTGTTTATCTTATACGCAACTTCGGTTGTGTCGAAGTTGCCGTAAGTTGTTGTTGTCTGCAAGCTGCGGATGCCCAAATCCGTCGCAAACACAATGGTATTGCCCAGCAAAGCGAATGATTCTCTGTCATCTTGCGCGTGGGTGTTGTTCAAAATCTGCTGGCTCTGTAAGTCTGGTACGGTGCCGCTTATCTGATAACCCAAATCATTGGTCTTGAATACAATCAAGTCACCGGAGAGAGGCAGCGTAGTGATAATGTCACCACCGTCAAGCTCGCCTATGCCATACCACTGGGCTTGGCTCGCCACATTAGTGTCCTCTTTCCATGCCTCGTCGGAGGTGCAGTCGCCAGTGCTGCTGTAACGAAAATTGTCGTCACCGCGTTTGGATGTACCCAATCTGCTGTCGCGCACCCATAAATTGTCGCAAAGAAAACTGCCTTCAACGGTAGTCAAGTTGTTCTCGTAATCATAGTATTGTAGCTTATCGCCGCTGCCTATGGTAACTTTAGCGCCGAACCGCTGGCAGACAGGGCGCTCTTCGCCTGTCAGCTTGCCAATCTGCTTTGGCGGTTCTTTGACATAACCGTAATAAGCGTTGGCTGTTCCCTTTGCTGGCGCTTTACCAAACAGCAGAAAGCCATCCGTACTTTGGTCATACCAAATTTTATCCACTGGCTCACCAATGTCGATAAGAGGCTCGGAATAACCGCACCTTGTACGCAAAACGCCCTGCTCAAACATATAGTTTTCAAGCAGGACGGCTTCATTTTCACCTATCATGTTGTCTGGAACAGAAGCGTTCATGCCGCCCACTAAACTGCTTAGGCAACACGATACGCTCTGCGGTTCTCTTTCTATCGGCATAATCTCACCTACATTGTAATCTTCTCAATATCAGTTTTGTTCTGTGCCGCTTCGACTTTTTCTTTCGCTGCACGGTAGGCTGTGTGCAAAGCATTACTACGCACAGCAACGGCAGCGATAACCATCTTTAAATCGTTAGCCGTTACTGGCGTATCGGCATTATCTGCCGTAGTCCAATCAATGCTTGCACCCTCGCCTTGTAATGATAAGGCGATAATAGCCGCATTTATGCGGTCTCTCGCTTTGTCGTCATAGTCGAAGCTATGACCGCCATATTCAATCGGCTCAACCTCGGCAGTGTCACGCTGACGCTTTAACATCAAGATTTTACGCTGTTTTACGTTTTCAATAGGTTCTTCCTCATGCGTAACGGTTACACCTAATTCTGTTAAAGCCTCGTCACCGATTGACAATGGGATAAACACGCCGTCTTTGCCTAACGCTTCGGAAAGCTTGTACAGATTAGAGTAGGTCTGCTCCTTGTATGTATAAGTTGTTTGCATTAAATCACCGCCTTAGTTAAACACAATTTCGACTTTAAATTTTTTTCCTACATTAGCAGCAGTAAACATACTAGAGATGCTGGACGGCACACGTTGAACGTAGGTATAAAATCCTACTAAGTCACCTTTATATGACATTTTGCCTACTGTCAAATTAACAGTAACACCCGTTTCAAGCGGGGTGATGTTAAGGCTGATATTGCGACTACCGCTCGTAACACCATCCTCCTTAAATGCAACGTCAAGCCAACCGCCGTAATAAGATAACATTACCAATGTTACCGCTCTACCGTCATGCGTAACATCACCTGTAACCTCACCATAGTTGCCATTGTTGCGACTATACCCGTATTGACCGCTCTGCTGTCCCATGGTCATTATAAAGGCATTATCCCCACCGCTGACAGCAGTTTTCTTTACTAGCATCAATCTATTAAGTCCCATTTAATCACCTCACGACAATGTACTTGCCTGTGCAACACTTGACAAGACACCGCTGCTACTTTTGATTAACATAATATTTAACAGTAATCCGTTAGCAGTTATTGCTAAATCAGTTGCGCTTCCAGCATATTTTAAAGTACCTGCATTAGTGATGCTCAGAGTGTAAGAGCCATTCGCAGTAATGTAGGCAGTAAATACGGTAGCATCGCCATTGCTTAACAGCCCTGCTAACGTCGACATATCCAGCGTGAAGTTACCTTGTACGTTATATACTGCCACAGATGAGGACGGATTATCAGTAGCACCGCTAATGCGAGGTGCATTATAACTTTCAAAGTTAAATTTCATTTTTTGGAAGGTTTGTTTTCCCGTCCAAGTGTTAGATTCCGACGTACTTACCCCACCGCCTCCGCTAACAGTGATAGTTACGTTGCCGTTAGAATCGGGCTTGGTATTATTTACGCTTTTAATATAACCCGCATCATTAGTAAATGAAGATACGTTTGTGGGGATGGCTGACTGTACAAACGCAGTTGTTGCTATCTGAGTGGTATTTGTTCCAGCTACCGCAGTAGGTGCGGTCGGTGTGCCACTCAGACGCGCACCCCCATTCCAACCGTTTCCATTAATGTTACCAACTAAAACAGCCCCAGACTTTGTACCTGTTAGGCATTTGTAAAAATTCCAGTTTGGGTCGTATTCGTAAAAATCCACACTATCATGACCAGAATAGCCAAAATCTATAGCATGATAGTAAGAGTCAGCGTTACCTTCGCCCCTAAATTTTCTACACTGGAAATAACTGGTTGCATCAGTTCCTGTTTGAAAGTTTGAAGCGGTAATACTACCTGTAACTGTACCACCTGTCAATGGCAGATAATTACCTGTTGCACCGCTACCCTGTTCGCCTTTGTCACCTTTCGCACCTTGCGGAATGGTGAAGTCAAGCACCGCCGCAGATGTAGTACCACTATTAACTACCTTTGCCGCTGTTCCTGCCGCACCCGTGGTAACAGTGCCGACTTTGATTGTAGCTGCCGTACCCGCTGCACCTGTTGCACCTTGGATACCCTGTGGGCCTTGGATGCCTTGCAGACCTTGTTCACCCTGTTGGCCTTGGTCGCCTTTATCGCCTTTAGGAATTACGAAATTCAAAATAACCTCTGATGCTGTGCCGCTATTGGTAACAGATACTGCCGAACCTGCATTGCCTGTGCTGACAGTGCCCACCTTGATTGTGGCGGCTGTGCCTACTGCGCCGTCATTACCTTTAGGGCCTTGTAAACCTTGCGGCCCTCTCTCGCCTGTATCGCCTTTAGGGCCAGTATCGCCCTTTGGGCCTTTCAGTGCTGCTAACTGCCCCTGCGTGAAATCGGCATAAGTGAAAGCATCGCCCTTATCGCCCTTAGCTCCCTGTGGGCCTGTTGCACCTCTTTCGCCTGTCGCACCCTTCTCACCTTGGATGCCACGTAAGCCTTGCGGGCCTGTGTCACCCTTGTCACCTTTAGGGCCTTGGATGTTGCCGCAGTCAATCCATTCTGTGCCAGACCACGCATAGAGGTTAACGCCTACCATATAAGCGTCACCCTCGTTTCCCTTAGGATGCGCAGCAATTAAAGCGGACAACGAATCATATCTGCCCTTAATGGTAACGCCTGTGCCTTGTTCGCCTTTGTCACCCTTCGGGCCTTGCGGGCCTGTTGCTCCCTGTGGGCCTCTCTCACCTTGCGGGCCTCTCTCACCTGTTGCGCCTTGCAAGCCACGCAGACCGCGTTCGCCTTGTGGGCCTTGTAAACCTGTGTCACCTTTAGGGCCTTGCTCACCTCGCGGGCCTTGCAGACCTTGCGGCCCTTGCTCGCCACGCTCACCCTTAGCACCTGTTGCGCCCTGTAAGCCTTGCTCGCCACGCTCGCCCTTTTCGCCACGCTCGCCTTTTACGCTTACCGGAGCAGGATTATCCAGCCCAGCTTTATTCGTCCATGTCATTACGCCGTCAGCATCTACGGACGGAATAAAGACGTTGACGTTCTCGCTATATTCTTTAGCCTTATCAGCGTACCCTTTGGCGGCTTTCTCGCTTGTAGCGGCGTTCTGTGCGCTCTCAACAGCCTTGTCAATCTCAATGCCTACGCTTGCCGCCTTGTCTGCGTACTCTTTCGCTTTGTCGGCGTAATCCTTTGCGCTTGCCAACGTATCGACAAGAAATGTGTTAGTCAGTCTTGTTTCTGAGCCTGTTGGGTTTTCTTCAAACTCGTTGCTACTGACCCGCACCGCCTTGTCACTCGTGGTTGCAATAACATCTCCTGCCGTTTCCTTGCCTACTACTGTAAGCTGAAACTGTCCCGATGTTCTCGCACATTCGTAGGGAACGATACATTTGCCGTCTACGATAGCAACCTCATAGGTTTTGTTGTCCCTTGCAAACAGTGCATATTTGTCGATGCCGTCCCAATCATCGGAGAACGTGAACAGCAACTGCACGAAGTTCTTGCTTCCCTCTGTTACGTAAGCGTCTGACGTTCTTGTCAGCCGCATACCGTCAATTTCAAATTCTATCTGCATTGTTTCACCTCGCTTATTTATCGACAATGTTTGCAGTCATAGCGTTTATTGTTTTGCTCCACTCAAATTTGATGCCGTCAACAGTATCGTTGATTGTAGCACCTACGAATTTCAGCGTGTACTCTTTGCGCGGAGTTACTTCTACAACGCTACGCATATCGGTGTGTTCGGTTTCGCCGTCATCTTCTATGAAACTGTACGCCTCGCCATATCCCCATACTGTATTGTTAGCAGTATTAGTTACACTGCAACTGTACTGTACTTCTTCTCCCGGGGGAAAGTCAGCATTATTCACTGTTGCTGTGAGCAGTAATTTAGTGATGCCAGCAGGAACAGTAAATGTTTCCGTGCCGTTGTCTTCAGTGGTAAACACCTTGCTGCCCTCGACGATGCTATACAATGCTACATTGGTTACGCCGTTAGCAACATAGGTTACAGTTATTTTAGTGCTATCATTGCCATAAGCTACAACGTAATCGCCTGTATGCTTATCAACGCCGCCAATTTCGATTTTGCCGTCAGCGTCCGTAGTTTTAGTTTCGCCGTTGACTGTAACTGTATCGTTTGCCACCGATTTGCCGTCATACAATATGCGCAGATAGCAAGTAATGCTGGCGGGTTGAATCTCAATCGTAGTTACAACACCGTCAGTATAGTTGACTACCGCTTTGGTAGTCGGAGCAGTGCCATAAGCGAATATGTGCTCTTTTGAGCCGTTGCCGCTCATTTCGATTATTCCGTTTAAGTTGGTAGTATGCTCAACGCCGTCAACTGTTATTGTCGTTGCTGTCAACGGCTTGCCGTCATAGTTAATCAGGACTTGTACAGTTACTTCCGCCGTGTAGGTGTTTGTGCTGCCGTCGGTTACAAGGAACATTGCATATCCTCTAGCTATTTTAGAGGTTGTAGCAGAATATTTGTGATAAGCCTTTGTAACGCTTGCGGCACAACAAGCTCTAGCTATATCATCCCTGCCGTTGTACAAAGTTTCCCACGGGCCGTGCTCTCCGGTGTTCAGTTTCATATTCCATATAATCCTTACAAAAGCCCTAGTCTGCCCAGCCTCGAATCTGCCAGACAGCACAAAATTCTTTTTTTCGCTTGGCAAGGAACTCGTGACAGTAAATGTTGCTTCTGATAGTTTGGTTTCTCCGATATAAAGTTGTGCCGTAATCGTTCTTTTTGAGTTGTCATAGCTTGTGTACCCACGATTTGCATTCGGATAATCAATATTAACACTGCCATTTACATATCCGCCGGAACTTCCGTTATCTTCATTTCCGTGCTCATAATGCGCTAACGGATTTTTTATATCTAAAACTAAACTTAGCTCAATATAATTAGCAGTTTCCGGGAATGTTACGTCCATTACGTCGCTCGATACTTTAAAATCATAAGAGTAACTATAGTGTCCATACCAATACTGTTCCATTTTCAGCACATTGTAAATGCTAGTATTATCTGTACGTTCATCGTTATTTACACCATATGAGCCTTCGTCTAATCGCAAGTAGTTGTTGACTTTAAAGCCGTTTTCAGTAATATCTGTTGCTTCACATACAAGGTAAAATGTAGCGGCAGGATAACTCTCATCGTTGATTTTAATTGTCATTGGCGACATTAAAACGCTCGGAGGTGTAGGCCACGGAGCAGCAAATCTAATGTACTGCCCATCATAAGCCTTGCCGATAATCATCTTTTTAACCTGTGCATATGTAATGCCGTGAGCATCAATATAGTTAATGCCCTCTTGATTAAACAAGGTAAACGAGCCGTCGTTACTGCTTAATCTCAATCCCTCTTGGCTCAGTTTGACGTTACCGCCTGTAATCGTCAAAGCTCCTGTTAAGTCGATGTTGGCTGCTGCAAAGTGTTTGCCTGTTATCGTGTTCGCCGCTATCTTGTCACCGATAACGCTTCCTGCCTGTATAGCGTCAGAAGTTACGCTGTCAGCGGCAAGTTTCTCTGCGGTAATAGCTCCTGCTTCGATTTTGTCGGCTGTCACCGCTCCTGCCCCGATTTTAGTCGATGTGATAGCGTTAGCCTGTATCTTTGCAGATGATACGGAGTTAGCCCTTAAATGCTCTAATGCGATACTGTCAGCGGCTATCATGCCGCCTACGATAACATTGTTGTCAAACACTGTATCGCCTGTGATATGCACCTTTTTGCCGTCGATTACAATGCCTTCGGTAGATACGTTGATAGCATTGATAACGCCGTCTTTCTTGACGCAAAGCAGAATATCATCTTGCAGTTGGTTGATAGACGAGTAATTGCAGTCGGCAGGTTTTTTGTTCAGCTCCGTAACTACGCTCGTAATACTGTTAGCGTTCTGTACGATTGCCGAGCCTTGCTTATCAATCGTTGAGCCTTGCTTATCAACCTTTGTAACGATGCTGGTAATGTTGTCAGCGTTGGCTTGGATAGATGCCTTGTTTCCTTTTACATCCTCTACAATAGCGGTAATGCTCTTGGCGTTCTGCTCGATAGCAGAAGCGTTGCCTTTAACATCCATAGCGATTGTAGATATGCTGTTGGCGTTCTGTTGAATAGCCGTGCCTTGGGTTTTCAATGTACCCTCGGCAGTATCCACACGCTTAACCACGCTTGTGATAGAGTCCTCATTCTGATGTATGCCGTTCGTGTTAGCGTCAATCAGCTTCTTCAAATCTTCGTTAATGCTAGGCTGATTGTTAGCCTTGTTGATAGCATCCTGCGTAAATTTATCAAATTTGGTGTAGTCAATGGTCGGTACTTGACCTATATCAATGCCAGCTTTGCAGTCCGCTTCGCTCGTATCGCTCCATTCGCCGTCACCCAGCGGGTCGACAAAGCAGTATTTGACTGTGATGTGTCCGATGAAGAAGAAGTAAATATACTCGCTGTTGATGGTATAGAAATCATCCTCAACGGTTTCTTGGCTATCCTTAGTCTTGATGTGAATCTTGTAGCCTGTTGCGCCCAGCGGTAAGCCTTGCATTTTAATGCGAACGCCGTCAATCGTACTTGTCAACTGCGGGGCAGTCGGCTTTTGCGGCAACGCCTTATTAAACTCATGCACGGCAGGTTCGCTATACTCACCGAAGATGTTACGGATATACAGATATGCCGTACCGCTTCTGACACCGGGATTGGCTCTGCTCCACGTTTCTCGTGTGCTGTCTAATCTCTTGTCATTCCAAACGCCGGGGTTCTGGTCTAAACGCAATTCAAAGAAATCTATGTATTCGTTAGGTTCAAACAGCCATTTCCATAACGGGCCTTTCTCGTCCCATGTCAGCACAAACTGTGTCGGCGGATTCGGGATATATTGGCTGCCTTGGATTTTGATGCTGGCTTGCGGAGCTGTGTCAAAGTCGGCAGCGTTACCCTTGGTGTTTACCGCTACTACCTTGATATAGTACGTCAAACCTGTTGTAGCGCCGCTGTAAACAAACTGTGTGCCGCTGCTCTCTCCTGCCTTCTCCCACGCCTTATCCGTAGCCGTGCGAAACCATACTTCGGCTTTAGCATAGTTGGTTACAGTAGTCTTTACCCACGACACCTGTATAGAGTTGATACGAACGCCGTCAGTTATCGAATGTAGCTCCAATAACTGTAGACTGCTGACGTGTCCGGGTTTTTCGCCTGTTCCGGATGTGCTGTCGTCAATCTTTTTGTTCGTCAGCAAGCCAGATTTAACGAGATAGTTTTTCAACGCAGCTACAAAAACCTTGCCGTCGCCGCTGACGTTGTTGGGGATATTGGTCAATATTTGTTTTATTTGCGCCTCGTCAAGCGCGTTGTTGTTTTCTTTATCAGCCATATCCTTCACCGCCTAAACTACGCTCTCGCACTGTATGCTGATTCTATAATATCCATCAAAGAACTGTTCAAACCCTGGTCTTGAGACACATTCAGTCGCTGCTGATTCATAAGCAGAATCACAGTCAAAGTTACAATGACGTTATTTGTTACTGTGTCGTCGTAAGGCATTTCTTCGTTCTCTGCACCGGTAATATTTGGCGCTTTATAAAAATACTTCATGGTGTAATCTTTGACGCCGGTATCGAGAAACTTAATTGTTTTACCAGTAATCTTGATGGGCAAAATGCCACACGTTTTAATATAATCATTTGGCAACGTATCGCCGTTTCTAATTACAACGTCCTTAACGGCGATAGGGTTGCCGGAACCAACAAAGTAAAGTCCGATGTAGTTTATGGCTTGATTGATGTAGCTGACAATTTCGTCATCGTCGAAATCGCCAACGCCTTCTTTATCGTTAATGCGATTACGAATATCTTGAATAATTGCTTTAACTAACATACTTCCTCCTTTACACCATAAACGGCATACGAATCTTCGCGTGAGAATAGCGACGCATCGGCACAATGCTCTGAACCGCTTCTTCGATACCGCTTAGCATTTCTTCGTTGCTGTTGCTCAAAGCTGCAAAAGCAAAATTGCGCACCAGCGATTCAAAAACAATCGGCAAGTCAATTTCGTCGTTGACGCTCTCTACTTCTTCAAGTCGCTTACGATAATGCACAGTAAAATCTGGCACACCGCTGTAAATCTTGCTCCCGACAATCTTGTATTCGTCAAACTTCGGGGTTTCGGTAGATGGCACTACTGTAAGTGGTCTGCCACACTGTAAGTCGTTCATGCCTACCAGTGTTACAAAATCATACGGCAGAGTTGCGCCCTTCTGCATCTGTTCTGAGGTAAGATGATACTCTTTAACTTTTTCCAAAAAGTCACTGTTGCGCAAAGCATAAGATGCGTTTAAGTATTCAATAACATCATTTATAGCATTGATAATCTGATAATCACTATATTTAATCTCGTCAAAATCCATGGCTTTCAAACGGATTTTGCGGATTAGCTTGGAAACTTCGATTGCCATGTCGCTTCACCTCAAAAATATTTCTTAGGAATCAACGGAGCATACTCGCGATGCACTTCAAAAAATTTCTGCACGTACTTCGTATACTCGCCATTATCTCCGGCAGCCAAAGCTCTTTTAGCAGTAACAAGCCACGGGTCATAGTTCCACATTTCGGGCGGGATATAACCCATAACCCTGACCTCGAAGCCGTCCTTACCTACCGCTCTGCCGCCGCCTTCGCGCTCAGTCATGCGAGCTACCTCAGCAGCTACGCTATGGTCAAATTTGTTGACAACGTGAATCTTCTTCTCGCCGTCGATATATACTTTTTGGTCTACTAGCATTGTTTCGCCCTCCGTATTTTAGTTGGAGCTGGGTACAAGACTCGAACTTGCGTGAAGCACTTACAAAGCGCCCATGTTACCGTTACATCAACCCAGCATATTATGGAGCTGGCGACAGGAGTTGAACCTGCAACCTTAGCTTTACGAAAGCTCTGCACTGCCTGTTGTGCTACACCAGCATATTAAATAACCGCCCCGAAACCGAGGCGGTTAAAGTGGTCGAAATCGACTAGGTTAGATTAGCGCTTGATACCGATGATTGCAGCGGAAGCCTTCGGAGCTGCGCATTTGAGGCCCAGCCAAGATTCCAGCATACGCTCATCGTAAGAGCCTTTCTTCGGAATGGGTACGTCGTGGGTGTGTTCAAACCACTTGATGCCCCAATAGCCCATATCCATGCAGTAGATGCGGCTATCCGGCAGCATACGATGCGCTTCTGCGGTCAGTACACCGTAGTCGGTTTGGATAACGTCGGCAACAAGATTCAGTTTGTTCTTCTTCGCCATATCGCGATAGGAAGTAGCCTGTGCAATTACCAACTGGCTGAAAGCGCGTTTCTTGGCGGGGGACATGAACGCATGGGTAGGATTGCCGCCGCGGTTGTATGCCATTTCCATTACCGCATTGAGGTCATCCAGAGTGTAGTCGACAGTACCGCCTAAATCCAGTACGTTGTTTTTGATGATTTTAGCGGAAGTGCCAGCAGCACTCGGTTTGACCTGTTCAGCGGCAATGTTCTCAACAGCACCCTTTTGGGTGTTGAAGATAGTGAATTTGGTTTTCGGAGTAGCAGCATCGGTGCGGATGTAATAAATGGTCTTAGCGGACAAGCCAGTCGGCATGGTTTTGGCGGTGAAATACACGAAGTCACCAGTTTCCAAACCATGCGGCTTTGTGGTAGTGATAGAGCCGTCGGTGGTACCGACAGTTACATCCAATTCTTGAGTAGCCATGAAGAACGGAACGCCGCCAGTTTTAGCCGGAGTAGTCTTGTTCTGTTCTGCGTTGGTGGTCTCGTTATTTACGAGAGCATACTCAATGTCGGCAGCATGTTTTCGAGAGCACTGTTCCAACAGACGAGCCAGCTCATCTTCGGGGCGGTAAACTTTGGCAACCTTGCGCTGTGCCTCAGTTACATAGTAGCTGTTTACAAAGCGTTGGCAGTTGTTTTCCAAACCTTCCAGATGGCCGATTTCTTTGGAGGAATAGTCCTCTTTTTCCAAGTGAGCGTTCTCGCCGGGCGGTTGCAAACCTTCGGTCATCCAACTAAATTTCAGAGTGGTTGCATCTTCCTCGGAGCCGAAACGGTTAAGAAACAGAGTGACCTCGGGGTCGATGTTGGTAATTACGTTGCTCATGTCCTCAGCGTGACCAATCGCATCAGAGGTATGGGATTGGGAAGTGCTGTAGGAAAGGGAACGTGTTACGTCATTAATTGCCATTAAAATTTCACCTCATTAAAAAATTTTATTTAACAAAACCGCATAGCCTCGGGGGTAGCTTATTGGTTCCTGTTACGAATAAATTCAGCCAGCCATGCACGGCGGCCTCTTACGTCAGATTTTGCCAGAGCACTGTAGTCTGGCACATATACGCTGTTAACATCTCTGCCGTCACCAGCGCGTTCAACGGTCGGTGGACGATTGACGGCTCTCGGAGTTGTGTCTAAGCCGTTCTTCTGCATATAGAATAACTTGCGTGTATCCTCATAATAGTTACGGAGAATTTCGGTCTGCGCCTCGTTGATTGTGCCGTTCTGCAATGCTTGCAATACAGGGACAACAACCTGCGCCTGTTTATAGGTCAAATCATTCACGCGAGTCAGCAGCATACGGTCAATAGCGTCAAAGTTCGGCTCCTTGGCGCGCTGCTCTTCTGTAAACTGGTTGATGCTAGCGTAAACAGCTTCCTGTCTCTGACGCTGCGCCTGTTCGTCTGCATAGCGGCTCTGCATCTTAGCCATAAGGTCTTGACGATGCCATTCTTTAGCCAGCTTGTAGTTGATGAGCTTCGGGTCATCATCGTCCATGAGGTCAAGATTCTCAACATCCTCTTCGCTCAGACCAGCGTCCTGTTGAGCGCGTGCATCAGCCTCTTTGTCGAGACCTGTCAAAAACTCTCTCATCTGTTCTTGGCGAGTTTCCGGATTCATCTGTGCTTCAATCTCAGCACGACGCGCCGCTTCCTGTTGAGCGATAGCTCTCTGCTGCGCGTTGTGAGCTTGAACAGCTTGGCCGATTTTCCAGTCAGCATATTGACGCTGGTATTCCTGCGGAACACGTTTCTCGTCAACATAGCCTGTTGCGATTGCGTTGGAAAATTCATCGAGAGTATAAGCAGGAAGCTGCTGGTTGAACTGCTGGCCAATCTGCTGCGGAACATCTGTCAGCTTCGGCTGGTTGGCATCAGTGCCAACCACGTTAGATTCTTGGGCAGCTCCTTCACTTTTGGGCTGTTCAGGCAACGGGCTGGGTTTCAAATGTGTTTTTCCGTCCTCACCCTTGACTAAAACATAGCCTTGAGTGCCTTCTGAGTTCTTTGCAGCGGCGATAATTTGCTGATTGCCGCTCTCGCGCGTTTGCAGCCCCTCTGAGCGATTTTCGGTGTTCGCGCTAGTGTTTGTATTAGTAGACGCATTTGAAACGCTCTGAGAGGATTCTACACTGTCAACATTTGGTTGACTTGTAGAAATTGTGTTTGTTTGTGGCGTGGAAGCAGAAAAATCGCTTCCAGTACCGCCAAATTCGTCAGCCATTGGGTTTACCTCCTAAAAAAATTAGCCTTGGGCCTGTAATTGAACCAAGGCTTTCTCTTTCTGCTTGCCAGTGGCCGCTGCGTGTTGCAACATTTCAACCAAGCGACAGACTGCTCTGTAGTCGCTTCGATGTCTTTCAATGTCTCCGTAGCTTAACGCCGCTTCAAGCATTTTTTCATCCGCTTCTTTTTTTAAGCGGACCGCATATTTATACACCGCCTCAGCATCTTCTCCGTCGACAATGAAGTCGCGGAGAAGGTCGATACGAGATTCGGCAGCTTTAATAACTTTAGAGTTATTGCGCTTAATCATTATTAAGTACCTCGTGTTCTGCGATTGCTCGCTCGGTTGTACTAATGCCAAGTTTATCTTTAAGATACTGGCGCTGCACGTCGGGCGGCAAATCCGTAAGATTGATATTGAGACGCGGAATGGAGTATTTTGCGATAGACAGTTGCAAGCTGTTCTGCAATGCTTCGGCTTGGGCCTGTGCCTGTGCCTGTGCTTGTGCTTGTGCCTGTGCCTGTGCTTCTTCGCTCTCGGGGTCGAGCAAATATTGAGAAACATCTCGTAAGCCCAATGCTTCCAGAAGTTTGCACACAAGGTTATACCAGCTCTTCGCGTTTGCAATACCGAAGTTTGCGAGCTGTGGATAAATCTGATTGAGTACCAGCATCAGATATTGAATCTGTGCCTCTCTTGTACCAGCGCCTTGTCCGACGTTGACAATCAAATCATAATCTACGTCCAAATCCTCTTTCTTAATAGAAAGCGTCTTGTTGGTCAATCGAATCATCTGCTCATCTTCCAGATATTTTTGGTTTAGCAGGATGATGAACTTGTAAATCGGAATAAAAAATTTCTCTGCAATGCTTCGCGCCACCATTTTGTTGCGCTTCTCAGCCATGCCAAGGATGGCAGTAATGCCAGTTGCAGTAGAGTTCAAAGAGTTGCTATCAAGGCCTTGGTTATATCTGGTGCTGCCGCTCTGACTTTCAATCTCAGTCTGAGCGTAGTTGATTACTTCCATAGAAACGCTAGACAATGGCAGCGACGGTGGGATGAATACAGATTCTGCTGGAGCGTTCCGCGTCGGGATGATTTCCTCACCGCTGAACAGTGCGTCAAGGTCTACCTTGCGTTCATCAACAAAAACGCGCGGGTCGTTGTTCTTCGCCACGTTGGTGATAATCTGACGCATAACAGCGGTCTTTAAGTCCTGCTGCTGTTCCAGCATATCAGTAAAGGAATCGCGGTTAAACACAGCGTTCGGGTCATAGACCGCACTGCAAACAAAGAACGGCGGAAATCCATAGTCATTCTCTACGATACGGATTGGCTGGTCGCCTACAGCATGAACGATGATATTCTCGTAAATTCCGTCGTTGTTCCAGTCCACCTGCATGTAAGCCTCGTAAAGCTCAACCTCTTTAGATGCCAAATCGTTGTCTGTCGGACGTTTAGCCCTGTCAGCTCTGTCTCTGTCGTTGACATAATCCAGAGTGGTCGGTTCGGTGTTACCCGAGGTGTATTCCTTTAGCGCCTTGTCGATATTCTGATAAATACCGTCTTTTTCACGCTGCTTTAAATAGCTGCCGCGCACAACCTTTCGATGCGCAACAAACTTGCAGTCCTGCAAATCAGGAGCATCCGGAGTGTAACGCAGCTCTGATGTGGGTACATACTCTACAACAGGATGATTGCTCTTGACTTTCACAAGGTCGTAAGTGACTTTGGTTAGGTCTGGTGCGCCTTCAATATCCTCAAATTTCATATTCTCGATATTGCCGCCTCCAACGCCTTCCATTAGGCCCAGAATCTGCGTCATGTCGTTCAAATCAAGCATGAACTGCATCTGCTTGCGCTCTTCTTCGCGTTTCCACCACACCTTCGCAATACAGAAGTTCTGGCTTAAAGCGAAGTTCAACTCAGTCTGGCAGAAGTGATACCAGTCATTCTTTTTCTCAAGCTGGTAACGTACAAGTTCCTGCACCTTGGAAGCAACCTCATCATCATCGACGTTTACACCCTTGACGGAAAGCGGCGCATCTGTGCCGCAGAACGCTTCCATGAGGCCTGTTAGAATCCACTGACAAGAAGTCTTTACGTCCTTGGAAACCCAGTTGCTGGTCTCCGAAAGTTTCGGGAATCGCTTCTTGTAGTATTCCTCGTCGGCTTCATAAATGTCTCTGCGATGCAAAATTTTTGGCTCGATAATCTGCTTGTACTGCGAATCCGCAATATCACGGCAGCTCTCGAACGCTCGCATGATTTTGTCTTTCTGCGATTTTGTCAAAGTATCGAGTGACAGCGCCTTGTCTTTGGCCTCGCTCTGCGCTTTGAGCATTTCCAGCGGGGATGGCGGTTGCTCTACTCCCGGCTGGATTACGCCAGTCTGCTGCTGCTCTGGCAATGTGCCACCCGTCATCATGTCGACCGCCCCTTGATTCAATCCAAACTGAGGGTTGGTCGCCTGCCATGCGCTTCGGTGGACTTCGCTGTTTGCAGCAGCAGCCAGTTTATCGTTTAAGTCTGGCATGAATTATCACCGCCTTAACCAAAGAACTCTGTCAGCACGCAGTCGCCGCCGATAACATAAAAGTTTTGACGTGCGGTCGGCAGCACTGGCAAAGTATAGGTTGTGCCAGCCTTAATCAGCAAACCTTTGCCAGCTTTGACGCTCTTGTCGCCAAGATAAACATCAGTCTCGCCAGCAGTAATTGCCAAGCCGATGCGACCGCCGCGCATGTTGGTGAAAACCTCGGTGCTTGCAGCAGGAGTTGCACTGCTGGCGCTCAGCTTAGTTGTCATAATTTCCTTTACTGGACATAAAAGCATATGTTATTCCTCCGTAGATTCTGTCCATTCATCAATGGTTTTAATACCATAAGCAAACGCACAAATGCGTTCAATTTTACATCCACGGGCTTCGCCCCAGTCTTTTGTGAAGTAAGCAATATCAGCATCAGCTAGTAAAGCAATGCTTGCAGCTAAATACTTTAACGGTTTGTCAAAAGTCGGATGGTCTTGGAAGAAACTGTCAATTACTTCCACATCCTCTCCGACACATTCTTGCGCTTGCTTAATAGCAAGCTTTCGTACTGCTAATATTTCTTCATCAGTTTTGCCAGCCATAGGCTGGGAAATGAACAACTTTTTCATGTTTATACCTCCTGCCCGTCGAAAACAAGCTCACTAACAGGCAACTGTACCTCTTCGATTTCGGCGCGTACCTCAAGGCAGTGCAAATATCGTCCCATGTGCCCAGCCTGTTCTGCCAACAGCTCGTAACTACATTTTGGTGTAAATTGCAGCGTTCCTGCCTTATACTTGACAAGCATTGCGTGCAGTTTGTCATAGCGGATTTTGACCTGCATATACTCTGCGATAAAGCGTTCCTTAAAATCATCGCTGTTCATCAATTCAATAGTGTCTTTGAGTTCAAGCATTGTTTATTCCTCCGTTACCAATCCCATCTCTTGATGCCTTCTTCGCCATTTGTCTGCAAGAAATCAAGAAGGGAGCCTCTTGCTGCACCGTATTTGTTGCGAGGAGTTTCCGGTTCCGGATGTGCTCTCTTCCAAGCCTCTGCGTCAGCGCCATCATCGAAAAATTTGACAGCTCCAGTATGTCCGCTTTGCTGAGGCTGATAGCCGCCTCTCGGAGCTTCCGGGTAATCCATAGGAGGTTCGGTGTAACCGGGGCCATAACTGCTGTAAGACGGTTGCACCTCTCTGGCTGGAGCATATTCGCGTCTGGCAGAAGGATGCTCAGAAGGTGTAGACGGAGCCATAGTCGGACGTGCCTTTTGATACAGGTTCTCTTCGCCCTGTCTGCGGGAAGCCATCTGTTTGCGTTGAGCAGCTTCTCGCTCTGCCCATCGTCTGTTGGAAGCACTAATATCAAAACCGCGGCCATCGTCGTTATAAATACCCGCTTCCAAATTACGTGCATAGTTTTCCATGCTCTGTGCAAGGTCGTCACGGCCTCGTGCTCGAGCTTCAGCAGCACGTCTGTAATAATAAATAATGTCGTCTTGTACGCTCATCGTTGAATACTCTCCTTTTACAATCTGCCGTATTTTCTTACCTGCCCCAATTTCTTTGCCCGCTGGTACAGGTTTTTCCTTGCGAAAGATACAGGATAAGCAAAGGTCAGACACAATGCATCAGCCATATCTGGCGAGCGTCCCGTCTTATCTTTGATGCTCTCCTTGCTTTCGAGTTTAATTCTGTTCATGCTGTCGAATGTGTACTCCGGCATCGCCAACTCGGCGCGCAGATTCGGGTCATACGGCAATGAACCGCCCTGTTCAAGCCACTGTCGGCAGCCGTCCCACATTTCGGCACGTTTATTCATATACCGCGAGTCCTCAATAGCCTTGCCGCCAAAGGGAACTTCTACAACTCCCTTGTAGCCAATCTGACGCAAACGGTCGATAACGCCCTCGCCACGGCCAGCATCGATAAACACCGTATCTGGCCCCCAATCGTCAATCTCTCTGGCGATAATTCCGGCGAAAGTCATGTTGTCGACTTCTTTGCAGACAATCGGCTCGAAAGTCATCAGGCCTTGGCGTTTGAAGATTACGCAGCTATCGTCGCCAAAACGTGCAACGTCCACACCCATAACCTTGGGCATATCCTTGTAATCTTCTTCCTGTAGGTCTCTTTCCATAGCCGCGTTGATAGACCCCAGCGAGATAAGGCGGTTATAAGCGTTCGTAGCAAAGTCACAGTACAACTCCTGCTGTATCTCTTCCTTTGTCATTTCGCGCTTCATGTCCTCAAGCTCTTCCGCAGGAATAATGCCTGTTTCATCTACCGTGTACAGACAAGAAAACCAGTTGTTATTCTTCTGAGCTTTCAAGTAAATGTCGTAGAACTGATTCTGCCCTTTGGGAGTACCAATAAAAACAGCCCAGCCGTGTCGGTCTGATAAGGCTGGTCGGATGACCTCGCCCCACAGCTCCTTGCGAATCTGGGCGTATTCGTCTATTACTACACCGTCCCAGTACGTACCACGAAGGCCGTCTGGTCGGTCAGCACCAATGATATAAATTCTCGCTCCACGAGCATCCTTGTGGTAGCTCGGGAACTCTACATACAGCTCGCTCTCGTTGACCTTTCTGTCGGGAATCCCCGCAGTATACCGCTTCAAGTAGTCCCATGCAATCATCTTCGCCTGTTTCAAGAACGGCGCAAGATATGCGTAGTTCGGTGAAGGGTACTTCGTCATCGTCAGAGCCTTCTTAATGAGGTGGTTGACACTGCCCACACTCTTTCCAAAACGGCGGTGCGCTACAATTACCGCAAACCTGTACTGCTCAAGATTAGGGTGCAGAACATCCCTCCAGAACGGTCTGGGAGTGTACGGAATTGTAATGACCTTGGCATCAGCAGCAACCGTCATCAGAGTTGCCTTCTACCGTCTCGGGCGCCGGGGGCAATACCCCCTCTTTCTCCACGGGTGACGCTTTAGTGTCAATCACATCACCAGCGTTCTCGGCCCAGCCAAATACCAAAGGCTGACCATCGCCGCTCGTAAGCTGACGTGTGCTCTTTTCCTCCCATCCGGCATTGTTCTTCAAAGCAAACATAATGCCAGTAGGAGCCTTGGAATATACCAGCTTGCCCTCAAGATAGTCCTCAAGCCTCAGCTTTGCATCAGCCAAGATGGTGTTGTAGGCTTCGTCCCTCTTGTTCACATAGTCCAGCATCTGACCACGGCTCTGGAATCCCAAATATCTGGCAAGACCACTGTATGTGGGCGGCTTTCGCTCTTTAATCTTCATTTCCCCAGTCCTCGGGTCAATCACTTCCGGCAAGCAGTAGTCAAAATACTCTCTGACTTTGTTTGCCATACTCTGAGGCGTGGGGTACATCGTTACAATGCTGCCACCAGCACCAAACAAATCACTCATAACCAATTCCTCCTTGTTGTTGTCGTTGTTGTTGTTGTATTTTAAAAGCCTCGTACACACTATACGGAGGCTGATACAGTGCTAATCGTACAAGGCTCTTAAAAGCATTAAAAAAGCACTGTAATTTCTTACAGTGCTAATAATAAACAGTGCTATGTAGGTACTGTGTAAGTCTAGGTACTTATTGTTTTACCCCTACCCCTATACCCTACCCCTTGTTTTGTAGGTATTAACGTAAAATGTTGAATTAAGTTATTTATATCTAGTATTTAAGAATTAAGCTTTAAATTTAACCTGACTAGATATACCATGTAACCTAAACCCGCACGTGTGTTAGGTACTTACCATTCAGCCCCTCCCCATCTATTCCATAAAATTTTACGTCCGATAATATATGTTATGTTAAAATTCTTTATCCAATGTACATTTATACTATATTTATAGTACATAACTACCATAATCTGGTATTTTCTTCTATTATAATAAATGTATATTTAATATACAACTATACCATTATAGCGGCATTACCAATAATTAAACTAATAACTATATAAAAGAAGAATAACGGGAATTTTTAACATTCCCGTTATTACTTTATTTATATTGTAAATGTCATGTTTTTTGATTTCATACACTCTTTTACTTTTCTTCATTATAACACGTTTTTAGCGTTCTTATTTCGGTAATAAGAAAAAAATTTTTTAAAATTTTTGTTCAGCACGTTATTTCAGCATATCCCATAATATAGACAAGCCGAACGGCAAGCCACCCATGAGGGTGGTACCCAAATAGGCAGGTATTATGGAAAGTAGGTGATATAGTAGAAAACTTTATAGTAGTTATTTCCGTTCTTTGAAAATTTAATAACTACGTGCGCAACGGCACGCAAGCCAAAACAGAGGCTTTTTTAAAGTCTTTTCCGTTGCTAGTCTGTATGCGTGGTTAAACGCTTTATGCAGGTGTTGACGTGTCCACTTGTATATCGTAGTCACTCAATGACGCCGAAAGACTACTTGTTATACAGTTACCTAACATCTGGTTAACTACTACAGCACTATTAGGAAATTGTATAACCCATTTTCCACCACCTTTTACAAGGCGTGGGAATGTATAAAGTAACGTCGCTCATGGTAAATTGATTCCGGCGTGAAAATATATTCCCTCTACCTTTAATCGCCCGACTTCAATTTTTGAAGAGGTGATATTTATGAAAAAGTGGACAAAAAATGACGAATATAAATGGCGGTGTGAGCAGGCCGATTTGGCGCAAGGCAAAACAAAACGTCTTGACGCTAAAAAGGGCTATTATCGCGCTGAAAATGCGGAAAAGCCGAAAGCTGAAAAGCCGAAAGCGGAAAAGTCAAAAAGTGTTGTGCTGATTAGAAAATACTACAAAAGTAGTGTTTCGACGGTATTCACGCCGACTGAAAAGACCGGCACTTTATCCAATACAGATTTTTTCAAAATGTTGTATGCTTAAACATTCGCCGGGCGATTAAAGGTGGATTGCCTATGGTGGTTTACCTAAAAAAGCAAAAAGGTGGAGATAACATGGGAATTAAAAGCAAAGTTTACCGCGACGCTAAATTGCAGGCGATATGGGAACGCAATCAGCGTCTTGACGCTGATTGCCTCGAAATGTTGAGCTTGCTTACGATGTTGGGTATTCTCGCTTTACTCACGTTCTGTTAAGTGCTTACGCAAGGCATTACAGTGTTAGTGTCTTGCCATGGTGACTTAACGTTGCCTAAACAAATGAAAAGGTGGAATTAATATGAAAGTGAAAAAGAGAAGGCTCAGACTTAAAGGAGGATTAGTGTTAGAAACACACCTCCACGGGAGTACGGGCGCTATGACGCGCGCTTACTTTCTCAATGGTAAGCAGCTCGGCAAATTCGAGCAAATCGGAGTGGCGAAGTTAGCGCAAAAAACTCTGTATTCCGCTTGATAAATTAGCGACGCACGTCGGATTCGACGTGCGCAACCCGTACACACGCACTAAACTCGGGCTTTAAGTTGATGCTATGGCAAGCACACGACTTGAAAAATTCGTGTGCTTGTAGAGTGCATCAAAATACACTCTGTTGCTGTAAATGGCGGTATACGGCAACATTACCGACCGCTAACCGACTTATGAAAAGGTGGAAAATTATGGAAAAAATGTTGTTCAAATGCGAAAATTGCGGCGAAGAATTCAACGGTACTCAACTCGAAGCTGTATCGAACGGCTGGCGTAACATCGAAGGCGTCTGGCTTTGCCCAGACTGCGTCGACGAATACGGCGTTTGCCATGATTGCGGTGAAATTGTAGCCCTGTGCGATATGCGCCTTGGCTGCGACGATGAACGGTATTGCGAGGGTTGCTTTGATGACCTCTTCGACACTTGCGCGCGTTGCGGAGACGTGTTCTGGCGTGACGATGCAACAGAAGTTTACACTGGCAGAGGCGAATACAGCGAAAGCTGGTGCCCCGAATGCGTAGACTGGTATGCAAGCCGTTGCGAGCATTGTGACGAATACGTCGAAAACGACGGCATTCGTGACGTTGACGGCAACAACATCTGCATCAACTGCTGCGAGGATAACGACGATTATCAGATTTGCGGCGAATGCAGTGAATGGCATCATGTTGACAACATGATTTATTCTGAACGCCGCGAAGAGTATCTGTGCGATTACTGCGCTTCCCAAGAGGCTAGTGTAATTCACTCTTACCATTCCGGCGTCCGTCCGTTGCTGTGGTTGTCTAAAGCTGGCGATGATTACAATCGTAAGTATCAACTGTTCGTCGGTGTGGAGCTTGAAATCGACGGCGCTGGTCAAGTTGATGAAAACGCTGAGAACATCGTCAACGCTGGCGGTTATGATGTCGACGAAGCAGTCGTGTGTGAGCATGACGGCTCTCTCAGCAATGGTTTTGAACTTATCTCGACAACAGCGACAGTTGACTATCATCTTTCCGACTTCGGTTGGAAAGACATGATGGCAGAGGCAGTTGAACTCGGCTACACGAGCCATGATGCTAACACGTGCGGTTTGCATGTGCATATGGACAGACGCTATTTTGTGGATATGTTCAGCAATCCCGAAGAAGTGCTCAGCATTATCGTGTGCAACAACGCAGAGTGGCTGAAAGTTTTCAGTCGTCGCACCCGTTGGCAGTTTTGTTCTTTCCCAAGTTCCTCTATCCGCTTCACTGCGGACGAATTTAAACACAAGAATAAATACGGCAAAGCTCTGTCGACCGCCAGTGTGTATCACAAGCTCAATGACGCCGTTGGCTACATGCGTGGCCATGGTGCGTGCATGAACTTCTGTGGCTATGCGACGTTAGAGGTTCGTTTTAACCGTGGCACCCTCGTATGGCAAACCTTTGCGGCTACTTTGCAGTTCATACAACTGCTTGCCGATATTGCCAAATCCTGCAACCATTTGGAGCAGGCATGTGAGGTTAATCTGCGCACGTTCAGAGCGTTGGCGAAACGCCGTGGCTTTAAGGAATTTCTCGAATACCTCAAACGCCGCAACATCCGTTAACCATTAGGTTAAGTGCAAACCCAGCGTCCTACCGTGTTAGGGCGTTGGAGGGGTTGCTTAACCCGACATTATTAGAAAAGGTGGAAAACATTATGGAAAAAGAAAAGAAAATTACCAAGGCTGGCAAAATCTCCAAAGCCGGAGGCAGAAGAAACAACGCAGGACGCAAAAAGGAACTGCCCGAAGGGGCCAAGGTCACTTCGTTCAAATGCACGCCGTTCGAGCGCGCGTTGCTGAAACGCTACTTGTCAAAGTTGCGTAGAGGTGTTACGCAAGAATTTGCCGATGTAATCTACATCGACATGAGAATGAACGGAGGCAACATAGCGAACTTATTTTAGGCGCTTACGCATGGCATCACTTGCTGGTGTCATGCCATGGTTGCCTAACAGCAATCTAAAAAATATTATGAAAAGGTGGAATGTAAAATGTGCATCATCAGTTATGTACCAAGCGGAAAAACAATTAGCGAGGAAACTATCAAAATCATGTTCAAAGGGAACCCCGATGGCGCTGGCATCATGTGGAAGCCGACGTTTAAGTCTGCAGTACAAATCAAAAAAGGCTTTATGAAGGTCGAAGATTTGATTAAGGCGTTCAACGAAATCCCCACTGAATGTGAAAGAGCTATTCACTGCCGCATTGCGACGGCAGGAAAGGTTTCTGTGGCATGTTGTCATCCCTTTCCTGTGCGTCCGAAGGTGAGCGCCATGCGTTTGTCCGAGGATACTGCGGAAATCGCTCTCATGCACAATGGAGTGATTTCGTATGCCAACCCCGTGCAAGGATTGAAAGCCGATTACTCCGACAGCATGAACTTTGCTGCAAAGTATCTTTACCCGCTCCGTCATCAATTAGACAAAGAGTATGTGCAGACTCTGATTGAAGAGTCCACGCCTTCTCGTTTGCTGATTATGAGAGAAGGTGCCGACACAATCATGCTCGGCAACTGGAAGTATGAAGGCGGCGTATATTATTCAAACGGCAACTACAAGCCGTATGTTGCGTCGAAGAAGTACAAGGGCTATGGTTACAACATTTACAGCGGTTATTACGATGATTGCCGTAGCATTTACGGCGATTATGGTTATGATGGCGTGACTTCGCTAAACTCCGATGAGCCTAGCGAAGAACCCTGCTATGAAAGTGTTGTGCTCGATATTGTCGGCACGGACTACAAGGTTGCAAAGCAAAAGGTGGAAGAAGTTCTCGACAGCTACGAGGACATTGAATACGAAGTGTACAAGTCCTCGCTTCCGGGCGAGCTTGAAATTGAAGTCGTCGGCCTTCCCGATAACATCACCAGTATCGCTGGGTTCAAGGTGTCCGAAAGAACCGCTTATTAAGTCACAGCCATAGTGTGCCAGCAAAGGCTGACACACTATCACGGTGATTTAATTTGTTAAGTCACGAAAATATTAAAAAGGTGGAATGATTTATGGAAAAACAGGTTTACGCAATCCCGCTGGTAAAGGTTCCGCTAGCACTGGATACTCTTTACTGCTACAACAACCCAAAAGCGTTGCGAATCAAGGCGCCTAGCCGCGAGAAAGCAATAGCAATAGCATGGCGTTATTGCGCCTATCACACTAAAAATTCCAACACAAAGGCACACAACGATAACACTAGAACAAGATGTATCTATGTTGTTATCGGCTCCATGGTTAAGTATACCGTGTCATTCACCCACCCCGACCTTGAAGTATTGACTGCCACTAGCAATGACTTCAAGACTCAGTTGCTGGGGGGCAGATGTTTTCGGCGTCGCCTTCACGGAGAGGCGATACGCCAACGTACCAGCTTAGCCGAAACTACGGGCAACACTTTTAAACAAAAACTTGAATTCTACAGTGACCAAAAGTTGCGCTCTGATATAGAGCGTTGGCTAAGTGTAGCACAAAAGTGCAATGAAGTCTTGGATTACTGTGTTCGAGCCGAAAACATCGACGATGTATGCGAGATAGCCAACATCTTGGGCAGGAAATTCTATTAAGCTACAACCCCAACGCACCACGTTATTGGTGCGCTGGCATGGTGGCTTAACGCCCCAAAATTATATGAAAAGGTGGAATGTGATTATGAATGAACAACAACTCGCAAAAATTTTAAAGTTGAAGCAAGGCAAGGCCGCTGAAAAAGAGGCGAGAATTCTCAACGAGAAGCTTGAACTTCAACGGTATTACTCCCAAGCAATACTGAATCTGTTGCCCGAAATCAAAGCCGACGCAAAAATGGTTTACATGTGCAGCCAAGCTGGCGTTAAGTTTCCGACATACATAAACATGGCCAAGAATCCTGACGGGTTTAAGTTTTATCCTTCCCACAAAACCTCGGGCGCATTCGGTTTAATAAGATTGTCGTTAGACTCTGAACACCCTTATGCCTTCAAGAACTGTTTAGGTTGGGGTTATTTATCCAAATGGTTCACTTGTCTCGGTGTAGTTTGCACACCAGAGGGAGAACTGGTGCTTTGCGACCTTGACCGCGGTGGAAGGGACATCAACGGCCGTGTGGTGGCCCCAGAACAATACAAGGAATTCTATTTAAAGTATCTTGAATTCCACAAAGAGTTCCATGAGTTCTTGGATTCACTTGAATAGTTGAGTGCAAACCCAGCGCATCAGCCTTTGCTGGTGTGTTGGAGGGGTTACTCAACCCGCAATTATTAGAAAGGTGGAATGAATATTGGAGATTAGAATTATCAATTTATGTGACCACGAGATTAATATCAAAGACTCCAACGGAAAATTTTGGAAGTTGGAGCCATGCGAAGGTGAACCTGCGCGAGTTAGTGGCACGTTTGCACCTGCGTTCTACCTCGGGACGATAGGTGTGAGCCGTAAAGTCAGCACAACAAACATCAACCTGCCTCCAACAACGGAGGGTACGATGTTCGTTGTATCTCGCGCGGTTGCCGAGGCTAACCGAGGGCGCAAAGACCTTATGTTTCCCGGCCCGCAATACTTTACCGATGACGGCGTAAAGTATTGTGTCGGTCTTGAAATCTGCTAGGAGCTAACTGATTCAGTCTATTCACAGGATGTCAGCTTGCGCTGGCATCCTGTAGGAGTGGCTGAATCACTCGTTATATCAGAAAGGTGGAATGTTTAATGGAAAAGAAAACTTATTGGGTGGCAGTACAAACACCCGTATCTAAAGAACTAGGATACTGGGTGAAAGCGGTAAACGCCCCGTCAATGGAGCGCGCAAAGGAGATAGTTGCAAGATATTGCGATTATCATAATAAGCGATGTGGGTTTTCGGGCGACAGAATCTTTCGTGTAGTTCCCGCTCCCACATCGTATGCAATTAAAATTCTGTATAATCCAGACAGCACTTCGCTCTACTTGCTAAACGCGCTTTTCGATAAACTCGGCAAGATTAAGTCAGTCTACGCCGCCACTGCTTACTTTAGGCATAAAGTGTCCGAAGATAACACGCAAGCGTTATTCTTCTTGGACGGTGATGATGCCTCACACGGAGATGTTACATTAAAGGAAGTGTTTGCCAAAGTCCTCGAACCATTCAAGACAAATGGCATCCTCATTGACTACAACATAGGAACCTACTCCTATAAACCCTCCAATGGCAAAAAAGTAAAGAACTTCACGACATTTAAACGTGAGTAGACTTTAAGCGCAAACCTAGCACACCAGCATCTGTTGATGTGCTAGAGGGGTTGCTTAACCCGAAGATTATCCGAAAGGTGGAATGTAAATTGGGAAACCGCGCTGTAATTTTAAACAAGAACGACATGCTGGCAGACGGCAAGATTAATCCGAATCAGATTGGAGTGTACCTGCACTGGAACGGAGGCCGTGATAGTGTAAGCGCGTTCTTAAAGTATTGCAAATTAAAAGGCTATCGCTCTCCTGGCACCGATTGCTACGGCTGGGCTTGCCTGTGCAATGTCATTAGCAACTTCTTTGGTGATGGAACGTCTTTAGGCATCGACATCGCCAGTCGCCTTGACTGCAACAACTGCGACAACGGTGTGTACATCATTGACCGTTGGGAGATTGTCGGGCGTTTGTATAACCATGGAACTGAGCAAGCAAACTATAACGTCGATTCTTTTGTGCTTGAGCTTAACGAGAGGATGCCAGAGCAAAACAGAATGAATGCCTATGTTCTTCAAGAACTTCTGAAAGCAAAAGAGATTCCTTATCAAGAGCTGACGTTAGGCGATGTCATCTGGGCGCGATGCTCCGGGGATTGGGATTGGGAGAAGTTGATTGTTAGCGAAGTACACAAGCATAGCGGCTTGATTGTTTGCGAACGCTCTCACGGCAATAGCGCTCATCTTTACGAACCAGCTTTTGTTTTAAAGGTTAACTCCGAGAGTTAATTTAATTTATTAGCACCCCATAAACCCAATCTTATGGGGTGTACTTGAATATTTAAAGGAAAGGTGATATGATATGAAAAATTACATAATTCTTTTTACTCCGGAAATCGACGGCGACAAGTTATGCTCCGTCATCACTAAAGAGGTATGCGATACCAAGAGCTTAGAGCTTGAGCGTTGTTACGACCTTATTGATTGCAGACTGATTGATATTCACACCGTCTGCGATGGCAATCTTCTGCTGATATTTGACGACGAATTTTTGCTCAACAATATTCCCATCCCAAACGTCATGGCGTCTCAGCTCGACCGTTGCGTTCTTTGCGGTAAAGTAATCCTTTGTCGAACCAACAATGACGGCGAGTGCGTTCCATTTACAGAAGCAGAAGCTGACTTGCTGATTTCCCTTTTGAAAAGAATTCAAGGCAACATCGTTGCCTCATTGGGGAAGGATGATGAAAATGGAGAAGCAATTAGAGCAGGAAGTTAAGGCTGCAGTTCAAACTGTGGCAAAAGAAATATTAAAAGATTACGACGACAGGCTTGAAAGAATGAATAAACTAGCCGAAGGTAATCAAGCCCTGTTTGAACAGCTTGTACAGGCTTACGACATTCGCATTGAAGAATACCAGCAACGCATAGAAGTGATTCTGCTAGAGCTGGAAGAAATTACCGACCGACTTGAAGATAGAAGCTTTGTAAAATTACTCTTACTGAAAATCATCGAGCGAGAAAGGCGTTATTCTTAAAGCGGTAATAATGTTTGCTCTTGACGCGCAAGCCCCTAGCCATACTGGCTAGGGGCTTTTTTAGTTTCCGAAGTATTATTTTATTTATTTTTCACAATTAAGTAATTGTTTTCTCTGTCAATTTGTGGCATTATAATCTTAGGAAAACTCCATTGTGTATTACAATTAAATTGCAAGGAGGCGCATATCATGGAGCAAAATATTAGAAAACAAAACGGATTTAAAGAGGGTGCAGGACGCAAAAGAGAGCTTCCAGAAGGAGCACGAGTTACTTCGTTTAAGCTGACTGACACCGAGCGTATCGCAGTAAAGAAATTTGTTGCCGAATTACGCGGAAGCGAAAGAGCTAAAGCTAAGATGCTTGAAGCTAAGAGAGAACAGCAGACCAACGCAATCATCAGAGCGACAGCAAAGCCTTTTGTGGAAGCGTTGTGTGAAGTCATCAATCTGTATGGCGGACGCGGTAAAGGTTTTAGAATGGCTGAAAGCGTAGCTACAGCTATCAGCGTCATTGCCTTCAAGGACGCCGTGCAGAAATGGGAGTGTGAGAACCCGCGTAAAGAAATTTAATAAGCAAAAAACCCACGGCTTTCGCCGTGGGTTTTTTGTGAAAAAAGGTGGTAAACGAAACCTAACATATTAAGGTGGAATGTTAGTTGGAAAAATGAAATAGCGCTTACCGAAAATTATTATATCACGGCTGGCACAAAAGTGCCAGCCTTTTTTGTTATTCAAATACTTTTATTACCCCTAATTGTATCGCACACTTCAAGGCGTAGTCGATACCTACATCACGGAGCTTATAGTATTTGCCGTAAGTCAAGCCAAGTTCTATGCAGCTTGTTGCCATAGGTTCGTTTTTAAAAAACCTACGGCAAAGAATTTCGCTTACTAATTCTTCGTCATCAAAGTACATAAAGGTTTGCTCAACTATGGTTAGCCATTTTTCGGGGTTGGTTATCACTTCTTCGTTGAGCCTGTCGGCATTGATGATAACCTTCCCTAGCGGTTGATAATGTTTCATTGCTATTGTAGCAGTCGGGTCTGATATGAAGGCGTGATTACTACTGCCACCGCCTGTTCTACCGCCGCTTTGATAATAGCCTTGTTCTGCCCTTGTTATCTCAACGGCCTTCTTGATTCTATGATAGTAGTAAAACATTTTTTCAACCAAAGCGAACCCTTTTTGAGGGTGCCTTCCTGCTCTCCAATTACGTTTGCGTCGCTCATTAACGCTAGGAGTTTCTAAGGTCATTGTTTAGCTCACTCCAATTCTTTGGTTTACCAATCAATACTTCCACGCTCTCAGCATCTTTCTTGCCATAGCGTTTGACTACAGAAACACCCACTACTTGCTTGCATCCTTTGTACGCAATTCCTTCCAAAGCATACATGATAATCTTTAGGATTCTATCTGCCGTCGGGTATCTTGTGGGAAGTATCTTCCCCCTCCACATAAGCTCTCGTGTGGCCTTGCTTGCGTTGCCAATCGGAGAAGCTAAATTGATTGTAATAACAATGTAAACAGGGTCAACATCACTGTACTCCCAGTTTTGAGAAGCAAGAGCAGTCTTTGCTATCATTGTTACCACCGCTGTATAGGCATCTACGTTATTTTTAACGCTTTCTTCTCCGTTCTTCCACTTACGATACCCACGGCAGATTGGTCTGCCCGGTATTACGAACTCCAATGTCTGCTCACTACAGATTCGCTTTAAGCCCATGTCAAATCACCTCGCTTAGAAGTTGAAGTTGTCGTCCAGTTCCTGCTGTGCTCCCATGTTTGCGAAGCCACCGCCGCTGTTGGAAGATGCGCTGTTCTTGCTGTCGATGAAGTCAAAGCCGTTGACCATGATAGCAGCGCTTTGCTTCTTATTGCCATCCTTGCCTGTGTAGCTGCTGATTTGCAGACTGCCATTGACGAGGATGCGGCTACCCTTATGGAAGTAATTGCCGATAGCCTCGCCAGTCTTGCCGAAGGCGGTGCAGTTAATAAAGTCGGCCTCTTTGGGCTGGTCTTTACGGAACGGTCTGTCGATAGCAACGGTGAACTTGCAATACACCTTGCCGTTCTGAGTGTAACTTACCTCCGGTTCTCTAGTTAAACGGCCTAAGCCAACAAAATGATTCATGTTTATATTCTCCTTTCGTCATGTCGAGTGCATATATCCCCCGATAAATATGCGAGTGTGTTGAGGCAAGCGATACGCACTCACCTCAACAGTTATGAAAAAATTATAAAGCAGTAGTTATGTGTACATCCTTCTCGTTAGCACCATTCTCCTTGGCGGTCTTAGCCATTTCGATGCGATATTCTTGCGGAGTCAAGAAGTACAGTTCGTTGTCTAAGCGGAACTCGCACTCTCCCTCTTTAGGAGCTGTGCGAATAGGCTCAACTTCAATGCGATGAAACACCTTGCGCCACTTACAGTCCTTGACGTACTTGCCTTGCTCGCAGCACATGCAAGCTTTAAGTGCAAGGTCTAAGAGGTCGTACAAATCCTCGGTTTCAATGGTAATATTAGGCTCTCCGTCTCTAGCTCTGACTGGTACGCTAGTACAGAGTTTCAAGTCCGCTTGCTTTCTACGGCGTTTGAGGCTCGCCAGTTGTTTCTGGTCAAGATAGGTGATTCTTTCCTCAATGATGTTTTGACAATATGTCGCAACGCATTTGAGCTTTCGGTGCCACACCTTATCTTTTGTGGTTTCAGCGGCCTTGTCGGCTTCGCCAGCGAGAATCCCTATTTTCAGCCAGCTAAGGTATTCCTCTTTGCTCATGTATTTCTCCTTGTTCAAGTCTATCCCTTCTTCCTTTTATTTTAAATCAATTCCTGTTCTCTTCGGCGTCTTCGTCGCCATCCTCTATAACACAGAACGTATCAATCACGATATAGAAAATGCCAAACGTCAGGAAACTACCGAGTCCAACGCCCATAGCAAAAGTCATTAGCAACTCCCAATCCATTAACGTCCTGCCTCCATTTCTTCCCTTTCTTTGTCAAGCGCTTCACAGAGCTTCTTGTAAATGTAAAGTTTGATAACGCTATATACGGCAATATCTTTAAGCGATTCGTCTACTTTGTCACCTTCGATGCCGTGCATAGCGACATGAACAATATGCTTGCGCTCGTAGTTGGATATTTCTTTCCACATTCGTTTCCACCATAACCACTCACGAGGGACTGCTTCGGAGTAGGATTTAGGGAACGCTCCAGCTTCTCCGAGAATAGCTCCCAGCTTCAAATTCTCCAGTGGCTCGCCCGAACCATATTGCGAGTTCTTTGCAATGAACAACTCTTTAAGTTCATCAAAAGTCTTACTTACGAACCTTACGTATTCTGCATCGGCGCTGGTTGTACATGCATCTCTGTCTACAATCGGTTCTTTATTCATGTTTCTTTGCCTCCCTTTTGCGTTTCAGACTAGCATTAGCGACGGCTTTAACCTCGCCCATGTTTTGATAATACCCTGTCACAACCACTTCTGTGTAGGGTGCATCAGCATACATCTTGATGATGTGAATATCGTAGACCTGTTTGTCGTCTGGATAAACCACACCATTCATGGCATCAAGATATAACTTAACGATGTTATCGCCATCTGGTTTTCCTAAAGGCATGACAGCCTCTAACAGCCCAGCCTCAGCAAACCATTTTTGTCTGCCAGACGGAACCTTTCTGCATGATTTAATCTCGACTTTGAGCGGCATTTCGGGGCTTGGTAAGCTCCAGCCCTGTTCAACCATGGCTTGCTGTGCCATTAGTCTGATAGCCGCTTTTTCCTCGGTGCTGCCTTTGGGTTCGTAGGCTCTGACGTGACCACTGATTGTAGTAAATCTAGGTCTACCTTGCCCTACTGGTTCTCCCATAACCTTGAACCGCAGGATTTTTTTCCCGCAGTTCATCGGTTCCTTAAAATTCACTGCGCACACCTCCTAAAATTTGCCGCTGCTGCCGTAGCCACCGCCACGGTTGCCGCTCGCATTGTCGCCATCGGTGATGCCGTAGTGCAGGAAAATTCCTTGCATACAACGCTCACCCTTCTTGATGACATATTCCTCGTCAGAACTGTTGATGAACATAGCGCCAATGTTTCCGTCGTTGTCGGGGTTGTTGGCGTAATCCGCATCGATGATACCGGAGCAGTGAACCATAAGGCCGTGCTTGACCGACAAGCCGCTTCTGATTCTCAAAAACAGGAACATATCCTGCGGCATAATAGCCTTAATGTTGAAATGAACGAGTTTGCTAAGTCCGTGTGCCGGAACAACAATATCATACGGAGCATAGAAATCATACCCCGCAGCAGATTTCGTACCGCGCATCGGAAGCTTTGTGTCAAGTGGCGCACCCTTGACTGGCTCAAATCTGATTGATTCTCTTTGGCCATTCTCGGGGCCGTACACAAGCTCATCAAGAGAGCATCCCAACGATTTGGCAAGACGCATCGCTATGTTTAATGCAACTCTCGTTTTGCCGTGTTCCACGCAGCTAAGATGCACTTGGCTAACTGCAGCCTGTTTTGCTAAATCAATTTGAGATACGCCACGTCTGCGTCTGGCCAAGGAAATGTTCTTTCCTAGAACTTTCATATCTTCTTCACTCATTGCTGTCATTATTTCTTGTCTCCTTTCTTATGTCCGAAAGAACAGGATTGTTCTTTGCAGTCAGAGCATCCCATAAAGTTTCTGTCGAAAATCTCTGGTGCTGCTTTCGCTAACTCTTTGCGAATAAGCTCTGCAAGTTCTCTATGCTCCGGCATTGCACGTTTGCACAGTCGCTTAGGAAGATACTCAAACCACGCACGAAAGTTACCAGTGACAACAAGGGATGTTTCAACACCTTGGGGCAGGAAGTAGGCAGCATCCTGTTCCGCAAGACCATCAGCAATACATTCTTTGTAAGCGTGAAGCATAGGATGCTCATCAATCATAGAATCAACAGCCTCTTTAGGCACACCATGCTTTTTAGCAAAGTCATACATGCCATCAGGGATAATGCAAGCATCAAAGACACTACCTCTAGCGGATTTGCAGGTAAAGCTAAGGTGTCTATGGCGCGTTAACTGTCCCAGCACTCTTACGCTGCATTTCACTAAGAAGCTTGCATAGCAGTGCTCCAAGACACTAAGATGTCCGCTCTCAATAATCTTCTTGATAGATTTTTCGGTAACATCTTTGCCATACGGCTGGCTGCAAGCAGTCTTTAAAAGCTCCATATGGTTTGGTGTGATTGAGATTAACTCTACTGTTGGCATTTGTTGTCCTCCTTTAATTTTCTGCGTTGTTCTTTAACTGCGTCCAAGAAAGGTCTTTGGAACTCGCAGTCATCATCAAGTCCGACCGTGCCACGTTCTTCCTTGCGCATGGCCATTACCTCGAAGTTCCATTCAAGGTCACGTTCCATTTGCGCCAGCATCCAATCCGGGAAGCGGTGAAGGTTTGTCACCAGTTCGCCTTGGATGGCAGACAGGCTTTGTGTGCCTATCCTGTGTACGGCATACCGAAAGGCAAATAACATCACAGTCAGTTCAGCATTTGGCATTCTTCGCCCTCCCCGTCATTTTCGCGAAGCATCTCTTCTGCAAATGCAAAAAAAAGCTCCAATTCTTCGATAGCTGCTTCCTCACCGCGATTTCTGCGCATTCCATTGCCCATCTCAGCTATGAGTTGAGCCAGACAACATCTAAGTATTCTGTAGTTGCCGGAAACGCCGAAAGTGATGGTTTCACCGTCCTTGTTTCCATAGGCAACCATGAACGGCGCATTGCTTTGCTTCAATAACTCATACGCCTGTTCTGCTTTCTTATAATCAATCATTGCTTTCCACCCTTTCTTCACCTGCTCTACACTTTGTTTCACGACGAGCATGCGTAATTGCTGTGCTCATTCTATCTAAGCTTCGCAGAGCGCCCGGTTCGCCATCATTTATATAGACAACTCTTGCTGCTCCAATGATGACCTCCCTCATAATGCTGTCAAAAATGTTGCAGTGGTCTACTACCATAGACGCGCTGTAAGTTGTGTATCCGCCGCAGTCATAGCCAAGCGCGTAATCAGCACCGCTTTCTTCCAGCAGTTTTACCGCCTGTTTTAATTTCTCGTGGTCAATCATTTTTCTACCTCCTTAAATGCAACCGCCACAGCAGCCATGCGGAATTTCATCATTTACTAAAGCTTCCAACTCTCTCCAATCGTCTTGTAACTCCGGGGCAAGAGAGTCGCGGTCTATTAACCAATCGCCTTCTTCGACGTCCGCTTCCCAATCTGCGTCAAAGCTTACGCTTCCCCCGGACACCAAGACTCCATACATCGAATATTGCTTGCCGTCTTTTTCAACAGTCAGCGTTCCGCGGCACAGGTTCGGCCAAGCGCCGTCGTAAGAAATAAACTTAATCATTTCTACCTCCTTTATAAAAAGCGGCGGCGTGGGAATTCTTGGATTTTACGCAGACCTGTTTCTCAGTCCATAACAATAATGGGCCTACCGTTGCCAAGCCCGCAACCTACTGCCGTTCGGCAACCCAGCCGCCGCACCCATGGGCTAGTTATTTATTTTTACTGTTTATAGTTAAAGCCAAGTAATCTAATTGCCGCAAGGCCTCCTCCTTGTTATCATGCGTGCTATGGTCAAATATACATGCGCCTGCATACACGCGAATCCCCCACGTTTCTCCGGTTTTTTTACATAGTTGCACGGCATTTATTTTCTTTGCTTTAATCCATTGCGTTTCGCCAATCTTAATCAGCATATTCTTACTCCTTACTATCTACGATTTTTCTGCCGCAATAAGGACAATATTTATAATCATCATCACGGTCAAGAAAAACAGCACCACACTCATTGCACTCATATAAAGTTATTGGAAAATTATATTCAGGATAACAATATATTCCCGTCACCGTTGTTTCTTCCATTTTCACCTCTTAATTTAAATCAATATAGCACCAGCGAATTACAGATATTTCGCCGCATATTTCGGTATCGTCCATATCACGAATGCCGTTACCTTCTCTGAACCCAATCAAATACTCTCTTGTCAATTTAATTTTGTTTAGATTGATTTCAAAGAGGCAGTCTTTCAATTCTACCGGCATAACATCATTACCATGCCATTCGCCGCATATAGGTTTGTTATTCATTTTCTCACCTTCTCACCTTCTAAACTTTTTCAAGGGACTTTTTGTCCCCAGCTACAACTTTTTTAAGGGAGTTTTAGAAGGGAAAAGTGCAACATGTTGCAAAAATCTCTTTTATAATCCCCATCTGCCACCGCCAATCATCCGTATAGTACTGCCTGCGAGGCTTTGTTACCTTGATTTGGTCGGTCACTAAATAGACGCGGTTGCTACGCCTACAGCTAATAACTGTTGTTTTCGTCCTTCCTTCTGTTTTCATCGCTCTCTTACCCACTTCTTAGCAAACAGTCTCAGATAATGAATATACCCGTTATCGGTCAGCGGTTTAACCTCTTTGCGTACTTTCGGCTTTAAAACTGTTGTGATTGGATAACCATCTACAATTAAGCCTGCGCCCTTTTCCTTGCACGTAGTTCTAATTTCGTTTTTATACTTGCTGTAAAGCTCTTGCAGAACGAAATAATAAAAACCTCTAACGTCTGGATGGTCATGGTATTTATTCTTTTTTTGGTCTGCTCTAAAATCTGTAATGCTGATTTTAATCTCGACTTCGTAGAGATAATGACCATTAGTGATGTACAGAAAATCGGCTTCATAGTACCCCGCGTACAGGTCTTGCCGTTCTCCACCGTCCCATATCTTCCAATACCTGTCCATTATGATATTGGGGCCGCAGTCTAGGCCCCGTTCGATACCGTATAAACGCCCCAGACGTGACACAAGACTATCTTCTGTATGTTTGTCGCCATAATTCATTTAAAGCCTCCTAAAGCTTATACTCCACACCAATTTCCGCAGCCACCTTAGGCAAGACAGCCTCTGCTTCTGCCTGTGAGCGGTAAATCCACCCTTTTTCTAATAAAGCTAAGTCGAACGGATGATTCGACCATTGTTGCTGCCAAACGCACCATTCCCCGAGGAAACGGCAGAATGAGTAATAATCTTCTCCCTCTTTAGGCTTCCACTGCTCTACGGCTTCGGTGTCACTGGTCGACAATTCGTACTCCGCTCCAACTTCTTTGGCCACAGTGGGGAGTGCAGCTTCGGCTTCTGCGCAAGTTTTATATACCCAGCCTTTGCCTAACAGGGCATGTCCATCTGGAGAGCCAGTCCACCACAACGAGCGAACAACCCACTTGCCGCCCAAAAGCTCAAAGGTATAATAAGTTTCACCTTTCTTCGGCTTCCAAGGCATTTTGATGACCTCTGCATCACCATTCAATAAGTCTGGCACCGTTGCAAAAGCGGTTGACGGAATTACATCTGGATGTTTATCAAATTTCACCTTTAATCCGCTATCAGCGAAGAAATAAGTATACTCGTTATAGTCTGTGTCTGCGCCTTTAATCTTAAATTCTTCCCCTATCTCCACGCCGAGCATCTTTGCAATTTGGGGGATTAAATTTTTAGCCATGTTATCACTCCTTCATAGCCTTACTTGCCTTTGCTATTTTCTCAATCAGCTTATCCACAGCCTTATCTGCAAATTCGCCTGTAGCCTCAATGTTGGCAGGTGTTATATGTTCCGCAGCATACATAGCGTATATTTCTTTTTCTGTCGGGAGAAATGCCCCCAAAGTATCTAAAACCAAAGCCGTACAAACAATTATTTTAGCTGCCTTAATGGATTCTTTATCCTTATTAGTGTCTGTCACGACTGCTACTGTAGCAAACATGGCATATATAGTTACAAAAAAACCTATTATGCAGCAAATCCCTTGTATCATGTCTATTCTTCCTGCCCAGTAAATCAACCACGGCGAAACAATCGGTTCGTTCATTTGTTATTCACCTCCACAATCTTTCTGCCGCGCAAGCGCCAAATCTGCTGTCTGCGTATTTTTTTCTTGTTGACAATCAGCTCGCGGATGGCAGGTGTGGTTATAACCTCATATCTGGCACCGTACCGCAGCCCCTTGAGATACATTTTCCTCTCATGTCTATCACGTTGTTTAGCGTTCATTTCAGCATCTCCTCAAGTAAATTTCCTCCAAAACGCCACTATCATCGCTATCACCACAATTTCGCCTAACATGATTTATTCACCCCCCTGCAACACAACAATCATAAAGAGCGCCACACGCACTTTTCTGCCACCAAGTCTGAGCTTCGCCCAGCGGCGGTAGCACAAACCCATGGAATTGATTTTATAACCTTCGTTCATCAGAAAGCGCAGTCTTTTGATTGGCGTGCGTCCCAACATGTAGCTGCGGCGCGCCACTCCTGCGCAGCGACGACTCATGCGCCACTCTTTGCGCTTCTTCGTTAGTTCAGTCATTCCTCTCCCTCCCTTTAGTCAATTTCTTCAACATCCGTGTATTCAACTTCATCATCGCATGCAATACTAACGTTGGCATTATCTGTATCGCATACTCCAATTAATTTGTCGTATCCACCATTGCCGACAAAATCCATAGGTCCAGAACACTCTTTGTAAGCCTTTTTAATGGCTTCTTTTTTGTTTTCTGCTTCTAATTCTACTGATATAAAAGCTGTTACTTTGCCGGAAACAATATATTTTTTCATCGTTCACACCACTCCTTAATCAACACTTGCATTTCTCTGTACGCTTTCTTTAAGCAATACAGATAGTATTTCCGCTTCTGCCTTTTGCGGCTGTTCATATCCCAAGCCACCTCCACAGTGTCACCAGCGCAGCTATGCCTATCACAACAGGTATGCCAGCAATAAGGATAATCATAATAATTCCAACCATGCAATTGAGGACTTGGCGAATCAGTTTAGTCATCATTCTTCCTCCCAAAACTTCACACCGTTTCTGGCCTTTTCGACCAGTTCTTTATGTCTTGCTTCCGCATCTTCTGCCCAATAATATCGTTCACAGTAAAGGTCAATCCAATTTATACGGCCGTTTTCATCAATACCGAAAAGCATTGTTTCAAACGGTGCAATCGGAAGCAGCATATTGGTAATCTCGTCGCTTATTGGCAAGGCGACTGTCGACAAGATATACTCCTTGCCGTCTATAGCGAACCTGTCTTTAAGATTTAAGCGTTCCTCGGTCATTGTTCCACCTTCTTTCTCTCAGCCTTATAAATATCAACTGCTGTTGTGAGCGGCAGTATAGTCACCGGAAACATGAACCTCAAAGTTTCCACCGCCACCAACCAGCGTTCATGCTGCCTAAAGATTTCCCCTGTGTACTGTCCTTTGATTTTCAGAATGTCGTCGGTGTAAATCATGTCACCATGAACATCTCTAACACCTGTAGCAGCTCTTTCCATGTTTGCCTCCCTGTTTTTTCTCTCTATTTTCATCCGCTTTTTCAATTTTAATAAATTTTATTAAAATTATTTTTCGCGGTTTTTGTCGTAGTAACCGTTGTCTCTGCCGAGCATTGTTGCTCCGCAGCATCCGCACCTCATAACGTACAGATTCCCACGCTTTTCGTGTACCGTGTAAGCGTGTACAAGTTTTTTGATTTCGTTGCCGCACTTAATGCAGTACGGTCTGTTTTTGCTGTTAAACATCACATTCTCGACTTCCACTTCGTTCACTCCTTGAATTGTATATGCCGCTCTCGCAAACGGAATATGGGCTAGATTTGTTTCTAGGTATGCTGTTGGTAACTTTATACCTGCTGCTCCCTAAAATTAAATCTAGCGGCATTTCCGCTCGTCAGAGAAGATTTGCTAATTTAGGGTTGGCAATCAAAGGGTCATGGTCTACTTGAATCATTCTGTTTGGTTCAAACCCCTTGGCCGTTGTCACCGAGAAGCACACCTCGCGGTCGGGATTGACGTAGACCTTGTAGCCAATGTCCTCTTCGCCAACCGCCGTACAGTAGTTAGCGTCGTTCAGTATGACTTGCAGGAGCCTGTAGTTGCTGACAATTTCGTTCCTGTTCAACCCCATCTTTTGCCCGTAGAGCAAAATCTCGTTATGCGTCGGCATATATGGCATTATGTCTCTGTGCTGGCGAAGCTTCCACTTCGTCCACGCCCAGAGCTTTGCGCTTTTGCGGAGGCCAGCAGGAGAAGCCTGTGTGATTGGTTTCTTCTGCTCGGCATCACGCTCTCTGCGATAGTTCGCAAGCGCGTCATCAACATCGTAGAACCTCGGCCAATACTGCAAGCGGCAGAGAGCGTTGCGAAGGTACTGTACCTGTTCGCCAGTCAAATCCCTGTACTGGTCAAGAAATGTTCTCACCATGCTCTCCTGTCCTTCCACACTTGAAGCCGACACGGGCGGTTTAAGTCCTGCTGACTTCCAGTATCCGAACAGCTCAATCACGTCTTGTCTCTCCATGCCTATCCCTCCCTAAAACAACAACTCTTCTTTCTTCGGCTTGTCAGCGCCACTGTGGATGTTCTTGCAACATCCCTCGACATACGCCAATGTGCGCTTGCCTTGCTCTAGCGAGCGCTGCATTGCCTCCAACACTACGACCTCACCGTAGTCGGCAATCATGTCTTGGATTTTCTCGGAGATGTATTCTGTCATCAGCCCCATGTTTTTATTCCAAAACTCAAACGGCTTGCTGACAACACCAACAACAACCCCAGCGTTTTTATAATTAACTACGGTAGTAGAATTGTTATTGTTATTTTTATTATTATCTTTCTCTATATCTATATCTATATCTACGTTACCGAGTTGTTTCATGTCTGTTACAGCGGTGTTACATTGTAACGCTTTCATCTTCTCGCGATGCTTTCTAACCCGCTCTGCTACTGCGGTTTCGGAGCCAATCGCCTCTGCTGCTTTCGGAAGAGAAACGTCGCTCTCGAATTCGGACTCTACCAGCAGATTGTGTTTGCGCAAGAACGCCACCGTGACCGACACATTCTCTTCGTCCTCGTCGATATCCAAAGCCAAGCTCTCTATGAACTCACTCTCCGGACAGTCGTAGGCTATATGCCCTTCGTTTTTCAACGACAACAACATCATTTTGAGATAAATGACCGTGTAAGTATCGCCGCCAGCAATCTTGCGCAGTTTCTTTATTTCAACTTGGCGGAAGAAATCTTCCTGCAATTTAAGCCACCAGTATCTTTTACCCAAAACAGCCACCTCCTTATTATTGTTTATTCTCTGTCTCCTTAGAACAGATGTTATCTCCTATGTAGGTTGCTCCGTTAAGGTAAGCAGTCTTCCCGTGAGTCTCTGCCAACTCGTTAGTCAGGAGGAACGTCAGCACCTCCGCTACCATGTTCGTCGACTCGTCGAGGTCTAAGGAGAGGTATTCAACAAACTCTTCCTGTTTGCAGTCGTATTTGAGATAACCATCATTCTTACCCGCCAAGAGCATCATCTTGATGTAAATAACGAGATATTTATCTCCATAAGGGAGTCTCAACATTTTTTTGACTTTAAGCTGTTTAAAGAAGTCAGGGTGCAACACGAGATGCATTTTTTCGTCTTTCATGTTTTATACCTCCATTCGTTTTGCTAAAGTTTTACTCATGATACTTTCGTAATCCATGCCAACTTCTTGCATGAGTTTCAAAAGTTCGGCAGCTCTTTTATGGTCACGCATTACATCAATCGCAGCCGACAGAACATCAAAAACTTTCTCGGCTTCGTCTTCTGTGATTCTGCCATCGTTTTTAGCATCAACTACAGCAGCGCCGCAGACAGTAATAATATCGCCCCATGTAAGCTTGGGAGTTTCGTTGTAAGTTGTGTCAATCATTTGCATCCTCCTAAATCTATAGTCTGAATCCGAGCGAGCTTGCAGCTAAACCCAAGGAGCGGCTAACGGATAGCCGGAGCTTTCAGCTTGCCCGCTCAGACCAGAGTTATAAAAGGCTTATTCGCCTTCTACAGCGGCTTCAATGTCCTCTGCGGTGAATTCCTCGTCTTGAAGAATTTCGCCGCTCTCAGTGTCGACTACGCGCGTCTCAGAGGCATCCTCTGCTTCAATGGTTTCGACGCTGCTGTCTTTGGAAAGGTCTAAAGGCTTTTCACGAACATCCGTATCCTCCAGTATTGCCTGCTGTATTTCAATAGACAGCGGCCCCCAGTGAGACAATGTATAAGCCAAGACGGTTTTCATCGCCATGGCGTCGAAATCGGTTTGCCAAGGGCTAGAAGGAGAATTGTAACTCTTACTGAATCTCTTGGCGTGTTTGATAACAGCGTCCTTAGTCCAATAAACAACCTTGCGGAAGCCATTCAGCAGTTCAAAGGAAGCACTGTACCCGATGGCAACGTCGCTTTCCGCCTCGCCGTAGACAATCTCTTCGGTGAACCTGTTCCACTTGACCAGTTCGCCTTTGTGGACAGTGTTGACGGCGATAAACCTGTATAAGCCACTGCGTTGTGCCAACTCTACATATCCTAAATATCCCATTTGGAACTGTGCTATGCCCTTGTAGGGCACAATCCAAGCTCTCCTGAGGGACAGTGACAAGTTAAGGCTCGCCGCAATGGATGCTGCACTCAGAACAGTACGCATATCCACGTTCTGTAAGGCCTTGCTTTGAGATACCGCGGTAATTACGGAACTAATAAAGCTAGCCGTATTCTTACCAAGCATACGCTGGAATCTAGCTTGTACGCTGTCCTGCTTGAACATTGCATCCAAGAGTGCTACGCCAGCCTTAGGAGCTGACTGTACAGCCTGTTCCTTTTGTTTTGTAATCAAACCTTTAGCACTAACCATTGTTATTCATCCTCCACTTCTTTAGCTCTACGCTTTTTAGCTTGTCTTGTAAGGTTTACTGTCAGCATACGGTACTGCGTCTGCCGACGGTATTTTTGAGACAGCTCGGGATAATCCTCGGCAAAAGCTTTGTTGTCCCATACAGCACGGCTATGGATGCCGTAGCTGACGATGTAGTCGCCACACTCGCCCTTCTCTGAATTGCCAAGCTCCAAGCGGAGCTTGTTTTTCTTTTCGTCAATCACCTTTTTGATTTCGGTAATCTGGGCTTCAAGCTCTTTGATTTGCTCGCATTGCTTCTCCCACTCACCGCTCATCTGCATAACTTCTTTGTCTCCACCCGGATACATTTTCTCGATAGCCTTGGTACAGCTATCGGTATAATCTACATCTGGAATTTTATGAGGGACAACGTAGTTCTCCCAAAAGTCCTTCTCCGCTTCGATAAGGGCGCTGATTTCATCGTCATCACGCTCAAACTCACGGATAACAGCTCTCTGCCCGCCACAGAGGCAGACAAAGTAGCACTTGTCGTAGTTGCCTACCGCCATATAGTGCAAGGCTTGCACTAGATAAGAAGGCGGCACCTTATCGTCGGCCCATTCGTCGTAGTTGTAACCCGCCGTGGTCTTAATCTCTACGATAGAGTTCTCGCCTACAACCAAACGGTCAACGTCAGCAATCATAAACGGGTGCTCATCACTGCGAACCATGCCACAGCGGCGGAGTTTCTTGCCTGTCTTGTCTTGAAACCATTGAGCCAACGGTTCTTCCAAGCGGTTGCCCCACTCCATGCGTTCCTTGACTTCATCTGAAAGGTTAATCTCGGATGCTACGGTCTGGCTTGTTTTCTCTTGCCAAAGCTGAAACTTTGACTTGTAGGTATTAACGCCTACAATAATGCCAGCGTCGCTACCACCAATGCCTGTGGTGCGTAGCTCTAACCACTTCTCTCTGCCGCCCTCTGCCTGTATCTCGGCTGCGGTCATAAGCATAGTCGTGCTCATTCCACCCTCTCCTTCTCGCCTCTGATGTCATCAGCGTAAGTTTCAAAGCCAGCATCTAAGGCTTTGCGTATAAGTTCTTCGACATTTTCATATTTGATGCCATAATCAACGAGAACCGTAATCATTACGTTCACAAGCGCGGTCAGGCCGATGAGTACATCAAACTTGCTTACCTTGTGATTGAAATTCACAGTAAAGCCATCTCTTTCACTGGTCACTTTAAAAATTGTTTCTTTTTTATCACTCATTCTTCGTCATCCTCCGCGTCCGAACGGATAGCTTCAATGATTCGTTTCAGACCTTCGGGCCAATCCTCTGGAACAGGCTCGCCTTTTCCAATGGCGATAACTGCAATGCCTTCGTCTTTAGACTTCTCGGCTTCGTGTTCATGGTTCATCATCCTTGCGAACCCCTTGTCATATTTCGCAGTTGCAAACGCTGCATCGAGCAGTCCCCAAGTTGCATCGTTAGCATCTTCGGAATCAAGCCCATTCTCCATAAGACTTTGCTTCATTCCTTGTGCTACTGTGAATACGAGGCCAGCAAAGACTTTCGCCAAATCCTCGTTTCCTACTTCCACATTAACCTTAATTTCCAGATGCTTGCCGTCAACAAGAGCGGCATGGATGACTAATTCGTTAGTTTCTTTCATTCTTTTGTTCCTCCTTAGATTTTTTATAGTTTTTTCGGCAGTGGCAAACTCTATTGGAGATTATTGCTGCCGGAACGTCCATGAGTAAACTCAAATCGCACTGGCGTATGCCACATACGACATTAAGGAAATAATATGATTCACACTCAATGTCACTCAACGAAGGTACTTTGGGACGCGGAGGTCTCGGAACCTTCTTGTATTGTGGCTTCATATCCATAAAATCCAATGCGCTGTTAATGCTCATGCTTTTGATTATGGATATATATAGCGCATACCAGTTCTCTCGAAACTGGATGTTACTGCTTGACTTGTGGATGGCAGCCGCTTCCGGTTGAAAACTGTGAGAACGGGCTTTAACGTAATTCTCTCGGCATACATGATTTTGCCTTGCTCTCATTTAACGTCCTCAACCTTTACGATGATTGTTTCACCAACCTGCAAATGCTGTCGCTTGCCGATACCGAAACCGTTACTTTTGCTCAGCTCGTGCATGAACTCGGCGAACGGCTTGCTGCCATCGTAATACCTTTCGCCAATCCCCCAAAGCGTTTCGCCGCTTTGCACTGTATGGCAAATCTTGCGACACATCGGCTTCTCTCTGTCCGCAAGATAGTCGGTATCGAATCCGCTAATCAGCAGCGCCAAGATGCCGACAACTGCAATTTTAAGCAGCGTTTTCATGTCTCCCCACCCCTTCAATCCAATAGCGCTTTAAGTGCGCTCTGATAGCGCCCTTTCCTTATGTTCTGCACCTTGTCCTGCTTTGCAGTTGGTGCGAACATTTCTTTCAGTTGTTGGTCAACAACGTCCGCTACCAGAAACCACTTTCTGCCATATCTTCCGGCAGAGACTTTGCCTTGCTTAATAAGCTCCCGCAGCATCTTGTCGCTTATATTGCGGCTCTCGGAAAACTCTTTGATTCCCATGAGTTCCATTAAGCTCACGCTCCTTTTGCTCCCAGCAGTTTATTGACGAAATAAGCTTGGCCTTTGCCAGTCACCTTGACCGTTTTGCTGACGGTTACGTGGCCATCGCTATGTGTAACCGCCGTTTCCTTGATGCGGAACAGGCCTAACTCCATAGCTCTCTGCGTCGGGCTGTTATAATCAGCACCTTGGCGTTTAATCAAGTAGCCGTTGTTACGCAGCCACTCAAACATGCGCTTCTGGCCTATGTCGTGACCATTCTGCCTGATGAGCTTTGCTAAATCACCAATCAAGATTGTTTGGTCGCTCGCAGAAACTGCATCAGCAAAGATTTCCTTCGGCTTCATGCGCTGCGTGTCGCTCTCCAACTCCTTGATACGTGCATCGCGCTCTTTAATGGTAGCTTGCGCCACGAGCACTGCTTTCGCCATCAGCTCCGCATCGCTCATCTTCTCACTGCCAGCGATGTAGCCGCCAGTCTTGCGGATAGCGGGCAGAACTTCCGCTGTCACCCACTCTTGAAACTCTTCGGCTTGCGGAAGTTTGGAGCGCATCACTAAACCGTACAGGCCAGCTTCGTCGATAATGATAATTTTTTGCCTTCCACCGGGGGTGTCCATTTCAGACACCCCTTTATGATTATCTTTAACATGCTCTCTAACGGCTTTTGCGGCTTGGCTATACCCGAGGATTCTCGCAACCTCGTTACCTACAAACCATGGCTCTCCGCCTTGCTCTACTACTCGAACCTTGCCGAACGCAGGATTCTCGAAAATTTTTAATTCATTCATCGCATTACCTTCTTTCTTAACCCTCTGTGCTATAATATTAATTACAGAACCGAGGTGATTATTTTTGATAAAGAACAACAAGTTCACGAAATGACTATGGATTATCTGCGCTCTAGGTTTTCTAAGCACACCAGCGTGGAAGAATATTTAGAGCACTATCAATTCGCTTGTGGCAAAATAGAGCAGTTTATATCTCAGTCAGAAATCTTGAAAAAACAGTAACCTGTTTTCAATTTTTCAATTACATTTTTCACCAGTTCCATTTCGCCTTCGCTCAACCCATCAAGTTGCTTGCAAATCTCCTTGATTCGTTGAGCGATTTTTTCTTTGTCGTTATCTGACATAAATTTCTCGTCCAAACAGTATTGGATGTAACTTTCTAATTGCTCCATTTACTCCTCTCCTTTCAGCAGCTCGTCATTTTGCTTGTATTCAAACAAGTCTCCTATACCGCACTGCAAGTAGTTGCACAACCTATCTAGTGTGTCCAGTGATATAGCTGCGTTGCGGTCGTAGTATAAATTAGTGAGCGTTGTTCTGGATATTCCAGTGTTTTTTGCTACGTCGGTTATCTTTAGCCGCTTCGCTCCGAGTATCATAGAAAATTTATTGTCTATCACACTGTACAACTCCCTTTTCTGGAACATCTAGTAGCTCGTCAATAGTACAGCCAAGAACCTTGGCCAGCGCTGGCAATTTATCAGCTCGGGGCAAAGAATTTTGAGTTTCCCACATTGCAACGGTAGATTGGACAACGCCTAATTCATTAGCTAGTTCTTGTTGGGTTAACCCAACTTTTTCTCTAGCTTTTTTGATGTTCACTGTCGAATTCACCCCCATTTATCAATTTCCCATCAGCAGTTTATCAACTGTATTGATATTATATATCACTGTCATTGATAAGTCAAGCGTTTTATCAAGATTTTATCAAAGATTTTTTCACTTCTTGATTTTTTCTCGATTATCAATTATATTGATAATATAGTGGGGTTTGAAATTGAGAATTTAGGGAGGTGTAACTGTAATGCGTTTAAAGGAAGTAAGAAAGGCCAGCGGCTTGACACAAAGGGAAGTTGCAACGTATGTAGGCGTAAATCAAAACACCTATTCCTATTGGGAAAACGGAAAAACAAAAATTGACAGTGAGTCTATTGCGAAGCTCGCTAAATTATTTAATGTTTCCATTGACTACTTACTTGATGGCTCGCCTTGCAAAACAAACATTGAAAATTTTATTTCTGAAAAACCTGCCGTAAGAAGCGACCATGAGAAGCTCCTTGGTGTTTACGATAGCCTTGACGAACAGTCTAAAAATCAGCTTATGTCTGTTGCTTACCTAATCATGTCCCAAAGCCTCAAGGCACAAGGCATTGATGTTCAAGATATGATAGAGCAGCAGCTCCATAAAATCCAGAACGAAGGAGGCGAATAAAATGACGGCTGACGAACTGCAACAAAAGGCTATTGCTCACGAATTATTTTGTGAATTATCCCCGCGCTCAAAGGATATAGCCATAGGTATTCTAAGGCTACTGTTGGTCGAGGAGACGCGCCCTTTTTGACTGTCTACTCCGCCGACGGTAGCCGACGTGAGCAAAAGCCAAATAATGACAATCCGCAATAAAAAAAGACCGCGCTCCATGGCGGAGAACGGTCAATGCTTTTTAGCTGTTTGAAGTGAACTGCTATGAAGAAGCGTATAAATCAAGCCGTTGCGCTCGTGTCGCTGTCATAGAAGTTCAAAACGAGTGCAACCGTCTCGATTTCGAGACGGTTGCAGACTGTGTGGGAGGGAATTCGAGTGAAAAGTATTATCCTGTTACTAGCGATAGTGTTTTCAATGTTTGGGATATACTCTTGTTTCGATGGAGTTGTAGCTTTTTTACTATTCTTATTTGTAATGTGGGGCTTAATTTTTGTTTTCTGCAAAAATCCTAATTACAAAGAATAACATATAGATGGAGTAAGTTTATGAAGAAATTAGCATTAATACTTACATTGTTTTTCTCGATACTTGCGCTTACCGCTCCAGTGTTAGCCAATGTCTACGTTGGTAACTTAAAAAGCTATAAATTTCATTACCAAGGCTGCCAGTGGGAGCGCAAGATGTGGGAATCTAATCGCGTTTATTTTGGCAGTCGAGACGAAGCTATCAATTATGGCATGGTTCCATGCAAAGTTTGTCGGCCATAAGGAGGATGTTTGTGATGAAAAAGATTATGCTTGGGATAGTTGTCCTGCTTTCTTTTTGCAACATTTCATTTGCAGCCTATAACGGGGGACAATGGTTCCCGATTTATGATAACCCAGAAGGCGCTTACTACTTAAACATGCAATATATAAAGTGTTTCAAAACCGAGCACGAGTTAATAAATTTTTGGACTATGGTTTATAGCCAGAAAACAGGCTTAAAAATAAGAGTTTATGCAACAGAAGACCTTTGCTGTGGATTAGAATATCCAAGAAGGATTGTTACCATTCAACCCGATGGCAAAACAACGTCAATGGACGCTCCGTCCGAACAATGGCATCCGATAGATTATAGCGAATATCGTTCTCAGATAAGCTATATTTTACGAGCTATTTACGATAATACTATATACGGCAAACCTTTTCCGTGGGGTAATAAATAAAGATTAAAAACAAAAAGGCCTCCGGTGTACGGAGGCCTTTTTGCAAACACTATAAATAAAGAAAGAAGGGATTGTGACTCCAAATGGAGATATGCCGAATGAACTTCACACTTATATTTTAACAGAACCATAGAGTAAGTAACAAGGGGGTTTGAGCGCGGTTTTTGTCAGAAAGGAGAAAAAAATTATGACAAAATATCGAGAAGGCTCTATATATTACGAAACAAACAGAGGCAAATGGCACGCTTCCGTCGCTGACCCGCAAGGTCACAGAACGCACAAAAGGTTCGACACGGAAGTGGAAGCAAACGCTTGGCGCTTGAGCATGGCAGCGAAATACATCAAGGGTAATTATGTTGCGAAAAGCGACATGACACTAGGGACATGGATTTTGCAGTATCTCAGCGTATTCGCTAAATCTAAAGTGAGAGAAAAGACCTTCTTGAACTACGCTAATACCGCTGCGCATATTAATGAAACATTGGCAGACGTAGAGCTGCAAAAACTTTCACCCATTGCAGTCCAGTCATATATCAACAACGCAGACATGACAGACGGCATGAAAGACAGATTGGTAAAACTGCTTTGTCGTGCATCGAAAAAAGCCATTGCAACAGGGTTGATAGAAAAAGACTTCATGGCTGGGGTAGAAGTGCTCAAGCCTGAGCCGAAAGAAGTAGAGATTTTCTCTCCCGAAGAGCTGAATATAATTATGGAAACCATCGACAGCGACGCAAGGCTTCGCAGGCATCATCTGCTTATTTCCGTTGCAATCGCGTCTGGCTGTCGGATGGGAGAAATATTGGCCCTAACGCCACAGGATTTAGACGGAGACGCTATAAAAATCAACAAGAGCCTAGTAGAGGTTAATGGTGTAGCAAAGCTTCAACCGCCAAAGACAAAAGCAGGATACAGACGGATTCCTTTGCCGAAGAACATAATGGCAGAGCTTTATCAAGCAGCATATGCACTTAAAGACGGGGAAATCATCAGAAACGCCAAAGGCAACCCGTGTTTAACTACCAATATCGACAAGACGTGGAAGCGGATATTAAAGAGAGCAGGAATCCCCTACAGGAAATTTCATTGTCTGCGCCACACTCATGCGTCGATGCTGCTTGCCGCAGGTGTGCCTATACTGGAAGTAGCAAAGCGTCTGGGACACTCTCGCCCGAGCCATACATTAAACCTCTATGGTCACGCTATTCCCGGCTATGACAGCCAAATGCCATCACTTGTAGAGAAAGTTTTTAATATGGAAAACTGCAATCGTGAAGACATTCTTGCCGTATCTTGCTCTGCTTTGCCCGTGAGCGTCGAAAAAAGTTGAACCACATTGCAACCAAAACGCTACCTACTGATTGATTTTTGTGTAAAAGAAAACGCCCAGAAATACCATTCCTAGGCGGTTTTTCAATGGAGCTACTGACAAGGTTTGAACTTGCGACCTACTGATTACGAATCAGTTGCTCTACCAGCTGAGCTACAGTAGCACATAAGCTATATTAAATTTCCATCTGCATTGCAGCTTCTTCAGCTGCCTTAGCTGCTGCCATCTCTGCCTTAGTACGGCGCTTTCTGACCTTCTTGGCACTGTTAATACCGGCCTTCTTGATGACCTTTGCTAATTCAGAAATAATATGCAGTTCATCTACGGAACAATCCTTAACCAGGTCAGCCAGCTCATTGCAGTAAATCTGCTCACTGTGATGAATGTTGTCACACAGCAGCTCGTCCACAGAAACATCCAGTACATTAGCCAGATGAATAATTGTAGGCAGGCCAAGCTTAGTATTACCGGTTTCTATATTGCTGATATGCGGAGTTGACAGACCAGTTAGATTAGCTATATTTCCCTGAGTTAATCCTTTTCTGGCACGAGCGGCCTTTATCCTCAGTCCAATAGCCTTGTAATCAATATCTAACTTCACAAACGTTCTCCCCTTCTACTTAATCACATACTAATAACATTACAATTATATCTGATATCATCGTAAAAGGCAAGAGCCATTTATTTTTTTATAGAATTTTATTTTTTCAACACAGGCACTGTCAAACTACCCTGCGGCATCAACAAAACCTTATAATCTTTGCCAACATATTTTTCTGCCAGCTGTATTGCTTCCTCTACACTGTCCACGGATTCAAACAGCAATTTCTTAGCAAGCTCTTTATCCAAAGCAGAAACAAGGATAAAATGCGCTTTCTTCATCAGGCGGGTGATAGCAAAAGCCTTATGCGCACCGATGACAAAATTCTTTTCCAGCTCAGCTTTAATAGCATCCGGCGAGGGATATTCTTCCAAAGCTTTTTCCAAAGCGGCACTGCCGCTACCTTCTTCACATTCGCCGAGGATAATAATTACGCCGCCATCCTTAACAGCACACCAGGCATTATCCATCGTCTTTTGCAGCTGATAAATATTGATATCCTTAGGATAACCGCCGCAGCTGGCAATAACTACATCCGCCAGCTCGCTGATAGGCACGCCATAAACCTGTTCCACAAATTTGCAGGCCTCAAGATGTGCTTCATACCAGTCACCGGCAAAAACCTTCAGGAATTGCTTTTGAGCATCCAAAATAGAATGGAACAGGAACATCTTGTGCTCTTTGGCAAAAAGACGCACGCCCGCGACCTGATCATCGTATACAGGATTACCATGCAGCTTGCCTAATTTTGCCTCCGGACTCATCATCAGGCTATGGTTCTTGCGAACTGTTTCCATAGCGGCAACACCGGGCAGCACAGCCTTGCGTCCGCCGCCAAAGCCGCTGAAGAAATGATAAACAACGGTACCGGTCAAAATAACCAGGTCAGCATCGCAAACATGCTTATTGAGCCATACAGGAGTGCCATGCTCTGTTTCGCCGAAATACTCAAAGTCGTCCTGCACATGACAGTCACTGTTATACATTTTCAGACGTTTGGCAACATCCTCGCCAACCTGCTCCACCATTTCATCATGGGTCATGCAGCGATGTGTACCCAAAGCAAAGACAATATGCATATCCTCATCCTTAACGCCCAGTTTATTCATTTCGTTAACCAAAATGGGCATAAAGGAATGCGTGTTGGCAACACGGGTTGAATCGTTACAGATAAAGGCAATTTTCATTCCGGGCTGCACCAGCTCATCAATCGGTGCGCTGGCGATAGGATGATACAAAGCATCCAGAACAGCTGCTTTTAAATTCTCCAGCGGCATCATCTGCTTCATTTTCAGTTCGCCCAGAACATGCTCCTCCGGCAGAGAAAACTCCTTATAATCATGACCATATTTGTACTTATAATCAGTCATCTCCGTACCTCCTCCTGCTTAGCTTAAGCAATTTTACTTAATTCTATTCTATCATATCTGCTATGAAAAATGTTTATTTTTTTGGCAGTGAAAGTAATAAAACCGTAAAAATAATGCACGCCATACCGATATAATCAGCCATTGCCAATTTTGTGTTCAGCAGCAAAACTACGGAGATAATAGAAGCCAAAGGCTCGGCGCAGGAAATCAGGCTCGCCTTGGTAGGGCCGACAATTTTCAAACCTGACAGATAAAATGCATAGCTCGCAATAGTCGCACCCAACAGCAGATACGCAAAAGCCAAATAACCGCTCATATCCCAATGACCTGCAGGCGTAAAGGGATTACGCCAGATAATCAATGCCACGCCGCTGATAAGCTGGCCCCAGCCGATAAGCGTTGCCGCAGTATATTTTTTGAGCATTTGGCCCGGCTTAATGCTGTAATATGCATAGGAAAGCGCAGACAATACACCGATTGTCAATGCCATTGGCGAAATCGCCAGGCTATCCAGACTGCCGTGCGTTGCGATAAGAAAGACACCGACAAGTGCGCCGACAATGCCTATCAGTTCACGTACGTCAGGAATTTTTCTTGACTTATAGCTCATCCACAGCATTACATAAAGCGGTGCCATGTACTGCAAAACCGTCGCCGTCGCCGCATTGCACAAACCGATGGTGTAATAAAAACCCAGCTGCGCGCCCAAGATACCTAAAAACGAAAACTCAATAATATTCAAGGTATCTGCCTTAAGAATAGCAAAGATATCCTGCTTCTGCACAAAGGCCGCAAAAAGCAGGAACATACAGCCTGCCAAAATCTGACGTACCATACAAAGCCAGATCATATCTGCCTGATGATATTGATACAAATACTGTCCTGCTACACCGCCCATGCCCCAGCAGGTTGCAGCACCTATAATCAGAATTATACCTTTGAGCAACTTTACCGCTCCTCTCTCCCAATATATTTAATAGAAATTTTATAGACATATTAGTACTACAATAATATAGCACCTAATCAAAAACTTGACAAGTAAAGAATATAGTATATTGTCAATATTCCGCTTACTAAACTGTCCCTGATTCGCTTCTAAAATTTCATGAAAGTCATTCATTTGCCTTATGAAAGTTATTCATAAAGACTTTAAAGTTGCTCCCTTCCAGATATTTTTGTGCTAATATAGATATGAAGACAGTGAAAAACTATCTATTACCTCTAACAGCTTTCCTATACACGACGCTGTTATTTTTATGGTTTATCTCAGAAAGAAGGGTTTAATAATGAAAAGTCAAATATGTGTGGCCAGGGAAATCATGCGTCAAAATCTGCTTACTGTTAAAGCAGATACCACTATTAATGAACTAATCAGCATTTTTTTGCGGGATAAAGAAGTTCAGGATCTGATTCCGGTCGTTGAAGAAGATAATAAGCTTCTTGGTGTTGTCACCATGGGAGATATTCTTTACAAAAAGCTTTATCCTTACGGCCCGCAATACATTGATGTCATTGATGCAGGCAGCTATTATACTGGTTACGGTCGCTACATGACTTCTTTCCAAAAGCAGCTCAATACCTATGTCACTGACATCATGACCCGCCATGTGCGCTGCGTAACACCGGATACATCACTAGAAAGTATCATGCTGCTTGCCGTAGACGGACATATTCCTAATATCCCTGTCATTGAAAAACCAAATACTTTAGTAGGCATTATCACCCGCAGAGATATCTTAAAAGCATTAGAAAATACGTCTTCCAATTTTTCAAATGGGAACTAACAGCCTTTACTTTTCAATAGCATAGATAGTTTTCCTGTATTTTTAAATTGACATTAACAGACTGATAAGCAAAACACCAAAACCCAAGGTGACCCTGCACTTTGGGCAGCGGTGTTTTTTATTGCTTAGCGTAGCAATCTGCTAATACGATGAAATTAATTCATTAGCTAAGCATCAATTATTCATTAGAAATTAGCAATATTATCCGTTATAGTATTGATCGTAAGGCAGTTCAGTTTCCCTATCTTCTCCCTCCACTGTACCAAAAGCACAAGATAGAGAAGCTGAGCTAGTCGCTTATAGAAAATTTTCAGGAAAGGAAGTCCTATTCTCTTGGATTATCAAACACCCCTGGCCGCCGGAATTTTTATTCTGGCCTACGCCTTCATAATTTCAGAAAAGATTCATCGTACTATCATCGCCCTCTTAGGCGCTGCGCTTATGATCTGGAGCGGTATTCTGACACAGGAAAGTGCTATCAGCCATATCGATTGGAACACGCTGTGGCTTTTAATAGGTATGATGATCATCGTTAACATCACCAGAGAGACAGGTCTGTTCAAATTTCTAGCAATCTGGGCAGCCAAAAAAGTGCGCGCCAATCCTACTGCGTTGCTCTTTGCTCTATCTGGTATTACTATGGTTTGTTCCGGTCTGTTAGACAATGTAACCACAGTTTTACTTACCGTTCCCCTGACTTTCAGCATGGCTTCCCAACTGCAGGTTGATGTCAAGCCTTTCCTGATCAGTCAGATTCTTGCCTCCAATATAGGCGGCACAGCAACGCTTATCGGTGATCCGCCAAATATTATGATAGGCAGTGCTACCGGTCTTTCTTTTGTTGATTTCATTACCAACCTTGCAGGCATCTGTCTTTTCATTTTTATCGTAACTGATTTAATTCTCATTCTACTTTATCACAAAGGGCTCAAAACAACACCAGAAAGGCAACATCATGTGATGTGTATGGAGGAAAAAGACCAGATTCAGGACTGGAACCTGCTTTATAAATGTCTCTTCGTTCTGGCTTTAACTGTTGTTATGTTTGTCCTGCACAGCACCTTAAAAATTGAATCTGCTACTGCCGCCATAACCGGTGCCGGTCTGTTGCTGTTACTTGCCTGCCACAGAAACGAGCCTATGATCAGCCGTATGCTGAGCAGCGTAGAATGGTTGGCGATCTTCTTTTTCGCTGGATTGTTCGTCCTTGTAGGGGCTTTAGTAGATACCGGTATCATCAGCATGTTGGCACAGAAAGCTATGGAAATTACCAGCGGTAATGAAACTGCTACTGCTATGCTTATTCTCTGGATGAGCGCTATCTGCTCCGCTTTTGTGGATAACATTCCTTTTGTAGCTACCTTAATTCCTCTGATCAAAGATATGGGAAATATGGGTATTACTAATCTGAACCCACTTTGGTGGTCTCTCTCATTAGGCGCCTGCCTTGGCGGTAACGGCACTCTCATAGGTGCATCCGCCAATGTGCTGGTAGCCTCGATGGCTACTAAGCGTGGTGTGATTATCACATTCCTGCAATTTATGAAAATTGCTTTTCCGTTAATGTTATTATCCATTCTTATCAGCAGTGGATACATTTACCTACGTTATTTATAAAAAATTTAGAAAGAAGGAGTATATTATGTCTACAGAAAAATGGTTACATGTTCAGGAAAAAGCTCAAAACAACAATGGTATTTCAGTTTTAGAAACGGAACCCTGCTCCAGTTTTGCAAATGCCGAAAAATTACCGCATCACAGCGGTCTCATCGGCAAATGGGTAGATTTAAAAGAAGAAAACGCATTAAATCACACCCCTTCCGGTGAAAGTATTATTGACCAGATGATAGAACTAGAGGGTACCAGCGTCTGCCAAAGTATTGCTGAAGAAGATAAAATGTGTAAGGATATGCGTAAAATTGAAGATCCCTTTGTAACAGACACTAAATTTAAACGTCTAGGCGGCACTTTCAGGAGATTCTGATAAGCTTACTACAAAGGAAAATTTTTCTTCAAAAAACGGGAAACACCCTGTTGCCTTAAAATGAGACAACAGGGTATTTCGCGTTATGCACAGCAATGTTATTATCTTTCTGCTTCTTTAGGAAACAGCTCTTTTCCGATTTTATGACTGGCACTGCTGAAACGCTGCAAAATATATTGTCTGAAAGCATCAGATGCCGGTGGCATTTCCGCCGCACTATTCCACGCCAAACCTATTTCGCGTTTACAGGAAACATCCGTAAACGGAATGAATACCACATCCGGCAGCACAATAGTAGTGATTTTAGGTAAAATGGAAACTCCCATACCCGAAGCGATCAGGCCTGCCAAAGTATGTACATCATCTCCCTCATAAATGATATTAGGAGTTATCCCCGCCTGAGCAAGAAGCTGTTCCGAAAGCAGACGTAAATTATAAGAACGTTTTAAAGACATAAACGGTTCACCTGCCAGATCCCGCATCATGAGAGATTTGCGTCCAGCCAGCCGATGCCCCTGCGGAACCGCAGCAAAAAGTTCTTCAGAATATAAATATACCCAGATAATATTTTCCATATTCATCAACGGCGGACAAAGGCACATATCATCCTTTCCTTCCAGCAGATTACTGGTCAGAAAGACTGAATTATTTTGTGTCAGGACAAACCGGGCATGGCGATGCAATTTTCCATAACCTGCCACCAGTGAAGGTATTAAATCTGTCCCTAACGAATGAATAAAAGAAAAATGAATGAGACCTTTTTTAGGGTCATTCATCTCTTTCAGTTCTTTCTGTCCTTTTTTTAATTCGTTGAGGGCTTTTTCAGCATGCGACAAAAAATATTCTCCCGCCGATGTCAAAAACACTCCCTGTTCTGTACGATCAAATAGGGATACGTTCAACTCACGTTCCAGTTTTCCTATCGAATGACTGAGTGCCGATTGCGTAATTGCTACCGAACGTGCTGCCTTGGTAAAATGTTTTATCCGCGCCAGAATTACAAAGTACTCTAACTGACTAATCTCCATTTATTTTAGCTCCTTTCCTATATTACTAAGCGAATTTCATTTCTATACTACACTACTTTAGAGCTAAAAAATAATAGCAAATAATCATTAAAGTGATGAAAAAAGCAGTTACTATGACATAACGTCGCAGTAACTGCTTTTCAGAAACAGCTATTCTGTTATCAATTAAATTACAAAGTAGCAATGAAGTAAGCAATGCTGCTTACCAGCACCGTTAAGGTAATCATCATCGGGTCAGCGATAGATGTACGGTAGTTTTCAGGATTATAATGCGTGCGTTTACGGAATGGTCTGGCGTCGAGGAAATCCATCGGATTGCTCGTAAGGTCCATAAACTTTTCGTACAGTACGCCCCAAGCACTGCCCAGGCCGCCGCTGATTGCACACAGCAGCATGCTGATACGGACGATGACAAAATTAATCGGCTTACGGTAGAACCAGTCTGTATCGAGGCTGAGCGCTATATGAGGCTCCATGCGCGGCAGGAACATCATAAACGGAACCATAGTTACGACAAGAATTTCTACGTAGCTCAGCATATGCGCTGCAGTGAACGGCTGGTAATCGGGATAACCGAACGGCAGATAACGATATAGCAGATCCGGATATACGCCGTACAGGAAGCAAAGCGCTGCGCCAAAGCCCATGCCGATATACATATTCTTCGGCAGAGGATTTTTAATTTCTACATTCTTATCGGCATCACGCAGGAAGATGAAGTAACCCATCTTCAAGGTAATGGATAAGAAAGTACCTATGCTGGCAAGCTCCAGCAGTGTATATACCCAATCATAACCGGCAGCGGATGCAGCGGCAATCGTAATCGTTTTGCTGATGAAACCGTTGAAGAACGGTACACCGGAAATGGAGAACGCCGCTACAAAGAAGCACACAGCCACAAACGGCATCTTTTTCGCCATACCACTGAGCTGGTTAATCTTACGGATACCAGTTGCATAGATAATCGCACCGGCACACATGAAGAGCAGGGATTTATACAGGATGTGCGAGAAGGCATGGGCCGCAGCACCATTCAGTGCCATCGCCGTGCCAACGCCTACACCGGCAACCATGAAGCCGACCTGGCTGATAATATGGTAACCGAGCAGCCGACGCATATCGTTTTCCATAATCGCATAGGCAGCACCGTAAAGCGCCATAAAGCAGCCAAAGCCCATCAGGAAATCTGTTCCGGCAAAGATACGGATTAAAGCGTAAACAGCAACCTTCGTAGTAAAGGAGCTTAAGAATACGCTGCCTGTAATCGTGCCTTCGGGATAAGCATCAACCAACCAGGCATTAACCGGCGGAATTGCCGCATTAACAGCTACACCGATTAAAATTGCCCAGAAAGCAAGGTCATGCGGAGCCTTAGACAGATTTGCAATCAGAGAATCACCGCTGCCAACCTTCAGGAAGATACCGAGCAGCAGCAGGTTACCGCCGAGCATGTGCACCAAAAGATAGCGCAGGCCTGCGCGACGGGACTGAGGAGTATTGCGGCACCAGATCAAGAACAGAGAGGTTACGGCAAGTGCTTCCCAGAAGAAAATCAGCGTCAGCCAATCCTTAGCCAGTGTTACACCAAGAGCACAGCCGGCGTAGGACATGGAGCAAAATGCTTCCATGCGGTTCTCGTTATGACAGGAATAAATGCCGCCGATGCAAGCCATCAGCGCAAAAATCATGCAGAACACGTAGCTGAGCTTATCTACAAACATGTAGCCCAAGTGATAGCCTGTACCAAAAAACTCAATGCTCAAATCTGTGCCAACCGGCATAGAAAGTGCAGCAAAGAGGGCAAAGAACGGACCTATAGCCAAAATAAACTTACGCAGCATTTTCGGCACAAGTACCGCAAGAACGCCCACGGCAATGAGGATCAGACCGGGATGAAGCAGATTACTCATCGTCCTCACCTCCCTTAGGATCATCATAGTAGGTTTCATCACGCTGCAGCAGCGGCGTCATGATAATTTTTGCCAGAATAATCAGCAGCCAGCAACCGAAAAAGCCGAAGAAAATATCATAGCCAAACGGCAGCGGCCACCACGCAGGACTGTGCAGATGTACACCGCAAAGCTCTCCGATTGCGGAAAGCACGAGCACGGCAGCAGCTATCATGTAAACAGTTTTCTTGCTCATTACATCCAACCTCCATTCCAGCCTGCGCAAATAGCGTTGGAGGCCATTGTTGCCAGCTCATAGAAGTGCGGATAAATATCCGGCACGATACCGAGGACAACAGCGATAATAGTTGTAACGCAGATAGGTATCAGCATCGAGTAGCTGATATCGCCATATTCACGGAACTCCTCCTGCGGATCCTTGCGGAAGTATGCCATCTGTACAACAGGCATCAGATAGCCGGCAGCCAGAAGCGCACTGGCAACCCAGACGAGAATGTACAGAGGCTTGCCTGCCTGCAAAGCGCCAAGTGCCAGATTCCATTTGCTGACAAAGCCAACGAGGAACGGCGTACCGGCGATACCAAGAGAAGCAATCGTGAAGCAGGCCATTGTTACCGGCAGCTTCTTGCCGATGCCATACAGCTCACTGATATTGTTTCTGTGTGTACGCGCGATAATCAGACCGGCGCACATAAAGAGGGTAATCTTCATAACAGCATGAGCTACCAGATGCAGGTAAGCACCCTTGATGCTCAGCGGAGAAATCAGCGCAGCACCTAAAACGATGTAGGAAAGCTGGCCGATAGTGGAGAACGCCAGACGACGTTTCAGATGGTCCTGACGCAGAGCGATAAGCGAGGAAATAATAATGCTCGCCGCAGCAGCCCACGCCAATACATCAACGACACCGATTTCCGCCAGCAGCTTCGGGCCAAAGACGAAGCCGATGATACGCAGTACGGCGAAAACGCCGGTCTTAACAACGGCAACGGCATGCAGTAATGCCGATACCGGAGTCGGCGCAATCATTGCTGCCGGCAGCCAGCCATGCAGCGGCATAACCGCAGCCTTTACGGAGCCTGCCAAAATCATCAGTACGAAGATAGCCTGCAGCACCCATCTCGGAGCCATGTCCGTAGTCAGGAAGCCGCCGGGAGTAAAGTCCATCGTACCGCTGATGCAGTAAACGGCGATAACGCCGGCCAGGAAAAGCTGACCGGAAATCAAGGTATAAATCAAATACTTACGGCTGGCCATCAATGCTTCCTGGTTACGCTTATGCAGTACCAGCGGATAGCTTGCCAGAGTCAGCAGCTCGTAAAAGATGAAGAAGGTCAACAGGTTTTCGGCCATCGCAATGCCCATTACGGCACTCATGCAGATAGCAAAAGCAGCAAAGTAACCGGTCTGCTCGCTTTCGTTATTGCAGCGCATATAGCCGATGGAATAAAAGTTCATCGGTACCCACAGCATCGAAGCCAGCACCGCAAAAATCATGCCGGCCGGATCGGTACGCAGCGTCAGTCCCACGGTATCGGTAATTTGGCACAGCGTCCACTGATACTGATTGCCATCGAGAACAGCGGGCAACATCGACAGGATAATACCGAATTTAAGTACGGAAGCGATAACGCTCCAGGTTTCACGCAGGTTAGGCCAGCGTCTGCTGAACGCGATAAGTACAGCAGCTATAAAGGATACACCAACCGCCAGAAATGGTCTGCAATCTAAAATAGTCATCTCAGAAACACCTCCGGCAATCCTAACTTAACAACATCGGTAACGATGTCAACACTGTAGAAGCCAAGTACCAGAATCATGATACCGCCGACGAGAATCGGGATAACCATGGAAAGCGGTAAGCCCAGCTTGCCCTTATGCGGATGTACCTCGGTCAGCGAAGCCTCACGCTGTACAAACATCTGCTCAATAATACGGAAGAAATAAATTGCATTCAGCAGGGAGCTGATAACAAGTACAGCGATGTAGAAGTACTGTGCGCCGGTGTAGGCACCAAGCATAAGATACCATTTACTGAAGAAGCCGCAGGTCGGAGGCAGGCCGATCATAGACAGAGAAGCCAGCAGCACGGTAATCGTACTGATAGTCATCTTTTTGTTCATGCCGCCTAAGCGATAAAGATTTACCTCACCGAAGCGATACTCAATACCGCCGATAACCAAAAAGAGACTGCTCTTCATAAAAGCATGGTTGATAGCGTGCAGTACAGCGCCGATGAAGCCGTACATATTACCCATTGCCAGACCGATTGCAATATAACCGATTTGTGCAACAGAGGAATATGCCAGCATACGCCGGAAGTCGTACTGAGCCATTGCCATAATAGAACCGATGAGGATACCTGCTACACCGAGAATGCCCAAAACGTTGAGTGCGCTCTGAACTACAGGGTTATCAACCTTAAAGATATAGTAAACAAAACGGATTAAAGCATATGCCGGAGCCTTACTCATGCAGCCTGCGATAAAAGCAGCAGCGCCCGGATGAGCGAAGGTGTAGGCATCAGGCTGCCAACCATGCAGCGGGAACAGCGCCATCTTGATACCAAAGCCGATGATAAAGCAGGCTACAGCAATCGCAAACAGCGGCGAATTCAGATGCGGAACTACGCGTGCAGCAAGGTCAGCCATGTTCAGAGTACCGGTCATAGCGTACAGATAACCGACACCGAGCAGATACAGAGAAGCACCGATGGTACCGATTAACAGGTAACGGAAGGCTGCCAACATTGACTTTCTGCCGCCGAGGGCAATTAGGCCGTAACCGGACAGTGACATAATCTCCAGATATACATAGAGGTTAAAAACGTCACCGGTGATAATCATACCGGAAAGACCAACCGTTAACAAACCGAACAGTGTATAATAGCCGCCTACATGCAACCAATCCTCATCCTTGACGAACGGACGGCTGTAAAGCGAAACCATCAGGGAAATAAACGTTACCACTACTGCCAGAATACTGTTCAGCGGATCAAGAGCAAATTCAATACCGATTGGCGGTTCCCAGCCACCCATCCAGTAATGCCAGGTTTTGCCGCCGGATTCCAACACTCTTTGCAGTACGATGCAGGCATTGGCAAAGGCACCGGCGATAGAAGCCATAACTATCCAGGAACCTAAATTTTTACTGATACGGGAAAATAACATACACAGCAACGATGCTGTCAGAGGTAAAAGTACAATTAGGACGGGAGCATGTTGTGTCATTTACTAGCCCTCCTCAATACCTCTACTTCTTCAACAGAACCGTAGATTTCTTTAATACGCATGAGGAGTGCAATTGCTACGCCTGTAGTACCAAGGCTTACAACGATTGCTGTCAGCATCAGGCCATGCGGCAGAGGGTTAATGTAAGCATTAGGATCTGTTGTCAGGCCGTTCTGGATAGGAATCATTGCGCCATCCTTCTGTGCAAAACACAGATAAAAATAGATTACGGCAACCTGCATAACGTTCATCGCCATCAGCTTCTTCATATAGTTTTTGCTGAGGACCATGCCATACACACCCAGGAAGAAAAGAATCATGACCAGGGAATAAATGCCTTTTGTTTTCAAAAACTCATTGAGCACTTCCATCTTCGTCACCCCTTTTCACGATTGCATCAAGCAGATTAATAATTGTCATCATTACGCAGATGGCAACACCAATTTCAATAAGGAAAATGCCCATAGCATGCATTTCATGCTGCGGCTCCATATGAATCGGCATATAATTGTAGTTCAGAAAAAAGTCTGCACCGCCGAACAAGGTCAGCCAACCGGTAAAAGCATACAGGAAGGTGCCCACGCCGGCAAGAACAACAGAGGTTTTGCCTAAGACATTGAACTTTGTATCAAAGCCCAGGATAAGACGTGCCAGCAGCACGCCTACAGAAAGCAATGCGCCTGCCTGGAAGCCGCCGCCCGGAGAAAACTCACCCAAGCAGAGAACGTAAATGCCGTAGGTAATCGTGAACGGCACCAGCATTCTGAAGGCCACATTCAGGATAAGACCGCCAAATGGTTCTTTCATTTGATAATCTCTCCTTCCTCCGGATCCTCCGGCTCTTCCTCAGGTCTGCGTCCTACCGGATTGCTGGTCAGCACCAGCACCGTTGTCAGACCGGCGAGGAACATTACCGAGGTTTCCCACATAGTATCGAAGCCACGATAGTCGATGATGACGCCCGTTACGATATTGGGCGAGCCTGTATCCTCCGCACTACGGGAGATATAGGTCGGAGTAACATGCTGGTTAGGCGCAGTGTTCGCGTCACCAATTTTGGGCAGGTAGGTTACGACAGAGCAAAACATGCCTGTCATAATCGCCAGGATAACAGCAACTAATCCACGCATTATTTACACCACCTATCAATTTTTTTCAACGAAGCTACGAAGAAGATGGTAGAAATCGTACCGATAACAGCCTCCGTAAAGGCTACGTCGGGGGAGCCCATCATCAGATACAGCAGCACAGCACAGAAGCTGAACGCACTGTAGATAATCGCAGCACTAAGAATATCCTTGCAGAAAATAACTGCACAGGTAATGAGAATCAGGAAGACAAGTAAAAGAGCTTCAATAGTATAAATCTCCATTTTATTTATCTCCTTTCTTCTTATGATATTTATGTACCTGATTACGATTTGTTTTTGCAGGCTTCTTGCGGATATGACCGACAGGCTCGTCAGCACTGTGGTCAGCCTTTTCCAGACCGACAAGCTTTTTGGCGCCCTTGCTTTGCAGTGTCCAGACAGGATGTCCGGATTTATAGGCTGCCTTGCTCAGAATATGCGAGCCGATCGGATTCGCCATAAAAACAAGTAAAAATACAAAAGCCATCTTTGCCGCTGTCAGTGTAGGTCCTTCATAAATCATCAGACCGATAAAGGAAAGCGTACAGCCAAGAGTTTCACTGTTACCGGAGGCATGGATTCTGGAATAGAAGTCCGGCAGGCGCAGCATACCGATAGCTGAACCGACGAAGAATACCAGACCGCTTAGCAGGAACAGTGCAGCGATAACTTCGCGCAGGGAGGTAAAACCGAATTGTTCAATCATATCCTTTTACCTCCTATAAATTTAGCTACAATCAGCGAGCCGATAAAGCCTAAAATTGCATAAGAAATCGCTATATCAACATACATATCCGGACGTTTGTCAATATAGCCGAAAAGCACCAATAATAGAATTGTATCGGCACCGATAACGCCCAAGGCGTTCATTCTGTCAAAAATTGTCGGTCCGTTAAACAAGCGCTGCAGCATCGTACCGATGATCAGAAGAATGGCTACCATCATAATATAAAATATAATCTGCATAATCATTCCTCACTCTCTACTACTGCAAAATCAAATTTTTCGCCGTATAAATCAGCAACCTTTTTCTGCATGCCGCCGTCGAGCACACCTGCAGCCGCACCAACGGTCAGTGCATGAATCTCATACACACCGTCGTCGGTAACATTCATTGTTACTGTACCCGGTGTCAGCGTAATTGAGTTCGCCAAAATAACAGATGCCATCGGATTATCGGCCTTGAAGCGGAAGCGGACAACCTTAGGATCAATGTTTAGCTCCTGACCTGTAGTTGCCAACAGCACATCAATATTGGCGAGCACCAGCTGCCACATCAGCCAGAAAAAGTACATAATCATTTTCGGAATTGAAAAACCGAAAACATAATACTTTTTACTGCCGTCCTTATTAGGGACCAGCAGAAGCGGGTATGTAACCCAAGTCGTCACTACAGCTGTGAGGATACCGTATATGACAAATTTTGTTTCTGTTCTGCCTGACAAAACCATCCAGAATGCAAACAGCACCAAAGCAAGACATGTCATATGCACCATAGGCGAGCCTACAATTTTTTTATCGTTTAATACTCCCTGCTTTTCCACAGCTACCACCTTTCTTTATATTATTTTTGAATATAATAGCATTTGCGTAACCAGTCATCCGTCAATACAGATGACATAGCTGCGAAAATATAAATACCGCTTTCGCAGTATCATGAAACCGGCATTTAGTAACATAAACACCTATTAGGCAGCTCTCATAGCAAGCCACCAAAAAAGCAATCTTTTCTCGCTCTTAATTACTATAAATTAGACATTAAAAAGAAAATTCCTGCTTCTTTTTTGAAAGGAATAAAAGTTATGCAATCAATTCTTCTTTAAATCGATTAAAGAAAAATCGCAATCGTCTACAGGCAACATTCTGCCGGCCAAGCGCTCAACTCTTGCCAGATCAGCTGTGCAGCAAACCTTCAGACGTCCCTTGCCTTCCGTACGCAGCAGTCCTTCCTCCTTAAGTGCTGCAATAGCGTCGGCACTGGTGGCAGCCGCCGGGTCAAGCACCTTTACAGCAGGTCCTAAATCGGCTTCGATTTGTTCTTTGATAAAAGGATAATGCGTGCAGGATAAAATTACTGCCTCAACGCCCGCTTTTTTCAGTGGCTCGGTATATTCGGCGATAGCCTGCTGCAACTCCGGGCTGTCAAACTGCTCTCCCTCAATCAACGGTACAAACTTCGGGCAAGCCACAGGATAAACATGCGCTTGCGGGTCAGCAGCAAGAATAGCCTTTTTGTGCAGTCCACTGGCAATAGTAAACTGTGTTGCCAACACGCCGATTTTTTTATGAGGACTGGCCGCCAGCAGCTGCTGCGCCCCCTTAGACATACCGACAACCCTGAACTGATGCGTCCCCCGCAGACTGTCTACACCAAGCATCGTCAGCGTATTGCAGGCTATAACTACCTGCTTAACGTTTTTGGCTGTCAGCCAATCGATTATTTCTCCCACAAAACTGCGGATTTCTTTTTCAGTACGGGTGCCGTAAGGCGTACGCGCAGTATCACCCACATAAATAAAATCCTCGTGCGGCAGCATCTGATGCAGGCATTTCAAAACCGACAGACCGCCGACTCCCGAATCAAGTACGCCGATTGGCTGCATTTTATCCATAAAAATACCCTCCCGTATTTTTTATACTTTAATACATTAATTATATCACTTATATACGTTTGCGTATATAAAAAACAGGCAAAGAAAACTTTCTTTACCTGTTTTACTGCTATATATTATTTATCCGGCTGTCAGGCCGCCGTCAACTGTCACAATGCTGCCTGTCATAAAGCTGTTGGCAGGCGCTGCCAGACTGCAGATTACGTGAGCAATCTCACCCGCTGCAGCAATCCGCTGCAACGGATAGGCTGCAGCCACATCTGCCAGTGTATAACCGCCGTTCGCGTCAGCAAGCTGCTGCGCCAGAAGCGGCGTATCCACGTCTGCCGGGCAAACGCAGTTCACGCGCACCGACGGTGCCAAATCCAGCGCCAAGGCTCTAGTAAACGCCACCACCGCACCCTTGGTCGCGCAATAAAGCGCACAGCCGTAATTACCGCTGACGGCAGCATCGGAGGCAATATTCACCACGTTGCTTTTACTGCGCAGATAAGGCAGCGCTGCCTGCGTCAAGAACATCATGCCTTTAACGTTGACATTCATCATCGCATCAAAATCTGCTTCCGTCATCTGCTCCAAGCGCTGCTCGCGGTAAAAGCCAGCGCTGTTGACCAAAATATCCAGCTGCCAGTCAGGCCTGCCTTCCTGCTCGGCAATCTTCGCCACTGCAGCCTTGCATTCAGCCTGCTTCGTCACGTCACAGGAAATATACACTGCCTGCTTTCCCGTCTGTTCATCCAGATAACACAATGCCTGCGCGCCACGCTCCTCGGAACGTCCCAAAATATATACACGCGCACCGTCTGCCAAAAAACGCTGTGCCGCCGCCAGACCGATACCTGACGTACCACCGCTGATAACAACGCATAATCCCTCACAGCCGTAATTCATCTTATTCATCTGCATACTCCTTTTCCTTCAGCTCAGGCGGCAGAGTAATAATAATTGTCGTACCCTCGCCCAGCTTGCTCTGCAGCTGAAGCTGCATATCATGACGCTGCGCAATCTGCTTGGCAATTGCCAGTCCCAAACCGCTGCCGCTCTTATTATGCTCGTTGCGCGCTTTATAAAAACGGTCGAAGGCATGCGGAATATCCTCTTCCTTAATACCGCAGCCATGATCTGTGAGCTTAAGCCTGTTGTCTGCCAGCTCCAGCTTGATTTCGCTCCCCTCGGGAGAAAACTTGATGCTGTTATGCAAAAAGATCATCAGCATCTGACGCAAGCGTCCGTAATCACCGTTCAGCATGTAAATATCCTTATCAGAGCTGCCTGTAATCTGCAGCTTTTTATCAGCACCGAGCTGCCTGCCGCTGCGCACTGCGTCATACATAACATCGACAAAGTTCAATGGAGCCTTTTCAATCGGAAAATCTGTATTCTGCAAACGTGACAAATCCAGCAGGTCATTTATCAGACGCTGCAAAAACAGGCTTTCCTTATACATCTGCTCATGAAATTCCTCAACATCGGCTTTTTCCGTAACAACACCGTCACGCAAGGCCTCCAAGCTGCCGCGGATAACCGTCACAGGCGTACGCAGCTCGTGCGAAATGTTGGCAATAAACTCGCGGCGCAGCTTTTCCAGCTTTTGGCTTTCGGCATCTGCCAGCTCCAGACGCTCCGCCAGAATATCCAGCGTACGCGCCAGCTCACCGATTTCGTCATTCTGCTTAATGTCGGTGCGGGCGGTGTAATCACGTTCCGCCAAGCGCTCGGCAATATTTTTCATCTTCTCAATAGTTCCGGTAAAACGCCAGCTGAGCACTACCGAAAGCAGCATACCTAAAACCATCGCCACCAGCAGACTGATAAGCAGAATACGCAGACCGGACCAGATAGCGTCACGCAGGCCTGCTACCGGAGAATGCAGCAAAAGCACAGCCTTTACCTGCCCTTGGCTGTCATAAATCGGTCTGCCTACTGTCAGCATTATGCCGTCAAGCATAGGATTATATTCCTCGATAATAAACTCTTTGCCGTTAAAGCCATCCTCAACCTTTTTCTTGACCTGAAGCGGCAGTCTTTCGTAGGCCTCCTTAGGAGTCTTAGGCGGTTCCTTCCAGGCAATCGGCGGCATCTGACGTTTGAAAAGGCCAAAACCGCTATGCTCATGATGCTTCTGCACCTCTCTGCGCTGACGCTGCACCCTATCCTTATTGATGCTCAGCTGACGATTGCTGTCCACCACCCAGACGATTTCCTGCGTCACATTATCCAGATAGCTGATAAATTTGCTGTTGGCAATACCGTCACCATGGCGGCTTTCCATCCGCTCCATATTATCACTCAATACTTCGGCAATCTTTTCCGCCCGCAGACGCATTTCCTTTTCCTTGATTTCAACCGTCTGCTGCTTAAAGAACTGGTAAAAGACACCGCCGATAATCAGCGCAAATACAAGCAGTACCGCCGAAAAATACAGTGTCAGCTTTAAAGCAATTTTATTATTCATCCTTGTGTCCCTCAAAACGATAGCCTACGCCCCAAATAGTTTTGATTTCCCACAACGGATGCTCATACTTATCCAGCTTAGCACGCAGGCGCTTGATATGCGAATCGACAGTACGGCTGTCACCGAAATAATCGTAGCCCCAGATGCTGTCCAGCAGATTATCACGGCTGAAAACCTTCGTAGAATTTTTCGCCAGCGTCCACAAAAGCTCAATTTCCTTTTTTGTCAACGGTACCTCTTCGCCGTTAATCTGCACTGCATACTTTTCCAGATTAATGTACAGATTTGCGTAAGACAGAGTCTGAGCGTTCTCCGGCTCCTGCGCTCCCAGGCGACGCAGAACAGCGCGCACACGGGCCATCACCTCCGGTGCGCTGAACGGCTTAATCACATAATCATCCGCACCGATATCCAAACCCATAATCTTGTCGTAATCCTCACCGCGCGCCGTTATCATAATAATCGGCACCATGGATTCCTTGCGCATACGGCGGCAAACCTCAAAGCCATCTATCTCCGGCATCATCACGTCCAGCAGTACGACAGCAATTTCATGCTCATACTGCAGATATTTATCCAGCGCCTCTGCTCCGTCCAGAGCAATAACCGGCTCAAAGCCTTCCTTTTTGGCATAGCCGGATAAAATTGTCGTAATCTGTTTATTATCATCAGCGATAAGTATTTTCTTCATCGCAAAACCTCCTTAAGCTGCTTTTCTTTCATTATATTACATTTTAACGTCTATGTGTATTAAAAGTATGACGCAAAAAAAGATATTTTTCAGCTTAAATTAAGTCTAAAAACATAAAAAAGTCATAATATGCCTGTACAATATAAGCAAAGTTAAGGAACAGAAAAAAGCAACACCTTAATCAAAGCAAAATTCCACTAAACAATTAAAGATATAAGGAGTGATTCTAATGTTGAATATGAAAAAGATTCTCGTTACCGGTACAGTTTTAACAGCCTTCTGCACCAGCGCTTTTGCTGCCTCTGCAGATTGTCCGCCGCAGCCGTCTATAAGCGAGCGTGTAAATGCTATTCTGCACGAAAATGACGCAGACCGCCCCTGCCCGCCGCCGGCTCACAGAATGCACCGTCAAGGTCCTAAGCTTACACCTGAGCAACGTGCCGAGCACCAGAAGCTGCACGCAGAATGGAAAAGCATGACACCCGAGCAGCGTGAAAAGGCTGTAGAAAAAATGCGTAGAGATCGCAAGGAAGCACACAAAAAATACGCTAAGGAAACCATGACTAAGCTCCCCCCGGCGCAAAAGGCCGAAGTGCAGCAATTCATTAAAGACGATATGGCGAACCGCCGAGCTCGTCACGAACGCCTGCAGAACATGACTCCCGAGCAACGCGAGGCTATAAGAGCCAACAGACCGCTGCCGCAAAGACACCATAAAGACGAATTCCGTGGCTACAAGCATAACCGTGGAGAATTCCATAGCTACAGACATCACAACGCTGAATTTCCCCAACCGCCCCAGGATTAAGGCAAGGCAAAAATAGTAAAAATTAATTAATCCTCTTTCCCTTCAATATAACCGTAAAAAGCTTCATCCCCTAGGAGCTTTTTACAACATACTCTGTAGCTTGTGCGGCAACACAAGGTATACAGCTCAACCCTTTTTTCTACTCAATACTCATCAAAAGCAAAACCCCGCAGTCTGTCAGACCGCGGGGCTTTGTATTTTTGCGCACAACGCAAAAAGCGTCCGTTTGCCGCCGGACGCCTTTTACGTTTTTTGATGAGTATGAGTATATCATGAAGCGAAGTCAAGTTCTTGACTAAACTCTATGTATATGATAATCTAATTTTGGTGAAAAATCTATCTACAAAAATCGAGATTCGTGCTTTAATGAACACTTTTCATAAATTGTACATTATCGGGAAAGGAGCACTGCATACCATGGACAGAAGACAAAAGAAAACCAGGCAGGCAATTATCGACGCCTTTGTCAAACTGCTTACCAAAACAAGCTATGAAAAAGTCAGCGTTAAGGATATCATCGATGCAGCCGACGTCGGACGCAGTACCTTTTACAGCCACTTCGAAACAAAAGATGACCTGGCGCGCCAAATCTGCTTCGAGCTTTTCGACCATATTTTCAGTCCGGTTGTTCCTCCCTGCTCCACACATAATTTTTCCGATATGCCGCAAAACACAGAAACACGTATTACGCACATTCTTTACCACCTGCGCGACAAACGCGAATACTACCTGGGCATCATCAATTATGATGACGGTACGCTGTTCTTAGGCTTCTTCCGCGATTACATGCTGCAGAACGTCAGCATCAAGATGAGCGGTTCCTACGACGAATACTCTCAAAGAGTGCCGGAGGACTTCTTAATCAACAGCCTCACCAGCAGCTTTGTCGGCATGATACGCTGGTGGCTAAAAAACAAAATGCATCCCGGTCCCGAGGTTGTCGCCGGTTATTATATGGCATTGATTAATCCTGCCATTGCTGAATTCCAGACCAAGGGAGAATAAAGATTGCTTACGCAACAAAAAAGAACTGCTAAAGCTTTGTACAGCAATACACTGCACAGAGCTTTCGCAGTTCTTTTATTTTTAGAGATATTTAATCCACAACGGATATGTACTCAGCACTACTACCAAAAGCAGTACGAAAATATCGCCGAAGCGCAGAGGTGCCGGCGGCATATTCTTGTAGGTGTTGCCGCCAAAGCCCTTCAGCTCCATGGAAAGTGCCAGTGTTTCCGATTTTGCTACCGCACGCATAACCAGCGGACGGATAACAACCAGATAAGCGAAGAAGCGCTTGAACATATTGCCACGGTTAGAATAGCCGCGACAGCTTTGTGCATCAAGCGTAATACCGCTGTCGGTCAGGAAGTTAGGCACAAAGCGCAGTGCCGTAGTCAGCATGAAGGCATATTCGCAGGGCATATGGAAACGGTCTACCAAAGCCTTGGCAATATCCTGAATTCTGCTCGCTGCCAGCAGGCACAAAAACGCCATTGTCATAACAAGCATACGCAGGCCGCCGATAAGCGATACATCGAGCGGTGAGCCGAAAAGCAGCTGCAGTAAAATCATCATACCGGTGAAAACTGCCAGGCCGCCGATAGCAGCCATCGTCATTCTGTCATGCTTAATATATAGCAGCAGCGCCAGCTCCAAAACCAGAATCGTGGCTACTGCTTCTACCGGCAGGATGAATACCCAGGCGGTAACCGCCAGAGTAACTATAATCTGTGTAAAGGCTGTCAGCTTCATCTGCTTCCCTCCTTACAAATAACTTGCTTGCAAAATTCTTCGGCAGTTGCGGCCTCAATTCCCAAGGATGCAGCCAGAGCTGCTACCGTAGGACGGCACAGACCCCAGCGCTCTACCGGTTGGCTGCCGTCAAACAGCTTCGCCGGCGTACCGTCGTAAACCAGCTTGCCGTAATGCAATACAATTGCACGCTTAGCGTAACGACGTACAATATCCATATCATGCGAAATCAGTACAATCGTAATACCGCGCTTTTCGTTGATTGCCTGCAGGTAGCTCATCATGGCTTCCTTTTCCAGCGCGTCCTGGCCATTGGTAATTTCGTCCAAAATCAGCGTGCGCGGATTAAGCGCCAATGCCGCAGCTACACCAAGGCGACGCTTCTGGCCGAAGGACAGAAGGCGCGGATATTCACCCTTCAGCTCTGTCAGGCCCATAGCCTCCAGCGCTTCGTTTACCTGACGCTCTATAGTTGCTTCCGTCAGCTTTTTGGCACGCGGGCCGTAAGCAACCTCATCAAATACAGTATCCTCTAAAATCTGCAAATCCGGGTTTTGGAATACGTAACCGATTTTGTCGGCCAAATCTGCCGGCTCACGCTTAACGATATCCTCGCCGTCAACCAAAACCTGACCGCTGCGCGGATGGCACAATGCCATAAACAGACGGCTCAAGGTTGTTTTGCCGCTGCCGTTATGTCCCAACAGCGCCACAAACTCTCCGTCCTCTATCTTGCAATCCATATCCTTGATTACAGGCTGTCCACGCATATAAGCGAAATTGACATCCTTTGCTTCTAACATCAGTCAGCTCTCCCTTCTGCCGCAACAATCCCATAGGTGCGAAAATCAGCCAGCGCATCCTCTTCGCTGCGCCAATCACCCAGATCCACGCCAAGCTTTTCCTCCAAGCCCAGCTTAATCTGCCACAGTGACGGCAGCAACGGACGTAATGCTGGATTTTCGTACATTTTAGGAGCAGCAGCCTCAAAGGCATCAGCCGCCACCAGCTCGCCCTCGTTCAGTACAATCATATCCGTTACGTAAGGCAGCACATAATCCACGCGATGCTCAACAGCAATAATCGTTGTACCGTACTGCTTATGGATTTTATCTACCAGCTTATACAGGGAACGTGCACCGTCCGGGTCCATTGCGGATACAGGCTCATCCAGCACAATAATCTCCGGATGCACGGCAAGCGTTGCCGCCAAAAGCAGACGCTGACGCTGACCGCCGCTGAGCTCGTCGAGCTGATAGCTTTCACGCCCCGGCAGGCCTACATCCTCAAGCGCCTGTCTGGTGCGCTCTTCAACCTCATGCGGTGCGAAGCCGTGGTTCAGCAGGCTGAAAGCGATTTCCTCGCCGGCAGTTAAGGAAACAAGCTGGCTTTCGTAGTCTTCCATAATAAAGCCCACGCGCATAGCAATATCACTGACGCGCTTGCCCTTAGTGCTTTCGCCGTTAATTTTAACATCGCCGCTGTAGCGTCCGCCCATGTAATAGGGGACGATACCGGTCATAGCCTTGCACAGCGTTGTCTTGCCGGCACCGCTCGGTCCGGTGATAACAGTGAAGCTGCCTTTTTTTATTTCAAAGTTGATATCACGCAGCACCAGATCCGATTTTTTATAGGCAAAGTAAAAATTCTCTACGTTGATTACGCTTTCCATTATTTTTCATCCTCCTGAAAGTAAAACAGCTTCCGCACGGGAGCGTACAGGAAGAAGGTTATCAGACCGTTAAGCAGGCCTACAATCGCAACAACCGGCAGCATAGCATAAATCCATACGTGCAGCGGCAAGCCCAAAATAAGCTTCAGAATAAAAGTAAACAGACCGCCGCTGGTCATCGTGGCAACAAAGCCGGTAATAAAAGGACGCAGCTTCCATTCGCTGATACCTGCTTTGAACATAGCCTCAACCAAAAGGCAGCAGACAGTCGCACCAGCCAGCTCACTGGCAACATTGCCCAGCGGGAAAGCCGATTTGGAGGACGGAACCAGCGTCAGACCGGCGATAAAACCGATACCGATAGCCTGCGACAGCTTGGGACGCGTCAGATTGATAACAATAGAATACATAGCAATGGTCCAGTTAGGCGTTACACCGCCGACGTTAGGACTTACAGTGTGCAGAATAATACCGATTGCCAGCAGCATCGCTGTAATTGCGACCCAACGGTAGCCATCCTGCATTGGCTCAACCTCTATCAGCTGCGGCACAGGCTTATTATTTCTTTCATCCATGAGTAATTACACCTCTCCCTAAAATAGTGCCAGAAAATAATATGTTATCATTATACTATATTTAAATGCTTTTGTAATGCTTTAGCGAAAAAAAGTATCCTGCGTTATAACAGGAGAAGAAAATTGTTACAAAGGTAATAAAAAATCTGCCATGCTTTCGCATAGCAGATTCTTTATTTTAGGACAGGTTACGCGCCGTCTTTTCTATTTGGCATTTAAAGCATCATTACGAGTAAGCAGATACACACAGTACTGATTCATACTGATACCTTCCTGCTTAGCATGCTGACTCAAAAGCTTATGCAAAGCCTTGGGCACACGAAGTTTAAACTGACCGGAATATTTATCTTTTTTCTCAGGCAGAGGAATTTCCATTTCATTTTCCAAGGCAGCTTCCAGCCATGTACGTTTAGCATCAACTGCATTTGCCGCTGCCTCTTCAATAGTATCCCCCATAGTAATACAGCCGGGAAGCTCAGGAAAATAAGCAACATAACCGCCTTCATCTTCATCAGGCTCAAACTCAAGGCGATAATTCAGCTTCATGTATTCTTCTAAAGTTTTCATTTTTCTTCCTCGCTTTCCACAATATTTTTCACCAACTTAATATAAACCTTTTTTACCGGCTTATGCTTGGGAATGGTAATAACAGCTTTGCCTTTTTTGCGAAACGAAAAATGGCTGCTGCCACTTCGCGGAGATTGCATTTCATAGCCGTAGCTTTCCAATATTTTCTGCAATTCCTCAAACCGCATATCAGGCGATAATTTCTTCAGCTTGTACATTAGCTTTTCCCATTGTGACATAGCTTCTTTCTACCTCCATTATACTTGGTGTCATATGTGGTGTCAATAAAAAAGGCATCTGCCGAAAGCTCGACAGATGCCACTGACTCACACAGTCAGGCACGATCTTTTCGCTAAGTGAAAATAACCATGCAACTGTTTATAGTCTACCATATATATTGGGTTTTGTAAAATTTTCCTTACGCTCTCTTGCCCCCAAGCTCACGCAACAGCTCCTCCGGCGTAATGTTGTGATAAGCCAGAAGCACCAGGCAGTGATACCACAAATCTGCCATTTCGTGCAGCACCTTATCCTTTTCGCCGTTTTTGGACGCTATAATCGTTTCCGTAATTTCGTTGCCCAGCTTTTGCAGCAGCTTATCCTGACTGCCGCTCATGAGGAATTTCATCTCCGCATCATCAGCCTGACGCTTGTACAAAATCATGCGGTACAGTTCGCTGATAACCTTCGGCAGGCCTTCTACCTCAGGCACCGGCAAATTGGACGTATGCCACAGCGGATTATGGAAGCAGGAATATTCACCTGTATGGCAAGCTACTCCCTGCTGCTCTACCTTTACGAGCAGCGCGTCACCGTCGCAGTCGTAGAATAGCTCCACAACCTTCTGCAGATTGCCGCTAGTTGCGCCCTTGTTCCACAGCTCCTGACGGCTGCGGCTCCAGAACCAGGTATAACCTGTTTCTAATGTTTTGAGCAATGACTCCTCATTCATGTACGCCAGCATAACAACATCGTTCGTGCGTACATCTACAACAACAGCAGGCACAAGACCTCTGCTGTCAAATTTGATTTTAGAAATATCTATCTGCATTATAACCTCACCTCTATACCTCGAGAACGCAGATACTCCTTCACCTGCTTAATGGTGAAGGTTTTATAGTGAAAAACAGAGGCCGCCAACACAGCGTCAGCGCCACCTTCTGTCAGCACATCATAGAAATCCTCCAGCTTGCCTGCACCGCCGCTGGCGATAACAGGCACATTTACGGCACTGCTCACAGCCTTCGTCAGAGCAATGTCATAGCCGTTTTTCGTGCCGTCGGCATCCATACTTGTCAGCAGGATTTCTCCGGCACCGAGCGCCACACCTTTTTTTGCCCATTCCACGGCATCAAGGCCCGTCGGCTTACGCCCGCCCTGCACATAAACCTCCCACTTGTTCTCACCGCATTTACGTGCATCAATTGCGAGAACAATGCACTGATTGCCAAACAGCTTGGCGCCGTCGGCAATCAGCTGCGGATTTTTTACCGCTGCGGAATTGAGCGAGGTTTTATCCGCACCGGCACGCAGAGCATTTTTGATATCCTCCACACTGCTGATGCCGCCGCCTACTGTCAGCGGCATAAAAACCTTGGCCGCAGTTCTGCTGATAACATCCAGCATCGCCTTGCGCTCCTCAAAGGTCGCAGTAATATCAAGGAAAACAAGCTCATCGGCACCCTCGGCATCATAAGCCGCCGCACGCTCCACCGGGTCACCGGCATCACGCAGGCCGACAAAGTTCGTGCCCTTGACAACACGTCCTTCCTTAACATCAAGACAAGGAATAATTCTCTTCGTAAGCATCTTATTCCTCCTTTGCCGCAGCAATTTTTAAAGCGTCCGGCAGATTAACAGCACCGGTATAAATTGCCTTACCGATAATGCAGCCTGCTACGCCATCCTTTTCGTATTTTTTTACGTTGCGGATATCGTCCAGTGAAGCTACACCGCCGCTGGCGATAATCGGTACGCCGCAGGTACGCGCCAGCGCCGCTGTCGCTTCGGCGTTTACACCGCTGAGCATGCCGTCACGGCTGATATCGGTAAAGATAATCGTGGCCACGCCGTAATCCGCCATGCGCTTTGCCAGCTCGGTTGCGGCAACGCCGCTGCCCTCGCCCCAGCCTTCGATAGCTACATCACCATTTTTCGCATCAATGCCTACAGCGATATGTCCGGGATATTTGGTGCAGGCCTCTTTGACCAGCTCAGGATTCTTTACGGCAGCGCTGCCCAAAATCAAGCGCTCCACACCCAGCTCCAAAAGCTTTTCTACTGCCTGCAGATTGCGGATACCGCCGCCAAGCTCGACAGGAATTTTTACAGTTTTAAGAATGCGCTCAATCACAGGCAGGTTTTTGCCCTCGCCCGCCAGCGCACCGTCAAGATCAACAAGATGCAGCCATTCGGCACCGAAGGCCGCCCACTTGGCAGCCATCTCCGCCGGGTCATCGGCAAAAACAGTTTCCGCATCAAAGCGTCCCTCCGTCAGACGCACACAGCGTCCGCCGCGGATATCTATTGCAGGATATATAATCATAATTTTCCCCTCATAATTCAACAAAATTTTTCAGCAGGCGCATGCCGACTCTGCTCGACTTTTCCGGATGGAACTGGAAGGCCTGTACCTTACCGCGTCCTACGGAAGCAGTAACCTCCATGCCATAGTCACAGACCGAGGTAATAATGCTTCTGTCCTCCGGCTCCGCATGAAAGCTGTGCACAAAGTAAACGTATTCACACTCCGCACCCTCTAAGAGCGGGGACGGACTACGCAACTCCAGCTTATTCCAGCCCATATGCGGAATCTTCAGCTCGGTATGCAGCAAGCGCACCTGACCTTTGAAAAAGCCCAGGCCCTTAACTCCCGGAGCTTCGTCACTGCCCTCAAATAAAAGCTGCATGCCCAGGCAGATGCCGAGAAAAGGCTTACCGCTGTGCAGGCTGCCCATAATCACGGGAATCAGACCTGACTTTTCAAGGTTTGCCATGCAATCGCCAAAGGCACCCACACCGGGAAGCAGAATCTTTTCAGCCTGCGCAATCACAGCAGCATCGCTTGTCACCACAGGCTCCGCGCCGATAGAACACAGCGCATTCTGTACGCTGTAAAGATTGCCCATGCCATAATCTATAATCGTTATTTTTTTGCTCATATATTTTCCCTCATGCTAACTCAAAACACGTGTGATGCAGCCGGTGCTTTATAACACGCATTAAAGTGTCCCCTTGCTGCTCATAACACCATGCACACGGCTGTCAAAGGCTACTGCCTCTGCCAACGCTCTGGCAAAGCCCTTGAAAATTGCTTCGATGATGTGATGCGTATTCTTGCCGTAAAGCACGCGGATGTGCAGCGTGAGGCCTGCTTGCATTGCCAAAGCACGGAAGAATTCCTCCGTCATTTCGGCATCGTAAATGCCAAGCTGTACCTTAGGAATATCCGCATCAAAAACAAGATACGGACGGCCGCTGAAATCAAGGCATACCTGCACCAACGCTTCATCCATCGGCAAAAAGCAGTTGCCGTAACGGTGAATGCCTGCTTTATCGCCCACAGCCTCCTTCAGTGCCTGACCAAGTACAATACCGCAGTCCTCCACCGTATGATGGCTATCAACATCCAAATCACCAACAGCATGCACCACTAGATCACTGAAGCTGTGCTTTGCCAAAAGCGTCAGCATATGGTCAAAAAAGCCGATGCCTGTATTAATTTCGCAGTTGCCGCTGCCATCAAGACACCATTCGGCGCTGATGCCTGTTTCCAGTGTTTTTCTTTCTACATTACCGCTTCTCATGCTTTTACCTCCGCACACAGCTCGGTGATTTTAGCAATAATCTGCTTGTTTTCTTCAGGTGAGCCGACGGTGATACGCAGGCAGCCCTGCAGCACCGGATGCGTGCTGAAATCACGCACCAGAATACTGTTGGCCAAAAGATATTTAAATATCAGCTTACCTCCGGCAGCCTGCTCCGGCAGTCTTTCGCTAAATTTCGCCGCATAAGCCTTGGCAAGCTGCTGCATCAGTTCTCCCTCCGCACGGAAGGTAACAAAATTAGTTGCCGTCGGCCATACCTTAAAGCCTAAAGCTTTCAGGCAGTCCGCAAATTTATCGCGTTCCTCACGGATTGTTTTGATGCGTTCTTTATACAATTCCTTGTTTTCATAAACAGTTTTGGCTGCCATCAGCGTAAAGGCATTTACGTGATAAGGCAGCAAAGCCTTGCCCAGCTGACGCACCAGCCCCAGCGCACCCACCGCGTAACCGCAACGCAGACCTGCCAAGCCATAGGCCTTAGAAAAGGTGCGGAAAACCATCAGATTGCTGTAGCGTCCGACCAAGCTCAGGGTAGAGCCTGCTACCAGCCACAGCTTGTGCATCGGACGCAAATCATTCGGTGCCAGCTCCTTGCCATCGGCAAATTCCATATAGGCCTCGTCCATAATAACAGGGCAATCTACATTAGCGAGAATTTTTTCCATAGCTGCCAGGCTGTTATAGTTGCCTGTCGGGTTGTTCGGATTGCAGACAATCAACAGCGAAGGCTGCTGCTCCTTACAAAAGCTGATAACGCTGTCAGCATCAACAAAGCCTTCGGCTGTCAGCGGATAGCGTACCTCCTCGCTGTCGGAAAGAGCAGCGTACTCGCCGTACATGGAAAATGACGGCCAAGGTACGGAAATCTTTTTGCCCGGCCCGCCAAAAACATAGCAGGCCTTTTCCAACAGCTCACTGGAGCCGTTGCCGATTTTTACACAGTCAATATCCACATCCAGCTCTTTGGCAATCACTTCGCACAGATTTTCCGATTTAATCGGCGGATAACGGTTAAAAGGAAAGCGCGCGGTGCGTTGGGTAATTTTTTCCGCAATCTCCTGCGGCAACGGGTAATTGCTTTCGTTGGCGTTAACAATAATATCCGCCGCCACGCTTTCTACGGCATATTCCTCCATCGCCTCAATACTTTGGCGAACAGTAAAGCTACTCATCTTCTGCCTCCTTATTTACCCACACGTTTACGAATAGCGTTGGCATGAGCCTGCAGGCCCTCTGCCTCAGCTAAGGTAATAATATCGTCAGCAGCAGCCATCAATGCCGGAGCAGTGTAGGCAATGATGCTTGTTTTCTTCATAAAGGTTTCTACGTTCAGTACGGAATAGAACTTCGCCGTACCGCCTGTCGGCAGAACGTGGTTCGGTCCTGCATAGTAATCGCCCAGCGGTTCTGGTGAATAAGCACCCAGGAACATAGCACCGGCATTACGGATATACGGCATAATTTCAAACGGTGCCTTAGTCATGATTTCCAAGTGCTCAGGTGCAGAAAGGTTAGCCATTTCGATAACGGTAGGCATATCCTTGGCAAGGATAATCTTACCTGCCTGCTGCAGTGAGGTACCGGCGATTTCCTTACGCGGCAGCTGTGCCAGCTGTACTTCGATTTCCTCGCCCACAGCATTAGCTACACGCTCGCTGTCGGTAATCAGGATAGCGCAGGCCAGCGGGTCATGCTCTGCCTGGCTCAGAAGGTCTGCTGCCAGATAGGTCGGGTTAGCGCTGTCATCTGCTACAATCAGGATTTCGCTCGGGCCGGCAAGCATATCAATATCAACGTGACCGATAACGGCTTTTTTAGCCAAAGTTACGAAGATATTGCCGGGGCCGGTAATTTTTTCTACCTTCGGTACGGTTGCGGTGCCAAAGGCCAGCGCAGCAATCGCCTGTGCGCCGCCCATTTTATAAATTTCGGTAACGCCGATTAATTTTGCCGTTACCAGTACGTTCGGATTAACCTTGCCGTCCTTTCCGGGCGGTACGGCCATCACAATGCGGGGAACGCCTGCTACCTTTGCCGGGCAGGCATTCATCATTACAGACGAAGGATAAGCAGCAGTGCCGCCGGGAACATAAATACCGACGGAATCAACCGGGGTAACCTTTTGCCCCAGCAGTGAACCGTAAGGACGGTTCGTAAGCCAGGTTTTCGGCATCTGCTCCTCATGGAACTTCATAACATTGGCGATGGCACGCTCCAAAGCAGCCTTTACTTCCGGTTTGACAATAGCTTCCGCTTCCGCAAATTCTTCCTCGGTTACACGGATATTTTCCGGTGTCAGCTCTACGCGGTCAATCAGCTTAGTATAGTAAAAAAGGCTTTCGTCACCATTCTTGCGCACATCAGCAACAATCTGGTCAACAACCTGTGCTGCCGTCATGTGTCTGCCGAACATAGCATCCGTGCCTGCCTGAATGCGCGGAGATAATTTCACCTCGTCAAAAGCCTTCTTCTTCATTAAAGCAGCAATCTCTGCTGCGCTCATCTTTCTTGCGTCTGTAACCTGCATTTTATTTTTCCTCCTCATTTAAAACAATACGTAAATCCTCAACCAGCTTGTGCAAGCGCGCAAATTTCAGCTTGAAGCTGGCGCGGTTGGCAATCAGTCTGGCAGTAGCGGTAAAAATAGAATCAACCTCCGCCAGTTTATTTTCTTTCAGGGTGCGCCCTGTTTCTACTATATCTACAATCATTTCGCTCAGGCCCACGATAGGTCCAAGCTCAATCGAGCCGTTGAGCTTAACGATTTCTGTCTGAATGCCCAGTTTATTGAAATAAGCCTTGGCGCAGTTAGGATACTTCGTTGCTACCCGCAGGTGAGCGTAATCCGTCAGCTTGGCGCGTCGCTTAGCCTCCGGCACCGCCATCATCAGGCGGCAACGGCCAAAGCCTAAATCCAACAGCTCTACTACGTCCTTATCCTGCTCCAGCAGCACATCCTTGCCGATGATACCGATATCTGCTGCACCATATTCAACATACGTCGGCACATCAACAGTCTTGGCAATAATGAAGCGCACCTTGGTTTCCTCATTGCTAATTACCAGCTTGCGTGAATCCTCGGTAACGTTTTCGGCGCTGTAGCCTACCTTCGCCAGCAGGCGTACAGACTTATCGAATAGCTTGCCCTTCGGCAATGCTATAGTAATGTATTCATCCATAAAAATACCCCTCTATATTTTCCAGCTATAAGCTTAATGTGTATACTATCTTTTCTGTTAAGCTTATTCTACATATACTAACGATTTACAGCCATATTCCTTTACTGCGAGCGCTGCTCCCTGCAGGTCCGCAGCCTCGGTCAGCAGCTTCACGCTACGACCTTCGCGGCGCAATGCTGTCGCTTTGGCAATCGCCTCTGGCAGCTTGCCTTCGCTCCAGGCTACCAGTACATCCCAGGTGCGGTTATTGGTAATAACGCCGTTGCGCTCCAAAGCCAGCAGTACGCGGTCCACGCCGACAGCAAAGCCTGTTGCCGGGCACTCCAGACCGAAGCGCTGCATCATCTTATCGTAGCGTCCGCCGCCTGCCACCGGATAACCCATTTCCGGCAGGTACACTTCAAAAAGCATGCCCGTGTAATAGTCAAGCGAACGATATAAGCCAAGGTCAAAGCTCAAATAGCCTGCTGCACCGTAAGCATCCACCAGCTTGTAGATTTTGCGCAAATCATTCAGAGCGCCTTGGCACTTAGTGTTAGTTACTATTGCAGCAACCTTGTCCAAAAGCTCTATGCCACCCTGCAGGAAGAGGAAATCGGCAAAAAGCTGCTTGATTTCCGGACGGATATTTTCCATCGCATCTGCCATTTGCTGCATACCCACAGCATCATGACGGCGCAGGTAATCCTTCAGCTGCTGCAGCTGAGCAGCATTAAAGCCTGCTTCCTCCGCCAGGCCGTTGATAAAATCAACGTGCCCCAAGCTGATAGCGAACTTCTGCAAGCCTGCAGCCTGCAATGCTTCGGCTGCCAGCACGATAACCTCGGCATCGGCAGCAGCGCCGCTGGCACCCAGCATTTCTACACCAGCCTGCTCAAATTCGCATTGCCGTCCTGCCTGAATTTCTTCATAACGGTAAAGATTTGCCAGATAGCAAAGACGTTTGATCTTTTCGCCGCCCTGCAGGCGCGTCGCTGTCAGGCGGGCAATCGGCGCCGTCATATCATTGCGCAGAGCCAGCAGATTATTGCTGCGGTCAAAAAAACGGAAGTCCCCTTTGGCACCGGCAGCGCCGAAGGTATCAACATATTCGAAATCGGGTGTTTTTACCTCATCGTAACCCCATTTGTCAAAAACGTTGATAATTGCATTTTCAATTCCGCGGCGTGTCTTCATCTCTCCCGGCAGAATATCCTTGGTTCCGTATGGAACCTGGTATACCTTATTAGTCATCTTCTTTCTTCCCCTCTTTTATAACTTGCATAACAGAATTATAACCATCCGCGCCGTAAACAAGACAACGCTTAACACGTGAAATGGTTGCGGTGCTGGCACCGGTTTTCTCTACGATAGTTTCGTAAATACAGCCTTCATCCAGCATGCGCGCTACCTCCAGGCGCTGTGCCATGGCCTTCAACTCGCTGATAGTACAGATATCCTCAAAAAATTTATAGCATTGCTCCTCATCCTTTAAGCTGAGAATCGCTTTGAATAACTGGTCTGTTAAATGATCATGAATATTTGCTGCCATTTTTTAGTTTCCTCCTGTGCGTTACGTGCATATAACGATAGTACTTTAACTCACTAACTCGTAAAAATACTTTAATACTTTATCTTGTGAAAGTCAAGAAAAATTTACAAAAAATCTTTTTTCCGCAGGTTTTGTAAAAAATTTCGCATTTCCCTTTACAATTACCTAGTATTTTGATATAATTTGAGCAATTCCTGAAATCCATTGGACGCAGCTTTACAGCTTTACAGTTTTTTAGTAAATTTTACGCAAAACTGTTGACAATATCCTAAAATAGATGTATGATTATTTCATTCAAACTTAACAGAGATTTCATCAAGAGTAGCTGAGGGACTGGCCCGATGAAGCTACGGCAACCACACATCAGTGAACGGTGCCAATTCCAACGGATAATTCCGGCAGATGAAGATTACAGATGCAAAGTATCCTTCGCCGTGCCGGTGAAGGATTTTTTTACGTCGGCCGTCGATTCCGACAGCTGACGTACACCGGAGAATGCGACTCTCAAGCAGCATCCGCTGACTTCTATTGGAAAATAATCTCTCACACTAAAATAAGGACTGCTGAAACTTGCGGTCACATTAGAAAGGAACACAAGAATGATAGAACTAGTTAATGTAGAAAAAACCTACTACAGCAAAGCCGGCGACATCCATGCTCTGCACAAAACAAGCCTGAGCATCAAGGCTGGCGAAATTTTCGGTATCATCGGTCTTTCCGGTGCCGGCAAATCCACATTGGTGCGCTGCATCAACATGCTGGAAAAACCGACTGCAGGCCAGGTATTCGTTGACGGCCAGGAGCTGACCGCCATGAGCGAAGCACAGCTGCGTAAAGCACGTCAAAGCATCGGCATGATTTTCCAGCACTTCAACCTGCTGGCAAGCCGTACTGTTTATGATAACATCGCTTTTCCGCTGGAAATCCAAGGTCTGAGCAAGAGCGAAATCGACAAGCGCGTACGTCCTCTGTTGGAGCTGGTACAGTTGGAAAGCCGTGCCAGCTACTATCCCAGCCAGTTGTCCGGCGGCCAGAAACAGCGTGTAGGCATTGCCCGCGCCCTGGCAAGCAATCCTAAGGTACTTCTGTGCGACGAAGCAACCAGCGCCCTCGACCCGCAGACTACCAAATCTATTCTGCATCTGCTGCAGGACATCAACAAAAAGATGAATCTGACCATCGTGCTGATTACACACCAGATGGAGGTTGTAAAAACTATCTGTGACCGCGTTGCTGTTATCGAAAGCGGCGACATCATTGAAGAAGGCCCGATGATTGACGTATTCACCAATCCGCAGCACCCCACTACCAAGGAATTTACCAAGAGCGTTATCAACGCCGAGCTACCTGATATCGTTAAACAGATGAAATTAAGCGATACCTATACAGAAGGCAGCAAGCTGTTGGTACGTATCTCCTTCATCGGTGACAGTGCCAGCGAGCCTATTATTTCCGGCATGGTAAAACATTTTGATGTTGACGTAAGCATTATTTCCGGTAATACCGACCAGCTGAAGGATGTCCTCTTCGGCACCCTGCTGATTGAGGTTTCCGGTAACCGCGAGCGCATTAAAAATGCATTGGAATATCTGCATCAGCAGCATCTGAAAACGGAGGTAATTGGCTATGAGTCCTGATATGATTGACCTTTTAATAAAATCCTTTTGGGAAACCTGCTACATGGTTTTCGCTTCTACCGCACTTTCCACTTTAATCGGCATTCCGCTGGGCGTAATCCTTACCGTAACCCGCAAGGACCACATTCTGCCGAACCAACCGCTTAACACTATTCTGGGCGCGATTGTCAACGCAACACGTTCCACTCCTTTCATTATATTAATGGTAGCAATTATTCCGTTGACACGTATGATTGTCGGCTCTTCCATCGGTACTACCGCAGCAATCGTGCCGCTGACTATTTCCGCAGCACCGTTCATTGCACGTATCATTGAATCTTCTCTCCTGGAAATCAACCCCGGCATTATCGAAGCAGCTCAGGCTATGGGTGCAAGCCCGATGCAGATTATCACTAAGGTACTGCTTCCCGAAGCAATGCATTCCATCGTACTGGGCGTAACGCTTGCCATCATCAGCTTAATCGGCTACTCCGCAATGGCCGGCACCTTAGGCGGCGGCGGTCTTGGTGACCTGGCAATCCGCTACGGCTACCAGCGCTTCCAGATGGATGTTATGATTGCCACCGTTGTCGTGCTCATCGTCATGGTACAGGCAATGCAGTCCTTAGGCGACTACGCATCTAAAAAGCTTAACAAAAACAAACTGTAATCTACAGGCCAAATGAGGATTTACAACGATGAAGCGAGTTTCATCGACGTAATAAAGAAAAAAGCCGCTGCTGTCTGACAGCAGACCACCATTATTTTAGGGAGGAACAACTTATGAAGAAAATTACCAAACTTTTACTCACCGTTGCGCTCTGCGCACTGACCATCATCGCCGCAGGCTGCGGCGGTGACAACAAGGCAGCCGACAAAAAGGCTGACCCGAACGCACCTGTTAAAATCGGCGTAACCGCAGGTCCGCACGCTGAAATCATGGACAACGTTAAAAAGCTGGCTGAAAAACAAGGCCTGAAAATCGAAGTTGTCGAATTCTCCGACTATGTAACCCCGAACGTATCCCTGGCACAGGGCGAGCTGTTTGCCAACTCCATGCAGCATGCTCCGTATCTGGCAGCAACTCTGAAAAAAGAGCCTAAATTCGAGCTGGTTGAAGCTTTCAAAACCGTAAACTTCCCTATGGCTATCTATTCCACCAAATATAAAAAGGTTGAGGATATCCCGGCAGGCGCAACCATCGGCATTCCTAACGATCCGTCCAACGGTGCTCGCGCACTTCTGGTTCTGGCTGACAAAGGCTTCATCGAAGTTAAGGATAAAAACGATGTTTCCACCTCTGTAGCAAGCATCACCAAAAATCCGAAAAACTACAAGATTCAGGAGCTGGACGCTGCTTCAATTCCTAAAGCAATGGGCGACCTTGATATTGCCGTAATCAATGCCAACTATGCACTGGTTGCCAAGCTGAATCCGTCTAAGGACAGCCTGCTGGTTGAACGCGCTGACAACCCGTTTGTTAACATCTTCGTAACCACCAAGGCTAACGAAAAGGATCCGCGTATGGAACAGCTGAAGAAGATTTACACCTCCGCCGAAAACAAAAAATTCATCGAGGATCACTTCAAAGGCTCCATTACTCCGGCATTCTGATTTACCGAAGCAAAACTCCAAAGCTCCCGCAGACTTCTGTGGGAGCTTATTTCTTACCTTACCGCAATTTCTAAAAAAATTGCGTTTAGCACTTTACAAATTTAGCATACTAAAGTATAATGGGTACATAGTTAAATGCTAATTAACAAATGAGGTGTGGAAAATGAAAAAATTAGTAGCTTTAGTAATGGGCCTGATGATGATGCTCATGATGGTTGCCGGCTGCGGTAGCGACGGCCCGAAAAAAATGGTAATCGGTCTGGACGATAACTTCGCTCCTATGGGTTACCGCAATGAAAAGAACGAAATCGTCGGCATGGATATCGACCTTGCACGCGAAGCCTGCAAGCGTGCCGGCATGGAAGTAGAATTTAAACCAATCGACTGGGGTGCAAAAGAAGCAGAGCTCAAATCCAAACGCATTGACGCTATCTGGAACTGCTTCACCGTTAACCCGGAGCGTGAAAAGGTATATGGCATGTCCAAGCCTTACATCAACAACTCCCAGCTGGTTGTTGTTCCTAAGGATTCTCCGATTAAAACCCTCGAAGATTTAAAGGGTAAAATCGTAGCGGTACAGGATGACAGCACAGGCTCCTACCTGCTCGAACAGCCTGCACACAAAGAGTTGGCAGCTTCCATGAAGGAAGTTCGCAAATATCCCGACTTCGCAGCTATTTACATGGAAATAGACAACAAACGTGTTGATGCTGCTATCGTAGACGCAGTTCTTGCTCGCGGCTATTATGACAAAAAGAAACCCGGTGCCTACAGAATTCTTGAGCAGAACATGGGCGATGAGGTTGTAGCAATTGCCTTCCGTAAGGACGACAAAGACTTCAAAGACCGCATCGACAAAGCTATGGATGAAATGAAAAAAGACGGTACCTGCAAAAAGATTTCCGAAAAATGGATGGGCGCAGATATCACAAAATATTAATTTGTTATCACTTGAGGGCTGTCGCATTTAGCGGCAGCCCATATTATAATTATATGGAGAGAAATAATTTATGGATTACGTTTTAAATATCATCCCTCAGATGATGGATGGCTGCCTGGTATCATTTCAAGTTTTTATTATCACCATCGTACTGAGCATTCCGTTGGGCATTCTGCTCAGCCTCGGCCGTGTTTCCGGCATTAAACCCCTGCAGGCCCTCATCGGCGGCTACGTTTGGATTTTGCGCGGCTCCCCGCTGATGCTGCAGATTTTCTTCGTTTACTTCGTACTGCCGTCCGTAGGCATTCGCCTGCCGGACTTTGAATCGGCCATCGTAGCCTTTGTATTAAACTACGCTGCCTACTTCTGCGAAATCTTCCGCGCCGGCATTCAGGCAATTCCTGCAGGCCAATACGAAGCAGCGCACACTCTAGGCATGAACTATGTGCAGACCATGCGCCGCATTATCCTGCCGCAGGTTATCCGCATCATCCTGCCGCCTATCAGCAACGAAACCATTACTCTGGTAAAGGATACCTCACTGGTATACGTTCTGGCAATGAACGATCTGATGCGTACCGCACGCAATCTGGTACAGCGTGACTTTTCTATTACCCCCTTCATCGTTGCTGCTGTCTTCTACCTGCTGGCAACTCTGATTTTAACCCTTGTTTTTGAACGTCTGGAAAAACGCTTCTCCAGATATGACCAATAGGAGGAGTAACCACCATGACAACTAAAATCAAAGCAACCAATATCTGGAAAAAATTCAATAACCTGGAAGTACTAAAGGGCATTGACCTTGAAGTAAATGAGGGCGAAGTTGTTGCCGTTATCGGCCCTTCCGGTGGTGGCAAGAGTACCCTGCTGCGCTGCCTCAACAAGCTGGAAACCATCGATAAAGGCAGCATCACCATCGACGGCGAAGAGCTGTGCCGTGAAACCTCCGGTGGTACGGAATATGTCAAGAACAACGATGTCCGCCGCATTGCCTGCAAAATGGGCATGGTATTCCAACAGTTCAACCTGTTCCCGCATATGACTGTTCTGGAAAACCTGATTGAAGCACCTGTCAACGTACAAAAGCGCGATAAAGCCGAAGTAATCAAGGAAGCAGAAATTCTGCTGGCAAAGGTCGGTCTTTCCGACAAGCGCGATGTTTATCCGCGTAAGCTCAGCGGCGGACAGCAGCAGCGTGTAGCTATCGCCCGTGCTTTAGCCATGAAGCCCGCCATTATGCTTTTTGACGAGCCTACCTCTTCTCTGGACCCGGAGCTGACCGGTGAGGTTTTGCGCACTATGCGCGAGCTGGCAGACGAAAAAATGACCATGGTAGTCGTAACGCATGAAATGGGCTTTGCCCGTGAGGTTGCCACCAAGGTTGTTTTCATGGCTGACGGCCATGTGCAGGAGCAGGGTAGTCCGGAGGAAATTTTCGTTAACCCCAAAAACGAACGTCTGAAATCCTTCTTAAAAGTAATTTTAAAGTAATCAGATAAAGGTTTCTAAATTAATTCACAGATTACACCTACCTTTGTCATATATGTTTGTTACAATAATACTCGAGGATGAAAGGAACCTATTGAACAAGGCAAGCAAAGAAAGGTGATTTCAATGCACGTTAAAATTCTTGGCCCCATGACTAAGCAGGCAGAGCTGCTCTTGCAGAACACTGCTATTGCTTTAAAGAAGCTCAAGGTTAAGGCCGAGTTTGAAAAAGTTTCCGAATTCCAAAAGGTAGTAGCCTATGGAGTTATGGCCTTCCCCGCTTTAGTCATCGACGAAAAGTTAGTTGCTGTCGGCAGCACGCTTTCGGTAGATGAAGCCATGACTCTTATAAAGCAACTCTCCTAAACATATCTTTTCATCATACACCTCTCCTTAAAATACACCGCACCGTGCGAAATGTGCGGTGTATTTTTTTGCTTTGAAAACATTTTGATTAATGTTAAATTTATGTAAAGTTCCTTACGCACTTTTAACATCATAAAATTTCGAGTATAATAAGTATAGGTATATGCTGTTTTCGCAGCAATTACGGATGCATACAAACTAAAAAAGGGGACTTATTTTTTATGCTTGCTTATTTCTTGGCATTTTTAGGCGGTATCGCCTTATTTATGTATGGTATGCAGCTGATGGGCGACGGTCTGCAAAAGGCTGCCGGCGCTAAGCTGCAAAAGATTTTGGAAGCCATGACAGGCGTGCTCGCTATGGGCATCCTGTTGGGCGCAGTTGTTACTGCAGTGCTGCAGGCCAGCGGTGCTACCACCGTTATGACCGTAGGCCTGGTAAATGCGGGCCTGCTCACGCTGAAGCAGGGCTTCGGCATTATCATGGGTGCCAACATCGGTACTACTATGACGGCACAGCTCATCGCCTTCAAGCTTTCCGATTATATCACGATTTTAATCTTCATCGGCTTTTTGATGCAGCTGCTGGCGAGAAAAAGCCGCACAAAATATCTTGGTCAGGTTATGCTGGGCTTCGGTATTCTGATGCTGGGCATGGATATGATGGGCAAAGCTGTTATGCCTCTGCGTAACTATCCCGGCTTTGTGCATTTCATCGAGGTTTTCTCCAGCAATCCGTTGCTTGGCATCGGTATCGGTATGATTATGACTGTGCTGATTCAGTCCAGCAGTGCTACCATCGGTATTCTTATAGCCATGGCCGGTCAGGGACTTATTCCGCTGGAGGGTGCGATTCCTGTACTGCTCGGCGACAATATCGGTACCTGTATTACTGCCGTACTCGCTTCACTGCGTGCTAACCTTACGGCTAAGCGTGTAGCTGCAGCTCACGTAATGTTCAACGTCATCGGCAGTATAATTTTTGTAGTCTTTATGCCGTTCTTCATTAAATTCGTGCTGCTTGTATCGCCTAACGGCGACATAGCGCGTCAGATTGCGAATGCGCACTCGGCGTTCAACATTTTGAACACGCTGCTCTTTATGCCCTTTGTTAACCCTTTCATCAAGCTGGTAGAAAAGATTGTGCCCGGCAAGGCAGAAATCATCTCCATGCGCCCTGTTTATCTTGACAAAAACATGCTGAACACTCCCTCTATCGCTATCAGCCTTGCTGTCAAAGAGGTTGTGCGTATGGGCGAGCTGGCACGCAAGGACGTGCGTCTTGGCATGGAGGCTATTCAAAGCTTTGATGCCGACAAGGTAAAATACGTTTTGGAGCACGAGCCTGTTGTCGATGCGCTGGAGCGGGATATTACCGATTATCTGACACAGATGAGCTCATCTGAAATGAGCGAAAGCCTGACGACACGCCACACCGGTCTTTTGCACGCCTGCACGGATATCGAACGTATCGGTGACCATGGTGAAACATTGGCTAAACGCGCACGCAAGCTTGTTGAGGAGGACGTGGTTTTCTCTGATGAGGCTAAGGCCGAGCTGCTGCAGCTCAGCGAAATGGTACTGCGTGCCTCCGGACGTTCATTGGAGGCCCTAGAGAAAAATGATAAGGTTATTGCGGAGGACGCTGTGCGTCTGTGCCGTGAGGTTAAGCAATACCAGAAGGAAATCCGTAAGAATCATATCACGCGCCTTAACGAACATATCTGCAATCCTACTGCAGGCTTTGTTATGATGGAGCTGCTGATTAATATGAAGCGTGTATCCGATCATTCCAAGAACATTGCCCAGCTGGTGCAGGGAACATTCTAAAGCTTATAAAGCAACAGCAAGCATACAGACTACTGCTCAACATAGTCTGTATGCTTTTCTTTTGCGTAAAAGCATTGCTAAGCTAACAGAGTACGTACATAATTAATCCGCACTTTCTCATATGCGCTTATGAATTTACTCAAGTATACTTTAGTAAATCGTACTTGAGTAAATTTACTCAAAATACTGCAAACTCTGCTTGCCTAAAACAACAGTACAATCACCATAGTCTTATCCTTACATATCTATTTTGCTATACTTATAAAATCACAGCTTTTTCACAAAATCTTTGCTATAATTTAAGTAAGCAAGGACTGCGTTTCCGACTGCTACAGTCTTAGCGCAGTCCTTTTTGGTTACGCGTAGAGCCTCAAACGGCTTTACGATTTTTTATTATACCTATTGCAGCAGTGATTTTTATAATATATAAATTTATAAAATATATTATATATATTGAGCACAACATTTCTCCGCTGCAAAACGACGAAACGCTGCAGCGTTTCACACTTTTTTTACTTTAATTATTGATGACACCTTTTACTAATTACAGGTAAAGTATTACAATATAAGATGAGTATTTATCAGCTTAGATTCAGATTATACAAAAAGAATATGAACATGCTTCGGATATCGCCCTGAGCTTCATATTCCAGGAGGTTACTATGCAGATAGGATTGGATATTGGCAGTACCACAATTAAAATCGCCGTAATGGACGATGCAGGCAATCTGCTATTCCATAAATACGAAAGACATTACAGCCAGATTGCAGAGAAAATTCTGGCCCTACATAAAGAATTGATAACTAAATTCCCTACACTGCATAGCGCACGTCTGGCCATCAGCGGCAGCGGTGGTATCGGTGTAGCAGACAGCTGCGGCCTGCAATTCGTGCAGGAGGTTTTTGCGGAAAAAATCTGCGCCGAAAAGCTCAATCCCGGAACCGACGCTGTTATCGAATTAGGTGGCGAGGATGCCAAAATCCTCTTCTTAGGCCGCCATTTTGACGCACGTATGAACGACAGCTGCGCCGGAGGCACCGGTGCCTTTATCGACCAGATGGCTTCCCTGCTGAATGTAGAAACACCCCAAATGAACGAGCTGGCACAGCAGGCACAGAACACCTACACCATCGCCAGCCGCTGCGGTGTTTTCGCCAAAAGCGATATCCAGCCGTTGCTCAACCAGGGTGCGGAAAAAAGCGACTTGGCAGCCAGCATCTTCCACGCTGTAGCAAGCCAAGCCATCACCGGTCTTGCCAAAGGCCGTCCCATCAGCGGCAATGTGTTGTATCTTGGCGGACCGCTCACCTTTATGAGCTGTCTGCGTGATGCCTTTGACAGTGTTCTGAATATCAAAGGCGTCTGCCCGGAAAACAGTCTGCTTTATGTAGCAATGGGTGCAGCCTTCTGCGCCGAGCATGAGGTGGACCTTACCACGCTGCCAGAAAAGCTCCAGACAGCAGCAGCGCAGCACAGCTTTGAACATCTGCCGCCGCTGTTTAAAAACGAAGGCGAATATATCGTTTTCAAAAAGCGTCACTCTAAGGAAAGCGTTGCTATAGGCACCCCTGCGGAGGCCAGCGAAGCCTTTATCGGTATTGATTCCGGCAGCACGACCATTAAAATCGCTGTTATGAGTCCAGACGGCAAATTGCTTGACTCCTTCTACCAAAGCAATAAGGGTAATCCTGTTGTTGCCGTCCGCAATTATCTTACCGATTTCTATACAAAATATCCCCATTGCCGCCTGTTGGCAGGTGCAGTCACCGGTTACGGCGAGGATCTGATTCGCCACGGCTTTGGTGTTGACTATGGTATCGTAGAAACCATGGCACACTTTTATGCTGCCCAATATCTGGAGCCTGAGGTAGATTTCATTCTGGACATCGGCGGACAGGATATGAAGTGCCTGAAAATCCATAACGGTGCCATCGATAATATCTTTTTGAACGAAGCCTGCTCCAGCGGCTGCGGCAGCTTTTTGCAGACCTTTGCCGAAATTCTTGGCTACACAGCCGAGCAGTTCGCACAAATCGGTCTTAAAGCAGATATGCCTGTAGATTTAGGCAGCCGTTGCACCGTGTTTATGAACAGCAGCGTTAAGCAGGCACAGAAGGACGGTGCCTCCGTTGCCAACATCAGCGCCGGCCTGTCTATCAGTATTGTCAAAAACGCTTTATATAAGGTTATACGTCCGGCCAGCAAGGAGGCCATCGGCAAGCACATCGTAGTTCAGGGAGGCACCTTCCTCAATGACTGCGTACTGCGCGCCTTTGAGCAGGAAATGGATTTGAACGTTATCCGTCCCAATATTGCCGGCCTTATGGGAGCTTACGGCGCTGCCCTGTACGCACAACGCCGCTACAAGGACGCACCGCATCAGACTACGCTGCTCAACCTGCAACAGCTGGGTGAATTCGTTCATACCGTCAAGGGTATGACCTGCGGCCTGTGCAATAATCATTGCCACCTCACCGTCAACACCTTTGCCGGCGGCAAACGCTTTATCAGCGGCAACCGCTGCGAGCGTCCCATCACCCACATGGCACCCAAGGATGAGCTGAACCTGTACCGTCAAAAGCTGCAGCTGCTCAAGGAATTGCCCGTTAACGAAACGCCGAAACGCGGCATTATGGGTATACCTATGGGCCTAAATATGTATGAGCTGCTCCCCTTCTGGAATGCCTTACTCTCCAGCCTGGGCTTCAAGGTTGTCCATAGTCCTATTGAAGACAAAACTATTTACCGTCTTGGTCAGGGAACCATCCCCAGCGACACCGTCTGCTATCCGGCCAAGCTTATGCACGGCCATATCAAATGGCTGCTACAGCAGGGAATCACCAATATCTTCTATCCCTGCATGACCTATAATATAGATGAACAGGGCACGGAAAACTGCTATAATTGCCCTGTCGTAGCCTATTATCCCGAAGTGCTGCACGCCAATATACGTGATCTGAATAAGCCCGAAATACATTTCTTCTATGATTATCTTGGTCTGCTCCATAAAAAGAAGCTTGTCAAAAAGCTGCAGGAAATGTTTTCCAAGGCTTATCCGAATATCACTAAGGATGAAATCCGCAAGGCCGTTGATGCTGCCTTCAATGCCTTTTATGACTATGAAGCACAGGTAAAGGCTAAAGGACAGCAAATCATCAGCAAGGCACGCGAAGAGCATAAGCCTATCGTTGTACTGGCAGGCCGACCCTATCACATCGACCCCAAAGTCAACCACAGTATCGACCGCCTGATTACCAACATGGGCGCTGCCCTCGTCAGTGAGGATGCGGTAAGCAGTCATATTAAGACCAAGGAGCTCAACCGCGACCTGCAGGTGCTCAACCAATGGACCTACCACGGCCGCCTGTATGCGGCAGCCGAATATGTTGCCCAAAATCCTGATATGCATCTGATTCAGCTTGTAAGCTTCGGCTGCGGCTGCGATGCGATTACGGCCGATGAATGCCGCCGCCTCCTCGAAGAACGCGGACGCATCTATACACAAATAAAAATAGACGATATCGACAACCTTGGTGCTGCCAAAATCCGCATCCGCAGTCTGTTTTCCGCAGCCCAGCTTTTCGATATAGATAATAATTAAAGGAGATTTGCATATGCTACCAGCAGCTAACGTTAAGTTTACCCCCTTCACGGAGGATATGAAAAAAACGCATACTATACTTATACCCGGCATGCTGCCTATGCATTTTTCACTGCTGCAGGCAGCACTCGTAAGCTGCGGCTACAAAGCCGAGGTTCTGCACAACACCGGTCGCGAGGTAATCGAAACCGGTCTGAAATACGTCAATAATGATATCTGCTATCCGGCACTGCTGGTTATCGGCCAGCTGATAAACGCTCTGGAAAGCGGCAAATATGATTTGGAGCACACTGCGCTGATTATCACCCAAACCGGTGGCGGCTGCCGTGCCTCCAACTATATTTATCTGCTGCGCAAGGCTTTGGAAAAAGCCGGCCTTACGCACATCCCTGTCATCAGCCTCAACGTCAACGGTCTGGAGCAGCAGCCCGGCTTCCATCTGGACGCATCCATGGTGCATAAGTTTTTGGCTGCCGTTGTTTACGGCGATACCCTGATGTACCTGACGAATAAAACACGTCCCTACGAAGTTGTACACGGCGCTGCCGACAGACTGGCGCAAAAATGGCTGGCACGCTTAAGCGAAGCCTTCAAGAGTGGCAAGGCGCAGGCTTTAGGTACCATCAAGCAGCTTACTAAGGCTATTGCGCACGAATTTGCGGATTTGCCTATCACCAACAAGGAGAAAACTAAGGTCGGTATTGTCGGTGAAATCTACATCAAATATGCCGCTTTAGGCAACAACAATCTGGAAGCCTTCCTGCAGCGTCAGAACTGCGAATATATGCTGCCCGGTCTGATGAATTTCATTATGTACTGTGTTGATACTTATCTTACGGACTATAAGCTTTACGGCGGCAGTCTGCTTAAATACAGTGTCAACAAGGGCGCTATGTGGTATTTAAAATATATGGAAGGCATACTGCATCAGGCTCTCAGTATCGCTCCCTTCAGCGCCCCCGCCACCTATGAGGAAACCAAGGCTATGGCCAAGGGCGTTATCGGCTACGGCAACAATATGGGCGAAGGCTGGCTGCTGACTGCCGAAATGCTGGAGCTGGTGCACAGCGGCTACACCAATATCATCTGCGCTCAGCCCTTCGGCTGCCTGCCTAACCACATCGCAGGCCGCGGCATGATTAACAAAATCAAGGAGATTGCCGAGGAGGCCAATATTCTGGCACTGGACTACGATGCCAGCGCTGCCCGCGTTAATCAGGAAAACCGCATTAAGCTGATGCTGGCGACAGCAAAGTAAAAGAAGCATAAAAGATTTCCAAGGCGTTCTACCGTACTTAAGTAGAACGCCTTTACTGTTTTTGCCCCTTAACGACAGCCCTTTTCACAGAAAACCTCCGCAACATCCCCCCAGCCAATAATTTACAATCTTTTTGCTTGTAGCACACAAATATGCTGTGCTATAATATACACCGCAATTTTATAGAATGAAAGTCAGGTGCTTTATATATATGGAAAACAAAATAACTACCCGCGAATGGCTGCCGTTAATCGGCATGACCATTTCTGCCTTTATTTTTAACACATCGGAATTTATGCCCATAGGCCTTTTATCCGATATCGCCGCAGATTTTCGCATGACCGAAGCGCAGGCAGGCATGCTGATTACCATTTATGCCTACGTCGTAATGCTCATGAGCCTGCCGCTGATGATTGCCGCTTCCCGCTATCCGCTGCGCAAGCTTTTGCTGGCAACCATCAGCCTGTTCGCCGTATCGCATGTAGCCTCTGCCTTTGCCACCGGCTTTTGGACGCTGCTGCTTTCGCGCATCGGCGTAGCCTTCGCCCACTCCATTTTCTGGTCCGTCGCCTCGCCTATCGCCGTGCGTCTTGTCAAAGGTCCCTTTAAAGCACTGGCTATGAGTATGATTGTAACCGGCACGGCCATCGCCATCATCGTCGGCCTGCCATTAGGACGTATCATCGGCCTTTACGTAGGCTGGCGCATGGCCTTTATGTGCATCGCCGTTTTGGCCTTCATCGTATTGGCCTATATGTTCTTTGTTTTCCCCAAGCTGGAAAAAAGCGAACCGTTTACGCTTTCGCAGTTGCCGGTAATGCTGAAAAATCCTGTGCTCATCGGCCTCTATATGATGTCCTTTTTACTCCCCACCGGCTATTACACTGCCTACAGCTATATCGAGCCTTACCTGAAGCAGATTGCGATGATGGATGATGCCTGGATAACCATCACCTTGGTTATTTTCGGTGCTGCCGGACTTTTGGGCAGCGCAGCCTTTTCCAAATGGTACGATAAACGCCGCTATCACTTCTTCCGCATCACCGTACTTGGCGTTGCAGTTGTTTTGCTGCTGCTCTACCCCGTAAGCATCAATCATTATCTGCTGGTGCTGCTCTGCGCAATCTGGGGCATTTTCGTTACCGCCTTCAACGTTGTAGGCCAGGCAGAGCTTTTGCGCACAACTACTATGAGCACCTCCGCTGTAGCTATGTCGATTTACTCCGGCATTTATAATCTTGGTATCGGCAGCGGCAGCTATCTGGGCGGACTTATCTGCACGCATGCGTCCATCGCTTATATAGGTCTCGGCGGCGGCGCAATCGTGCTGCTTTCCTTTATTTACTGTGCCTTTTTCCTGATTCCTGCTATGCGTCGCCAGCAAGTAGAGGCTGAAAAATAAATTTAACTGCCGAAAAGCGTATAATAAACTGTATATTAAATTTCCTCACTTGCTATATTTCCTGTTTTTATTTATAATTAAGAGATACGTAAGATTACAAAGAAGGAGATTTTCTATCAATATGTCTGCAAGTACAACCAAAACTAAGAATCAACCATCCCGTAAGCCTGTATTGCTGGATTACTTAAAAGCCTTCACTAAGGATAAATTGATTTTCGCAGCGCGTCAGCTCTGCATCACCTACAGCAAGCTCAAAAAAGACGAGCTGGCAGAAAAAATCTGCACAGAAATGCAAAAGCCGGAAATTGCAGCAAAACGCTTTGCTATTATGCCGGACGAAAATATTCAAGCCTTTGAAGCAGCCTTAGAGAAAAAATGCTTCCATCCTACCTACAGCGAATATGCACTGCTGCTGCCCTTTATTTCTATGGGCTACATTGTTTCCTATCCCGATGACTGCTTTGAAGCAGTAAAGGAAGCTCGCACCGTTTACAAAAAAATCAACACCGCAGATTTCCAGGCACACCGCCAGCAACTGGCATGGCTTTTGGACTGCATCACCGCAATGTCCAGCCTGCACCTTATCCTGCCGGTGGAATTTTTCTGCGAAATGTATAATCAAAAAGCAGGCTTTGAGCTTACTCTGGAAACTCTGCCGCAGCTGCTGGCCGAGGTTCCGAGCAACTTTAACCCCTGCGCAATTAAAGATGGCCGCATCCTGCTCAAGAAAAATGACAGCGATGATTTCTACACCAGACTGGAGCAAGGTAGAAAGCCCTTCGGCCTGTACCTGCCTACCGTAAAGGAAATCACCATGCTTTCCCACTACGGCTATCTGCAATCTACCACCGCATATCAGGATCTGCATGACTTCTTCACTCAAGAGCTGAATGTTGCGGCACTGGATGCACATTACTGGTGCCAGTACATCTATGAATTTGAAAACTCCAACACCGACGGTAATACCTCTGAGCTGATTCAGAAGCTGCAGGCTAATATTCCCGCTTGGAACAATTACAGCCATCTCGGCAGACTTTCCGTACTGCTGCAGAACGCCCGCAACAGTGCAACCCGTATGTTCTGCCTCGGTGGCCACACTCCTAACGAAACTATCAAGCTGCTGCGTGACGCACAGCAAGCAGCTCAGCAAAATACCCGTGTAGGTGCCAAAGCGAAAAAGGTTTATCCTAACGATCCCTGTCCCTGCGGCAGCGGCAAAAAGTATAAAAAATGCTGCGGTAAAAAGCACTGAGCAGCAGGCTATGCTTTAGTGTAAGAAGGAATTGCAATGAAGAAATTTTTAGTCGTTGATTTTGAATTTACTACCTACGAGCGCCCTGTCGGCCGTCCGCGCGGCTTCTTTTCCGAGATTATCGAAATCGGCGCAGTGAAGCTGGACGGCGAACCGCTCACCGACTGCGGACGCATCCAGAGCTTTGTCAAACCGCATTTTTATCCTAAGCAAGCCAAGGATTCTATGGATTTTTGCATGATTACCGCTAAGGATATGCAGCAGGCCATTGAATATCCTGCCATGGTGCAGGAGCTGGCAGCGCTGTATGAAAGCGGCGAAACCTACTTTGTAGCTTGGGGAACCGAGGATTACAAGGTACTGCAGACAGGCTGTGAGCGTCATAAAATCGAAAACCCCGTAAAATACGAGGACTATCTTGATTTGGCGCTGGCCTACCGCCTGTGGAAGGGTGATGATTACACCACCGGTCTGAAAAAGGCCACCGAAGAGCAGGAGGTCAACACCGCAGGACTGTGGCACACCGCCTTTGACGATGCCAACAACACCGGCAAGCTGCTGATTGAAATGTTTAACCGTGGCTGGAAGCTGGAGGATTTCTTCGCTGCCCGCGAGGCTTACGAAGCAGAGCGCGCTGCCCGTCAGGCAGAACGTGCCAAGCACCATAACGGTTACAGAAGATGGTAAAATCTTAAAGCGCATAAAAAAAGCTATCACCGGGCTTTGCCCGCTGATAGCTTTTTTGCTTTTTATGCTGTTTATCTTTTAGTAACGGCTGAAAATCTCCTGTACCTCGTTGCGCTCCTGCGTCCGCAAAAGTGCCAACTGCAGCAAAAGGCGTGCCTTTTGCGGATTAAGGTTATCCGCATACAAAAAGCCCTGCTCCTGCCAACGCTCCAGGCCTGCGGCAACAATACCGCTGCCGGTGCGGCTGGAACGCACTACTACAACGTCGCGGCCAACAGCCTCCGCCAGCGCTGCCTCCACAGCCTCATGAATGCTGCCCATGCCGCTGCCGGCGTAGATAATGCCACGCGCGCCTGCTGCCAGTGCCGCATCCACAAATACGCGGTCCTCACCGATATGCGTGTAGATGATATCCACGCGCGGCAAAGCAGTAACACCGGTTACGTCAAATTCGCTCTGCAGTGTGTGCGGACGCACGCTGCGATAATAGTAATGTACCTCACCGCCAACGATAAAGCCTAAAGGGCCACCGTTCGTTGCCTTGAAGGTTGCCACATTCGCCGTGTTTGTCTTGGTAACATCACGCCCACTGTAGATTTCATCGTTCATCATCACCAGCACGCCCTGTCCGGCGCTTGCAGCATCCACAGCCACCTTAACAGCGTTGATGATATTCAAAGGTCCGTCGGCACTGACTGCGGTGGCAGGACGCATTGCGCCCACGAGTACCACCGGCTTAGCACTCTTTACTGCCAGGTTCAGGAAGAAGGCCGTTTCTTCCATAGTATCGGTACCATGGGTAATAACAACACCGTCGACATCATCCTGCGCTAGCAGCTCATTGCAGCGCTGCGCCAGACGCAGCAGCAACGCATCGGAAATACTGCTGCTGTCGATGTTGCACAGCTGCTCGCCGCTGATATGCGCCAACTCGCCCAGTTCAGGCACACCCGCCAGCAAATAGGCAACGCTGTAGGCACCGGCAGTATAGCCTGTCATCTGGGTGCCGGAGGCAGCCTTGCCGGCAATAGTGCCGCCGGTTGCTAAAATTACAATGTTCTTCAACTCAGTTTTTTCCATCAGCCTGACCTCCATCAGTCCTTCTTTCAGCTTCGCAGCCAATGCTTATTTTACCAGGCCCTTTTCCTGCAGATAATCGGATACCATGTCTGCCGCTTCGGCAGTAATCTTAATACATTTAGTTCTGTATTCCGGTGTGCCGAAGCTCAGGCGGTTCAGTGCTCTGCAGCAGGAAGTGCCGAAATGCTTGGTAAAGCGCTCATGAAACTCATGCGTATATTTATAGACCTCTGTCTGATGCTTTTCAGACGGATCCAATCTGCCAACGATAGAGCTGATAACCAGGCAGGAACCGCTCAGCGCACCGCACACGCAGCCGCTGCGGCCGATACCGCCGCCCATGCCGGACACCATGCGGATTGCCACATCCGGCAGGCCCAGCTCTAAGCCATCATTACACGCCTTAACTACGGATTCCACGCAGTTATTGCCATCGTTATGATATTGTTCTGCTAAATCATAAATTTCCTTCATATCTTATCCCTCCAAAAATAACCTAATCCTGTTTATTTTAGCAAGCATAGAACAAAATAGCAAGAAAAATGCTGTGACCGAAAAGCCACAGCATTTTATATCAAAGTCCGAACATAGTCTTTACCAGCTTCGTTCCGCTTCCGGTTTTAAAAATCCGCTCCACAGCCTTGGCAATATTCTCCTTCGGCGTGCCGTCTTCATAAAAGTTTACTATAAAATCAGCTTCCACAAGCAACTGATAATCAAGACCGTCAATGATATTATACGTATGGTGATGAGCGACAAGATAGCAGATGCGTTCAATTTTTTCAGGGGCATACCCAACCTTTTGCAAAAGTTTGCGTGCTACCGCAGGTCCTTCCTGCTCCTGAATTTTGCCTGTGCAGTGACCGGCACCATACTTGGCCTCGCCGGGTTTAATACCGCAGTCATGCACAAGACCGGCCGCCTCCACAAGCTCTGTCAGCTCTGCATCAGCAGCCTCGCTCTCAGCCAGCTGCTTGGCCAGGCTGGCAACCTTGATAAAATGCTGGCAGCGGCGTACATCTCCGGCAAAAAAAACTATCATCTCATTATATAAAGCAACGTTTTTATTCATAGCATTCACTCCAATCCGACTAAAATACGATTCAATCTTATTTTGGCCTAAACAATGCAGTTTTGCAAGTTTTTTCGCCATAATAAGATTATAAAAGCATTCTCCTCCAACACACAGAAAAGCGCTCTTAGCCTGCATTACGCAAGACATCGAGCGCCTTCCTGTTTTATTAGGGAGTTTGATTAGGGAGAAGCAAATTATTTTTCCTCAATAGGATAATCCTGCAGAGCATCATAGCCTGTTTCACCGGTACGAATCTTAACAACATCCTCAACATCATAGATGAAGATTTTGCCATCGCCGTATTTGCCGGTATACAGAACCTGCTTAGCAACATTGACTACTGCTGCAACAGGAATTGCGGAAACAATCATTTCAACCTTTACCTTCGGCAGCAGGTGAGCAGCAACCTCAGCACCACGATACATTTCCGTGGAGCCCTTTTGGATGCCGTAGCCCAAAACCTTGGTAACAGTCATGCCGGTAATTCCCAGCTTATCCAAAGCATTCTTCAATGCTTCGAAACGATTTTGCGAGGTGATAATAACAACCTTGCTCATCTTTACTGCGCCTGCAGGCTTAGCTGCAGTTTCCTTGACCGGAGTAACATAAGTAGTAGTAACAGAGGTCTGTGCCTCCAACGGAGTTTGCATAAAGTCGGCATAGCTGCTGAGCAGGCCATGCTCTTCCATATCCAGGCCTTTAATTTCTTCGGATTCCTTAACACGCAGACCGAAGAGCTTATCAAGAACTTTAAAGATAATCGTCATGGTAACTGCAACATAGATTGCTACAACTACAACGCCGAGGATTTGTTTTACCAGGAAATCAGTACCGCCGCCATAGAAGAGGCCGCCGTCAAGAGCGAAGAGACCGGTTGCGATAGTACCGAAGGCACCGCAGACACCATGAACAGAAATTGCACCGACAGGATCATCAATCTTCAGCTTCTGGTCGAAGAATTCAACAGCAACAACTACCAGCACACCGGCAATCAGGCCGATGATTAAAGCGCCGGCCGGGCTTACCATATCGCAGCCTGCAGTAATTGCTACCAGACCTGCAAGCACGCCGTTCAGTGTCATGGAAACATCAGGCTTGCCGTAGCGAATCCAGGTGTAAATCATAGTTGCGGTAGCAGCAGCTGCTGCAGCCATGTTAGTGGTAATAAAGATAGCACCCATGGAAACCAAGGCGTCATCACCGGTTGCGCAGACGGTGGAAGCACCGTTGAAGCCGAACCAACCGAACCAAAGGAGGAAAACACCCAAAGCACCCAGCGGAATGCTGTGGCCGGGAATAGCGTTTACCGTACCGTCGGCATTGTATTTGCCGATACGCGCGCCAATCATCTTGGCACCGACAAGAGAAGCAACACCGCCTACCATATGAACGGCAGTAGAACCGGCAAAATCATGGAAGCCCATCTGTGCGAGCCAGCCGCCGCCCCAAATCCAGTGACCGCTAATCGGATAGATAATAGCGCTGATTAATACGCTGTAAATGCAATATACAAGGAAGTTGGTACGTTCTGCCATAGCACCGGAAACAATGGTTGCTGCGGTAGCACAGAACATGGTTTGGAAGATAAAGTAGGCTGTGCTCGAATAGCTGGCACCGTAATCACCCTTAACGAAGAAGTCCGGCGCGCCGATAAAGCCGCCGATATCGGTACCAAACATCAGGCCAAAGCCCAGAACCCAGAAAACGATGGAGCCGAGGCACATATCCATGACATTTTTCATGACGATGTTGCCGGCATTTTTAGCTCTGGTAAAGCCTGTTTCAACCATTGCGAAGCCCGGCTGCATAGAAAATACCAGGAAGGCACCTATCAGCACCCATATAGTATCGGCAGATACATATTTGTCCATTTGTAAACACCCCTCAAATTATAATATTTTTTAACGTGTCATTGAGCAGCGCTCACATGGCATTAGCTAAAGAAAAAGGGGCGTACCCGATTTTTCGGATACACCCCATTGTGTATGAGTTTTATTGTTTATATATTATTTATATTTTATCAACACACCTTACTCAAGGCTGTAGAGAAGGCAACTACAGCTTATTCGTTTACGCCGAACAACAACTCACCATAAGTCGGATAGTCGAGATACTTACCACCGGTCAGAGCTTCGGCAGCATCAACAGCACTTCTCAGCTTGCCCATTTCTTCAAGAACAGTATCGTGATAGTACAGAGCCTGCTTCTCGCTGTCGCTGATTTCTGCTGCTTCCTTCAAGCCTTCTTCCAGCTTCAGGGAGGATGCATACATTTCTCCGCCCAGCTTGCTCAGCTTATCGGCAAGTGCGCCTTCAAAGCCTGCGCTGACACCGGCAGCCTTTTTATCCAGTACTGCTTTGGTCAGATCTCCGGTATATGCGGTAACTGCCGGGAGGATATCCTTATGGAACATATCCAGCATGGTTGCTGCTTCGATAGAAATCGTGGTGCTGTAGTTCTCCAGCAGGATTTCTACACGGGATTCAACCTCGGCTTTTGTGAAGATATTATGCTTTTCGAACAGCTCGATGTTCTTGGCATGTCCCAGATACGGCAGAGCCTCCGGAGTAGATTTAAGGTTCAGCAGACCGCGTTTGGCAGCTTCCTCAACCCATGCATCGGTATAACCGTTGCCATTGAAGACAATGCGTTTATGAGCTTTATAGGTTTCTTTAACCAAATCATATACTGCTGCTTCCAGATCAGGAGCATCTGCCAGCTTATCAGCAAATTCATCCAGTTCTTCGGCAACGATGGTGTTCAGTACGATGTTTGGGCCGGCGATGGAGAACATACTGCCCAGCATACGGAATTCAAATTTATTGCCGGTGAAGGCGAAGGGAGAGGTTCTGTTTCTGTCGGTGTTATCCTTAACAAGAGCAGGAATGGTATCGTCGCTTACTTTAATGTAGCTTTCCGGGTTGCCGTTGTAAACCTTGTCAGCTGCAATAGCTTCGAGAACTGCAGTCAGCTCAGTGCCAAGGAACATGGATACGATAGCCGGAGGAGCTTCGTTAGCGCCCAGACGATGGTCATTGCCGGCGCTGGCAACAGATACACGCAGCAGATCCTGATATTCATCAACAGCCTTGATAATTGCTGCCAGGAAGGTCAGGAAGCGCAGGTTTTTGTACGGCTCCTTGCCGGGATCCAGCAGGTTAAGACCTTCTTCCGTAGATAAGGACCAGTTGTTATGCTTACCGCTGCCGTTTACACCATCAAAAGGTTTTTCATGCAGCAGGCAAACAAGACCATGGCGCAAAGCAACACGTTTCATGAACTCCATCATCAGCTGGTTATGGTCAGATGCTACGTTGGTAGTTGTGAAGATAGGTGCCAGCTCGTGCTGTGCCGGAGCAACCTCGTTATGCTCGGTTTTAGCAAGTACGCCCAGTTTCCACAGTTCCTCGTCTAAATCCTTCATGAAGGAAAGAACTCTTTGCTTGATAATACCGAAGTAGTGGTCGTCCAGCTCCTGGCCACGCGGAGATTTCGCACCGAAAAGGGTACGGCCGGTGTAAACCAGGTCTTTACGTTTTTCCCACATTTTTTTATCTACGAGGAAATATTCCTGTTCCGGGCCAACAGTACTGTTGACGCGGATTGTATCAATGCCGAACAGCTTCAGCAGCTTGCAGGCTGCTTTGCTGGCTGCATTCATGGAACGCAGCAGCGGAGTCTTTTTATCCAGCACTTCGCCGGTGTAGGAGCAGAAGGCTGTAGGAATGCACAGGCAGTTATCTTTGATAAATGCATAGGAGGTCGGGTCCCATGCTGTATAGCCGCGGGCTTCGAAGGTTGCACGCAAGCCGCCGGACGGGAAGCTGGAAGCATCAGGCTCGCCCTGAATCAGCTCTTTGCCGGAGAAGTCCATAATAACACGGCCTTCGGCAGTAGGAGAAATAAAGCTTTCATGCTTTTCAGCAGTAATACCGGTCATCGGTTGGAACCAATGGGTGAAATGAGTGCAGCCATGCTCCAGAGCCCAGTCCTTCATAGCATTGGCAATGATATTAGCAATTTCCAGATTCAGCGGAGTGCCTGCCAGCACTGCTGCCTTATATGCCTTATAGGTTGCAGTCGGCAGACGGTCCTTCATAACGCTTTCGTTAAAAACTAAGCTGCCAAACAGTTTCGGTACATCATTCATTGTAAAACCTCCCTAATTTCTCTCTGAGAATTTCCTTGGGTTTACGAAGTGTAAGCCCCTCATTTGAAATACAGTTTTTTGTGCTTTACAGATTTTCTTCTCTCTGGCTCTGTAAATAAGAAAGCACCGTCAGCTGCGCCCTGCGCTGCTACGGTGCTTCGTTGCACTTATCATGGGTAAGAGGATAATTCTCACCGCTGATATAAAAGAAAAAGCAACCACGAAGTTTGGACCTTTCAATCCAACAACCACGTTGTTGCTTTATGCGCTTATTATAATACTAGGATTTGAATTTGTAAAGGGGGTAAGAAGAAAAATTTTAATTTTTTCGTGGAAAACGCTTTTTCTGTTAGCGTCACAATTAACATTTCATTCCGTTCAGAAAAAATTTTCCGTGCCCAAAGGGCACAACGCAAATTTCGTGTGGAACCATATGCGAAGTGCTGCAAAACTCGCGCGAAGCTAGGAATTTTTGCAAGATAAACATACAATAGCGCTCAAACAATGCAGCACTTCGATGCTTCCAGACACTCATTTGCTAAAATTTTTATTCACTTCCCGATATGTTAATTGCTTTTCGCATGAATATCTTCAAAAACTAATGCTAATATAAAATTAACGGTTATACTACACACGCTTCAGCAGGATTTTTGCGTTCTGTAAAGAATTGTACAGTATAGAGTATGCAATGCAAAACGCAATATAACTAATTGCCAAGGAGGAACCCTTATGGAATTAACCGCTGTTGCGCAGCTGCGCCGCATGGTGCTGGAGCATTTATCCCGCTACACCTGGAATAACGAATTGCCTGACCACGTCTACGATATTCTGCAGGAGGTACGCGAGGATACTCCGCGCTACCGCTGCTGTGTTTATAAAGAAAGAGCCGTACTGAAAAACCGTATTGATATGGCGCTTGGCCAGGAGTGCTCCAGCAATATCATCGAGGCTGCCAAGCTGACGCTGAACGAGCCTGAGCGCACCGATTTGCCGATTATCGACGTGCTCCCCGCAGCCTGCGACCAATGCCCGATTGATGCTTATTACGTTACAGATATGTGCCGCCACTGCATCACCCACAAATGCATGAATAACTGCCCGAAAAAGGCTATCAGCATTATTCAGGACCGCGCCTTTATCGATAAAACGAAATGTATCGAATGCGGTCGCTGCAAGCAGATGTGCCCCTACGGTGCGATTATCGAAATCCATCGTCCCTGCGTGCGTGCCTGCGCCATCGGTGCCATCAGCATCGGTGAAAACCGTAAGGCTGTCATTGACCACGAAAAATGTGTTTCCTGCGGTGCCTGCCGCAATGCCTGCCCCTTCGGCGCCATTGACGAGCGCAGCAATATTATCCGCGTTATCCGCGAAATTCAGCAGGGCAAGCAGGTTATCGCTCTTGTGGCACCTTCTATCGTAGGCCAATACGGTCTGAAGATTACCATGGCACAAATTTACGAGGCACTGCAAAAAGCAGGCTTCGCTGAAGTTGTAGAGGTTGGCGTTGGCGCCGATATCACCAGCGTTAAGGAGGCAGAGGAATATTTAGAGAAGGTTCCTGCCAAGCAGGGCTTTATGACCAGCTCCTGCTGTCCTGCCTTTGTTAAGCTGATTAAAACGCAGGTACCGGAGGCAGCAGACAAGATTTCCGACACTCCCTCCCCCATGCTTACCTGCGCCGAATTAATCAAGCAAAAATATCCCTATGCCGTTACTGTGTTCATCGGTCCCTGCATCGCCAAAAAGGTGGAAGCACGCGAGCACAGAGAAACCATCAACTACGTGCTGACCTTTGAAGAGATCATGTGCATGCTGGAGGGCAAGGATATCAAATTTGCGGAAATGAGCGGTGATACTGCTTATGAACGCGATGCCTCCAAGCTTGGCCTGAGCTTCCCGCTGACGGCCGGCGTAAGCGCAGCCGTGCAGGATACGGTTGCCGCTATGGGCGGTGAGGTGCATAATGCGCAATACTGCTCCGGACTGGACAAATGCCGTGATACGGTTAAGGCTGCTGCCGCAGGCAAGCTCGACTGCAGCTATATCGAAGGCATGGCCTGCTCCAACGGCTGTATCGACGGCCCCGCTGCCGTAGGTGACTTCCACATCACTAAGGTTGCCCTGACAAAATATGCTGCTGCGGCGCCAAATAAGCAGGCTGCCGAAGATAAGCACACAAAATAAAAACTTAAAGCCTATCCCTTCTGTCATACCGGCAGAGGGGATAGTTTGTTCATAGCAGGATTTTAGTCTGCTAAAATCATAGAGTACGCTTTACTGCGCACTAAAAGAACGGAGATTCCTAAGCAAATGCAAAACACTCGCTACATCGGTCACCTTGCTGCCCTCATTACAATTGCTACCTGGGGCACGACCTTTATTTCTACCAAGGTTTTACTTACCGGCTTTCAACCGTTGGAAATCCTTTTTTTCCGCTTTATTATGGCCTTTTTCGCCCTTTGGCTGGCCTATCCTAAAATGCTGAAAACAGATAAAAAGCAGGAGCCTGTTTTTATGGCAGCAGGCCTCTGCGGCATCTGCCTCTACTACCTTTTGGAAAACATCGCCCTGACCTATACACAAGCCTCCAACGTTAGCGTAATCGGCAGCACAGCGCCTTTCTTTACCGCGCTGCTGGCGCATTATTTTATGCATTCTGCCGGCAGCTTAAGCAAACAGTTCATCATCGGCTTTTTTATCGTGATGAGCGGTATTGCCTGCATCAGCTTCAACGGCGCAGCCATGCAGCTCAATCCTTTAGGTGATTTGCTGGCGATTTCCGCCGCTGTCGTGTGGGCGTTTTATGCCCTGCTGACGAAAAAAATCAGCAGCTACGGCTATCCTGTTATCCTCGCCACTCGCAGAACCTTTTTCTACGGCATTCTCTTTATGCTGCCGGCGCTGGACTTTCTGGATTTTGAGCTGAACCTGGCGCGCTTTGCCAATACTACCTATCTTTTCAACATAATCTTTCTCGGTCTGGGTGCTTCCGCACTCTGCTTCGTCACCTGGAACTTAGCAGTTAGGGAGTTGGGGGCAGTAAAGGCCAGCGTTTATATTTATATGGTGCCCGTCATCACCGTAATTACCTCGGCTATTGTCCTGCAGGAAAAAATCACCCTGCTGGTGGCACTCGGCACTATATTGACGATGACTGGTCTGTTTATCTCAGAATACCGCCCGAAGAAAAAAATAAAGTAAGAAGGCAAACAAAAACGCCCTAGACATCAACAGCCTAAGGCGTATTTTTATTTATTCTGCATATAATAATTAATAAAGGTCTGCGCAACCTGTGACAGCTCTCTGCCCTTAACTATGGACAGCGTCATCTCCAGAAACAAGCGCTCATCCTTGATTTCCTTGCGGACCAGATTCGCCGGAAACAATTCTACAGCCGGTGCCGGTACAATCGCCACACCGGTATTTTTTTCTGCCCAGGCTATGGCCGAAAGCTTAGTAGTATTAATACTCATAACCTGCGGGAAAATGTGTGAATCCGAGCACACAGAAAAAAACAGCTCAGAACAGCCACGCGACAGACATAATGGAATGTCCTCCAAATCATCCAGCAGGATATTAGGCTTATCATTTTTCAGATACGGGCTATCCTTATGAAAAAGCGCAACCAGACGCTCTTTACGGCTGAACAGCGTTTCAAAGCGTTTAGACTGCTTTAGGGGTGCATTGGCAATGCCTATTTCCGGTTTCCCCTCCAAAAGCTGCTGGGTTTGTTCGTCAATCGGCACCTCATACAGCTCATAATTAATATGCGGAAACTCTCTGTAAAAATCACTCAAAAAGTTTTTAATAAAGTTTATTGACATCGAAGGTGACAGACTGATGCGCAGCGTACCGCTAAAGCCTGCCTGACAGTTAACTATCTCCTTCAGAGCGCTGTTTTCTACCGAGCAGATATACTTAGCCTTGTTATATAAAATACAGCCTGCATCCGTAAGCTCAATGCTGTGACCGCCACGGCGCACATGCAGCAGCTGCGTACCAAAACGCTTCTGCAGCACCTTAAGCTGATTACTCAGCGCCGGTTGGGCAATCGCTATCTGCTTAGCTGCGGCAGAAATACTGCCGGCTTCAACTATGGCAATAAAATTGCGGTAATATTCTATGTCCATATAGGGTTCTCCTTTACTTCTCTCTGCCTTTATTATACTATACAGCAATATTTCTGAGTACTTTTTTAGTTTTAAAATTAAATTTTTCATAAAACCAATGACAGCATATGCAAAACACATATAACTCCAATAGATTATTTTTATAAGTGATTAGGAATAAAAGCATAAGTTTTTCGTTTTTTTCTAAAAACAGACAACTATATATCATGAATTATCCTGTTCCCGCATCAAAGAACGAGTTAACGTATATGTATTTTTTATATGTAAAATGTATTTTCCGTATTTTACTTTATACGTTGATAGATTTAAACTGTAAGCAGATAAGGAAATTTCCAAAAAAGAAAAGAGGTTTTTGAAATGCTGGATGCAACACGTTTGCGCACCCCCTGCCTATTTGACAAAATAGTCAGCGCGGACGAAGCAGCCACACTGATTACCGACGGTATGAATGTCGGTGTAAGCGGCTTCACCCCCTCTGGCTATCCTAAGAAAACCACACTTGCTCTCGCTAAAGCCATCAAGGCCGGCAAAAAATGCCGTATCAATATTTGGAGCGGTGCTTCCGTCGGACCGGAAATCGAAGAAGCACTTGCCGAAGTTGGCGGTATCAGCGGACGCATGCCTTATTATGCAGCCTCCAACAAAACACTCAGCCGCCAGATCAACACCGGCAGCGTAACCTATATTGATCAGCATTTAAGCCACTTTGCCCAACAAATCGACTACGGCTTTTACGGCGATGTTGATGTTGCAATCGTTGAAGCCGCTGCTATCAATGCAGACGGCAGCATTGTTCTCGGTCCGGGCGTCGGCAACACGCCTATGCTTGTAAAGCATGCGAAAAAAATTATTGTTGAGGTCAACACATCTATCCCGCTGACGCTGGAGGGAATGCACGATATTTACATCTGCAGCAAACCACCTGAGCGCACCGAAATCCCTATTTATCATGTCGGCGACCGCATCGGTTCTCCTTATGTAAGCTGCGGACTTGACAGAATTACCTGCATCGTCGAATCAGACATTGTCGACCATGTACGCAATTTAAGCGCTCCTGATGAAGCAAGCAAAAAAATTGCCGCTAACCTGGTTGATTTTCTGGAGCACGAGCAGCGCCACGGCCGTCTGCCGCAGCAAATGCTGCCGTTGCAGTCCGGCGTAGGAAGCATAGCCAATGCTGTATTAATGGGTTTGGCAGAATCTAAATTTGATAATCTTACTATGTACTCGGAGATTTTGCAAGATTCTGTTTTTAAGCTGATAAAATGCGGTAAGGTCACCCAAGCCTCCGGCTGTGCCTTCACACCATCGCCGACAGTTTGGGAGATGTATAAAGAAGATCCCGAGCTCTACCGTAACCGCATTGTTCTGCGCCCGCTCGACATCAGCAATAATCCGGAGGTCATCCGCCGCCTCGGCGTTATCTCCATGAATACACCGCTTGAATTTGATATTTACGGTCAGGCAAATTCTACCCATGTTATGGGCAACCGTATGATGAACGGTATCGGCGGCAGCGGAGATTATATGCGCAACGGTTACCTGACAATATTCTCTACCCCATCAACTGCCAAAGGCGGTAATATCTCGAGCGTAGTTCCCATGGTTTCACACGCAGATCATACCGAACATGATACGATGGTTTTTATTACCGAGCAAGGTGTAGCCGATATCCGCGGTCTGAGTCCTCTAAAACGGGCCAAACTGATTATCGAAAAATGCGCCCACCCCGATTTCAGGGAACAGCTTTATGATTACCTGAAAATGGCGCAAAGAAAAAACGGCCATGAGCCTGTTGATTTGGAACACGCCTTCGACATGCACATAGCGTTAGAAAAAACAGGCACGATGAAAGAGCAATCCAAGGAGGAAAATCATTATGACTACACGAGAAGATTTACAGCTTAGCTTAGATGCCTATGATGCCAAGGTTGCCAAGGCAATCGCAAAATTCCCTGAACGGCAGCATTTAAGTGAAAAGCGCTTATATACACCCTTAGATATCGATGAAAATTTTGATTATAACAGTAAACTCGGCTTTCCCGGTCAGTATCCCTTCACCCGTGGCGTACAGCCCACAATGTACAGAGGCCGCTTGTGGACTATGCGTGCTTACGCAGGCTTTGCCACTGCCGAAGAAACAAATGCCCGCTACAAATATCTGCTGCAGGCAGGCCAAACCGGTCTTTCCGTAGCTATGGATTTACCGACACAAATCGGTCTGGACAGCGACGCACCGTTATCCGAAGGCGAAGTCGGCAAGGTTGGCGTAGCAATTGATTCTCTCGCTGACATGGAAAAGCTTTTTGAGGGCATTCCGCTGGACAAAGTCAGCACCTCGATGACCATCAACGGTCCGGCAGCCGTACTTTTGGCAATGTATGTTGCTGTTGCCGAAAAGCAGGGCGTAAAGCCGGAGCAGCTGAAGGGCACTATTCAAAACGATATTCTCAAGGAATATATCGCCCGCGGAACCTATATCTTCCCGCCACGTCCTTCCATGCGCCTGATTACAGATACCTTTGCTTATTGCTCGCAGAATATCCCCAAATGGAATACTATCAGCGTTGGCGCTTATCACATTCGCGAAGCAGGTGCTTCCGAGGTACAGGAAATCGCTTTTGCCTTCGCTAATGCCATGGCCTATATTGATGCTGCAATCAAAGCAGGCCAAAAGGTTGATGATTTTGCTCCAGGTATCAGCTGGATTTTTACCGCAGGCCTGAATTTCTTCTCTGAAATAGCTAAATTCCGTGCTGCCCGCCGCTTGTGGGCACGCATCATGAAAGAGCGTTACGGAGCTACCGTTCCCAAAGCACAGATGCTGCGCGTACACGTTCATACCGCAGGCAGCGTGCTTACAGCACAGCAGCCTTTGAACAACGTTGCCCGCATTACCTGGCAGGCTATGTCCGCTGTACTTGCAGGCATTCAGTCGATGGCCTGCTGCGCTTATGACGAAGCCATTGCCCTCCCGACGGAAGAAAGTGCAACGCTTGCACTGCGTACCCAACAGCTCATCGCTTACGAAAGTGGTGTTGCCGACACTATCGACCCCATGGCCGGTTCCTATTATGTTGAAGCACTCACTGACAAATTCGAAAAAGAAGCTTATGAATACATCCAAAAAATTGATGCCATGGGCGGTGCGGTTGCTGCTATCGAACAAGGCTATATGCAAGGTGAAATGGCCGCCCATGCCTACGAATATCAGACAGATATTGAAAAAGGCAAGCGTACAGTCATCGGTGTCAACAAATTTGCGGACAACAAGGCTGTCAAAACAAATGACGTTATTACGGCAGATTTAAGCGTTGCGGAACGTCAGATTGCCCGTGTAAATGAAATGAAGGCTCACCGTGACCAGCACGCAGTAGATTCTTCCCTGAAAGCTCTGAAGGAAGCTGCCAAGGGTGAAGCTAACCTTATGCCTTATCTGATTGATGCTGTTAAAACCTATGCAACCTTAGGCGAAATCTGCGGCGTACTGCGCGAGGTTTTCGGAGAATACCAGCAGGGAGGTAATTTGTTTTAAGGCTAAGGCAGGTGTTTACGTTGCATTTGGCGAATACCATGGCAATAGTTAAAATTAAAGCAAAGGCAGGTATTAACAATGACAACTAAAGCATTAGCAAAATTTACCGCAGAATTGTGCTACGAAAAGCTTTCTGCTCACAGCATCGAAATGGCTAAAAAATGTCTGCTGGACTGGCTGGGAATTGCTGTCCGCGGTTCGCAGGAAAAACCGGTACGCATCATCCATGATGTTATTCTTCAGGGAGATGCCCCGCAGGCGAATATTTTCGGCAGCCTTCCCGCCAAAAAGGCCGGCGCCCTGAACGCAGCCTTTATCAACAGCGCTGCTTCCCACAGTCTGGACTTCGATGACCTGCACAACCCATCTATTATCCATCCGGCCTGCGTTGTTGTTTCTCCCGCGCTGGCTGTCTGCGAGGCCGAACACAAAAGCGGCAAGCAGCTCATTGCAGCAATTTGTGCAGGCTACGAAGCCAGTGGCCGTGTAGGCGAAGCGGTTATCCCGGAATCCTACTTCTTTTGGCATACTACCGGTACCGCAGGCACCATCGCCGCCGGTGCTGCTGCCGCCAACGCTCTCGGTCTTGACGCACAGCAGACACTGATGTGCTACGGCAGCGCCGGTACCCAGGCAGCAGGCCTGTGGGAGTTTTTAAAAGAGGGTGCCATGAGCAAGCCGCTGCACACGGGCAAGGCTTCCTACAGCGGTGTTCTCAGCGCTTATCTGTCGCAGAAGGGTTTTACTGCAGCCAGTGAAATTTTAGAAGGCGAAAAGGGCTTCTGCCGTGCCATGGTCAAAGAACCGCATTTGGAAAAGCTTACCGAAAACATGAGCACCGACAAGCTGAAAATCGACATCAACTCCTTCAAGCCCTACGCCTGCTGCAAGCATGCTCACGCCGCTCTTTACGCCATTCAAGAGCTGCGCAAGGCTCATTCCCTGCAGCCCAAGGATATCGCTGAAATTAAGCTGTACGTCAATGATATTACGAACTATCTGATTAATAATCCGCAGCCAAAAACTCCCTACGGCGGCAAATTCAGTATTCAATATTGCTCCGCTGCAATGCTGAAGTTCGGCGAAGTAGGCATTGCGCAGTTCAGCGAGGAATGTATCCACAACAAAGAGCTTACGGATTTAATGCAACGCATCGAGGTTATCCGCGATGAGGCTATGGAACAGCTTCATGCAGCAGATGCTTCCAAGCTGGCTTCCAGAGTAGAAATTCAGCTGCATAACGGACAAACTCTTACAATGCAGGTTGATTATCCTAAGGGAGATCCGGAAAATCCTCTGACTTGGGAGGAGCTCTGCGCCAAGTTTATGAGCCTTGCCGTACCTGTTTACGGTGAAGCAAAGGCATTACGTTTACAAAATTGGGTAGCAAGCCTTGAGCAATGCAACGACGTTGCCCAAGCGCTGGACGCCTGTCTAAAGGAGGAATGATTTATGCAACCGGAAGAAATTATCCGAAGCGTAAAAGATATCTACACGCATAACGCTTTTATGCGGCACTGCGGCATAAAGGTTCACAGCATCAGCTGCGGCAAAGCTGCAGTCGGCCTGCGCATCGACCCTGCTATCCACACAAACCTTAACGGCAAGCTGCACGGAGGCTTGCTTACAACACTGGTGGATAATGCCACCGGCATCGCCTGCGCCGCTATGGGCAAGCGCGTGGTTACGGTATCGATGACCGTAGATTTCATTAAGAGCGCTCCTTCCGGTGCAATGGTAGAAGCACAGGCTGAGGTTGTTTCGCATAATGACCAGTTGATTACTATGCAGATTCATGTATATGATACTGATACAAATACACTGCTGGCCACCGGCAGCTGCTGTATGCTGACAATTGCCGACTTCCCCGGAATTCCGGAAAAATGGTAAGTGTCAGCTTCGCAAGCAGTCTATAAAGCGTATACCATAACAGCTTAACTGCTTTCGTTATAATGTAAAAAGGCGTTCTCCCCTGCGGGAGAACGCCTTTACTGTAAGAAAAAAATCTTTATCCAATTCATTCCGCCTTAATTGCTTCAACCTGCTCAATGGAAAGTGAAGTAGCCTTAGCAATATCCTCTACAGATAATCCCATACTTAAAAGACGCTTTGCAGTTGCAGTCTTTTCTTTTGCCTTGCCTTCGGCGAGACCTTCTGCCTTGCCTTCGGCGAGACCTTCTGCCTTGCCTTCGGCGAGACCTTCTGCCTTACCTTCGGCGAGACCCTGAGCCTTACCCTCAGCCAGACCTTCGGCATGTGCTTCGTCACGCAGGTCTTTCATACGCATTTCGTAAGTCATATAGGCATCCCTCACTTTCTTATCATTTTTAATTTCTACAATCGTGTCAGCAACCTCACGTGTAAAATTACTGTTAATAGTATTGCTGTTGATGTAGTCAAACAGACTTTGAATGTCCGGTGACACATCACCTTTGGTTCCCAAGGTATTGAGAAACATAATAACTGCTTCATCTGCCAATTCAATATTCATGTTTTCCAGACAACGCTTCTTAAAGGTATAAATACGCTGAGAATCCTGAAAAAAATCAAACAGACAGAAGAAAATTATATACGTAGGAGATAATTCGTCATAATCCTGACCTTTTTGCAGCATATCTGTATCAAGCATAGCCTGATAGTAGCGGGTACGCTTAGGCAACAGAAATTTTCCTGTAGCACGATTAACAGGATTCTTTACCTGCATTTCCAAATTGTAATGAGTATTGGCAGTATCTGCAATTCTAACATCCAAACGAATACCATGGCTGTCAGGATAAACATCAATAGTCTGTTCTGCTTCAAGATAGGTAATGTCTGCAATTTCGGTATGTAAAAGCTCTTCCAGAATATGCTTGCAGATGCGCTTTCTGAGCATAACGTGCTTGAAAAGAAAATCGTTAGACAGAGTCAGCTTATCGAGATTAGAGATTTGCTTTTGCATATGTTTCCTCCTTTGATTATAGCATAATTTGCAGTAAAAATATATAAGCCGGCAATTGCGACTGACATAAAGGAAAAGGCGCCTGCCGAAAGCTCGACAGGCGCCACTGGTCCGCACGACCAGGCATAAGCTCCGCCAAAATGCGGCTACCTATGCAACTAAGGTAATTATAACACAGAAACGTTTTAAAAACAATAGTTCGTTAAGTAAAAAGTGCTATTACACTTAGGGCATATTTCATTACTGCAAAAGGCGTTCTCCCCTGCGGGAGAACGCCTTTACTGTTTACTGAGCTTTATTCACTTGTCACTGCCGACAATTTATTTTGCCAGCTTGTTGCCGTAATGGTCGCGCTCGCCTTTAGTATCGTTTACGCGTACACGTTCGATCTTATCGCGATCGCCATCTTCACCGCTGATGCGGTCTACACGGATGCGGCCCAATTCAGGCTCAAATTCTTTGATGATCTTTTCTTCCAAAGCTGCGCCGTTTTCGATTGCACGATAAAGCATTGCAGCAAATTCATAACGAGTCATCAGGCGGTCACCGCCGAAGTTGCCGTCAGGATAGCCTTCGATGTAGCCGTTGCCTGCCAGCTTAGCGATGTATTCATATGCCCAGTGGTTAGCCGGAACATCCGGGAAGAGCTTGGTCTTTGTTTCATCCAGCATACCGAATGTTTTTTCCATTCTAGCCATCTTAGCGCCCATTTCTGCCAATTGACCGCGCAGGTCGATAACCTCACGCGCCAGAGCAGTACGGCTGTTGCTTACATGGTTGGTGCGGTCCAAAGCGAAGGATACGCCTGCGTTAACCATGTTTTCGCCGTTGCCTACGGTACCTGCAACACTGAACATTACCTTTTCGTCAGGACGATAGTATGCGCCGATTGCTGCAGCGTTTTCGCCTGCATAGTTGCCATAGCCTGCGGAGAAGGTCAGTTTGTCGTCCGGATCAAAGTCCATCGGATGCAGTGCTGCCAGAGCTGCTGCGCCTGCGCCAACCTTGTTTACACGGCTGCCAAGCTTGTTGATGCGGTTGGTGTTGCTGATGACTTGGTTTTCAACACCATCAATGCGGTTGTTGATATCTGCTTTTGCTTGATGCAGCTGACCGCCATTGATTGCGTCTTTGGAATCTTTTTCCACCTTACCGTCTGATACGTTGGTAACTTTTTGGTCATTAGCATTCAGGCCGTCAGCACTGATATAGGTTTTGTCGCCAACTTTAACACCATCATCGCTGATGGAGGTCTTGCCAGCAGTTACAGCGTTTTCAGTTACACTAACCTTTTCACCAACCTTCAGGCCGTCTTTGTTCATTACAGTTTGGTCAGCTTTAAAGGTATTGGCGGTTACGCTGTTAACATTGATATCGTCTGCCAGTTTAACATTATAATTCTTGCCACCGTCAGCATTGATAGTAGGATCTTCTACAACGATGTTACCGCTACCGCTAACTGTAGTGTGTTGTTTAGCTGCGGTTGCTGCTACATCATTCAGCTTTTGATCCAACTTGCCGATTGCGGTAGTAGTACTGTCGCCATCCGCAATATCACCTTTGTCTACCTTGCTGTACTGCAAATCACCAACCTTGTTATCTAGCTTCTGGTTCAAGTTATTTACAGCATCAACAACGGTGGTAGTACCATTCGAGTTCTTCAGGTCATTGTTAATGTTATTAACGTTACCTAAATCGCTTGCTTTAGCAACATCGGTAATGGTAACGGTATTAATCTTCGTACCAGTCTTATCAACAACGTCCATATTAACCTTGTTGTCAGCACCTACACCGTATTCACCCGGTTTGATATGGGTATCGGTATTGCCTGCTTGAACTGCTGCATTCAATTGGCCTACGTTAACGGCATCGGTAGAAGCGGTACCTGCGGTTACGTTATGGATTTGGCCATTGCTGCCAAAGGTTACATTATTATTGATAGTAACGTTTCCACCGGAGAAGCTGATGCTGCCGCCGCCTACGCCGGCGATGGATTCAATGCCGGTCAATTTGTTATTCAGCTTAAAGCTAACTTTATTACCAGCATTGCTTACTTTGATGTTATCATCGCCATCAAATTCAACTTCATCACCAGGTTTTACATCAGATACATTGCCATTGTTAGTTTTCAGCTTCCAACCCTTGTTGGCAGTTTCTTTTACAGCGTTCAATTGGCCTACGTTTACAGCGTCGGTATCAACAGTACCTGCTACTACGCCGGTAATCTTGCTACCTGCAACATTCAGGCCACCGCTGATGGTTGTACCATTTTCACCAAGCATGATTGCTTTTGTGCTGTAGTCAGAAGCTACATAGCTCATACCAATACCACTGTTAGTGATTGCAAAAGTTTTGTTTGTATTAGCAATGATAATGCTATCTGCATTCAGCTTAATCTCCGAAGCGCCATTAGCAATAGATGTAATGTCTTTTAAATCACCTGCAACATTTACCTTGTAATCAGTCTGACCGTCAGTCGTTACAGATGTCACAGTTGTATTCTTGCCGTTAGACAAAGTAGTTTTCTTGCTTGCTTCCGCTTTTACAGCGTTCAGTTGGCCTACGTTTACTGCGTCGGTTTCAGCTTCGCCTGCTTTTACATTGGTAATCGTTTGGCCATTTGCGTTCAGACCGCTGCTGGTAATATATGCTTTACCTTTGTAGCCTACGCCTTCATTCTTATCCATGAAGAAGTCGCCAGCTTTTACGCTGTCTACAGTCAGGTCTTTGTTCAGCTCTACCTTTACATCTTTGCCATCATTGCTTACTTTGATGTTATCATCAGCACCGCTGAATTTTACGGTATCACCAGCTCCTACCTTAGTTGCCGTACCGTTATCTGTTGCTACTGTCCAGCCTTTACCAACTTCGGTTGTCAAATTATCTACTTTTTTGTTGGTTGCGTCCAACTGACCAAAGTTTACTGCATCTTTTGTTTCAGTACCTGCTGCTACGTTTTGAATTCTGCCATCCTTGTTAAAGGTAGTTTCGTTAATGGTAATAGCAGAGCCTGCAAGATTGATTGTACCACCTGCACCATTGATGGATTGAATGCCAGTCAGAGCGGTGTTCAGTGCCAGACCGTTGCTGTTAACTACGAGGTTAGAGTTATCCTGCAGCTTCAGGCCGATTTCCAATGCTCCATCTTTTACGGTAGAAGTAATACCATCTGCACCCTTAACCTGAACAGTATTGCCCAAAGTACTAGTAGCTTTATTGCCTTTGTCATCTTCCAAACCGAAGGTCTTGTTACTGATATCAGTATTGATGCTGTTCTTTACATCATACAACTGGCTGCCGTTTACTGCGTCGGTAGAGCCTGCAGCGATTGTACCTTCTGCTACGCCAGTAATTTTGCCAGTATTATCAATGGTAACCTTGTTGTTAAGCTTGATAGCGCCATCTGCAAAGCTAATGCTGCCTGCGCCAGTTCCTACACCAGTGATAGATTGAATGCCAGTCAGAGCATTATTCAGATTAACTGCAATTACGCCGTCACCGCTAGTGGTAACATTAGTGTTATCACCATTGATAAAGTTTACCTTATTGTCTGTATTAGGCTTAACATCAGTGCCATTAGCCTGTGCAGTCCAATTTTTATCACCGCTTTGAATACCGCTGAGATCAATATCAACTGTACCTGAAGTAGCATTGCCGTAAGTATCAGTTTTAGTCAAAGTCAGCTTTTGGGTGGTTTGGTCATATTTACCGCTGGTAACGCTATAGTCTTTTACAGTACCTACTTCAACTTTGCTGCCATTACTCTTGGTCAGTTCTACCTTACCATTTGCACCAATAGAACCGCTGGTAATAACTTCGCCTTGCAGTGTTGTAATATTCGTGCTATTAGTTGTTACTCTACCGTCAATATTGGTAACAGTAGTATTCAAGCCATCCAATTTGGCTGCGCTGGCAACGTCGGTAATCTTAAGCTCCTTGCCAGTAACTTCATTGCCATTGCCGTCAACATATTTCATGGTTACGGTGCCATCCGCTTTAACGCTGTATGCTCCATCCTTAACATGCACATCTGCAGCCTTAGCAATGTTAACTATCTCAGTTTTACCACTGTTGGAGATGTTGGTTAAGTCTACGTTAACTGAACTATCGCTTACTTTCTTCAGTTGGCTGCCGTTTACAGCATCGGTAGAATCTGCGGTTAGTGCGCCGTCAGCTACACCGGAAATCTTACCAGTATTGTCAATGGTAACATCATTAACCTTAACGTTAGCACCGTCAAAGCTAATCTTGCCTTCGCCTGCGCCTTTGATAGATTGCATGCCAGTCAAGTCTTTCTTCAATGCCAGACCGTTGCTGTCAACTGCGAGATTAGAATCAGCTAGCTTAACATAAATTGCATTCCCATTAGTTTCATCAATTTCAATGCCATTGCCTGCGGTGTAGGTAGTATCGGTATCTTTAATGGTAGTTGTTTGGTCATCAACAGTAATGGTAGTAGTTTTCCCGGCTGCATTTTGTGTAACACTTACTTTAGAGCCGGATTTGATAGTATAATCCTGACCATTGATTTTAATGCCTGTTGTAGCACCATTATCAACAATAGCCTCTACCTTAGAGCCAGTAGCAAAGGTTTTTTCAGCTGTGCCATTAGAAATCTTAACAAAAGTATCACTGCCGCCAGTACCGCCACCGCTGGAAACGCTAATAGCACCTTTAACAGGCGCACCTGCGTCTGTATCGCCATTTCTCAGCAAGCTGATAGTTGCAGAATTTTCATCTTTAGTCAAAGTAACTTCTTTAATATCGTTACGATACAGCTTTTTTTCATTTTCCAATAATACAGACAAATCTTTCTCGTAATCAGCCATGCGATAAGATTGCATGGTAGCGCTCGGGTCGGTAACCTCGGAAGCCCAGTAGCTATAGAATTTGTTATTAGCATCTTTTACGGTCATAAGAACTTCATTATTTTTGCCAAAGACGTTGCCAGTATAGACCTTACTGCCATCTTTATTAGTAAACACACCAATCTTGCCGTCAATAACGTATACATTGCTGTAATCTACCGGGTTTCCTTTATAAGTATAACACTGCTTAATATCATCCCATGTAAGCTCTGTATTAGGATCCTCTGCTGTTTTAAAGCCTTTAGGTAACTTTGAATCAACTAAATCAACATAACCGTATTTATAGTTTCCAGGCGCAACAGAATCTTTCCAGCTTGAATCCTCAATAATATAATTCCAAGTACCAGCAACTTGTGTTCCGCCACTGTGGCTTACACCTGCATAAGCACTTGCATTAATACTGTTTAATGATTCGCCCATATTGGTTACTGTACCACTTGCTGAAACTAGCGAAGTTACTGATTGCAAAATGCTGCTTGTATCACCACCACCAGTATATGCTACATCAGCAGCCCTGCCATTAGCGGAAAGCGGTGTATGCAATTTGGCATTTTTTTCAAGCACCAGTATATAGCCTTCCCGCACCCAATATTGATTGGCTACATCATAGATATACTTATGCCCATCAATGGTCTGTTCGTATTCATCAGGAAAACTAGATGTTGTAGGAGCAAACGCAACATATTGAGACTGAAGCGTCTGAGCCGCACTAGGCTCTTCCGCCAATACGTCGAAGCTTGCACAGGTCATTACACCTGTAGCAATCAGCATTGCCAACAGTTTTTTAGTGGAGCAGCTTTTTGTTCCATGGCTTTTTGCCATTTCGGAAACAACTACATAAGCATTACGCGCTTCACTCCAGATAACCTTAAATACCTTATTCATGAAAACACTCCTCCTAACATACTCAAAAAATGAATCGCTATATTAAAGCGTGGCTTAGACCACGTAAGGAAACTAGTTGAGTATTTACGGTAAAATCATACCACCAAGACACTTTTATATATAATTTTAAGATATGCATATATATAATGCCATGCGGAACTATATATTAACTTTTTATTAGTGCATCACTAACAAAAACTTATAATATTTTATTAAAACATCATGTGGAATCTTCTGATTATTTTTCTGTACTTTTATTTTAGCACTTTTATCTTTATTTTTCAACCCTACCACTTGTACCGACAGTTTAAGAAACATTTTTTCTTGTTGTTTTTAAAGAAAGTGTAACACTTTTTTTATTTATTTTATTCACTGTATTTTTTGTTGTGTATCTTTACCCCCCCGAAAATATGCTTAATGCATATTTCTTTCATAAGCAAAACTGTATATGCTATGCATTCAGTAGGTTTTTATCTGTAATCCAAAGGAAAACTGCATTGCTTGGGCATAACAAAACCCCCGCCCTAGTCGGCAAGGCCGACAGGGGGCGGGGGTTATTAAACACGATATATTTTTTTAGCTTACTTAATGAGCTGAAGAAGCTTATTTAGCTTTAACTGCAGCGATCTTGTTACCGTAATGGTCGCGCTCGCCTTTAGTAGCGTTTACGCGTACACGTTCGATCTTGCTGCGGTCACCGTCTTCGCCGCTGATGCGGTCTACACGGATGCGGCCCATTTCAGGAGCGAACTCTTTGACAATCTTGCTGTCGAGCTGAGCGCCCTTCTGCATTGCACGATAGAGCATTGCAGCAAATTCGTAACGGCTCATCATGCGGTCACCGGAGAATTTGCCATCAGGATAGCCTTCGATGATGCCTGCAGCTGCCAGCTTGCCAACGTATTCATATGCCCAGTGGTTTTCAGCAACATCCGGGAAGATCTTCATCTTATCTTCTGCGATGGAGCCTAAGCCGCCTTTAGCAACCATAGCCTTCAGCTCGGTAACCTCAGCACGCAGGTCAAGGATTTCGCGAGCCATTGCGGTACGGCTGTTGCTTACATGGTTGGTGCGATCCAGGGAGAAGGATACGCCTGCGTTAACCATGTTTTCACCGTTGCCTACGGTACCGCCAACACTGAACATTACCTTTTCATCCGGACGATAGTAAGCACCGATTGCAGCAGCGTTTTCACCGCCATAGTTGCCGTAGCCTGCGGAGAAGGTCAGTTTGTCGTCCGGATCGAAGTCCATCGGATGCAGTGCTGCCAGAGCTGCTGCGCCTGCGCCAACCTTGTTTACACGGCTGCCCAGTTGGTTGATACGGTTGGTGTTATTAGCAACCTCTTGATTGGTAGCATAGAGCTGGCTGCCATTTACAGCGTCCTTGGAGGTTGCGCTGATTTCACCTGCAGCTACGTTGGTAACCTTTTGGTCATTAGCATTCAGGCCTTTATCGCTGATATAGGTCTTGTCGCCAACTTTGACGCTGTCAACAGTGATATTCTTATCAAGCGCTACAGTGTAATTCTCGCCACCTTTATCATTGGAACCTTTGGTTACAGTAATGTTATCGCCTGCTGTAACAGTGGTGTGCTGTTTAGCAATATTTGCAACATCATCTACACGAGTATTCAGTCCAGAGATAGCATCAGCGTTATTCTTGATAGCTTCAGCATTATTCTTGATAGCAGTTTCATTTGCATTTACGCGGCCATCAAGCTTAGAGATAGCTTCAGTGTTATTCTTGATAGCAGTTTCATTTGCAGCTACGCGGTCATTGGTTTCTTTCAGTTGGCTGCCGTTGATAGCGTCAGTAGAGGTGCTGCTGATTTCGCCTGCAGCTACGCCGCTGATCTTACCGTTCTGATCAATAGTAACCTTATCGTTAACCTTAACATTGCTGCCGTCCAGAACGATGGAGGAAGCGCCGTTAGAGATCTTGTTGCCAGTTACGTCTATATCTGCCAGTTTTGCACCCTTATCAGCATATACGCGATCCTGGGTTGCAATGTAGCCGGTGGTTTCGATAGTACCATTAGTACCACTGATGTTTACATATTTGCCGGTCAGGTCGCCAAGCATGATATCCTTGTTCAGGTTAACCTTGTAGAACTTTTGACCGTCAACATCAGTTTCTTCAACATTGATGTTGGAGCCATTTACAACCTTGCTGTGTTTGCCTGCTTCGGTTGCTACTGCATGCAGCTGGCTGCCGTTTACTGCGTCAGTAGAATCAGCGGTTACTGCGCCTGCTGCTACACCGGAAATCTTGCCGTCTGCAGCAACAGTTACTTTGCCCAGTTTAGCACCTTTAGTGGTGATTTGGCTGTAATTGCCATCTGCATCGCCTACAAACAGCTCACCGTCACGCAATGCGGTATGTTTATAGAATACACCGTCTTTCAGAACTACGTTGCCGATTACGCCTTCGTCAGCAGTTACTTTGCCAAGTTCAGCCTCAGGAGCAACTAATTTGCCGTCTTTATCTACAACCAATTTGCCGTTTGCAGCATAGAATGCGCCGGTGCTGCTTACGAAGAACGGCATAATTCCGTTGTCTGCTGCAGTACCTACGGACAGGTTGTATTTGGAGTTCAATGCGTTGGTTTGAACGGAGTTTACATCGATATCTTTGTTCAGCTCAACCTTAACAATTTTAACGCCGTCTTTTACATCCTTACTTATGCTGACATTCTGGTCACCATTGAAGTCAACATAATCGCCAGGTTGTACCTCAGTTCCTGCTGTTATAGCACCATTAACAGACAGATTTGAACCTTTGTTAGCGTCATCCGGTGCCGGATTAGCAGCCATCGCCGGAGCCATGCTTGCACAGCTCATAACACCTGTTGCAATCAGCATTGTCAACAGCTTTTTGGTAGAGCAGCTTTTACTGCCATGATTTTTTGCGATTTCGGAAACAACAACATAAGCGTTGCGTGCTTCGCTCCAAACTACTTTAAAAATTTTGTTCATCAAAAATTCCTCCCATATAAGTATATTTTATATAATGTACGCAGCACTCGCTGCGTGTGGGAACAAGTTAAACAACTATTGTATTAATTATCCTGCGCCGATATTACTGTTTTTCATTCCCGCTGTCTTGCAGCAACACTGGCAACAAGCCTTCGTAAAACAGCTTCAAGTACACTCGAAGCTATTTAATCTTCGGCTAACTATTTCTATATATTATTTATTATAGCACTTCGAATTCCTTTTAACAAGGTACTAACATGTACAAATAGTTTAAGTATGCTATTTTTTTTAAATGCTGTAACCCGCATCCATGCTGAGTTTTACGAATTATTGCAGACTTTTTCTGAAAAATTTTCTAAAAAAATATTTTATTCTAAAATTATCTTCAACAAACTATCAACCGCCAATGGCTCTATTTAAAAAAGATTATGTAACATATTGAACAAATCTCTTCTAACCTCACCTTTTACTGCCTTTCATTCACCCTCAACACCGTTTCTGCAAGAGATTTTTGCAACATGTTGCATTTTTCTCTTCTAAATTCGCCTCGCAGCGCCAAAAATGCAAAAAACGCAAAAGCCCCCGGAGCAGGACAAACCTGCTTCGAGGGCAATCAAACTGAAATGCCAAAACGAACTGCTTTATTTTTCTAAGCTATCACAATCCAGTAAAAAATCATATATGTTCACGGTAAGAATTCCGTATTCATCATAATAGGCCGGGACAATATCCTTGGTAATGATAATTTTTTTGAAGGTATCATCAATATTTTTCAAGGGGCGTACCTCCTGCGCACGTTTCATTTCATCCGGCAAGGAATATGCAGACTGTATATAGTACCTTACTGAGCCCATATTGCAGACAAAATCAACCTCCAGCTGTTTTCTGGCTACATTACCGCTGTCATCTCTCACGGCAATAGGCACTACACCCACATCAACGCTGTACCCACGCATGCAAAGCTCATTGTAGATTACATTTTCCATAGAATGAGTTTGTTCAAACTGCCGGAAATTAATGCGCGCATTACGCAACCCCAGATCAGAAAAATAATATTTTTTCGGAGTATCAATATAGGCCTTGCCCTTTACATCATAGCGCGAAGCTGCTTCAATTAAAAAAGAATCTTCCAGGCAATCCAGATACTTTTTGATAGTGGTAGAAGTAATTTTGGATTTTTTGACACTTTTAAAGGTATTTTTCAGCTTTTCATAATTAGTTAAAGAGCCAATGGCCGAAGCCAGTATATTAAGTAAATCCTCCATTTCTCCCTTATTACGGATACGGTTGCGCTTATAAATATCACTCAAATAAATTTCACTCAACAAATTCTGCAAAGCGGCAGCCTTTTCGGCAGTCCCTTCACGCAGCACAACTACCGGAATTCCTCCGTAAAGCATATATTCCGCCAAGCCCATATACTTATCACCGGGATAAACACTCATAAATTCGGCAAAGCTAAGCGGATACATATGCATCTCATCGCCGCGTCCGGCAAATTCCGTAATAATATCCTTGGAAAGAAATTTAGCATTACTGCCGGTAACATATACATCCATATTCGCCTTACGCAAATACCCGTTAAGCACAGCTTCGAAGCAATCCATTTCCTGTACCTCATCGAGCAGCAGATAATACATACCCTCATCAGCAATCCTGCTGTTAACATAAGCCATAAACTTTTCCGGATTTACGCCTCGCTTTTCCTTTCCCATGACAATAAGACTTTCACCTATCTTTTGCAAATCATCGGCGGAGTCGAAAGCAAAACGGATAATATGCGCATCATCTATACCGCATGAAAGCAGATGCTGATAAAATATGTTGTTCAGCAGATAGGATTTACCGCATCTGCGAATACCGGTAATAATTTTAATCAACCCGTTATGCTTGCGTTTTATCAGCTTGTCCAAATAAAAATCTCTGCGTATTTCCATTAGCTCACCTTCTTTAGAAGAGATTTTTGCAACATGTTGCACTTTTCTCTTCTATTATAGCCTTTTTTCTCCCTATATTCAATCTCAACACCGTTTCTGCAAGATATTTTTACAATATGCTGCATTTTTCTCTTCTAAATTTGCCTTTTTCTTCCCAACATTCACCCTCAACACCATTTCTGCAAGATATTTTTGCAACATGCTGCATTTTTCTCTTCTAAACTTGCCTTTTCCTTCCTAATATTCACCCCCAATACTATTTATACAAGAGATTTTTGCAACATGTTGCACTTTTCTCTTCTAAACTCGCCGCCAAAAACGCAAAAGCCCCTGAAGCAGGACAAGCCTGCTTCAGGGGCAATCATGATAAATTTTATTTTGCTTTCGGTCCCAGGCCGTACTTTTTCAGATAACGGTACAGGGTTACACGGCTGACATCAAGCATTGTTGCCAGCTTACTGATATTGCCGCCGGCAGATTTCCAGGCTGCAATAAAGGCTTCCTTGTCGTACTTCCAGGAGCGCTCCAAGGTTTTGTCACCGGGCAGCTTAATGTTTTCTGCTTCGATGATGCTGCCGGGAGTGTGGAAGAAGGCCTGCTCAATAACACCCTGCAGCTGCTTGATGTTACCCGGCCAGCTGCAGGACAGCAGCAGGGAAACAGCCTCGGGAGAAAGACGTTTTTGCGGCAGGTTATGCTGAGCGGACATTTCCACCAGAATATGCGAAGCGATAACCTCGATATCCTTCACGCGCTCGCGCAGAGGCGGCACGCGCATGGTGGTATCCAGCACCAGCTCATACAGATTACGGGAGAACAGGCCCTTATCTGCCAGGCGCTTAAGGTTGGAATCACAGGCAGCGATTACGCGCACATCGAACATACGCGGCTTGCCGCCCTTTTCCGTTGCAGGCAGGCCATGCGTCAGCGCATCAGCCAGCTTGTCGCCCATTTCGAGCGGCAGCTTTTCTACCTCGTCGAGGAACAGCGTACCGCCGATAGCAAGCTCCAGCTTGCCTGCGGACTGCTGTCCGTCCTCATTCGTGCCGAAGAATTCGGCCTCCAGCTCTGCCATAGATGCGTTGTGACATTTTACCGCAATCAGCGGAGCAGCAGCGCGGGGGCTAGCCTGATGAATGCCGTGTGCCAAACGCTGCTTGCCGGTACCGGGCTCGCCCTGCAGCAGGATGTTGTGGTCGGTGCGGGCAACGCGGCTTGCCTTATGCTGCAGCGCCAAAAATTCGCTGGTTTCGCCAACCATGCTGTACAGGCTGTAACGGCTGCTGTAGCCGGTTGCATGGGCAATGGTAGTTTTCAAATCCTCAATGGACATAGAAAGCACCAAAGCACTTTCTACCTCGCTGCCTACCTTAATCGGCATAACGGTGGTAATATCCTCAAAGGTTCTGTCTTGGGTAATCCAAGTGATTTCACGACGCTGCGTTGCTACGCCATGCAACGCTTTTTTGATAGGAATATGCTCGTAGTTCAGGAACACGTCCTCCAAGCGCTCATGTCCTTCCAGACGCTTACGGCCGTTTTCGTTGCAATATTTCACGCTGCCGTCCTTGCCCAGCCAGTAAACGGTTACAGGCAGCTGCTCCATCATAATGCGGTTGATGCTCCAGGCCTCCAGCATGTTCAGGTGCTGTTCGATGGAATATTTCATCGTCATCAGCAGGCTCAAAAGCAAATCATAGGGCAAATCGTTCTGATCCAAGGAAAAGAAGGAAATAATATAGCGGATTTTGCCGTTTACGCAAATAGGCGCACTGCAGGCATCGCCGGAATGGCTGTCCTTAATCCACATTTCTGGACCGAACATCAAAAAGGGCACGTTATGCTCGCGCGCAATGCTGATGCTGGAGGTACCAACATCCTCCTCCAGCACGCGCATACCCTGAATATCCTCGATAATGCGTTGGAAGAACGGCATAGCATAGTTTTTGATTACATAACCGTTTTCATCAATCAGCAGCATGCTCAGGTTATGGATATTGAAATGCTGCTTGCTTTGCTCATAAAGACCATCAACGTATTTTACGATGAACTCATGCGTCTTTTGGTGCGCGATAATTTCCTCGCGGCTCAGCTTGTTGATTTTGGGCATGGTTTCATGCGGCAGATGCATAGCACGGCAACGCTGCCAGCTGTCGGCAACCCACGGATGCACGTTGGGGTCAACAATGCCCTCTTCCATAAACTTTCTGTAATAAGCAGCCAGCTTGTCCTTATTTCTTCTCTCACGAATCATATTTTATACCCTCCCCAGCTGTCCGGCAGTCGGCTGCCGTCAGCAGAACTTTTATTTATAAACCTCGCCGTTCGTAATCAACACCCGGCGTGCTCCATAATAGCGTTGTTTCCAGTAATCGTCCTTCAGCGACGAAAGGATTACACCCTTGGACGAGGATGCACTCCAAAATTGTCCGTCACCGGCATAAATGCCCACATGCGACGCGCCTGCGGCGTAGGTGGTAAAAAATACCAAATCGCCGGGCCGCAGCTGCTTCTGCGTTACAAAAATCCCCTGTAACGCCTGCTCGTCTGCCAGTCGCGGCAGTTTGGCCTTGCAGTCCTTAAACACATACTGCACGTAACCGGAGCAGTCAAAGCCCTTGGTCGTGGTTCCGCCAAACACATAGGGAACACCCTTGTATTTTGCTGCACGGCTGACGATTTCCTTGCCCTTAACCTTGGGGATGCCTTCCTTGGCAAAGGCCTCCCAGGTCAGCTTCTTATAGGTTGCATCATTCAGCTCGCCATCCGCCTTCAGCTTGTGCTGCTTCTGGAAGCTTTTCAGCGCAGTGCTGGTAGCCTCCGTCATGCGTCCGCTAGGGCGCTCGTCACTGAAGCCCAGCACCTGCAGCTTTTGCTGTGCCACCTTCAGGCGCCAGTTGCTTTGCTGCACCTGCACCTTAGACTGCTTTTCCTTAGTTTTTTTAGACTTTTTAGCAGCGGCTTTCTTCGCCTTTTTCTCAGGCTTCGCCTGCTTGGGCACCTTTACCTCGGCAGCAGGCTTGGCTGCGGCATCGGCTTTGACAGCAGCAGGCTCCGGCACCGCCTTCACAGGCTGCGCCTCGCTTACGGCCGGCGGCGTTGCCACCGGTGCCTTATGCGGTTTGTTGCTGACAATAGGCGCTGCAGCCTGTGCCTGCCAAGGCAGGCTGCAGGCCAGCATGATTACGGTCAGCACAGAAGCCAGCTTCTTTTTCATCTTCATCAGCCCCGCTCAAATGCAAAATTAAAAATTAATTGTAGTTATATACGTCCCAGCTTTTCAGCTTGCTGAGCTGAGCAATACTGTAATCTATATCGCGCAGCAGGCGCTGCTTGTCATGCGGCAGCGTTGCTGCCAGCTGAACGTAGTTCGATACATGGTTACTGCGGAAGAGGCAGTGCCTGTCCGCAGGTAAATCTATATTTTCTATTATCAGCTTCAGCTCGCGCATCAGTCCTGCCGGTGAAAGCGGATTGAACTTGCCTGCCTCGTACTGCTCCAGCAGCTCGCTGCCGCGGTACAGCATCAGGCAGAGCGCGCTCAAATGCGTCGGCTTGATAATATTAATCGCCTTAGCAGTTGCCAGTGCGTGGCGTTCGCTGCCCTCCGCACCTGCCAGGCCCAGAATAATCATCATGGAAAGCTTCATGCCGCTGGCGGTAACTCTGCGTCCTGCTTCAATCGCCTGCTCGGCGTCAACACCCTTGTTGACAGCCTTCAGCGTAGCATCGTCGCCTGTTTCCATGCCGTAATACAAAAGCTTCAGGCCTGCTTCCTTCAGCTGGCGCAGCTCCTCCTCGCTCTTGCGCAGGATATCCTTGGGTGCAGCATAGCTGGCAACGCGCTGCAGATGCGGAAACTGCTCGCGCAGTACCTGCAGAATCTTCAGCAGCTTGGCCGTAGGCAGCACCAAAGCATCGCCGTCCGCCAAAAAGACGCGGCGCACCTTGTTCTTGCCGTAATGAGCTGCCAGCGCTATCTGACGGGAAATTTCTTCATCCTTTAAAATCTGAAAGGGAACACCTCTGTACATGTTGCAGTAGGTGCATTTATTATGTGCGCAGCCGCGCGTAACGCGCAAAATAAAGCTGCGTGCCTCACTGGGAGGTCTGAAGACTGGTGTGTCATAAGAATCAAAAAACATTTCTACTATTCTACCTCATTTTACTTTGATTGATTTGGCGCCAGTTTGAGATCTCAGAGATTTTGTAAAGTATAGTACACTTTAATATTATTATACTAGATTTTTCGTCATTTGTAACGTCCACCTGAAAACTTTTTGTTACTTTTTTTACAGAGATTTTGTGAAACATTGTCAGAGTGTAAAATAAGTGTGATTTTCCGCGCCTGCAGGCAACAACATGGGCGCTTGGGCAGGCAAAAACGGACGTAATAACAGCAGCAAAACACTTATATACACATAAAAAAGCACGCCTGCAGGTAATGCCGCAGGCGCACCAAGGAGGCTGACACAGGTCAGCCTCCGATGCTTCATATTATTTTTTCGGTAAGCATAACGCTTTACAGTATCAGCTTATCATTTGCGTTTTCTGCGCAGGAAGAAGAAGGCAGCACCACCGATGATAATAACGCCGCCGATAATAGTCAGCAGGCCAAAGCCGTCATCGTCATCCTCATTTTCTTCCTCATCCTCGGCAACTGGCAGCTCTGCCGTGCCCACAGCCACCGGCCATTGGCTCTTCATCTCGCCGTGGACTGCCGTAACGGTAACAACGCCGTCAGCCTTGCCGATCAGCTTGCCATCTTCGATAACGGCAATTTTTTCATCGCTCACGCTCCACTCCGGTGTCACGCCGTCAGCCTCACCCACAACGTAGGCCTCCAGCTTCAGCGCCTCGTCTATTCCCAAGTGCGCCGGCAGATTCGGAGCCTCCAGCTTCGGCTCATAGGCAGTAATCTGCGTCATAAAGGCCTTTTCGCCCTTTTCCAGCAGTAGCTTGCCGGTAATCGTCGCAGTTCCCGGCTTCACAGCCAAAAGCTGCACATCGCCGTCCACCTTCACTATATCACTATTGGAAGAATGCAAATCAGTTACATTATAGCCTACGCAGCCCGGCAGCGAAGCAACTATGCGTGTACGCTCACCCACCTTCAGGCTGGCCTCTTCCGGAGCCACCGTCACCAGCGGACTAAGCTCGGAAGCTGCGGTTGCAGGCAGGTCGGGAGCATCCTCGTCACCCTCCAGCTCGCCGCTTTCGATTGCAGGGCCATCAAGCTCATCCTCCTCTACGAGCGGTGCTCTTTTGGCTGCCAGCATATTAATCGGGTCACCGTAAATAAGGCTTACCTCATCCTCCTTATCGTTGCGGTATACAGCGCTCAAATCGGCAGCTACCAAAAATTTGGCGATTACCTCGCCCTCATCATCCAGCGCCGTCAGCTGATAGAACCAGCCGTCCACAGGCTCCTCCGCATAGAGCAGCTTATAATCATCAATATCCTCCGGCAGTCCCGTCTGCTTTTCCGGCAGGCCGGCAAGCAGCGCTGCGGCAGCAGCCTCGGATACATCAAAGCTGTCCTCATTAAATCTGTATTCACCCTGAACATCAAGCGGCAGTGGTCCGTCCTGATATACGGTAATGCTCTTGTCCTTCAGCACGAAGCGCAGCTCTACCGTATCATTATTTTGGTAATCCACCTCGGCAATACCGTCGCCGTCCTCGTTGATTTCAAAAACGCCGGCAGTAACGAAATCCTCCGCACTGTCCTCTTCCTCACTGCCACGCAAAACCTTCAGCTCGTAAAGATATTTATCATCGCCCAAGGGCTTGATATTCAGCACGCCGTTATTATACTGGCTGCTTTCGGTCCACACATAGCAGCCTGCCGTATTCTTCCAGTCATTTTTGGAGGCGGCGCCTGTCAGCAGCGTCAGGCTGCACAGCAGCAGGGTAAGCATAACAGCTACGATAATACGCATCATTTTTTCTTTCATTATGCTCCCCTCCTCAAATGCTCAGACGGAACTTGGCAGTCTTGGGATTAACGCCGTCCATCCAATACTTCACAGTATATATGCCCTTAGCACATTTTTTGCCGCTGTTGCCGCTTGCCCAGCCGTTCCAGCTGAAAGCAAAATCCTGATTGGCATTTCTTGCCTTATATTTCGTGCTGTAGACCAGCTTGTTATTTTTATTGAAAATCTGGGCATAGCAGGTCTTGCCCGTGGAATTATTCTTTTTGAAATACAGGCGCTGGTAAACATCGCCATTGCCCTTGCGGATAATCTTGGACGCACGAAACTGCATCTTGCTCTGCGGCTTGTAGCTGATGTTGACAGTCTTTTTAACCGCACCGCCCTTGCCGAAGCTGCTGGTCGTTACCAAGCGATATCTGCCGGGCTTCAGGTTCTTCATATCATAGCTGTAGGGTACAAAGCGGAAATATTTATCACCATCATAGTACCATTTTTTCAGCTCGCGCTGCTTCCAGCGCACAACAACCTTATTATCCTTGTTGAGCAGCACTGCCTTATCCTTCATAGGCCCTTTGCCCTCTACATAGCGCTGCACATTCAGCTTGGTACCGTTTACCTTAATAGTTGTTTTGTACTGCGTTGCCGCCCACGCCAATGCCGTAAAAGCCACGAGCATCGCCAGACACGCCCCGAGCACTACCTTCAGCCGTTTCATTGTTCCGCCTCCTAACCGCCGGATATAAAAAGACCCGGCATATACTTCTTCATTTACAGTATATACCGGGTCAAGAATAACTATAAGTAACCTTTAGTTAAGAGTTTAGGAAAAAGCGCTCCAGCTGATGTCTTTTATTTTTGGCCGCCGCATCAATCTGCAGCTTGGCAAAAATTTTGTTGAGATATTGCTTAATCGTCCCCTCCGACAGCGACAATCTTTGCGCAATCTCCCTGTTCGTATGGCGTGCCGCCGCCAGCTGCGCTATCTGCAGCTCCTGCTCCGTCAGCTCCTGCAGGCCTGCTTCGGCAAAGCGCGCGGACATAATCTGCCCCCGGCCCGCTTCCAGCTGCTGCCCCAGGTGCAGCGCCGCTGCCGCCGCTGCTGAAAATTCACCCCGCGCCTCCTGCTCCAGATATGGACGCAGCAGTGCTACGTTCTGCGCCAACGGCAGTACGAGCTTGTCCGCTGCAGCCATTGCCAGCGCCTGCTTCAGCGAAGCACGGCAGCTTGTTACATCGCCTCTGCCGGCAAAGGCCGCCGCTCTTTGCACCTGCAAATACAGCAGGCACAAAAAATTACTGTAGGGACGGCATTCCTGCTCCCAGTCGGACCAGCGCACCAAAAGCTCCGTATACTGCCCTTGCGCCAACAGGCACTGGGCGCTGATATAGTTGCGGCAGGGGCGCGCAGGATAAAGCACCGAAGGCTGCTGTCCGTTTTCGTCCGTCAGCCAGCTCGGGATATATTCCGGCTTCCCCAAAAGTGCATAGTAAAAGCCTGCGCACATATCGGCCGTATTCAGCAGCATGCTCTGCTTCCAAGGCTGCAGCTGGCACTGATGGCGGCTGTAGGCCTCCGCCTTACTGCTGTAAACGCCGCGGAAAAGATCGCGCTGCATCTCCAGAAAATCACAGCAGATGGTAATACATTCCTGCCCATGCTTTTCCGCCTGATAATACGCCTTCTGCAGAGGCATATCCATTTCGTCGATGCGTCCCTGCAGCAAAAGTGCTTCCGCCTCCGTCAGCTCGGCGGCACCGGCACCGTGCCAGCCGCTCAGCAGATAGTACGGCGGCATGCATTCCTGCATATCCTCCACCGTCTGCCGCAGACTGCAGCCCGTGCGCAAATAAAGCCCCAGAACGCTGGGCGCACCGAAGGTCCAGATGCCCTGCTTGCTAAGCGTCTGCGGCGCACCGCTCAGCAGCTTGTAGGCACGCCGGTGATGCTCGCTCATACCGGTGATGCTGTTGAAGGCCAAAAAGCTCAAGATAACCTCCAGCTCGCCGTAATAATTATCGCGCTCGCGCTGGCTGAGCGCAGTGTTGCGCTCCAGCGCCGTTACATACCATTCCTTAACCTGCAGCATTTCCGGCACCATGTTCAGCGAAAACATGCGGCGCATAATAATCAGCACTGCCTGCGGGTACTGCCACAAGATTTCCGGCAGACATTCGCGCAGCCAGTCGAAAAGATGCTGCCTGTGCTGCGGGCGCATGGACCAGTCGCGCAGCTGCTGCACTGCGGCCAGCAGACCGTCAAAATCACGGCCGCGGTACAGCCAGTCCAGCGCTTCCTCGTACTCCCTCTGCTGCGCGTACCATTGTCCCAAGCGACGGAAGTACATTTGCTGCTCAGCCTCAGGCAGCAGGCCGAAGGCATGGCGCGTTGCCTGCTTCAGCATATGATGACAGCGTAGTCTGCCGTTGGCCAGCCTGATAATAAAGGCATTGCATTCCAGCAGCCTGCTTACAGACTCTCTGCAGCTTGTGCCATAGGCATAGGCCACCTGCTCCGGCGTAAATTCCTCCGGCTGCCCCATAAGCAGCAGCAAACGCTGCTGCTCCAGCGGCAGCGGCCGCAGCAGTACGTCGGCTATCATCTCATAAACGCTGCCTATATCAAGGCAAAAGCGCTGATACCTGTCGTAGTTCAAAAGGTTAAGATAGGTAACGGAAAACCAGCCCTCGCAGGCCTCATGCAAAGCATCCAGCTGCTGTGCCGTAAGCTGCAGGCCGCATCTGCTGCTGTATTCAGCCAGCTCGTCACGCTGCAGCGCCAGGTCATGCTTATCAAGACAAAAGACCTTACGTCCCAGCTCCAGCAGACGGCTGCCGTCAAAAATCTGCCCTCTGCTTACCAGCAGCAGGTGCAAATCAGCAAAACCTGCCTTGCTCAGAGCAAAAAGAAAGTCAATCGCCCCGCTGCTCTCCAACAGATGCAAATCATCTATAAACCAATAGACAGGCTCCCGCGGCAGCAGCTGACGGAACAGCTCCAGCACCAGCGTTTTGGCGTTGGCATCGGCAGGCAAAGACTGCTGCAGCAGCGCAGCGCCAAGCTCCGTACCCTGCCAGCTGTGGCACACTCCCTGCCAGAAGGCCTCGCCACCGGCGCCGTAAATGCTTTGGCGCAACACCTTTTTGCCGCAGCGCTCCTGCTCCTGCAAAAAGTATTGCATCGCCAGCGTTTTGCCGTAGCCCATGGGCGCAACAACCAGCGTTGTTCCCGCTGTCTGCAGCTCTGCCAAAAGCTCTTTTATTCTCTTGGAATAATATAAATTATTGAGCTTTTTCATGATGTTTTTTATTTAATTACGTTCTGCGGTGCTCCTGCCAGCCATTTTTCGATGTTGGCAAAAACGATATCGGCACGCGCAGCCAGTGCTTCGGCGCTGGCGAAGGCCACGTGCGGTGTCAGCACGGTGTTCTTTGCATGGCACAGCGGATGCTCCGGCGCAATCGGCGGCTCGCCCTCAAATACATCAATGCCTGCGCCGGCAAGGCGTCCTTCGTTCAGCGCCTTGGCCAGTGCCTCACTGTCTACAACGGGACCGCGCGCAGTATTCAGCAGTACGGCAGTCGGCTTCATCTTGGCAATAGCCTCAGCGTTAATCAGTCCGCGGGTTGCGTCCGTCAGCGGCACATGCAGGCTGACAAAATCGCTGGCAGCCAAAAGCTCATCCAGACTTACATAGCTTACACCGTCAGCCTGCAGCTCTGCCTTCGGAGTACGGCTGTAGGCCAGCACCTTGCAGCCGAAGGCAGCGGCAATCTTCGCCACTCTGCTGCCAATCGCACCGGTGCCGACTACGCCGAAGGTCTTGCCAAACAGCTCAAAGCCTACCAGGCCATCCTTCGTTCCTGCCTGACGGCAACGTGCATCACAGGGAACGATGTTGCGGATAACGCTGATAGCCAGGCCGAAGGTCAGCTCTGCTACCGCATTGGTGGAATAGCCTGCGGCATTGCACACTAAAATTCCGCGCTCACGGCAGGCAGCCAGCGCAATGTGGTCTACCCCGGTAAAGGCCACGGAAAGCATTTTCAAATTAGGGCAGGCGTTGATAATCTCCGCACTCAGCGGCTGATTGGCCAGCATGATAATATCGGCCTGCTGCACACGCGCCAGCAGCTTCGTCTGGTCGGTTTCCTTCTCAGTATAATAAACGAAATCATGGCCTGCAGCCTGCAGCGGCGCTGCCAGTGCATTTATCTGCTCCATCTTTACGCCTAACGGCTCCATAACTACTATTTTCATCAAAGCACCTCCGAAAAAGTCTGTAAAATTTTTGCTTATCACTTACATATTACTACCGCAGGAATTGATTAGCAAGGAGGAAATTTCCAAGACTATATTCTGTTTTGCCGGAATTTGTATCCGCAAATATAAAAAAGCCGTTCTTCTTTCGAAGAACGGCATATTTTCGTTGGTGATCCACCCGAGACTCGAACTCGGGACACCCTGATTAAAAGTCAGGTGCTC